>Ga0136644_10003625_pt1 | contig 11560 bp, 13 predicted proteins | sample C_130820_EF_Meta_FD_94780 | JGI IMG/M metagenome (GOLD analysis project Ga0136644, IMG submission 94780) | Freshwater microbial communities from Lake Croche, Canada to study carbon cycling - C_130820_EF_MetaG (v2) (version 2) | ecosystem: Environmental > Aquatic > Freshwater > Lake | place...
CTGGCCAGCCAGTTCTGGCGATAGGTATCGGCCACCGAGCGGCTGATCACATCGCTGGCTGTGCCGTCGGCCTCCAGACCGAACACGAAACGGTCCGACTGCCAGTTATAGCCGCCCTGCAGACCACCGGCGACGCCCGAAATGCGGTTGACGCCGGCTTTGCCGAAGCCACCGCCGACATTGCCACCGAAATAGGCCCCCTGCCAATTGCCGCCGGAGGATGATCCGACAGACCCCGAATTGCCGTATGAACTGCCATAGGGGTTGCTGCCATTTCCTTTGTTCTTGGAGAGGTCAGCCGCTGCCGCGCCGCCTGTTGCAAGGCAGAGGGCCAGCAGTGATGTTGCCATTGCTGTCGAGATGCGAAACTGTGTCATGACCTGTTTCTCCTTCAGACAGGCTCTGTTGGTCCTGTCCTCCTCACATCTAAAACGGATGGAAGGCGGGTCAAAGGACAGCTTGGGAACAGGGTCAACAGTCTCTAAACAAAGAGGGCGGCGGGTAGGGGCTTGTTAAAACCCGTGGCGGAAATAAGGCGAACATCGTCCGGCGGGCGTGGCCTTTCAGGAGAACGAGATGCAGCAGACCAGCAAGGCAGCCCTTGTGACGGGGGGTGCCAAACGGATCGGGCGGGCGATTGTCGAGGCTCTGGCGCAAGCGGGGTTCGATGTCGCCATCCATTGCCACACGTCGCGGCACGAGGCTGACGAACTGGCCAGCAGCCTCATCGCCAAAGGCCGCAGGGCTGTTGCGGTCTGTGCCGATCTGGCCGATGTCGGGGCCACCAGAGATCTGATCGGGCAGGCGCAGGCGGCTTTGGGGCCTTTGTCCCTGCTGGTCAACAGTGCCTCGCTGTTCGAACCCGATCAGGCCGAACAGATCGATCAGGCGCTGTGGGATCGCCAATTCGCCGTCAATCTGCGGGCTCCCTGCGTGCTGGCCGAAGCCTTTGTCGCCGGTCTTGATCCGCATGGCACGGATGATGCCTCGATTATCAACCTGCTCGACCAGCGGGTTTTGCGACCCAACCCGCAATTCTTCTCCTACACACTGACCAAATCGAGCCTGTGGACCGCGACCCGCACCATGGCGCAGAGCTTTGCCCCACGCGTCAGGGTCAACGGGGTCGGGCCGGGGCCGACTTTGGCCAACCAGCACGACGGGGAGGCCGGCTTGCAGCAGGAGCGGTCAGCCTTGCTGCTGTCGCACGGGCCGAACCCTGCCGATATTGCCGAGGCGGTGGTGTATTTGGCCCATGCGCGTCAGGTAACGGGGCAGATGATTGCGGTGGATGGCGGCCAGCATCTGGGTTGGAAAACCCCCGATGTCGTTCTTTAGCATGATGTAAGGGCAATAGCCGCCATCAAACGCCCGTAATCGGGCTCCCTGGCATGGGTCGTACGGCGATAGCTGAAAAACAGCTCAGGCTCGCCATAGGTACAGCGGTCGAGATTGGTGAAGGAACCGACTTGGGCCAGTTGCAGCCTGTGACCGATGAAGGCGGGCAGATCGAACATAGCGTGCCCGGCCTTGGTCGAGGGGATAAAAAACGCTGCAAAGTCCGGATGGGTGTCGATGAAGCGGGCGACAAATTCCGGCCCCACTTCATAGGCGCGCGCCGAGATGGTCGGGCCCAGAACCGCATGGATATCAGCGCGTTTGGCCCCCAAAGCCTCCATCCCGTCAAGCGTGGCTTCCAGAATGCCGGTAAAGGCCCCCTTCCAGCCCGAATGGCAAGCTCCAATCACTTTTGCCCGAGTATCGGCAAACAGCACGGGACCGCAATCAGCGGTGGCAATCGCCAGACACAGGCCGGGACGGTTCGTGACCATGCCATCGGCTTTGGGACGCTGGTCGCGGGTCCAGGGCGTGGTGACGCTCACCACATCGGCTGAATGGATTTGCCAGCACGACAACAGATGACCGGAGGGCACACCCATAAAACCGGCCATCCGGTCGCGGTTGATGGCCACGGCTGCGGGATCGTCATCCGAGCCTTGCCCGCCATTGAGTGAGGCATAGATGCCGCCGGAAGCCCCGCCCTGACGGGTGAAAAAGGCATGGTGGATCCCCTCCTGCATCAAAGGTGCGGCAAGGATCGGCTGGAGGGCGGATGGGGGCATCGTCATGATGGGGTCGCCAGAGCGGGGTCGGGCCGATCGAAGCCGGGAACCAGTTTGAAATCGGCCGAGGCCATCGCCGCCGCCTTGAACAGACGGCCCATCGAGACGGGGCTGGAATCGTCGATCAGCCGGTTGGCGGCTTCGCGGATGGTTCCGGCCTGATCGGGATTGCCCGCGCTCAATTGTTCGACGCGGGGTTCCAACCCCAGACGCAGGAGCAATTCGCGCTGGGTCAGCAGGCTTTGGGGACGGATACCCGCCGCACGCGCCGTTTCCATCAGCAAGGTGAAGTTGACATGGGTGGTCAGGTCGCATTCACCGGGAGCATCGAGCGGGTCGATCGGCTGGTGTTTTTTCAGGGCCTGCCATGAATCGAACAGGGTCGAATGGTCCTTGGCGCCTTTGAGGGCATAGCCATAGTCAATCGCCAGACAGACCCCGCGGTTTTGCGCCAGATGCCGTGCCAGCTGGTCCATGATGAAGGTGCCGATGCGCGGCAGTTCCAGCACGGCATCGCCGGGTGCCTCGAGCGTGATCGAGGCATCGGGCTCCATCGACAAGCCGAGACACAGCGAGCCGTCATCATCGAGCCCTATCAGCCGTTCGTGCCAGCCGTGATCGGTCTTCTGCATCTGCCGTATCGGCAGGGCATCGAAAAACTCGTTGGCGAGGATGATGCACGGGCCGGTCGGTAGTGTTTCGATGCTCTGGTGCCATTCGATCTGGTCGATCCACGGGGCGAGGGTCCGTTCCTGCATCTGGCGCAGCACCGGACTGGTTTCCACCAGATGCACCCGCATGGCGCGCTGGAAGCCTTGGACGACCCGCAAGACCCGCAAGGCATCGGCCATCAGTGTGCCGCGACCCGGCCCCAGTTCGACCAGATTGACGGTGGAGGGTGCACCCAGTTGCAGCCAGCATTCGCCGGCCCACAACCCGATCAATTCACCGAAAATCTGCGAGATTTCCGGAGAGGTGATGAAATCGCCGGTCGTGCCGAATGGATCGCGCGTCATGTAATAGCCATAGCGCGGATCACCGAGGCAGATCGCCATATAGCGTTCGATGCTAAGCGGACCCTCGGTGCGGATCAGTTCTTTCAGCAAAGGGATCAGCGGCGCGCTCATGCGATTGGGCTTTCGGGAGGGGTGGAAGCGGGAGGCTTTCTGAGGGCATGGACGGCCAGTGCAAGGCCCAGCAAAACCAACGGCACCGACAGCAGCATGCCCATGGTGGCGCCACCGAGCAGGAAGCCGAGTTGCTGGTCGGGTTCGCGGAAAAACTCCGAGGCGATGCGTGCAAGGCCATAGCCGATCCCGAACAGGCCCGACACCAGCCATGGGCGTTTCAACGCGCCCTGCCGCACGGCGATGATCAGCAACAGGCCGAGCAACAGGCCCTCAAGTGCCGCCTCGTAGATCTGGCTGGGATGGCGCGCTATGGGGCCGGCGAGGGGGAACACCACCGCCCAGGCCACATCGGTGGTGCGGCCCCATAATTCGCCATTAATGAAATTGGCGATGCGGCCCAGAAACAGCCCGATCGGCGCCACCGTTGCAGCCACATCGAACAGGCTTGCGACCGCTTCGCCATGGCGGCGCGCGCTGATCGCCAAGCCCAAAGCGCAGCCGGCCAGCCCGCCGTGGAACGACATGCCGCCCTGCCAGACGCTGAGAATATTTTCGGGATGGGCGATAAAATGGTCGAGATTGTAGAACAGCACATAGCCGGTGCGCCCGCCTAGCACGACCCCGAGGGCGGCGAACAAAATCATGTCATCGAGCAATGCGATGCTCGGCGGGGTCCGTTGCCCCCACAGGAAGGATTGCTGGGCCAGACGCACGCAGAATTTCCAGCCGAGCATCAAGCCGCCGATATAGGCCAGCGCATACCAGCGAATGACAAACGGACCGACGCTGATCAGCACGGGATCAATCGCCGGAAAGGGGATCACGAAAAACGGCATTCGGCAGGCTCCCATAGGTCTGCCCCTGAGATGCCCCGTCCGGCAGGCCTTCGTCAAGCCGCTTCGCCGGTCAGGGGCAAGAAAAGCCGGCAGCCTGCGAGGACTGGGCAAGAAAATTGTTCGCCTGTGGGTGAAACCCTCGCGCAAGCGTGCTAGAGATCAGCCGATACAAACCGGTTCAGGAGAGACGATCATGCAAGGCGGCAACAAGATTCTCGATGATTTCGCACGCATGATGACCGATGCCGCCGGCATGGCCCAGGGTGTCAAGCGCGAAGCCGAAGGCGTGTTCAAATCGCAATTCGAGCGGATGATCCGCGATATGGATCTGGTCACCCGCGAGGAATTCGAGGCGGTCCGCGACATGGCGGTCAAAGCGCGCGAGGAAAACGATGCGCTGTTGGCGCGCCTTGAGGCTCTCGAAGCCAGACGGCCTCAGGCTTCGGGAGAGTAAGCCCTCGGGCTGGATCGCCGCACCACGCGTTCTGTCTGCTGTCTGGCCACAATCAAAAAATGCAATCGGGTGTGGACATTGTTTTGAAGTGATTGTGCATGGAGCGCGAATCCATGAGTGTCCATCTCGCTCGGTGTCGATGTGAGTCGCCTCTGGCCAGTTGGTTCAACCGGCCTCTGTGACCCCTTCCAGATCGGGCATGTTGTGGGCGGTTCTCGTCCAGAGCAGGTGATCTGGAGACGGGACCGCAATGGCCGCCATCGAATTTGATCTCAGCGAACGCAGTGAGCATCCGCTCGACATTGTCGAACGGCTTGCTGCTTTGCACGACTGGTCGTTCGATCGGGCGGACGAGAATGAAATCTCCATCACGGTGGAAGGCAGCTGGTGCGATTACCAGATCGCTTTCACCTGGCTCGACGAGATGGAGGCCCTGCATGTCGGTTGCGCTTTCGATCTCAAGACCTCGCAGCGCCGCCGCGCCGATGTGAACGAGCTGGTCTCGCTGATCAACGAGCATTTGTGGATCGGCCATTTCGATCTCTGGGCCAAGGATGATGTGGTGATGTTTCGCCATTCGCTGCTGCTGGCCGGTGGTGCCGAGCCCAATGGCCACCAGTGCCAGGCTCTGCTGAAGGTCGCGGTCGAGACCTGTGACCGCTATTACCAGGCATTCCAGTTTCTGTTGTGGGCGGGCAAAAGCCCTGCCGATGCGCTGGCCAGCGCGATGTTCGAGACCGTCGGAGAGGCTTGAGCCATGACCCGTTTTCCTGCATCACTGGTTCTTGTCGGCGCAGGAAAAATGGGCGGGGCGATGCTGGAGGGCTGGTTGGCCGGTGGCTTTGATCCCCGCCATATCAGCGTCATCGATCCCAAGCCGGCCGACACCCTCATTGCTTTGGCCAGCCAATACGGGTTCGCGCTCAATCCCGCTGATGGCCCCGCCGCCGCCGAAGTGGTGGTGCTGGCGATCAAGCCGCAAATGCTCGACGAGGCCGCCCCGCATTTCCGCCATATGATCGGCCCGAAGACACTGGTGGTTTCGGTGCTGGCCGGAAAAACCGTTGCCGATCTGTCGGCGCGCCTGCCACAGGACAAAGCGTATCCCGTCATTGTACGGGCGATGCCCAATCTTCCGGCTTCGGTCGGGCGGGGAGTGACCGGTTGCTATGCAGCCTCCGGTGTGTCCGATGCCCAGCGCGTCGCCACCACCACACTGCTGTCTTGTGTTGGCGGGGTTGAATGGGTGGAGGATGAAAGCCTGATCGATGCCGTCACCTCGGTTTCTGGCTCGGGTCCGGCCTATGTCTTCCTGCTGGTCGAATGTCTGGCCAAAGCGGGTGAGGCGCAAGGCCTGCCGGCCGATGTGGCCGCGCGTCTGGCGCGGATGACAATCACCGGTTCCGGAGAATTGCTGCACCAATCCGCCCTGTCACCGGCCACCTTGCGCCAGAATGTGACCTCGCCCGGTGGCACCACGGCGGCGGCTCTCGACGTGCTGATGGCGGATGACGGGCTGGGTCCGCTGATGGTCGAGGCGGTGGATGCCGCCCGCAAACGTGCTGTGGCGCTGTCGGGCTAACCCGATCTGGGGTCAAGACGGCACTGGATATCCCGCCCGCTTGGCCCTATCTTGGTTTGGTAGCGTTGTTCGCAAAGGAACAGGACATGCAGCACCCTTCAATCCGTGACCGTATCATTGATGCTACCATGGTTCTCGCCGCGCATCGAGAGTGGGAGTCCTTCGATCTGGCCGATGTCGCGCGGCAGGCCGAAGTGGGCCTGGGCGAATTTCGGGATTGTTTCCCCTCCAAAGGAGCCGTGCTGGCAGGGCTGGCGCGGCGCATCGATCAGGCCGTGCTCTCCGACGAGGCCAGGGAAATGGCCGACGAACCCGCCCGCGAACGTCTGTTCGATGTGCTGATGCGCCGGCTCGATGCGATGTCTCCCTATAAAGCAGCGATCCGTTCGATCATGGCAGCAGTCCGGCGCGATCCGCTGATGCTGCTGGCGCTCAACCAGACGGCGGCAAACTCCATGCGCTTCATGCTGGCGGCGGCCGGGATCGACACCGAAGGGCCGCTCGGTGCCTTGCGGATCCAGGGCGGCGTATTGCTGTTTGCCCGTGTTGTCGAAGTCTGGGTGGACGACGAGGACAAGGACATGGCCAAAACCATGGCGCGGCTGGACCGCGAACTGGATCAGGCCGGCAAGATCATCCACAGGATCGAAGGATTTGCCGGACCCAAAAGCCCGTTCCACTCCCTGTGCGAGCGTTTGAAGGCAGGCCGGCCGGCCCCGCGCCCCCGCCGTTCGCGCCGCGATGACGAAGCCGCCTGAGCGGGAATCACGGCGATGGTGCAAGCGGCCGAGCCGGTCATCACCTATGATCAATTCGAGGGCGTCGATATCCGGGTCGGCAAGATTGTGGCGGTCGAAGCTTTTCCGCAGGCGCGCAAGCCCGCCTGGAAACTCACCATCGATTTCGGGGCCGGGATCGGGACCAAACGCTCCTCGGCACAGCTGGTTGCCCGTTACAGCGAGCAGGATTTATTGGGACGGCTGGTGATGGCCGTGGTCAATTTTCCGCCGCGCCAGATCGGGCCCTTTATGTCTGAGGTGCTGACCCTTGGTGTGCCCGATGCCGAGGGTGTGGTGATTTTGCTCGGCCCCGACCGCACCGTTCCGCTGGGCGGCAGGATGTTCTGATCAGATCGGGATCCGTACGGTGGCACGCAAGCCGCCAAGCGGGCTGTCATTGAGATACAGGTCTCCGCCATGGGCGCGGGCGATGTCTCGGGCAATCGGCAGGCCAAGGCCGGAACCGCCTTCATCGACATTGCGGGCTTCGTCGAGCCGCACAAACGGACGGAACACTTCCTCGCGCTGGTCGGCCGCAATCCCAACCCCGTCATCATCGATATGGACGGTGAGCCAGCGGCTGTCGCGCTCGGCGATAATGGCGAGATTGTCGCCATAGCGGGCGGCATTGGCCAGCAAGTTCAAAAGACAGCGTTTGAACATGTCGGCGCGCAATGTGACCATGGGATCGCCGGTAAAGGAAACGGTGACGTGATCGCCGGTGCGGGCAGCGTCCTCGCGCAAGGCCTCGAGAAACTGGTTCATATCCACTTCGCTGGCACTGCTGACGGCGTCCTCGCCACGCGCGAAGGCCAGATAGCCTTCCAGCATCCTGCTCATCTCGTCAATGTCGCGGCGCAATGCCTCTACTTCCGGATTGTCGTCCATGATGGCCAGCGATAGCTTGAAACGGGTCAGGATGGTGCGCAGATCGTGGCTGACGCCGTTCAGCATAGTGGTGCGCTGCTGCATCGTGCGCTCGATGCGGCGTTTCATTTCGAGAAAGGCGTAACCCGCCCGCCGCACCTCGCGCGCACCGCGCGGCGAGAAATCGACATCGCGGCCCATACCGAAGCTTTCCGCTGCTTCCGAGAGCCGCTGGATCGGCCGGATCTGGTTGCGCATGAAAATAATGGCAATCGCCAGCAGGACCAGCGCGGTGCCCAGCATCCAGACGATGAAAATATGGGAATTGGTGGCATAGGCCAGCGAACTGCGGAATTTGACCGCCAGAACACCCTTGTTGATCGGGATCTGGATGCGGACAATGCTGGGAGTGGTGGTTGTGTCGAGCCAGAAGGGGCGGTCGATCCGCTGTTTCAGCTGGTCGGCAAACACATCGTGGAACCGCGACAGGAATTGCCGTTGCACCGGAGCAGGCAACGGGGCGGCCGGCAGAATATCGATGTCCAGCATCATCCGGTCGAGCGCCAGGCGGCTGATCTGGTCGAATTCTGCATCCTGCGGATAGGTATCTAGCACGTCTATCACCGCTGCAATATCCTGCGATACCGCAGCCGAGAGCCGCCGTGTCACCGACAGCCAGTGCCGGTCCATGAAGGCCAGACCGATCACGGTTTGCAGGATCACCATCGGCGCAATAATGATGATAAGCGCGCGGGCCAGCAGGCCGCTTGGCATCTGCCTGCCCAGCCAGCCGGTCAGCAACCGCCAGAGCCGGATCGGCAGGGGTTTGATGGCAGAGCGTGTTGCTTGGGTCATATCAGGTGGCAACAAGGCGATATCCTACCCCGCGAACGGTTTGCAAATGGGTGGGATTGGCCGGATCGGCCTCGATCTTGCGGCGCAGGCGGTTGATTTGCACATCGACCGTGCGCTCGTTGGAAATATCCTCATGGGCGGCAAAATCCTCGCGTGGCACGGTCTGACCCGGGCGCGTGGCCAGCAGGGTCAGAATATCGCGCTCGCGCTCGCTGATTTTCACCGGCTCGCCGTCGCTACGCAATTCTCCCCGCCCGATGTGATAGACAAAGGGGCCGAAACTGACCTGCTCGACGGTGTCGACCGTGGTGGCTGCTTGCGTGGTTCGGCGGCGGATATTGTTGAGGCGCAACAGCAATTCGCGCGGCTCGAAGGGCTTGGACAGATAGTCATCCACCCCGATTTCCAGGCCGCGGACCCGGTCATCAGTCTCGCTGCGGGCGGTCAGCATCAGGATCGGCACATCGGAGGTGGTGCGGAGGCTTCTGGCAAAATCGAAGCCGTTTTCGCCCGGCATCATCACATCCAGAATGACCCCGTCGAATTGCATCACCGACAGGGCCGCGCGGGCATCGGTGGTGTCGCGAGCGACGCTGATGCGATAGCCGTGATCGCCCAGAAACCGCGCCAGCAATTCGCGCAGGCGGCGGTCATCATCAACCACCAGAACATGCGGGGCGTCATCCGCAAGGGCTTTGGCAGAAGCAAGGGCTTTGGCAGACGGTTTTGTCATGGTTTCATCATAGCATGGTTTCGGACTGAAAATGCCAGGACCAGACCCGCATTGTAACAGGCATTCTATTTCGCGACCACATCCCGGTCTTCGGGGTTGATCATGGCGAGCAAAAAGTCCTTGGTCACCGCGCGCGCGCCGGGGGCGAGTTCCGACAAAGCGCGGTCGATGCGGCGGGCCTGCAGCAGGGCCAGATCGACGGCCAGCTGTCGGCCTGCATCGGTGGGAAACAGCAGGCGTTGCCGCCGGTCGCTTTCCCCCGCGCGGCTGTCGATATAGCCTTGTTCGATCAGTTCCTTGAGCACGCGGTTGAGGCTCTGTTTGGTGATTTTCAGAATATCGAGCAGCGCTGCAATGGTTAGGCCGGGGCGGCGATTGACGAAATGCAGCACGCGGTGATGGGCGCGGCCAAAACTGTATTTCTCGAGGATACGGTCGGGATCGCTCACAAAATCCCGATAGGCAAAAAAGAACAGCTCGATCAGATCATACGGAACCGCAGCGGCATCCGGCCCGCCTGCAACCGGCACATTGCGGGTGCCGGCATCGACCGTTGCCTGGATCCGGTCCTCGGGTCTTGTGGCCTCATCCATCAAGCGCGCATCCTTCGGGATTGATAAAAAGAGCAGGAAGCAGGGTGAAATACAGAAATTTTATGTCAGTGTTATTGACATATTTCAGCTTGATTGTTACCCGTCAAGACCTAGAAACGACATAAAATGATCAACCGCCTTCACCATTGGTTATCCGCGGTTGGGTGTGGCGATGAACCAGAGGAGCGACCGCAATGTCCATCATCCCATTTGATCTGCGTGACGGCTGGATTTGGCTCAATGGCAAGCTTGTGCCATGGCAGGATGCCAAGCTGCATGTGCTCAGCCACGGTTTGCATTACGGCTCCAGCGTTTTCGAGGGCGAGCGCGCCTATGGCGGCAAGATTTTCAAGACCACCGAACATTCGCAGCGCTTCCACAATTCTGCTGAAATCATGGATTTCACCATTCCCTATTCGGTTGCGGAGCTGGATGCCGCCAAAGATCTGGTGGTGACCAAGAATGGCTTCCAGAGCTGCTATGTCCGCCCTGTTGCCTGGCGCGGCAGCGAGATGATGGCCGTGGCCGCGCAGGATGCCACCATCAATGTGGCGATTGCGGTGTGGGACTGGCCGTCGATGTTCGACATGGAACAGAAGATGAAGGGTATCCGTCTGGATGTGGCCGATTACCGCCGTCCCGATCCCGTCACCGCTCCGGTTCACGCCAAAGCGGCAGGCCTCTACATGATCTGCACGATTTCCAAGCATCGCGCCGAGCGCAAGGGCTATGCCGATGCCATGATGCTGGATTGGCAGGGCCGTGTCGCCGAATGCACCGGCGCCAACATCTTCTTCACCAAAGGCGGTGTGATCCACACCCCGATTGCCGATTGCTTCCTCAACGGCATCACCCGCAATACGGTGATCGATCTGGCCAAGGCCAATGGCATCGAAGTGGTCGAACGCCGCATCATGCCGGACGAATTGTCGGATCTGGAAGAATGCTTCATCTGCGGCACCGGCGCGGAAGTCACGCCCGTGTCAGAAATCGGCCCCTACACCTTCGCCCCGGGCACAATTTCACGCACGCTGATCGACGCCTACACGGCAGCCGTGACCCCGAAATAACGGGCTTTGGTAAAAGTATGCGAGATTTGCAAACCCGCTCTTCGGAGCGGGTTTTTTTGTTGGGTGAAAATTCCAATCACCAACTTCTCTCATGCCCGCCCTTGTGACGGTTATGCACGACTTCGGGTTTTTTCCATCCTTTCGAATGCAAAACTCGCCCGTAATAGCAGCCCGCGCCTACCGCTTCATCCGCGAGGGCTTCTCGCCCGCGCCCTTGGGTCTTGCGCCGCCGCCCATGCCGTCGGGGCCCATTTCGTCGAGGGTGGGCTTGCGGGCGCGGGTGGGGGTGTTGGCGCGCTCGCCATATTGGCGCTCCCCCTCGAAGCGGCCCGCGCTGCGCTCGATGTCGGATTGCTTGGCCATCGGATCATTGGCCAGCATCAATTCGGTCGCCTGCAACCGCTTGATCTCGTCGCGCAGGCGGGCTGCGGTCTCGAAATCCAGATCGGCGGCGGCTGCCTTCATGCGCTTTTCCAGATCGGTGATATTGGCCTGGAAATTATGGCCGATGCCGGCCTGCTGGCCCGCCATGCCCAAA
>Ga0136644_10003626_pt1 | contig 11557 bp, 8 predicted proteins | sample C_130820_EF_Meta_FD_94780 | JGI IMG/M metagenome (GOLD analysis project Ga0136644, IMG submission 94780) | Freshwater microbial communities from Lake Croche, Canada to study carbon cycling - C_130820_EF_MetaG (v2) (version 2) | ecosystem: Environmental > Aquatic > Freshwater > Lake | place: Lake...
AAGATGGCCTCGATCCGCGCGATGGTGAGCGTTACCGGATGCAAACTACCACTGGCGGCGCCGCGGCCCGGTAGGGTGACGTCAATCGCCTCGGCGGCCAAGCGCGCGTCGAGTTCAGCTTGTTCGATTGCTTGCTGACGGGCGTTCAAGGCCGCCTCGATCGCCTGTTTGGCGCCATTGAGCTCGCGTCCGGCCGATGCCCGCGCCTCACCGCTGAGCCCGCTGAGGGCCTTCATAAGCCGCGTCAGTTCACCCTCTCGCCCGACAAATCGCGCTTTTGCGTCCGCCAGCGCGACGGGATCCAGCGCGCTTGCGAACTCGAGTCGCGCTTGCTCAACCAACACTTCGAGCGATTGCTCCATGGAAACTCCAGGCAGAAAAACGGGGCCCATTGAGGCCCCGAATTTCAACACGATTTACGCCCCAAGCGGAGCGTGAATCACTTAGATCATGATCTTAAGCATGCGCGCCGGAAGGGGGCGCGACGTGCGAGCGCACCTGCGCGACGATTGCCGCGAACGCCGACTTGTCACGCACCGCGAGATCGGCCAGCACCTTGCGGTCGAGGCCGATCTGAGCGTGCTGCAAACCCGCAATAAATCGGCTGTACGTCATACCATGCTCGCGCACCGCGGCGTTGATCCGCGTAATCCAGAGCCGACGAAACACGCGCTTACGATTGCGGCGGTCACGATAAGCGTATTGCCCAGCACGCATGACCGCTTGCTTGGCGATGCGGAAGACATTTTTGCGACGGCCACGATAGCCTTTCGCCAAAGCGAGGATTTTCTTGTGGCGGGCACGGGCCGTGACGCCACGTTTAACTCGGGGCATTGCGTTCTCCTGAGGAAAAAATCAAGGGCCGCAGCGCTTAGGCTGTCGGCATCATGCGGCGCACAGACAGCACATCTGACTCGTGAACACCGACCGCACCGCGCAGATGGCGCTTATTTTTGGTGGTTTTCTTCGTCAAAATATGGCGCTTGAACGCCTGACCTCGCTTGATCGTTCCACCCGGGCGGACCCGGAAGCGCTTGGCAGCGCTCTTTTTCGTTTTCATCTTGGGCATGGTGCCCTCCCTTCTTAATGCCTTGCAGGGTGTCCTCAACCACGAGGCGCTTGTAAACCCTTGCTCAGCTTCTAATTAGGCCGCGTGCGAAACGGGGCTTGCCGGCTCAACCACCGAGGCCCCGTCGGACGCACGCGCCGATTCATCCTTACGACCACTTGCCGGCGCTTTACGCTTGGGGGCAAGCATCATCACCATCTGACGCCCCTCGAGTTTGGGAAACTGCTCAACGGCCGCTACCGCGTCTAAATCAGTTCGAACGCGTTCCAGCAATCGCACACCGAACTCCTGGTGCGCCATTTCGCGCCCCCGAAAACGCAGGGTGATCTTGCATTTGTCACCCTCTTCCAAAAAACGGATGCAATTGCGCAGCTTGACCTGGTAATCGCCGTCGTCGGTTCCTGGGCGGAATTTAACTTCCTTGACCTGAATCTGCTTCTGTTTCGACTTGGCTTCGTTCTGACGCTTCTGCTCTTGATAACGAAACTTGCCGTAATCCATCAAACGACAGACGGGAGGAACAGCCTGCGGCGCAATCTCCACGAGGTCAATGTCCGCCTCATAGGCCAAGCGCATCGCTTCTTGGATGCGGACGATCCCAAGGGGTTCGTTTTCGACACCAACCAAGCGCACCTCAGGCGCTGTAATCTCACCGTTCATGCGTATCGTGCGTTCAGTAGCGATGCTGGCCTCTCCTGCAAAAAAACATTAAAAACCGACGCGTGCCCTCAGGACAACGCCAAGTCGGTTCGGGAATTCACTTCGGTGCGGATCCGGGACGCGAAATCGGCAATCGAAAGGCTGCCGAGATCAACCCCTCCACGCGCGCGTACCGCGAGCGTTCCAGCTTGCCGCTCTTTTTCGCCCACGACGAGCAAATAGGGCACCTTTTGCAAGCTGTGCTCCCGAATCTTAAGGTTGATCTTCTCGTTGCGCAAATCGGCATCCACGCGGAAGCCCTGCGAGCGCAGCGTTTGCGCAACAGCCGCGACCGCTTCCGATTGCGCCTCGGTGATCGAGAGGACAACGGCCTGTACCGGCGCCAACCAAACCGGCAACGCGCCGGCAAACTGTTCGATCAACAAACCGACGAAGCGCTCCATCGAACCGACAATGGCACGGTGCAACATGACTGGCGTTTGCCGCGTGTTGTCGGCGGCAACGTATTCGGCCCCCAAACGACCGGGCATCGAAAAGTCGACCTGCATCGTACCCACCTGCCACATGCGCCCGATGGCATCTTTGAGCGTGTACTCGATCTTTGGGCCGTAGAACGCGCCCTCGCCCGGTAGCAGAGTCGCCTCCACCCCCGAACGCCGAAGGCTCTCGATTAGTGCGCCTTCGGCACGGTCCCAGGTGAGGTCGTCACCGATGCGTTTTTCAGGACGCAGCGCAACCTTGTAAAGAATCTCGCGAAAGCCGAAGTCGCGATAGACCTGCTGGACCACTTCGGTAAAGCGGGTGCATTCGTCTGCCATTTGTTCTTCTGTGCAGAAAATGTGCCCGTCGTCCTGGGTGAAGCCCCGAACCCGCAACAGCCCATGCAAGGACCCCGATGGCTCATTGCGATGGACTTGACCAAATTCGCCGAAGCGCAGGGGCAGATCGCGATACGAGCGTAACGCGCTCTTATAAATCTGCACATGGCCCGGGCAATTCATCGGTTTGAGCGCGTACGACCGGTTTTCCGACTCGGTCGTAAACATGTTCTCGCGATAATTGTCCCAGTGCCCCGTTTTCTCCCACAGCGTGCGATCGAGAATCTGTGGTGCCTTGACCTCGAGATAGCCGTGGTCGCGATAAACCCCGCGCAGGTACTGCTCAACCTGTTGCCACAACGTCCAGCCCTTGGGGTGCCAAAACACCAAGCCCGGCGCTTCTTCCTGAAAATGATAGAAATCGAGTTCGCGCCCTAAGCGCCGATGGTCGCGTCGTTCGGCTTCCTCTAGGCGATGCAGGTACGCGTCTTGATCTTCCTGGCGCGCCCACGCCGTACCGTAAATGCGCTGCAATTGCTCATTGCGGGCGTCGCCTCGCCAATAAGCGCCGGCCAAACGCATCAATTTGAAGACGCGCAATTTTCCGGTTGCCGGCACATGAGGGCCGCGGCAAAGGTCGACGAAATCCCCCTCCCGATACAGGCCGATCGGCTCGCCGGCTGGGATGGCGGCAATGATTTCTGCCTTGTAATGCTCGCCGATTGACTGAAAATACTCGACCGCGGCCTCGCGATCCCATTCCTCACGCTGTACCGTTTCGTTCTTGCGGGCGAGGTCGACCATGCGCGCTTCGATCGCGGCTAAATCCTCCGGCGTGAAGGGTCTGCGGTAAGCAAAATCGTAGTAAAAACCGTCCTCGATCACCGGGCCAATCGTGACCTGAGCTTCGGGAAACAAGGATTTCACCGCGTACGCCAGCAAATGCGCCGTCGAATGGCGAAGGATTTCGAGCCCTTCAGGATCGCGATCGGTCACGATCGAAACCTGGGCATCGTGCTCAATGCGGGTCGACAAATCGACGAGACGTCCGTCGATCTTGCCGGCCAAAGCGGCCTTCGCGAGACCGGGTCCGATGCTTGCAGCCAATTCCGCCAAGCTAATCGGCTCGGCAAATGGACGGGTCGAGCCGTCCGGAAGCGTCAAAATCATTGCGAAGCCATTGGGGCAACGGCCCCGCCACGGCGCGGTCGCAGGGCCTGTGAGAACACGCTGGGGAGCGCAGGCATTTCCAGCAGAAATCTGGTAGGCGCGATTGGATTCGAACCAACGACCCCCACCATGTCAAGGTGGTGCTCTAACCAACTGAGCTACGCGCCTGCTAAGCCGGTGATGATATCACGGGCTAGGGGTTGGGCCGACCAAGCTGCTTCCACAACTGGTGGTCGGCCGCATTCGATCGATTGCCGTCGGCAAACATGGGCTCCAAGGCTGCAGGCCCTCCAACCGCCGCCTGCAGCATGCGAAGGCGCGAGATCAACAAACGGGCGTGCTCAAACGCCAGTTCCGGACGCTCCGCCAACACTTCCGGCGGAATCTTGAGCGCCGCGCCCGCCCGCGCTCCGCCGCCGGGCGCCCCGGCACCCGTCGGGGTGCCGTCATGCCCATGCCGCGAAGCGACCTGCCGGACCATGTCGCGAGCCTCGACGCGTTCATGCTGCTGCTTGATCCGCGCCTCTTCGTCCTTCCGTTCCTGCTCCAGGATGCGCCTGACCTTTGCGATCACCCGCTCCACTTCGGAGGGGCTCATATGCAACTGCTTGGCCTCGGCCATCAAGACCTCGCGCTCGATTTTTCCAATCGCCCCGCGGGAAAGCATCTCCCTCACCTGCTCGTCAAAAGCAGCACGGTCGATGCGCAACTGGTCGGTAAACGCCGATGCGAGCAGACCCGCCGGGATCGCAAACAAGGCGATCCCGAGCATGGCCAGAATCGACGTCAGCGCACGCCCAAGCCCGGTAACCGGCGAAATATCTCCGTATCCAACGCTCGCCAGCGTGACCACGGCCCAATAAATTGACTGCGGAATGTTTTCGTATTTATCCGGCTGGGCCTCGTGCTCGAACAGGTATCCAAGACTGGCCGTCAAAATAATGATCAGGATCAGCACGAAGTTAGCCGCGTTCATGGTGTCCTTCTCGCGCGTCATCACCTTCATCAGCGTCCCCATCGCGCCGCTGTAGCGCGTGAGTTTGAGCAGGCGCAAGAGACGGAAAACCCGCATGAACCGCAAGTCAAACAAATGATGGAGGAATAACTCCAGGAAAAAGGGCAGGATCGCGACCAGATCGATCAGCGCTCCCGGCGTGAAGGCGTACTTCAAACGCGAGACAAAACTCAGACGCGCTTTAAATCCTTCATCCTCGGGAATGCAATAAATTCGCGCCAAGTATTCGGTCGAAAAAATGGCAACGGCGATGTAATCCAGCACCTTGAATTCAAATTCGAGCGTGTCGTGAATCGATTGCACCGTTTCGAGAATCACCGCCACGACCGACAGCAACACCCAGAAGGCGAAGAAGCTATCGATCATGCTGCCCAACTGCCCCGACTGCGGAGTGAAGAAAAACAGCGAATGCACTTTTTGACGGAACGTACGGCCAGCGTTGCGCTCGCGAAACTCTCGGATCGCGGGCACGATCACCCGAGTGAGCTTGAGCAGACGCAAGAGCCGCAACGCCCTCAGGGCACGCAGATCGACTGTGATAAACAGGGATAGGTAGAAGGGCAAAATGGCCGCGAGGTCGATTAGCGACATCGGCTGAATTGCCCACCGCAACCGAGAGAAGCCCTTCTCGCGCAGCGCCGGCAACTCAGGCGCGGTGTAGATCCGAAGCACATACTCAACGCTGAAGACAACCAGCGAGAACATGTCGAACAAATGAAACAGGGTCTCGTTCGGCTCGTGAATGGCCGGAACATGCTCAAGCATTAACGCGAGCAGGTTGGCGACGATTAATAACGCGGTAAAGCGGTCAAACCGTTCCTGATAATTCCCCGGGCGCTCGGTATCAAAGAGCGTCGCATAGACTTTGCCGCGCAAATGCCCCGGCAACGGCGCGGGTGCTATTGGCTGGTCGGACACGACCCCTTGATCGCCAGCGCTAACGGCCATCGGATCAAACGGTTTCGACGACATCTCATCTCCCGCACGGCGGATACTCCGGCCTCAGATAGCGAGCCGAACTAAGGCCACAAGGTTAGCAGCGTTTGTCAGGCGCGAGAACCCCATAACCGGTCGTCGTCGGTAAAACCCCGCCCACCCGAACCGCAACGGCGCAGTACTTAAATTCCGGAATTTTGCCGAACGGGTCGAGGGCTGCGTTCGTCAGCAAGTTTGCCGCCGCCTCGTAATAGGCAAATGGAACAAACACCACCCCAACCGGCGTGGCATCGTCGCGACGCGCCCGCAAAGTGATCTCGCCGCGTCGGGACTGCAAGGTAAGTACATCGCCGGCCTGGCAGCCCAGGGTTCGGAGGTCAGCCGCACAAAGCGACGCGGTTGGCGTCGGCTCAATGGCAGCCAACACCTGCGCGCGCCGCGTCATGCTGCCGGTGTGCCAGTGCTCGAGTTGGCGCCCCGTTATCAAAACAAACGGAAACTCGGCATCGGTCTGCTCGTCTGCATGCGATAGGTGGGCGGGTACGAGCCGCACCCGACCATCCGGGGTCGGAAAGCGTTCCGTAAAAACGATTGGCGAGCCCGGGTCGTCCTCACTCAGGCAAGGGTAAGTCACGCTCGATTCGCGCTCCAGGCGCTCCCAGCTGATACCGCCAATCGCGGCGTGCATGGCTCGGCGCATTTCCTCGAAGACCGCGGCAACGCCGCCGTCCGCCCCCTCGTAACCAAATGCCAGGGGCCGAGCACGGTTTGCGTTCGCTCGATCGGTGTTCGACAAGGGCTCATTCGCGGCGGCCCCAACGCGCTGAGCGATCTGCGAAATAATCCAAAGGTCGGAGCGCGCTTCACCGGGCGGCAAAATCGCTTGACGACCAAGCTGGATCATCCGGTCGGTATTCGTCACCGTGCCAGTCTTCTCTGGCCAGGCGGTCGCGGGTAACACGACGTCCGCGAGCCAGGCTGTCTCGGTCATAAAAATATCCTGCACGACCAAATGCGAAAGGGAAGCCAGCGCATGGCGGGCATGATTCAAGTCCGGATCGCTCATGGCCGGGTTTTCGCCCACGATGTACATGCAACGCACCTTGTGCGGGTCGGCTTCCGGAGCAAGAATTTTTTCGAGCAATTCGACCACCGTGTACCCCGGCTGCGCATCGAGCTTCGTGCCCCAAAAGTCTTCGAACCAGCTATGGGCGTCGGCGTCGTCGACCCGCTGGTAGTTGGGCAACATCATCGGGATCAGGCCTGCGTCCGAAGCGCCCTGCACGTTGTTCTGACCCCTCAACGGGTGTAAGCCTGCCCCCGGTTTGCCGATTTGACCCGTAATGGTGGCAAGCGCGATCAGACACCGCGCGTTGTCGGTGCCGTGACTGTGCTGGCTCACCCCCATGCCCCATAGAATCATCGCGCTGCGCGCAGTGGCAAACGCCCGTGCGACCTCGCGCAGCGTCCCCGCCGGAATCCCGCAGATCGGCGCCATGGCCTCCGGACTGTAGGCGCCCACGTGATCCCGCAATGCCTCGAAGTCCTTTGACCGTCGCTCAATAAAGCTTTGATCGGCCAAGTTCTCATCGATCACCACGTGAATTAAGGCATTCAGCAGCGCGACGTCGGTATCCGCTTTAAATTGCAAGGTGCGCCAGGCGTGTTGCGCGAGGTCGGTACGTCGGGGGTCGGCCAAGACAATCTTGCTCCCGCGCAAGGCCGCGTTCTTGATCCAGGTCGCCGCAACCGGATGATTGGACGTGGGGTTGGCCCCGATGACAAAAATCAGCTCGGAATGGGCGACGTCGTGTACCGGGTTGCTGACTGCAGCCGAGCCCACGGCTTCGAGCAAAGCCGCAACACTCGAGGCGTGACACAGGCGCGTGCAGTGGTCGACGTTGTTCGAGCCAAAGCCGGTACGAACGAGCTTTTGAAACAAATAGGCTTCTTCGTTCGTGCCTTTGGCTGAACCAAAACCAGCGAGCGTCTTCGCGCCGAATGTATCGCGCAGACCCACAAGCCCGCCAGCGGCCAAGGCGAGCGCTTCGTCCCAGGACGCTTCGCGAAAGATCGTTTTCCAGTTGGCACTCTCCCGATTCAGCCGCGCGAGCTGAGCGGGGTCTTTGGGCACGCCAGCGCGTCGGATCAGGGGCACCGTCAAACGATCTGGGCTCGCAACGTAATCAAAACCAAAACGACCTTTAACGCATAAGCGGCCATGATTAGCGGGACCGTCACGGCCTTCGACGCCGACGATCCGATTGTCCCTGACCTGATACGTGAGCAAACAGCCGACGCCGCAGAACGGACAGACGGAATGCACTTTCTCGTCGACTCGCTGACTCGCCAACAAACCCTTTGGCATCAAGGCACCGGTCGGGCAAGCCTGCACGCATTCACCGCAAGCCACACAACTGCTGGCACCCAACGCGTCGTCCAAATCAAAGACGATCTTGCTGTGCGCGCCGCGTCCGGCATAACCGATCACGCCGTTGACTTGCTCTTCGCGGCACGCACGCACGCAGCGCTTGCACTGGATACAGGCGTCGAGGTTGACCACCATGGCCGGATGGCTTGGGTCGCTCGCGGGCTGTTGCCGGCGCAGCGAAGCCAGTGCGGGGCGAACCGTCACCGCCAAAGCGTCTGCCCAAGCGCTCAGCTCACCGTGTTGGCCGATTGCTGCTGCGGCACTGCGCTCGACAGAAGACTCGCCGTCGTTCCACTTGTGGCCAAGGTCGGGCATCTCTGCGAGCAACAATTCGACAACGAGGCGCTGACTTTTGCGGGCGCGCGGGCTGCTTGCGTCCACCACCATGCCAGCAACAGGTTGACGGCAGCAACTGGGTGCGAGCGTGCGTTCCCCCGCCACCTCAACGACACACGCGCGGCAGTTACCGTCGGGCCGATAGCCCTTTTGGTAGCACAGGCGAGGAATGTCAACGCCGTGGCGTTGCGCGGCCTCGAGGATGGTTTCGCCCGCAAGCGCATCGATCGATTGGCCGTCGAGCGTGAAGGTCACGATCGCCGGGGTCTGCGCGGCAGCAACGGGCGCCCTCATGGGTTCGCTCCGATCTCGTTAGCGAAGTAGCGTTGCACGCAGCGCACGACGTTCGGCGCCGCTTGCCCGAGGCCGCAAATCGAGGCGTCCATCATCACGGTATTGAGGTCCTCGAACGTCGCAAGGTCCCATTTGGGCTCTTCCATCAAGGCGACCGCCTTCGCCGTGCCGACCCGGCAGGGCGTACATTGGCCACAACTCTCGTCGGCAAAGAACCGCATCGCGTTGGACGCTGCATCGCGAGCACGATCCTGATCGCTCAACACAACAATCGCGGCCGACCCGATAAAGCAGCCGTAAGGCTGCAAGGTGTCAAAGTCGAGGGGCACATTGCCCAACTCGGCCGGCAAAATACCGCCGGATGCCCCTCCGGGTAGATAAGCGTAGAAGCGATGTCCCGCCAGCATGCCACCGCAGTATTCGTCGATCAGTTCGCGTACGGTAATGCCAGCGGGGGCCAGTTTGACCCCGGGTTGCCGAACACGTCCGCTGACACTAAAGCTGCGCAAGCCTGAGCGTCCGTTTCGCCCAAAGCCGCGGAACCACCCCGCGCCACGCTCAAGCAGATCGCGCACCCAGTACAAGGTTTCAAAATTGTGTTCAAGCGTCGGGCGCCCGAAAAGCCCCACCTGCGCGATGTACGGCGGGCGCATGCGGGGCTCGCCACGCTTGCCCTCGATGCTTTCAATCAGCGCCGATTCCTCGCCGCAAATGTAAGCCCCAGCGCCGCGGCGCAACTCGATCAAAGGCAATCGAAACGGCGGCCTGGCCTGCAACTTGGCAATCTCTGCCTGCAAGAGGGCACGACAGCCGTGGTACTCGTCACGCAAATAGAGATAGCAAGCCTCGACCCCTACGATCTGCGCCGCGACCAACATCCCTTCAAGGAATCGATGCGGATCGCGCTCAAGGTAGGTTCGATCCTTGAAGGTGCCGGGTTCGCCCTCGTCAATATTGACAACGAGCAAGCGGGGCGCGTCTTGCTCGCGCACGATACGCCACTTGCGGGCAGCGGCGAACCCGGCGCCACCTAAGCCACGCAAGCCCGCTTCCTCGAGGGTCTGCAAGCAGTTTTCGGCGGTGGCCGTTCCCGAGTGAACCGCGCAGGCGAGTCGGTAACCGCCTTGGCCACAGTACGCGTCGTAACCCACATAGTCGGGTGCCGTGTGCGCAGCTGGCGCCACGGGCAGCGATTGCTGCACCCACCGGGCGGGCGCGAAGTCCCCCTCGTCCGACGCGCTCGGATGGTTCGTTGCCCCGCTATTCAGAGCGGCGAGCACGGTCGCAGCGTTCGCCGAGCAAATCGGGTTTTGGTGCACGACGGCAATCGGGGCCTGTTCGCAACGACCGACACACGGCGCGCTCACGAGCCGCACCGGCTTTCCTCGCAGCGCCTGCTGCAACTGCGCGAACAGGGTTCGCGACCCAGCGAGCTCGCAGCTTAAGCCGTCGCAGACCCTCAGCGTCAGCTCGGGCGCTTCCTCTCCATCGCGAAGGACGTTGAGGTGATGATAGAAAGTAGCAACTTCAAAGACCTCTGCCATCGGCAGGGTCAGCAGTTTGGCCAATGCCACCAGGTGGCGCTCCAGCAAGCCCTGATACGCGTCGTTGAGCAGGTGCAGATATTCGACCAAAAGGTCGCGCCGGTACGGAGCCTCCCCCACCAAAGCCCTGACCTGCTCAAGAGCCTCGTCGTCGGGCTGCCGACCTTTGGGTTGATTGCGGCTGCGTAACTCACGTCGCACCGCCTCGACGCCGATCTGCGTTGGCTTCACGCTCGCCCCTGTCGTGACCGCTTCGAATGCCGTCGAGGGCACTGGCTTGCTTGGTTGACTCATTTCATCCTAGCCCTCAAACCGACAGATACGCACGGCGCACCTCGTCGTTGGTCACCAACGCACCCATGGTGCCCTCGTAACGAATCTGGCCCTTTTCCAACACATAAGCGCGGTCGCAAACCAGTTCCGCAAAGTAGAGGTTTTGCTCGGACAGCAGCACGCTCACGCCGGCAGCCTTAAGTGTCTGAATCATTGCCACCAACCCTTCGACAATGACCGGAGCGACCCCTTCACTCGGTTCATCGAGAAGGATCAAACGCGGGTTGCCCATCAAGGTTCTCGCAATGGTCAGCATCTGCTGCTCGCCACCGCTCATGTGCCCGCCCAGCCGATTCGGCATTTCAGCAAGATTCGGAAACAGCGCAAACAAGCGCGCCACAGTCCAAGGGTCTACTGGCTTGCCATCCAGTCCGACACGCGGCGCTTGGCGGCCAACCTCTAGGTTCTCCAACACACTCAGGTCGGTAAAAATGCGCCGCTCCTCGGGGACGTACCCCAAACCCGCCGCGGCGATCGCATGCGTGGGCCACGAGGAGATATCTTCACCGAGAAAACGCACCGAACCCTGGCGCGATTCGAGCATGCCCAGAATAGCCTTCAGGGTGGTGGATTTGCCGGCACCATTGCGCCCCATGAGCGCAACCACCTCGCCCGGCGCGACGACAAGATCAAGGTCAAAGAGGATGCGCGCACGCCCATACCAGGCACTCAAACCCGCAACCTCCAACAGATTGGCGCGCGCGCCCGATGCGGGGGGCGCGCTCACGCGGGACTCCTCGTACCAAAAGTACGGCCCGAGCCAAAGTAGACCTCCTGCACCCGCGGATGGTCGCGGATTTGCTGCGGCGTGCCGGCTGCAATCATCTGCCCGCGCGCCAGAACGCTAATGCGGTCCGCGTAAGCGAACACTACATCCATGCTGTGCTCGGTAAAGAGCGCCGCAAGCCCACGCTGAGTCACAAGGCGGCGAGTGAGCTCCATCAGGGCCAT
>Ga0136644_10003628_pt1 | contig 11552 bp, 9 predicted proteins | sample C_130820_EF_Meta_FD_94780 | JGI IMG/M metagenome (GOLD analysis project Ga0136644, IMG submission 94780) | Freshwater microbial communities from Lake Croche, Canada to study carbon cycling - C_130820_EF_MetaG (v2) (version 2) | ecosystem: Environmental > Aquatic > Freshwater > Lake | place: Lake...
CTACAGGCACAATAGCCTTGTAATAATTTTTCTTATCGGTTTCGGGAACCCAGTGCTTATCTAAAGACGTCCAGCCAATGTACTTGACATTGGGAGTATGCTTATTGAAAATATCGTAGCATTCGTGCGTCTTTGCCCAGATCTCATCGACTTGAGACATGTACGGAATCCAAGACTTGTAGGTCCATTCGGCATTCGGGATCCAAATGTTCTTTCCAGCATACGGAAACAGAGATGGCGAAATCACCTCCATAAAAATATTTATGTCAGCATCTGGGCATTCAGGAAGCATGTAATGAACCCGAAAGAACTGAGCGTTTTCGTATACGGACGTAAAAATGCCTCGGAGAATATGAACATCGTGCATCAAACCCGTACGGGCCTTGAAGTTGGAAATGATGTTGATCTTCATTTTGTTAAGTACTTACTTCCTGATTAAACGCCTTGTGACGCGCCCAGACGGAATGCGACGACGCAAGGTCTTGCCTCTAGATCCCAAATACTTAACGTAATCTCCCCAATTACGAGGTACACAGTCGGTCAAGAATACACAAGGTCGATCACGGAACCATACGGCATCCAGAATACCTGCCCATTTCCAGAACTCAACTGGGTCTTTTATTTCACGACCGTCGAGTTCCGTTCCTTCTGTAAGTTCATGACACATATCTTTCTGCTCTTGGCTTTCGTACCCGTAAAATGGAGAGAACAAATTGGTCTTGAACGGCTCGTCCGTTGAAAACTTCTTACCATCCCAGCCTACTTTTTTGATAGGTCGGAATGAGTCCCAAGTGGGCTCAAACACATACAACGTTTGATTAAGTTTTCCGTAAATACGAGTGCGAAACTGACACACGTCCATTAGATAGTTAGAAGAAGCTCTTTAGCTCGCCCGTACGCGTACCGTACACGTGAGGATTCATGGGATTCGCAATAGGCGGTGCAAACTCCTCGAGATCCTTGCGATAGAACATGTGGAAGTCTACCTCAGAATATACCTTGGCAGACGCGTACCCTACGACACGAGAATTCAGGCTGGCAAGTTCCGAGGCTACAGCAGTTGGATTGTTCTCGGAAAACATCAGATAGTAGCTACGCATAATGATCTTGAGGTCATCGTCATTCTGACGCCCAATATCGTACTTGCCACCGCTCATCAACATTACCTGATCATGGATATCCTGCTGGAGCTTGTTCAGGTTCGCCTCGCTGAAAAATACCTCGTTCAGTGGAGTTGATTTGTGGATGTGACCAACCATATCCCACCGGTTGGTCTGTCCAAACAAAGCCGGTCCAGTCTCCTTGTACAGCTTGTACGGAACAGACGCAAAGTTCTGGAACCTGGGATCATTGATGTTCGGGACTGCGCCGTTATGTTGAGGTGCAGGGTACTGCTGAGACGTTGACGTCATATTGTATTTGTTTGAAACATGCGGAACCTCGATCTTCTCTAGTACCGACTTTTCCATTATTACATCTGCAATAATTTTTCATAGATATCCGACTGCAATACTTCAGTAAGGGCAAAACTCATTGAGAACGAACCACCTTGCATGTCGAGAAGATTCCCGTAGGCATCTACGACAGTAATACTCAATTTCTGAACATTTTCTGGCTGAGGAAAGTGGTACACTTTTGTGTCGGTATCTAACTCAATATTATCATATTGAATTGCGAATTTAGGAACAGTGAGGGGAACTTTGAGTGTAGCCATGAGTTCAGTTTGACTGGCATACTGGTGTTTCACTTGGTACCAATCGTTAATAATAATATATACATACTTATCTTGAATGACGTCTGGTCGTGTACTGGTGACTAACGTAAATGGCGCTACATCATAGGTAGAATAGTTATCTATCAGATTATAGAATCCTAAGTTGTAACCTATTCCATTACGTGTAAAGTTATCATTTGTTTGGGGGAAAATGAACTGGAATGGATGATTTGAACTGAATGTTAATTTCTGTGTTTGAGCACTTTGTGTAATATCAAAATAGAAGTATCCCGTATTTCCAGTAAATCCAGTTGTTCCAGTATATCCATATGCACTTTGTACTGCACTTAACGCGTTCGTCTTAATTTGGGATATCAACTGGTTCACTGTATAGTTTCCATCCGGAATTGTCACAAACGGTCCAGTCGCTCCAGTTGTTCCAATCTGATCATCCAAAATTACCTGGAAACTTGTATTATCTCGTCCAATTCCAGATACAGGATCTAAGGCACTAAACGTATAAAAACTATTTTCAAATTCGAGTGATGCAATTTTTATAGATGTTACGTTTTTGTACTGCCGAGCAAGAAGAATAGCAAACTCTGTTGCTGAAGACTGTCCAAAATTTGTTTGAATAGCAGCCTCTGCTGCACATTGATTGCGCGATAATCGGGCAGGTAGGGGGTCTATAACTTCTCGGAACCGACCGTCAATATTCATGACCGTCGTGCGAATATCTTTATTGTAGCTGTACGATACCTTACCCTGATTATTATTAGTTGGAGGAGGCCTAATAATATTTTCTACCTTAAGACGATCACCTTGAGGTTGATTAAATCCTTCTTTATCTTCAATTTCTTGTTCTTCATACTTATCATGATCAAATCCCGGAATGTCTTCATCTTCATAAAATCGGTCCATTACGTACCGATTGGCCGCATTCTCTTCGTAGATCTCTGCTAAGAGTTCACAGTACGTTGGAGGTTGTGCCATTCTTACTGATAATAGAAGAATATGAAAATGTCTGAATAACATAAATGCCGTTTTTATCGGTAAGTCAGTACTTGGCTCAAAGCCAAACTGTATGTGCTGCACCCGGTACTCCTGGTCCTACTGGACAGGGTATTACTGGCGCAACTGGAGTAACTGGTCCATCTGGAGTTAGTGGTATTCAAGGATCTACAGGTCCTACAGGTATTACAGGTCCTACAGGTCCTACAGGTCCTTCGGTCAGTTTTGCATTTGATCCAATTGCTATAGGTATTGGCGCAGGAGTGTGTGGTCAAAGTCCTTATAGCATAGCGATTGGATACAACGCTGGACAAGGTCCAACTGTCGTAAACGGAGGTCAGAAATCATATGCAATTGCTATAGGATACTATGCTGGAAACACTGGACAGCAGGCCAGCGCAATCGCTATTGGAAGGAGTGCAGGTGCTACCGGTCAGGCTTCCCAGGGTATAGCTATAGGATATAATGCAGGATACAGTAGCCAGGATAGTGATTCTGTAGCTATCGGAACAAACGCTGGAAAGTATAATCAATCTGGGAGTACTGTAGCGATTGGAAACGGTGCCGGTTTCACCGGACAGGTTTCACAAGGTGTAGCGATAGGACAGAATGCCGGATATACTGTTCAAGGTCAGTATGGTATAGCTATGGGATATCAAGCTGGATATGATCGGCAAGGTTCAAGTGCTGTAGCTATTGGACTTAGTGCCGGGTATACCGGTCAAGCCGGTAGTGCAATCGCTATCGGAAATGTTGCTGCTCAATATAGTCAGTATGCTAATGCAGTAGCTATTGGAACAGGTGCAGGGAGATATAATCAAAGTACGAATGCCGTAGCTATGGGAACAAACTCTGGATCAACGGGCCAAGGTCAAAATGCTGTAGCGATTGGAAACGGTGCCGGTCAAACCGTTCAAGGTACAACGGCCATAGCTATTGGACCCTTTACTGGACAGATTAACCAAGGTGCTCAATCTGTTGCAATCGGATACAATGCAGGATATACTGGCCAAGGTGCTAGTTCTGTAGCTATAGGACCTTATTGCGGACAGTTTACCAAAGGTGCTAATTCTGTATCCGTAGGAGTGTATGCTGGGCAGTTTACTCAAGGCGCTAATTCTGTTGCAATTGGGTACAATGCAGGATATACTGGCCAAGCGACTAATTCTGTAGCTTTAGGACCTTTTTGTGGAGAGTATAACCAAGGTACTCAATCTGTTGCAATTGGGTACAATTCAGGATTTACCGGCCAAAGTTCAAATGCTGTAGCTATTGGAAATGGTGCAGGACAAGCTCTTCAAGCTACGCAGGCTGTAGCTATTGGAAATAGTTCAGGGTATACTAGTCAAAGTTCAAATACTGTAGCTATTGGAACGAGTGCAGGATACAGTAGTCAGGATCCCAACGCTATAGCTATTGGAGTGAGTAGTGGGCAATACAATCAGGGGATAAGTGCTATTTCTATTGGAAATAGTGCTGGATTTACAGGTCAAGGTACATACACGTTAGCTGTAGGTTTCAATGCCGGTCAATTTAATCAGGGTACGGGATGTGTTGCATTAGGATATCAGGCTGGAAGTGCTAATCAAACTAGCAATTCAGTAGCGATTGGAACGAGTGCTGGGTATACTGGTCAAGCCGGAAGTACAATAGCTATTGGACTTAATAGTGCGCAATATAGTCAGTATGCTAATGCAGTAGCTATTGGAACAGGTGCAGGGAGATATAATCAAGGTACAAATGGCGTAGCTATTGGGTTAAATGCTGGATCAACGGGCCAAGGTACAAATACGGTAGCTATTGGAAACGCGGCCGGACAAACTGACCAAGCCAATAACACTATTATTCTGAATGGAACGGGAGGTGCAGTGAATGGTGTACCTGGACAGACTTCATCATTCTATGTTGCTCCAATACGAAACGTTGTTGGTACGACGTACTTGCAATACAATAACACAACAAAAGAAGTGACTTACTCTATAACCGCTCCATCCGACGAACGTCTGAAAACCGAGATCAATGATACGAGTCTTGGACTGGATTTTGTGAATAAGTTACATCCTGTATCGTTCAAGTGGAAAAATCGTTTATCACAAAGTCTTGCAGATACGATTAATCCCAAAAGTCCAGGTGTACGTGTCCACGAAGGTTTCATTGCGCAGGAAGTAAAAAGTGTTCTTGATTCGCTAGGAATTGATTCAAGTATTTACGTTCATACTGTTGATCCAGATGGTCCATTCGATGATATCCACGGAGTCGTGAAGGATGAATTAATTGGTCCTATTGTCAAGGCAATTCAAGAACAGAGTGCTCAGATAAAGTCATTGCAAGCTCAGGTCACGGCTATGCAACAAACTTTAGCGTCTCTAGTTCCTGCGTCCACATCCCCGGGGCAGTCGTCTTCTCCAGCTCAGTAATGTGATGTTTCAAATCAGCGAGATCCTTCTCGTGCTTCTGCGCATGTTTCAGCGTTAGAGAAGCAATCGGGAGGTTGAGCAGGTAATCGTACGAATCACGAATCTTATCAAACTTATCCAACGCCAGAAGTCGGTCACACTCGTCGGCCGTCTTCTTGCGAAGTTCCGGACGAGGCTTCTCCTCGCACTGTTGCCGAATGAATCGGACCACATTTTCGTGATATGGTAGACGATCGCGCAGTTCTTTCAGCATGTACGCCAGCCGATCACGATACAGCGAAAGTCGGACGCCACAGAACTCGCGCAGGATTTCGGTTACGCTCTCGTACTTGTGAATCACACACTTGGAATTGAAAGCGTGCATATTGGTCAACTTGATTTTTTCAACCAGAAGTTTCTCTACGGGAGCAATTCCTGCCGAACCCAGCTTGACTTTCACGAGTACGTCCGTGTCCGTAGACGTATCAGAGAAGTCTTTAATAATTCCGTCAGCCAGCATCTTATCGAGCTTCTCACGGAAATCCATTGTCCAAGTTTCCACTGGCAATTCGGTGATCACGAGCGTATCGCCTTCCATGCGATAACATCCACGAACTTCGTAATCTTGGTTACTAACTTTGCGAATGGTGCCCTTAAATTTGGAGTAGTACGGCGTGAACTCTCGCTCGAGTCCTGTTCCGGTCTTGAGCCACTCAGCAATGGCGTCCTTAAGGTCGTGTGGATTGAACTGTGGGATGAAAGTAGAGTATCCAGTTCCGATACCTCGCGATCCATTGACTAGGAGCATAGGAAGAATTGGAGCATACCAATCGGGCTCAACTGGCATACCATCATCATCGCGGTAGTTTAGGCAGGGCAGGTCTTCGGATGGTACTAGATGTGCGACATGAGGCTGGAGAAAGGTATGGATATAGCGGGGCGATGCCGAATCCTTACCCCCCTGAAGCCTGGTGCCAAACTGGCCCTGCGGAACAAACCATGGAACGTTATTGGAACCCACAAAGTCCTGAGCCATACCTACAATTGCATCATTCAGCGACGCCTCGCCGTGATGGTATCCTGAGTGCTCAGACACGTAGCCAGCAAACTGGGCTACACGAATTTCGGACTTCAAGTTACGCTTGAATGCAGAGTACAGGATCTTACGTTGCGACGTTTTCAAACCGTCCATCACGTTCGGGATACTGCGCTCCAAATTGTAGTTTGAGAAGTGAATGAGATCCTTATCGACAAAGTCCTCATACTTCAGCGTCTTGGTATTTGGAATGATATCGGCGCGATCGTACGTCTTCAGCCAGTCCTTGCGATCGTCCGCCTTGGCCTTATTGAATGCCAAATCAATACGCTTATCGCTGTTGACGGCATACTCGTATGGAATGATGTTGGGAACCTTGAAATACTCCTTCGCCTCGTCGCGGGTAGACGTGCCTAATCCCTTGTAATACTTTACCTTCCAGCCACGCGAAGCATCCGTCTTGCGCCACTCCTCGTACGCGTACTGCGTATAGAACGTCTTGGTCTGCGTACCCTTGTTCGCTTTCACGATTGGCGTGGCCATATACGTAATGAACCCCGGGATCTTGATCAGCTCGTGCCACAGCTCGTGGAACATATTGATCAGCAGACCCCGAATATGAGAGCCGTCGTAATCTTGATCAGTCATGATCATCACCTTGCCGTACCGCAGACTCTTGACGTCCGTATACTTACGACCTGATTCTAGACCAATGATCTTCTTCAGATTCGCAATTTCTTCCGTCATCTCCACCTTCTTGGCAGACGTATCCTTGACGTTCAGCAACTTACCCTTGAGAGGAAAGACGCCGAAGTATTTCCGCTGATCCTGCGACAGACCTGACAGCGCCATGGCCTTAGCTGAATCGCCCTCGGTGAGAATCAGAGTACACTCGTGGCTCTTGGCCGTGCCAGCATACACTGCATCATCCAGCTTGGGGATGCCCGTGATTTTTGACTGCTTCTTGCCATCCGTCTTTGTAGCTTCCTTCGTATCCTTGACAGCCTGCTGGGCCATCACAGTCTCGACGATATTCAGCTTCGTAACCAGTTTCTTGAGATAGTCGTCAGACAGCTTACAAGAAACCTTGGACGTCATGACCTCCTTAGTCTGCGAACTAAAGTTCGGGTTCTCAACTGAACAGTTGATGAAGACTGCTAGTGAATCACGAACAAGTCCAGGACGTACCTTTATTTTCTTCTTAGTCTCCAAATGGCTCACAAAGTACGATACAATCTGATTTGTAATTTCATCCACGTGCTTGCCCGAACGAGTCCAAATGCCGTTCACAAAACTCACACTAAAGAACTTGTCCGTAGGCGAATCCCCAGCTGCAACCTGCCATCCGATATGGGGCACATCTGTCACGACGACTGCATCTTTCGGAAGATACCAGGAGGCATAGCTTGCCAGATCGCGGAACCGAACATGTGTGCCGCACCATGTGACTTTAACTTCCTTCCCAACTGTCATTGCAAGGTCAAAGACACGACGTTGAATGACCTGGAGAATCCCTGCAGGGATTGTCGGTGACGTCCATCCGAACCGCTTGAAGTCAGGAGTCCATTCAATTTCCACGAAAGGCTTCGTCTTGCAGGATGTTACTTTAGGAGCTCCTACTTTCGTCATATTGTCTTCAAATGTCTGCACGTACTTCAATCCACGTACGGCATCTACGATTGTCAGAACAAACTTCTTGGAGAAGATGTTCACAAGCTTCACGCCGTACCCGTTCTTACCACCTACCAGCTTCTTCTCAGACTTATCGTAGTTTGTGGATGTGAGTAGTTCGCCAAAGATCATTTGAGGGATATACACTCCGTACTCAGGGTGCTTCTCTACATCGATGGACTCGCCATCATTACGCATAGTGATCGTCGTCTCAGTCGCATCAATCTGAATCGTCTTGACCGGAGTCTCGGAGTTCTTCTGCTTAAGGCGTACCACATGATCATGTGCATTGACCAGAAGCTCGTCAAAGAGCTTGTAGAAACCGGGATTAAACGGAATTGTTTCGAGTTTGAATTGTTCACCATCTACAACGTACTGTTCTTCATCCGAGTTCTCAATGCTACCGATATACGTATCGGGCAGTGAGAGAATGTGTTCGCGGTGCGTATGCTTACGGTATTGCTTGGAAAGATCCATGCTGGTGTACTGCTCTCTGTCTGGCTATCCTTAAATTCGTTTTAGACATAGTATTTATTGACCATATTAAATGCCGTATCCGATTCATCCCACAGTCCGTGCTCTTTGAATCGTGCTACCTTCTGTTCCGTAGTTCTTAAAAAGTTACAATGGACCATTTTTGCCTTATCTTTATTTTCCAATTCAAAGTATACTTTGCCATTTGGGTACTCTAGCATTGGTAATTTCGTCACTTGGACTGGCGTATTGACAACGACTGCATTGAACGCATGCTGGTCATTTGGAATTAGAGTCGTATGTTTCTTCATCCAGGTAATAGATTGAGAGATGACTTGTTTACTGAATATGCTAGGACGAGCAAAAAAGAAGCCAGTACAGTGAGCCCATTCGTCATCCTGCATAACAAATGCTCCGGGACGCGATGTCACGTCAGCAATACAGTTCTCAAAGAAGACAATATCGTTATCCACCCAAAACATCGGACCCATACTCAAATTCAGTTGAATGACTTCCAGTTTTCGCGTTGTTATATGTTTGAACGCAACCGTTTGGTAGTCTGCGAGTTTCTTGTTGTCTTTCAAAATATAGCAATGGAACTGGTTCATCGGAATACCTACCTTGTTTGCCGAATTCAGCATGTTTTTCATCATAGGTAGTTGGCCCTCGTTCGTCATACACACGAACCTCATGCCTTTAAACTGTAAAAACAATTTCGGTTTTGACGTTTTGCGCTTAGTACCGTAAATGCCTCCACGCAAAACGAAGGCTGTCCAGAAACCAGCACAGATTGACGAATCGCCTGTTGTGTTTTTTCTCAAGGTCACTGAACACGATACCAGTCATATCATCCCTGCAGGAGATGTCACATCATATTCAGATATTCTCAGTATGGTGGAAAAGAATACGGAGAGGTTCAATACTGATCTGCTGAAAGATGTACTTTCAAAAGTTCAGGTAGAGCGGTATTCTCCCCAAACCGCTTGTTTCTGGTGCTGTCATACATTCAACTGGGTTCCATGTATTCTTCCTATCTCGTATGCCGTGTACAACATTATCTATTAGTGTGAAGGAAATTTTTGTTCGCCAGAATGTGCCCTATCCCACCTGTATGCAGATAACAAGATCCCCGATTCCATTAAGTGGAACCGCCATGCTCTCTTGAATCATATGTACGCTGAACTGTACAAGACTCGTACTCTATCTCCTGCCCCACCACGCAGTCTGTTGAGACTGTTTGGTGGACCTCTGGATATTGAGCAGTATCGTGATTACATTACGAACGATAACTATATTGTCTTGTCTGAAATTCATCCTATTCGTCTCGTATTCCCGTCTATGAACGTCCAGGGGCCTCTTCGCGACATTAAGAAGTACGTAAGTCTTTCGTCCGATGTTGTAGAAAAGGCTTCGGAGCAGTTGCGCCTGAAACGATCTAAGCCAATGAATGTCAATGTTCCTACACTCGATATGTGTATGAAGCGCGCTTAATGTTTACGCCTCTTACGTCCGCCTATAGGGGCCTGGACGGCAGTAGGCGGAGCACCTGCACTCGTATTCACGGTCTGCGGGACGAAGCCATTAAAGGTCCAATTAGCACCTCCACGACGCCTGCGGGTTTTAGTAGAACGATAGCAGTTCTTGTACGGGCGACACGATGCCTTCTGTGTGAACCCCATTTTCTTACACGGAGTCTTCTTGCACTGCTTACGTGTGAAGCGCCGACCACCGTACTTCAGTCGTGTAGTCATTATTCTTTAACGAGGTAAAAAGTGGCCTATTCGGCCTATTTGACATGTACTACGACGCTTCCTTCAGTTATTTTAACCGCTTTGGCACCGTTATCTTCGAACGGAGTCAGGCGAATTCGTTTAGGATGTGGCGTCACAATAATCCAATCGGATGGTCTTGCACGCTTGAGCGCCGAAATGATCTCGGACACATCGCGGGAAACTTGAAATGTGTTACCCATGCTGATAGCCTCCACCATTATTCCTTTAACTATTTCCGTTTTCAGCGTGAGAACTCTGACAACGTAAATGCAACAATCAGCAGGAATGGCGGATCTGATGCGAAATCAGATGATGATGACGATGGGAATGAGTATGGGTATGGGAAAGAATCCACTGTACAGCTTTATAGGTCTGAGTCTGTACGATAAGATTATGAATTCCTATCCGAAGTGGTTTCCGTATTTCGAGGAGTTCTGTTGCCGTCGTAAACGTTTGGAACCATCGACTCCTGCTCCTCCTAGTAATAAACCGATAAGAGCTACGATTGAATGTGAACGAGTTCTTCGTACGTCTGGAAAGCAGGGTAATCAAACGGTGTCCGCAAGCCAGAGTCGGATGGATTCAGTCGTACATTACGTGAGTACAATTCCAGCTATCCGTAATTTGCTGTGCATGAATCATCACGACTACCTTCCAAACGAATACGAGCCAATCATGGTGGAGAACGATATTTATTTCCAGCTGACAGCTCTGAAGCATAATGAAGGAGAACTTGATAGTGTTAAATTCCGGATTTTTTGTTACGATCACGAGTCTCAGTATTTGCGGGATTTTGTAGAACGGTGTAATGCCGATTATGAGCGGAAGCAAGCAAATAAGTTGGGCACGTCTCTTTATTACTTTGATATGATGACTGCGACAAAACACAAAAAGTCTACCCAGAATACGTTACCTACGACCCACCTGATTTATTCCAAGCACAAGTTTTATACGACTCGTACATTCGACAATGTGTTTTTTGAACAGCGTCCTAAAGTACGTAAGCACGTAGACTTCTTTCTGACTCGTAAAGACTGGTACGAGAAGAAAGGTATTCCGTACACGTTGGGATTTATGTTTCACGGTGATCCTGGATGTGGTAAGACTTCATCGGTAAAAGCGATTGCGAATACTGCACGTCGTCATATCATTAATATCCATTTATCTCAAATCAAAACGAAAGCTCAACTGACTCACCTCTTTTACAACGATGATATTTATGTATACGACGGATCCAAGACTGAAAAGTACACGATCCCGATCCACGAGCGCTTGTACGTCATTGAAGATATTGATGCGATGGGAGATGCGATCATGAGCCGTAATTTCAAGAAGCCTGAGCCAAAGAAAGAAAAGACAACCGAGGAAGCTTGGGCGGCGGCACATGCCGAAGATGAGCCTGAACAAATTGATCTTTCGTTCCTGCTGAATTTGCTGGACGGAACGCTGGAATCATCCGGACGTATTATTGCTATTTC
>Ga0136644_10003629_pt1 | contig 11550 bp, 7 predicted proteins | sample C_130820_EF_Meta_FD_94780 | JGI IMG/M metagenome (GOLD analysis project Ga0136644, IMG submission 94780) | Freshwater microbial communities from Lake Croche, Canada to study carbon cycling - C_130820_EF_MetaG (v2) (version 2) | ecosystem: Environmental > Aquatic > Freshwater > Lake | place: Lake...
AATCAGTGGACAACGAATGGCGACCGCCACCGAGCGGCCGCAGATCGGCCACTTCGGTGCATGGTGTAGTTCTGGCTGTTCTTCGTGCTCGTGCTCGATCGTGTTTCGATTGTAGCATTCCGCGATGCTCCATTCACGACCGGGTTGGATTTTTCGTATCGGGAGAACAATCAGCGGGGGTCAGGCACGAGGGAATCAAGGGATGGATCTGAATAGTCGCGGCGGAAACCGCCACACCGCGAGTCTAGAAAGCCGATCGATTACGAGCACCACTGCGCTGAGCGCGTGCACGACGGGATCCGACCGGGTGTCAGCCAGGACGACACCGATGTCCGAGCAGTGGCCAGTAAATTCTCCACCGGGCAGATTGCGCTGCTCCGCTTTGATCGCCCTTGTGCTAGGAAATGCCACCTTTTCATTCGCGCGATCCTCGCCCCCTGTGGACCGGTGCGAGCCAAGGTGAGATCGCTTGATACCGCCCCAACAAATCCTACCCAGACCCGTGTACGCCTCCATTTCGGATGAAGTTTGTGAGATACAATAGAGGGATCTTCTCCCTACCCCCCCTACCCTCACCCGAACCCACTTCATCCATGTTTGCTAACGCAAAGCTGGTCTGCATCCTCGGCTTGTTGCTTGTGCTTACATTCCAATATGCAAGCTCTCAAACCCCGGAAGACTCAGCGAGCGAACCGGCAGTCGAACCGGCACTAGCCGAAAAGACCTTCAAAGTCTCCGATGGCCTCGAGCTAAAGTTATTGCTTAGCGAACCCCTGATCACCCAGCCGCTCATGGTCTCGTTCGATTCCCAAGGGCGATTGTGGCTGGTCGAGTACCGGCAGTACCCCAATCCCGAAGGCCTCAAAGTCCTGAGCAAGGATCGGCACTGGCGGGTGGTCTATGACTCGGTTCCCAAGCCCCCCGGCGCCGGGGGGCTCGTAGGACGCGATCGGATCTCTGTCCACGAAGACAAGGACAACGATGGAAACTATGAGTCCCATCAGGTCTTCGTCGACGGCCTAAACATCGCTACGGCGGTCTTGCCCGTAGACCGCGGCGCATGGGTCTTGAACCCTCCCTACTTGCTCTACTACTCGGACCTCGATCGCGACCTGAAAGCCGACGGACCTCCGCAAGTCCATCTCGAAGGCTTCGGGCTCGAAGATACCCACTCGGTGGTAAACAACCTGACCATGGGCCCCGACGGTTGGATCTACGGTGCCCAAGGAAGCACAGTCAGCGGTGTGGTAAAAGCCCCCGGTTCTACGGATAAGCCTGTTCAAAGTCTCGGGCAAGCCATCTGGCGATACCATCCGCAAACTCGCAAGTACGAGATCTTTGCCGAAGGTGGCGGCAATGCCTTCGGCGTGGCCTTCGATGACCGCGGCGAAGTCTTCTCGGGACACAACGGGGGTGACACTCGTGGCTTTCACTATTACCAAGGTGGCTACTACCGCAAAGGCTTTTCCAAGCACGGTAGCCTATCGAACCCTCACAGCTACGGCTACCTCGAACCGATGCAGCACGACCCCATTCCGCGATTCACCCATACCATGCTGCTAACCGAATCGACCGCTCTGGCTAGTCAGACCAATCCTCAGCCCGATTCGAAACGTATGCTCGGTGTCGATCCCCTGCACGGCAAACTGATCCTCACGGACTTGTTGCCAGTCGGTTCAACTTACAAAACCAAAGACGTTAACGATACCGTCACAAGCACGGACAAGTGGTACCGCCCAGTTGCGATCTGCGACGGACCCGATGGAGCCGCCTACGTCTGCGATTGGTACGATTCAGTCGTCGCTCACTTGTATGCTTTCGAAGGCCGACTCGACCGGGATCGAGGACGCGTCTACAGGCTCGGCCCTAGCAAGCCCTCGACATCCCACGACGATCCCTTCACCCTGGATTGGAATGCATCACTCTCCCAAGCTGCCGATGCACAGTCGCTCGGTAAGCTGATTGAACTTCTCGATCACCCCTATCGTTGGCAGCGTTGGCAAGCTCGTTCGTTAATCGCAATTCACCCGTTGCGCAAGACTTGCATTGCCAAGCTCTGCGAGGCTCTGGCTGCCAACCCGCCCGCCATATCCTCCCGGCTCGCTCTGGAATACCTTTGGACCCTTCATGCACTCGGTGCGATTCCCGATACGATTCCTGCCGACGCGCTGGCATACGAGCCAGAGTTGCCCAAGCCGCTTTCGCCAGCCGTGCTGATGAATCATCCGGTTGCCTATGTGCGAAGCTGGACGGTTCGATTGGTCTGCGACGATGGCCTAGTCGACCCGCAGACACTCCTTGCGATCCGAGAGCTAGCCGCCAGGGAAACCGATCCGCATGCACTCTGCCAGATCGCTTGTTCGGCTAGGCGATTGAATGCCGACCAAGCTCTCGTGGTGGTCAAGGAACTACTCGGTAAGCCTCGCGCACAGGACGATCCATTTTTTGGCCTGCTCGTCTGGTGGGCGGTCGAATTGCATGCTCAAGAGTTCCGTCAGATCGAATCGAGCTTGCTGACCTCTCCTGAGCTTTGGAAAAATCCGATCGCGTTAAAGACCGTCTTTCCGAATTTGGTCAGGCGTTGGGCTAGCATCGGCAGCCATGATGCTTATGCATCGATTGCTGTGCTGTTGCGAACCATCGGGCCGTTGGATGAGTCGATCCAATCGGAGGCCACCAAGAGATGCCAGGAGTCGTTCGAAGCGGCCTTTGTTGGACGCAGTCTCGCGGGGGTCCCCGATAGTGTCATCGATGCGATGGCACGGTTGGGACAACCTCCGCTGACGCTCCAGGTTCGCCGTGGCGATGCGTCGGCTTTTGCCCAAGCGGCCAAGCGGATTGCAGATGCTAGTGCTCCGGACGCAACCCGCATGCAGCTTGCTCGATTAGCCGGAGAGCTAGACGATGCATCGAAATACCCTGAGCTCCTCAATGCATTGCTCCAAGTTGCAGGGGATGCAAGCGCAAAGGGTCCGGTCCGAATCAGCGCGATCAGCGCTTTGTCGAACTTCAACGCGGATTCGGTTCCAGCTAGACTGATCGCCTGGTGGCCCATGCTGGCTCCGGAACTGCGTCCTGCGGCCGGATCGGTCCTGTCGACTCGTGCACTCTGGACCTCGCGCTGGATCGACGCGGTGGATGCCAAACAAGTCGATGCGGAGCAACTTCCCCCCGAAGCGATTCGAACCATGCGTCTGCATCCCGACGAAGCCTTGCAAAAGCGTCTCGCCACGGCTTATCCGGAGTTCGCTTCGGTAAGTCTTGCGGGAGCCACCGCGACGTCTCGGCTACTGGCCGAAAAGATCCTCAGCGGCAACGGGGATCCTTACAAAGGAAAGAAGCTATACCGCGAGTTGTGCGGACGATGCCATCAGCTTTTCGACGATGGCGGGCGGGTCGGTCCGGATCTTACTGGCTACCAGCGCGACCAGCTCGAAACGCTATTGCGCAATATTGTCGGCCCTAGTCTTGAGATTCGCGAAGGCTATCAGATGGTCCGAATCCTCACCGACGATTCGCTGGTCCTGACTGGTTTCATCGAATCCGAACAGCCCGATCAGATCGTCCTTCGGAACACCGATGGCCAGTCGGTAACGATGCAGCGAAGCGAGATCGAGCAGCTCGAGCCACAGGTTTTGTCCCTCATGCCCGAGGGGCTCTTGGAGAAGCTCGACGAGACCCAGCTCCGCGATTTGATGGCCTATTTGCGAAGCAGCCAACCCTTGAACGACGGGACCTGAGATTCCTGGATTAGAATGTCAGCATGATTCGCGCCATTTGCTCTCGAATACGATCGATCTTGATGCGGCGAGCCTGGGCTTGGTCCTGGTGGCTCTCGCTATTCGTTCACTCGATGATTGTCTCGGGATTCGTTCTTTATTGGCTCAATCGCATCGAGCTTCCCAAACCCGTTGCATCGGAATCCTTGCAGATCGACGGCGGATTTACGCAGCGATCAGCGATGGACAATCAACCGCTGCTTGTCGAACAAACGTCTGAGAGGATCGATCGCGCCAGAGTGCTCCGAGACATCCGTCAAGAGATGAAGCAAGCCCAGGAGCGGGGCGAGGAGGACAATTTCGAGCGTTTACAGCAACTGAGTGCCGATCTTCGTCGCAACAGTACCACCAAGACCGTCGACGAGATGAGCGAGTTTCTCGGAGGGGTGTTTGGCAAGCGAGCCACTGAGCCAGATGCAAAGAAGGCGGCCGAGGAATTCGATGTATCCACCGCTCAGATGCACGACATTACCAAGCTGACCGACGAGCAGGGAGTCGTCAGGTATGTCATCGTCATGATCGACGCGACAGGAGTGACGCGCGAGGTCGACGTCGATGCGGAGAATGGTCAGCGGCTTTACAAAACCATGCAGTTGATCAAATCCAACCCGTTGCTTGAAAAGGTCTATCGCAACATCCTCATGGGGATCTTGGATCAAGTCCTCAAGGAGCAGTAGGCCGATTATTTCTTTTTGAGGAAATTGAAGATCACGGCGATGACCAAAAGGAGAAGGAAAATTCGTCCAGCCCAAGCGCCAATATTATAGGCACTCGGGGCGTTCTGTTGTGCGAGCAAGACGAGGCTGCTTAGCTGATTCCAAAACATGTTGATTCTCTTTCTTGATCCGTGACTAACAGTTCGACACCATCGTTCAGAGATTAATAGGGCGTACGCTGGGATTCAATCAGAGATAGTCCTTCAACCATCAAGACAGGAAAAAAATTCTGTTTTTTACGGTTGGCACAATATCCTCGGGGGGAGCCAACGGGATTTCAACCGCTGATGGGCCGCTAATATTCGCTTATAGAGAACCCTTGTAGGAGGATCGGTAGATTCCTGTGCCGACCGACCTCAGAGACAACAAGGACCGAGGCTATTGGTTGACCATGTGCTGAAGCTGTCGGACTTGAGTGTGGGTCAGGAACCTGCGAGAGATAAACTCTGAAAGCTGTGTCAAACCCCAGGAGTATTCACCTAACCGGGTTTTCAAAAGCGTTCGCTCTAGAGGATTAGCCAGGCTATCTTGGGCGGAAGGTTGTCCAATCGCCTCGGAATCGAATAAACGAAGCGACCCTCGCAGATCCGACAGACGCTTGCGCTGCTCGATCAACTCGGACTTGTCCCCAATGTTCAGAGCATCCAAATGATTAACGATCTTCATGAACTGAAAGGCAAGCCCGCGAGGGTTGGTTTGGTCGGCAACCAACAGATCGAGCACCGGGCCGATTTCATAACTCATCAGATATCGGTAGCGATATGTCATCGAGCTATCGCAGATGTCCAACAAGGATTCGAGGATCGGGCGAGGGTTTGCTTGGACAACCACCAGCAGTCGGTCCAGGAGTCGTATGAGCCACTGAGCCCTTTCGATGCGACGCCCCAAATCCAAAAACAGCCAACCTGGGCCTCGCGTCATGCTCTCGGAGGCGAGTCCCGCAAAAGCCGACAAAAGGCCTATCATTTGATTGAGGATCAGCAGGGCATCTCCCATCGTGTTTCTTGGAGAAGCCCAAGGCATCAGCACCGAGTAGTCCAAGCGTGAGATGATCTGCCAGGAGTCAAAGCTCAAGCGGTCGCGGATGTTTTGCGCATTGCGTACGATGCCGTCGACGGCGCTTGCGATTCCATCGCTTCGACTGCGATCGACAAGAAACTCGGCGACTTTCTTACGCATCAGAGTCGTCGGTGATTCCGATGCGGCTAGGTCCGACTCACTGAATGTTGGCGCCATTTGCATGAAATCGGACAAGGCTCTGACGACCAACCAAGAGTTAGCCACCGCATCGTTTGCTCGCTCGCTCGTGAGCTGGCTCGTGCAGTATCGAGCATGCCTGGCAAGAAACTCGGTTCTCTCGCAGAAGCGTCCAAGCCAATAAAGATGGTCGGCGACTCGGCTCGGCAGATCCATCGCAGATCGCTTGAGCTCCACAGACTGCTTGGAGCCTGTGAGCAACGTGGTCGCTTTGACCGGCCCGTCGCTCAGCACCCAAACATCTTTGCTCATGGTCCCCGAGGTCAGGCTCTCGTCGAGATCTCTTGGGCTGGCTGCAACCCGTGCCACGCCGCCGGGCAGCACATGGACCTGGCCTCGATGCTGACTGGCAAAGAAACGGAACATGGCAGGCCAAGCCACCACGCGGCCGTCGCCCCAGGTTGGCACACGGCTGAGTTCTGGGGGTTCCATGGCGACAAAAGACCAGGGTTTTTTTCGGATTTGTTCAGCCAGTTGCTCAAGCTCGTGTTCGGAGAGTGCCGAGCCATCGATTTGATTTCCAGAGTGTCGGACAAATGAGTCGCGAATCCACAGCGAGCGAATATTCGCTAGCACGTACTCGAGGGCCTCTTGGTCGCCACACCACCACATCGGGCCGTTGGCCAAAAGCAATTCCTCTCCGAGGATTTTTGGAGCAAGCTTGGGAAGGATCGCGCTGACGGCTGGGCTCTCGCACCAGCCGGTCCCCAGCGCGTTGGCCAGGAACACGTTTCCTTCTCGGGCAGCGACCGTTAGCCCTGCGACCCCGTCGCTGTTGCTCGGGTCGATATCTAGTGGATCGCAATGGTTGTCGGCCAGTCTTCTGAGGATGCAATCGAGTCGAACCAGACCGCCGAGCGTCTTGAGGTAGACCTTGCCACCTCGGACAGTCAAATCTGCCGATTGGGTCAGGGTGTAACCTAGGTAGCGAGCCAGATAAGCGTCCTCGAAGTACGTGGGGCTCTGGACCCCCGGGCTCAGCACAGCGGTGCGCATGCTTTTGTCTTTACTGGGCGAGGCTTCTTGGATTGCCTCCCTGAGCTTCATAAAAAAGTCGGCGATGCGCAAGACCTGCATCGACTGAAAACTCTCCGCATGGATGCGGGAGATCGCCAGCCGGTTCTCGATGGCATGACCGCAACCGCTGGGACCCTGGGTCCGATCGGCATGAACAAGCCATTGCCCCGAAGCCGACCGGTAGGCTTGGACCGCGTACAGATACAGCATCTGTGAGGTCGTCGGTCGGTTCGTCCGAGCGGCCCGAAGATACCCCGGTGCGTTAAAGACAAGCGATGCGGGCAAGATACCCTGGGAAATATACCGCTGAGGCCCATAGACATCCTGAAGCAGCAGATCGATCAGCTGCATGCGTTGGCTCAGAGCATGGGCAAACTTTGCCCATTCTTGGCTACCGAGTACGACGGGGATCGGATCGAGTTCCCATGCTTGCGGGGTGCCGGTTTTGATCAACTGGCCGGTCGACGACGGGGGATTATCCCTCAGCGATTGCTTGGCCGACGCCCAGCGAGTCTGATCATCGGGGCCGTAAGGGGCCGAATCGAGAAGTTTCTGATACTCTGCGTCCATGCTTGTGGGATCTAAGGGATGCGAGGCGATCTTGGAGTTTCCCGGAGGTTGCGGATTATAGTCGGACTTTCGCATAACTTCCCCCGCGGGGGACTTGATTTCATGGCGATTGTCTATGAGATTATGTCCAGACTAGACCGACGGCAGGGGTCAGCATCCGATCCGTCGGCAGCGGATCGAATCAGGTTAATCAGGCTATCGATACAGATTAATAAGAAATTGGAGTAGGATCGACATGAGTAACATCGAAGAGCAACCGTACGCTGCGGGCGAGAGTGGCTCGAGCATTCGCTGGAAGCTTTTCCTGATGATGGTCCTACAGTTTTTCATCTGGGGAGCTTGGCTTCCTTTGATTTTTGCCTACTTGCCAGGCATCGGCTTTTCCCCTTGGCAAACCTCGCTGATCCTCAATGCGTTTCCGGTCGCAGCCATCATTGGAATGTTCTTTAGCAACCAGTTTGCTGATCGTAATTTTGCTGCGGAAAAATTCCTCGCCTTCAGCCACTTGATCGGTGGGCTGGCCATTCTGGGCTGCGGTTTTACCCGTTCTTTCTGGCCCTTTTTCCTGCTGATGCTCGTGCATTGCCTGTTGTATGTCCCTACGATTTCCATCACCAACTCGATCGCTTTTGCGAACATGAAGGATCCTGCGAAAGAGTTCGGATTGGTTCGCATGGGCGGTACCATTGGCTGGATCCTTGCGGCTTGGCCATTTACCTTCATCTTCGTGAATTGGGAAAAGGTCAAAGAGGCCAACCCCAGCGGGTTTGTCAACTGGCTCGGAACAGTCCTAGGAAGCCCTTTGGAAGGACAAGCTCTGATGGATGCGACACGCTGGACGTTTATCGTCGCCGGGATCGCTTCGATCATCTTGGCAGTTTACTCCCTGTCGCTACCCCACACTCCGCCTAAGAAATCGACTGGTCCCGAAGAGAATCTCGCATGGCTCGAAGCGGTCAGCTTGCTCAAACACCCTTTCGTCTTGGTGCTGTGGTTGGTGACGTTCATCGATGCGTTTGTCCATAATTGCTACTTCAACTGGACGGGCGGATTCCTCGGTGCCTCTCGCGCCGAAGGAGGGGTTGGGATCCCAGGAAACTGGGTCATGCCCGTCATGAGCGTCGGCCAAATCGCCGAAATCCTCACGATGTTTGTCCTGGGAATGACCCTGAAAAATCTGGGCTGGCGCTGGACGATGATCGTCGGCATCCTCGGACACGCTCTGCGTTTCCTGGTCTACGCGCTGTTTCCCGACCAGCAGAATTTGATCGTGGTCGTTCAAGTCCTTCACGGCATCTGCTATGCGTTCTTCTTTGCAACCGTCTACATTTTTGTTGACGCGTATTTCCCCAAGAATGTCCGAAGCAGTGCTCAGGGGCTCTTCAACGTAATGATCCTAGGGGTCGGTGCCCTGGTGGCCAACACGATTTGCCCATGGCTGACTGCCAATGTGTTCACCCAAGGCGACGGGGCTCAGAAACTCATCAACTACAGGAACATGTTCCTGTTTCCAAGCGCAGTGGCCCTCCTGGCTGCAATCGCTCTGGCAATGTTCTTCCATCCGCCTCGCGAAATCGACACCGACTCGTCCGCTGGCTCGACTCCAGCCCATTGATATCTGGAGAATCTAGCCTCCCTCACGTCCCAAAGCCCTACCTAGCCCATTACCGGGCAATTGTGGTAGACTTTGCGGTCTTGGATTTAGGCGATTCTCTGCCCCCTTGTGCATACCTCTAAAACTATAGATTACGGTCCATCCATGTCTTCTCTCGATCAGTACAGTCTGTGTCCTTGCGGCAACGGTAAAAAAATCAAGTTTTGCAAGTGCAACGAGCATTTGGCCGAGATGCAAGCCATTCAGCGGATGATCGCAGGCGAGCAGAATGTCGCCGCGCTGGATCGGATCAACGCCGACCTGAAAACCATGCCGTCGGAGCCTTGGCTTTTGGCGATGAAGTGCGAACTGCTGCTGCATCTCGGGGAATTTGAATCGCTCGAGGAGACCTCAGCCAAGTTCATCCGGTTACAACCCGACAATCCGTTGGCAAAACTCCATCGGTCATTGGTCGCGATCGTGCGAGGGAACACCGAAGAGGGCGCTTCGCTACTCCTGCAGTCGATCGCCGACTCCGGGGAAACCCTCCATCCGATGACCGCGACAGTCGCGATGAATCTGATCGAGTTTCTGGGCCAACGGGGCATGATCTTGCCAGCACTGCTCCATACTGAAAACCTCCTAGATCTGGGCGAGTCGTTCCAACAAGTTGCCATGTCGGCTTATCAGCAGATCCTCTCGGATGGCCAAACCAGCACCCTGCTGCGAGATTCCATCCCCTCGCCAGTGGATGTTGGCGATGCACCGTATGCAGAACGGCTGGCCGAAGCTCAATCGCTGGTCGATGCGACCCGCATCTCTGGGGCAAAGACAAAACTCGAAGCGATGATTCGCGAGTTCGGGCCCCAGCCAGCGATCTTGCAATCGCTCCTCCCATGCCAGTTGCTTCTGACAGATGTGGAATCGGCTACATCAACCTGCCGTAAACTGGCTCAGTCCCCTGCCCTGCCGGAAAATCAGCGGGTTTATTACCAAGCTCTCGCCTATGAGCTTGCTCCACAACCTAGCGGAATCGCCCTCAAAGACGACCTTGTCGTCTACACCGTCGAAGATCCGGATTTCGAAAGCAAGCTTGCTGCATGCAAGTCGGTTCAGCCCCTGCCAGTTGAACAGCTTCGAGAAATGCTCCAGATGCTTCTCCAAGAGGAGGTGCCGCCCAAGGTCGCTTATGTTTGCGCCGAGCCAATCCTGCATGAACAATTCTCAGAAATGGAACCTCTGCGTGTTGGCACATGGGTCGCTTTCTACGGCAAACAGACCGACAAGCCAGCGCGCTTGGTGGTGCTCGAACCCAACGCCGGGTTCCAGAAAGATCAAATCGATCATCTCAAGGAAGAGCTTGGTCTCGCAAGCCTAAAACGGGAGTTGGTCGAACAACTTTACATGCCGTTTCTTGGGCGCACCACCAGCCCGATCATGATTCGCAAGGAGATCCCCGAGGGGCGCCAAGCCGCCTTAACCGATGCGATTAAGAACGTAAACATCGATGGAGTGCTCGACATCAAACTCGAGTGCTTGGCAGACCACTCCATGCGCCAAGCAGCCGGACTAGCCGAATACAGAGTGCCACTACAAGCCATCCTGTTGGCTTGGCAAGCCCGCAACCCAAATGGCTACTCCGATGCGGACTTCGACGAACTTCACAAGAGACTTCAAGTCTCCGAACCGAAGCTATCGGCCGAACTCGATGTGTTCGATCTGGTAGGAGGTGCAGCCTATTACTGGACGGATCTGGCAACCATCGATGCTCAAAGCCTCATTCAATTGATGCAATCGTCTTTGACCCGCGGCGTGTCCTCGATGCACCCACGCTTGATCGAACGAGCACAGAGCATGCAGTGGCCTGAGGATCTCAAGGAGTCTGCCGAGTACACCCTCTACAACTTGAGAGTTCGAACCGCCACGGATCCAAACGAGGCCGAAAAACTCTTGGTACGCATCATCGAAACGGGCAAAAAGCTCAATCTCTCCGTCGGTCGTGCGATCGTCGAGCGTTTCGAGCTACTTCAAATGCTCGGCCGGCAAGCCGAGGCTCGGATCTTTATGGAGTCCTCGCTCCGAGAGAATCCCTCGGATCCAACCCTGCTTCGTTACATCCAAGCTCTGATGCAACAGAGCGAGATGATGTCCAGAGGACGCGGCGGGATGGGAGCCCAGGGACCAGCAGGAAGCATCTCCGATGGGGGTTCAGGAGGGGCTGGAAATCAAGGCGGAATCTGGACGCCAGATTCTGGCGACGGCCCTTCGTCGGATTCCTCGGGTGGCTCCAAGCTCTGGATTCCCGACTAGTCCAGAGGCCGCCAGCCGCCTGGCGGCGTCGGGTCGCAGGCGAAGCACCGTGAGCCGCATGGCGCCAGCCGCGGGTGATGGCCAGTACACGGCCATAGCCCCTTCTTGCACGTTGATCGGAACGCAGCCACGCATTGGGTCGCAGGCGAAGCACCGTGAGCCGCATGGCGCCAGCCGCGGGTGATGGCCAGTACACAGCCAAAGCGCCTTCTTGCACGTTGATCGGAACGCAGCCACGCATTGGGTCGCAGGCGAAGCACCGTGAGCCGCATGGCGCCAGCCGCGGGTGATGGCCAGTACACAGCCA
>Ga0136644_10003632_pt1 | contig 11546 bp, 6 predicted proteins | sample C_130820_EF_Meta_FD_94780 | JGI IMG/M metagenome (GOLD analysis project Ga0136644, IMG submission 94780) | Freshwater microbial communities from Lake Croche, Canada to study carbon cycling - C_130820_EF_MetaG (v2) (version 2) | ecosystem: Environmental > Aquatic > Freshwater > Lake | place: Lake...
CAGCGCAATTGGCTGCTATGAACACGGATCAAATTGGAAACTTACAATCCAATCAATTGTCTGCTTTAACTACAGCACAAATCTCAGCCCTTAAGACCGATGCAGTATCTGTGATTTCGACGGCTCAAATAGCGGGCTTAAAGTCAAGTCAATTGTCTGTTTTGAGTCTGGATCAATTGGATATGTTGTCTACAGCGCAATTAAGAGCGCTGAACACAACGCAAATCAGTGGTTTCACAGTCAACCAAATAAAAGGCTTGTCAATCAATCAAGTTGCAAACCTAACGACCAACCAACTGTTGAATTTATCCTCGACTCAGTTGGCAGCCATGGAAGCTGTTGATGTGGCAGGTTTAAGTACGTCTTCGGTTGCTTTACTGACCAGCAAACAAATAGGTGTATTGACGACAGAGCAAATAGCTGGATTGACGACACTTCAGATAAGCAATTTGTCAACCAAACAGCTGAGTGGGATCAGTTCAGCACAACTTGGTGCAATTGAAAACGAAGACTGGGTAGCATTAGGGACTGGGCAATTGGTATCACTCAGTACCAAACAATTGACTGGCTTAAGTCAGGAGCAATTGCTTGTAATGAAAACCACCCAAATCAAAGCGTTGACCACGGCACAAGTGTCACAATTCAGTACCAATTTGATGGCTTCTTTGACATCAGACCAATTGAAGGCGATGACGACAGTGCAACTCACCAGCCTGAGTTCGCAGCAATTTGCTGCGGTTGATCCCGCAGTCATATCCACTTTGGGTACAGCTCAGTTGACGTCCCTAAGCGCATCGCAATTGTCGGGTTTAAGCGGTGATCAAGTGATTGCTTTAAGTACTGCGCAATTGACTAGTTTTTCAGCGACACAAATGTCTTTGATTGGTGCCACATTAACCAATTCACTGTCTACCAGTCAACTGTCTCAAATAACTACAACGCAGTTATCTTCTTGGTCCAACGCACAGTTGGCCGCATTTTCTCGTGATCAATTGCAGTCATTGAGTACAGATCAATTCTTGAGCATCAAAAGCAGTCAAATTGCCGCGTTGACCACGGCGCAAATGCAAGCTCTCAATACATCACAGATACAGTTACTCACCACCGATCAATTGCGGGGTCTGACTACCAGTCAAATTTCCTCGCTCTCAAACAATGCAATTACCAACTTGACGACCAAGCAATTTGCTAATTTACGCGCACTGCAGATCACCGCTTTAACAACCGATCAAATTTCCAATATAACAACTGCTCAAATCGTTACTCTGTCAACCGCAACCATGCGTGGTATGAGCACCGCTCAAATCAAAGCATTAAGCAGCGTTCAAATCAGCGCCATGAATGCTGGTCAATTGGTTAAATTGAGTACGGATCAGTTAACAGTGATTGACAGTGAAGATGTAGCGGCATTAACAACTGCGCAATTAGGCTATTTATCCACCAATCAATTCAGTTCTTTGACTGCATTGCAAATAGCAGGATTGAGTTCTACTCAAGTACTTAACCTAAGTACATCTCAACTGTCTCTTCTTTCAGGTGCTCAAATAAAGGCCATAGAGACTCAAGATTTGGTTGCTTTAGGCACAGGCATTCTTAACCTGAGTACCGATCAATTCAAGGCATTGAATACTGCGCAATTTGGCGCATTCACTACCCGTCAAATAGCTGCTTTGGAGTCATCTCAATTGTCGTGGATGAGTGCCAGCCAATTTTCTAATTTATCGACGGATGCAATAGCCGCTTTATTGACTACCCAAATTGCCAATTACGTCAACTCTACGCAAATAAAGGGAATGTCAACGGCCCAACTGACTGCACTGACTTCGTCACAGGTGGCGGCACTGACCACGTCGCAATTGAAATCAGGGCTGACGACGGCACTGGTATCTGCCTTGTCAACATACCAAATCAGCGCCCTCAATAGCGTTCAGCTTTCAGCGATGAGTGGCGCTCAAATTGCAACATTCTCAACGGATGAGATTGCCAGCATGACCACCAAACAACTCGGTGGATTAACTTCTGCACAAGTCAGTAATTTAACGACAGATCAATTTGCCGCACTGAGCAGCTTACAGATTACCAATTTGACTACTTCGCAGTTAGTGGGTATGTCGGCAAGCCAGATGAAGGCCATTAAAACAGATGACCTGGTCACATTGACAACGGCCAGTATCCGCGAGTTGACATCAACACAGTTGGCTGGATTGAGCACTTCACAAGTTGCGTCGCTTACCACCACCCAATTTGCTGCGCTGACTTCTGCGCAATTAGCCGCTTCATTGTCATCATCCATGATCAGAGCTTTGAGCACAGGTCAACTGCAAACGCTCTCATCAACAACCTTGGCTTCACTGACTTCATCGCAAATTTCCGCGCTAACCACCGATGAATTGATTTCTTTAGCCACGTCTCAAATTGTTGGATTTACTACCTCTCAAGTTGCTGCGCTCACTACTGAGCAACTGGTGGCAATGACAACTTACCAAATATCTAATCTCAACACTTTGCAATTGACAAGTTTGAGTGCTGCACAAATTAAGTCTATAGAGACTTCAGATCTTGCAGCCATCACGGCTTCAAATTTTGCCGCCTTAAAAACCAATCAAATTGCTGGTTTATCTATAGATCAAGTAGCGTCTTTGACTACTGATCAAGTGGATGCAATGCTGACATCACAGCTAAGTAGCTTCAGCACCGCAATGATTCGTGCATTGAGACAAGATCAATTTTTTGCACTTTCTTCGCTTGAATTCAAGTCGTTGAGTAACACGCAAATCTCCGCAATAGAAATTGAAGATTTGGCTATGATTGCAGGTGACGAATTAACTGGTTTTAGCTCAAGTCAATTGGCGGCATTTACAACCGAACAATTGGCTTCAATTTCATCCGAACAATTGACCAATTTGTCCACATGGCAACTCAGCGGTTTAAGTGCTTCACAGCTCAAGTCATTAACCGTTGAAAATATCTCAGCAATGTCGACTTCGCAATTGGTGGCTTTAAAACCTTCACAAATGTCTGGTTTGTCTGTTGATCAAGTCACATCACTTACAACCGACCAAATAAAAGTGTTGACTACTTCACAGCTGGTGGGTGTATTGAGTACATCGATGATCCAAGCGTTGAACACTGCGCAATTCGCACAGTTGACTACCAGTCAGATACAGTCCTTGACGGTAAGCCAATTGGCTTCTATGGAAACTGTCGATTTAAATAGCCTATCGACAGCACAAATAGCGGCTTTGAAAACATCACAACTAGCTGCTTTAAGCACCCTCCAAATTGCAGCACTAAGCACTTTGCAAGTGAGGAACATGGGTACTTCACAACTGGTTTCTCTCAGTGTGGCTCAACTGAAAGCCATAGAGACTACTGATGTGGCAGCCTTGACATTAACCCAACTGTCAACAATGAAATCCTCTCAATTGGCCGCATTAACTACAGATCAGATCGCAGCATTGACAACAGACCAAGTACGCAACTTAACCACTTCCCAGTTGTCTGCTTTGTCCACAGCCCAAGTCTCAGCCCTAGATTTCACGGATATACCTGCGCTGACAACCTATCAATTGGTGAATATGACAGTTGCTCAAGTTAAAGCGCTATCCTTGGATCAGATCAATGCAATGTCGAATGTGCAGACAAGTGCATTAGCCAGTGTCCCCACGCTATTGGCGGCAAACACCTACTTGTCCTGACGGTTGATAACAAGCCAGCATTAGGCTCTGGCTTGTTTTTTGCTTGTGTCTTTGGAGATTAACTGTCAAAGAACATTCGCATGCTAAATCCGTCATCAATGCAGCAAACATTTGTGAGCAGCTTGGCTCTGGCTGAAAACGGCCAAATGACTATGGCGCAGCTTTTCTCATTTTCTGATACTTTTCAATCAGAAGGGCATCCAGAATTAGCTATTGAATTGTATAAATGTTGGACCTCGCACACTGCTGATCCCAATAAAGTGCTTGCCATGTTTAACCATGGCTCACTGCTACAAAGCACAGGTCAAAGCGAGGAAGCGGAAAAAATATACCGCGAATGCTTGGTGCTACGGCCATTTTTTGCCCAACCTTGTATCAATCTTGGCTTGATTTTGGAGCGAAGAGGGGAGCGGGAAAAAGCTATCCTGGTTTGGAAAAGCTTGGTTACGCAAAAGAATACAAAAGAAATCATCAGTGACGAATTAAAAGTCACTGCTTGGAACCACATGGGCCGAGTTTATGAGGATTTAAAGCAATACGAACAGGCACAGGTGGCGCTTACGCAAAGTTTAGCCCTGAATCCAAAGCAGCCTGGGGTCATTCAGCATTGGGTGCATATCAGGCAGAAATCGTGTGAATGGCCTGTCTACAAGCCCCTACCTGGTATTTCTCGTCATCAGATGCTCATGGCAACTTCTCCATTGGCCATGTTGGCGCTGACGGATGATCCGGTACAACAGTTATTGACTGCCCATGCGTTCGTGGGCCGAACCTATAGCTTCAAAGAAGAAAACCTTTGCGAAGGAAAAAAATACAAGCACGAGCGTCAAAGAATTGGGTATGTATCGGGTGACTTATGCGTTCATGCAGTGGGTTTGTTGATGGCGGAATTGTTGGAAGGACATGACAGATCTCAATACGAAATATATGCATACGATTTCAGCGTAGAAGATGGGACATCACATCGGGAACGACTGAAAAAATCGTTTGATACGATCAGATTCGTGCATTCCTTGACGGACAAGCAAGTGGCTGAAGTTGTGTTGCATGACGAAATTGATGTGCTCATAGACTTGCATGGCTTGAGTTCAGGCGCTAGACCAGGCATATTTGCATTGCATCCCGCCCCATTACAAGGAACCTATCTTGGATTCATAGGTACTACTGGCATGCCTTGGTTTGATTTTGTGATCACAGATGAAAAGGCGTTTCCGAAAGAACTCGAACCGTATTTTGCTGAAAAACCTTTGAGGTTGAAAAGCAGCTTTATTCCCTTAACGCCAGATACAGATCCACCATTAACCATCACTAGAAAACAATGTGGCTTACCGGACGAAGCCTTTGTCATGGCCGCTTTTGGTAATTCCTACAAAATTACGCCTGATATGTTCAATATATGGATTAATTTATTGAATGAAATACCCACTTCAGTGCTCTGGTTGATTGACGATAATGCATTGACAACCAGAAATTTAAAACTGCACATAGCTAAATCTGGAGTAAATACAAAAAGAATAGTATTTTCTACCAGAGCAAATTACGAAGAATACAAACAAAGATTAAAGCTTGCAGATGTTTTTTTGGATACCTTTCCTTATAACTGTGGATCCACCACAAATAATGTTGTGCAAGCGGGGTTACCCATGGTTACTATGTACGGTAAAACCATGGTCTCTCGAATGGGATTAAGCATACTAAGTAGTATCAACCTGTCTGATTATTGTGTTGACGATAAAGATAAATATGTTCAACGCGTTAAAGAAATTTCAAAATTAAGTAAGGATGAAAGTATTGCGTTAAAAAATACAATTAAGCTATCGAGTGGAAAAAAAGTATTATCAAAAGAAATTGAAGATATTATAAAAATATAAACAGAGAATGAATTCGAAAAAAACAATTCTGATAGTGCGGCAGCTTGCAATGGGAGATGTATTATTAGCTACGCCCATAGTTAAACAAGTGTATTTAGACCATCAAGGTGAATGTGAAATAGACATATTAACAATGAAGCCAGATGTCTTCGCAAATAATCCTTATATCAGAAATATTTTCATACCTGAAACATACGGTGTACTGCCTATTACATATTCAGAAATCATAAATCTTGATTTGTCTTATGAAAATCAACCAAAAATTCATATCATTGACGCTTATGCAATGACTTCGCATGGAGCCACTGAAAATATAAAGAGTAAAAGATTGGAATTATTCTCTACATCTAAAGATAAAAATAAAATTGAAGAAATTTATAAAGAAATCATAAAAGATAAATTTCTAGTCATTCATATGCGTAAAGATACTTGGCCAAGTCGAAATTTGTCTGAGGAAACATGGCAAAGTATAGTTCAATTATTAATTGATAATACAGAATATAAAATAGTTCAGGTGGGTTCAAACCATGAAATATCATTCAATGATGATAAAAGATTGGTAGATTTAATGGGTTGTTTAACTATACATGAGCTAAAAGAATTAATAGACTTATCCGAATGTTTTATTGGAATCGATTCTGGCACTTTACATATTGCCGCATGCACCGACAAACCAATCATTTCAATGTTTACCAGCGCTCACCACAGGCTAAGAGAACCATTAGACCGACCAAACAATGCACCATTTATCCCCATTGTTCCAAATATTGAATGTTACGGATGTCAAGAACATTACCCTCCACCCATTACAGGTGTTATATGTCATAAAGGTAATCCATTTTCTCCGCCATGTAAGGATCTTTTTGATATCAACGATATCAAAAACGCGTTAATTAAATTAAATTTAGCTCATTAATAAATATAATTATGGAAAATTATAATTCACACATAAATGTATTTTGTGACGGTGGAATAGGTAACCGAATTAATTCATTAATATCAGGTATTGCTATTGCAAATCACTTTAATATAAAAATAACAGTATATTGGCCTACCAATTCATGGTGCGCAGCTGCATTTGAAGATATATTTTCTAATGATCTAAATATAAAAAACGAAAAATTAAATGAAGTGAAAGATAAATTTGCTAATGCAAACATGATGCTTCATGATGAGATTGGCGCAAATTTATTAGGCGTTTCATTTGCTTCAGCATATGCATGTAATGATATGGAGGATTTTGAACATAAAACGCTTCAAAATGGGAGAGATATATTTTTCTATCCAGCCATAATACCTGAGTGGATACCTATTGAAATGATCAATGCCGCATTAAAGCAATTGTCATTTACAGAAAATATCAACTTAGAAGTTAATAAATTTATTGTCAATATTATTAAAAAACCATTTCATGGAATACATTTAAGAAGAACAGATTTGAAGGTGGGATTGACTGATCTTGAAGTGATGAAATTAGTGCAAAAATATCCCAATGAAACTTTTTTTGTTTGCTCTGACGATCCCGACGCTGAAAATCTGGCAACAGCACATCCCAATGTTTTTGCAAGAAAAAAAACAAATACAGTAGAGAAAAAATCAGATAATGAAGATTGGATAAGTCCCTCGAAAGATGAAGAGGGCAGATTGTCCTATGGAAATATACAAAGAAGCAAAGAAGCAATGATTGAAGGCACAATCGATTTGCTCATCTTGTCGCACAGTCAAATTGTTGGATATTCTGGATCAACCTTTCAGCGTATTTCCAGATTAATTGGGGATCAGAATCCCATTGTTAACATATCAAGACCTCAGGCATTACCATTTATAAGTGGCAACGAAATAAAAAAACAGCTGCAATCAAAAGTCATAGCCATCGAAACACTTCTTTATATTTGCAATTCAATTGCCAATAATGGAGATACAGACCTAGCCATTGAATTACTCCAAGAATCTACATTATTTTTTGAGGGTAATGATTTAAATAATATCTTACATAATTTGGCGATTCACCATTTGAATAAAGGGCAAGCACAACTTTCTCAAATTTATTTTAAACATTTAGCAATTGACCAAACAAATAACTATTCTTTATTGCTTCATATTGCATACACAGAGTGGTTATTGAAAAATTTCGAACAAGCCATAGACATATTAAATAATTCACTTATTCAAAATAATTATTAATTATTTAATTAAAGTGAAAAATTTAATTTTAATTTGCTAAATGATAAATTAAATCATTTGAGAGCTTGAAAGATATAAAAATGGATAATAGCAATTCAAAAAATTATACATTTTATAATGGTAATTTTAAGTTTATATCTTCAGTAGTAATTAAAATAAATCAGTTATTGAATACAGATATTCAGATTTTTGGAAGTTATGAAAGAATAACTTCATCATGGGAATTAATTCAATTCAGTACAAAAGCATTTGAAAATGATATGAGAATTGAATTTGAAAGACCTTTGAATTATATTCAATTTAAAATTGAATTTATTGGAGATATTCCTGATGATATCGAACAACAAATCAATTTCGTAGTTTACAAAGTTCCAGATTTAGATACGATCAGGAATAATTTAAAAGAAAAAAGTATAATATTTGTGGGGTGTGCTAGAAGTTGTGTAAATTCAATTAATAATACATTAAAAATAATTGAAAAAATGGGCGTTCTTTTCAAATCTTATAATATAGCAGTGTTTGAAAATGATTCAAATGACGGAACTGATGTTTTATTAAATGAGTTGCAAGACAAAAACATTTTAAAATTATTTCAACGCAATAACTTAGATTTATCTATGCCTTTAAGAACGCAAAGATTATCATTTGCAAGAAATATATTATTAAATTACTCTGTAGAGGAAAATCCAGATTTCATATGTGTATTAGATTTTGACGGAATCGTAACACTTGAAGATAATATAGAAGAAAGTATTTTATCTTGCTTTTCTTATGAAGATTGTTGGGATGCTGTTTTTCCAATAAATGCTGGAGTATATTATGATATTTGGGCATTTCGTCATAAACAATTATGCCCTTACGATTATGAAAGGGAAATGAATACTATTACCCCTTACTTTGGTGATGAAAATATATACAGTAGATACGTGATAAATTTTCAAAATCTTGACTTTTCAAAATTACAGGGTTGGTTGAATGTAGATTCTGCTTTTGGAGGAGTTGGGATATATAAAACTCAAGCCTTTAAAAATTCTAATTACAGTGGTTTTCAAGATGGTTACCAAATTTGTGAGCATGTCAATTTCCACAAAAAGGCGGCCATGTCTGGTGCTAAATTATTTATAAATCCTAAATTTGTCATTGGCAAGAAAAGTATATTTTAAAGCCTTTGTTAAAATTAATAATTAATTAATTAATTCAAATTTAACTGGTGTAAATTTTAGGACATCACAAATAACTCGTTTGCCTAGAATTTCACGCATATATTTTGGCGCAATACCATAACCAGGTCTGACACTTCTCACAGAATCAGCAGTAATGATTTGTCCAGCCTTTAAATCTTCAACAAAGTAGAGTGATCGACGAAATTGAACATTGGCTTTTTCGCTTGATTGACGCCCGTAGTCAACATCTCCAAGGCAATTCCATGCCGTTAAAACACTGTCGCATAATGATTTCAATTCTTCCGATTCCAGTGAAAAGCTATCATCAGGACCACCGCCATTTCTATCTAAGGTGAAATGTTTTTCAATGAGTGAACTACCTAAAGCAATACTGGTTATGGCGGTTGTATTGTCTATGGTGTGATCTGATAGACCTGTTACGCATCCAAAACGCGTTGCCATGTCTTGCATTGTTTTTAATTTGTAGTCTTTTGCAGGTGCAGGATATCCGCTCACACAATACAGTAAGGCGAGTTGGCTGCATCCACTGGAGAGCGCTGTGTCAACTGCGTCTTGAATTTCATCCGCGTCAGCCATGCCTGTGGAAATAATCATAGGCTTACCAGTAGAAGCTACATATTGAATCAGAGGTAGATCAATCGCCTCGAATGAAGCAATTTTATAAGCTGGCGCATTTAAATCTTCCAATAAATCCACTGCAGTTGAATCAAAAGGAGAGCTGAAAATCGTGATGCCCGTTTGACGGGCGTGATCAAAAAGTGGTTTATGCCAGTCCCAAGGCATATGAGCTTGTGTATAAAGCTCGTATAAAGTGAGGCCATCCCATAGACCTCCATTGATTTTAAATTCATCCGAATTGGAATTAAGGGTAATGGTATCTGGAGTGTATGTTTGTAATTTAACTGCATCCGCTCCGCATCGTTTAGCTTCTTCAATGATCTTGAATGCGTTCGAGAGTTGGCCGTTATGGTTTGCTGACATCTCAGCTATGACATAAGGTGGTTGGCCAGGACCGATAAGGCGTCCACCAATATTTAAATGCGTAGCAGCCCTGGTCATAACGGATTCCATTCTGAAGCCAATAGCCCGAAACACCAAAGAGATAGCCATTCATTATTTATATGAACTTGCTCCCTTAAAACACCTTCAAGTTTAAATCCTAACTTCAAATGGAATCGACGCGAAGAAAAATTGATAGACAGCACATTTCCACAAACTTTAGGCCATTTTTTTTGTATAAATGCAAAATCTAAAGCAAGTTTGGCTAACTTCATTCCTGAGCCCTTGGTAGCTGAAGGATTTACATAAAAACCCCAATCCATCACTTCATCCTTATTTAACTTTGTGAAATGAACCAAGCCAAATGGTATTTGAGATTCTTGAACAATCAAGACATGTTTATTAGTATTATGTTGAATAGATTCGAACCATTGAGCGTGTTCATCAACTGCTATTTCATGTTGAGTCAACATATAACGACGAATTGCTGGATCATTACGCCATCTCAGTACAGCATCAAGATCTTTTAATTCAATCTCACGGATTGTCAAATTGTTATTCGACATTCATTACCTCATAAAGCACTCTTTGACTGCCTAATCCATCCACTAATTGGGATGATGCTAATTGCATAGTTTGTAAGAATTGAGGTTGCAATAGTTGAAACAATGCAGCTTGTATGGATGAACTTAAATCATTGTTGAGCGGAATGGTTATTGCAGCACCTAAAGACTCAAGTGCCATAGCGGCCGTGGTTTGGTTGTCAGCAAGAATCAATTGAAGACTTGGTAAACCCATACAGCATCTCTCTAAAGCACTGGTTCCTGCCGCACCAATCGCTATATCTGCATCACACATTAACTCAGGCATGTGTTCAGTTTGAAATAAAATACGTGTGTTGTAACTCATATGAGTTATTTGAGATTCAATCTCTTTACGCCAAGGTGAATGTAAACCCAAAACAACTGTAATTTGAATTTCTTCAGTGAATATGGAATGATTCAATGCATCTAATACTCTGGTAGTGGCATTCATCGCGTCTACGCCGCCTAAACTCACTAATATGTGGCGAATTTTGGCATTTTGCCTTCTTGAAAGACTAATCTCTCTTAATTCAGCAAATGATGGTTTGAGTAGTGCGAAATCTGGACCAATGAATGTTTTGGTAGAGGGCTTGGTAAATAAAGAATAATCAGAAATTGAACGACCTGGGTTAGGATCAATCAAAGCGTCAGAATCTAAAACCCTGTTAGCTAAGTCGTCTAATACCAAAATTTGTCGACATACTGGTCTGATGATTTGATGCCATTTAGCATCTAGTCCATAGTGGTCCACAATCACCCAATCAAAATAATCACTACCTATGATGTTCAAACATGAAATTGCATCATGGTGCCATTCCAACATTGGACTTTCCGGATCGGTTTCTATAAAGTCTTGATTCATTGGAATTTCAAACACTGTATGACCTTTTGATCGCATGTATGTAATCAAATTACCATTCAAAGGTTTTGATAAAAATACAACTTCTACACCCACAGACTTTAATGAATTAGCAAGAACCATACATCTCATGACATGACCATTGCCAATCATGAGGGAGGAATCAG
>Ga0136644_10003633_pt1 | contig 11544 bp, 13 predicted proteins | sample C_130820_EF_Meta_FD_94780 | JGI IMG/M metagenome (GOLD analysis project Ga0136644, IMG submission 94780) | Freshwater microbial communities from Lake Croche, Canada to study carbon cycling - C_130820_EF_MetaG (v2) (version 2) | ecosystem: Environmental > Aquatic > Freshwater > Lake | place...
ATTGCTCCTGATATATCGGTTGATGGTACTGTGTCGGCAGTTTTATTTGCTCCAAATGTATATCCGCTGATATCTTGATGGGCTCCACTAATATCCTGTTTGGCTCCACTAATATCCTGTTTGGCTCCACTGATATCTTGCTGTTCTCCGCTACTATCTTGCCCATCTACAAAACATTCTAATAATTTATCACTCTTATTGTTTGTTAAAAATTGGTTCTTTTGTATAGATAATTTCTGCTCCCGTGATTTTGTTAAATGCGAAGGTGGCACCAGCGTCCCATTTTTTGTGTTAGCAGCAGCAGCATCCACAGGCTTTTTGGTATATTTTGCCTCAATCAGCTTAACAATATAACACGTATCATCTGTAACATCAATCACTTGACCAAGAGCATTATTAATTCCATCCGGTAGTGTTTTGAACATATTCACCATATTTGTTATAGACGTAAGTATAAATGTATTAATTTCGGTAATCTTATCATCCTTTGCATTTGGATTTGTTCCAGATGCCGATGATTTTATATTATTAATCGCCATTGTGCGTTGTGCGGCATTTGCCGCCGGTGGTGGCGTCGATGTATCTTCAAATCCCTCGTGAATATAACAAGGATCCAACAGTGATCTATACATAACTAATATGGATAGAGCTAGTACTCCGAGTACAGTAACAAGAACTAGTGGAATTATATGTCCAAAGCGTTCTAGCATTCCTATTCGGGGTTACGATTTTAATGATTCTGCTTGCGACTTACTGTAGTTCGAATTTTGAAGACTATTCATTTGCTTTTGGTAAGCTATGAACGTATTATTTGTATTATTCATCCGTGTGTAAGCTGCCATTGCATTTTTATAAATATTGCCAACCTGCGTAGAAAACTTTGTTAACAGATCCTGCGCCTGCGAGAGTACTGTATAGTATCCTATTTGTTCCGAAGTAAGTCCTATTGTAGCATAAGGTACAGGAAAACTAAACTTATTATTTACATAAGGTTGATTCTGAAAATTTTCTAACCGTCCGCCATATTGAAGATTACAAGTAGCTTGCGCCTTATTATTATCTTTCTGCTGGTCCTCCTCGCTTTTTGTACTATAATCTGAAATATTTTTCTTATAATCAGATTCACATTTATTTATTTCAGCAGTTACTTGTGTATTATTAATATACATATTCAAATAATTTGCAGTTCCTTCAATTCCTGTACAATCTTTGAGCCATTCTTGTACAACTGGACTTTCTAACATTTGTGAGAAGATCTTTAGTTTTCCTTCTAGATTCTGGGATAGGTTATTTAATGTCGCAGGAGCTATTTCATTACTATCCTGGAATCCCTCTGCAGCGGATGCAGCGGTCGCAGTAACCTGCGAACAATCTAGCATCCCTTTCTGTTTATGACGATACAGATAGAGTGCTATTTGATTTGCCCATGTAGACTCGGCGTTTTTTGCGCGCGTCCGTTGTAGTGCCTGCTGCTGTTCCCTTGGTAACTGATATTCGGATTGATCGGCGACTTCGGCGGCTTTACTCTTCACAAATTTATCGTGTACACTTTTATAAATAGAACACGTTTGCGCCTTCATATTTCCCGTATTATCAATTGTATCTTGTAAATTCTGGTTATATTTATCAAATGTCGCATTCATATTTGTAAGTGATGTATATATATGATTATTAACAGGATTGACATCCTCAAAATGCTCATACGCATTCTGCTCGCCTTTACAACACGATTGTGACTTTATCATTCCAACAATAAATGATATAACCGTAACCGCGAAAAATAGAAAAAATGCATAGGATAAAATATCGACTATGATTCCACTCGGCGGCGTTGCGGAAGGCATCCCTATTTAATAAACATATAATCCACTAGATTAGAAGATTGTATTATGTACAACGCATACAAACGTGGAGGATATCCGCGCCCACCTACATTACCTGCTGGTACACAGTATTGTCCTCCCGTACCGGGTATTGTATCGACGGCAACTGGTTTTATAGATGTTGGTAACGCTTATAAGAACCTGCCAGAATCGTCGCGTATGCAACAGCAGCAATGTCAACTTATGTACGTCAATAATGTGCCGGTAGCGGTTCAATCCGGTGATAGCAATAACGTTCCTTATATTGAGGTGATACCTACACCAGCGTCGGCGACCACCCTTAGTATTCAAACTACAGTTTTACTTGCCGCCAATAATCCATATAACCCGGCAACGCGTTTTGCGCAGTATTTTCCGCCTTTACCTCCGCCCCCGCCGTGTCCTGTGTCAGTACCCAATCCTGGTTATGTAGCACCCTGTATACCTCCATCAATGTTTCGAGGGTCATTAGCTCCATAGAAAATGTTGGACCTACGTAGAACATGCCTACTACAGACTTTTCTGCCAGTCTCACCACCGCGCGCCGTAAGCAACTTGCCCTTTTCTCGTGGCGCCAAAATGACCAATATTCGTACAACCCGCAGACTAAGAACGCTGAACAGGCGCCTTCTCATGGTTCGCGTGGAACTGGTCCTTCTGGACAGACCTATACTGATATTATTCAGGGTGGATTCTTAATCGGTCAGACCAACTCAAATGCTAATCCTGGAGCCACGCCAGCGTGCAATACGACAAGTGGATGCTCCGCGTCGGTTACGCTACAGGGCTTTGTGCGTAACTCTCCGGCTAATGCTAATTCATTAGGTGGCGGCTCAGTATAAACTTATACTTTGTTGATAATGTGTAACTTGGTTACAATATATCAATAAGAAATATCGGGTCGTAGCGATGATCGGCACATATAAAAAAGTGTAAACGCGGTTGCCGCCTGTATTAGTGCAGCTAGAAGCGATGCTACAAGCAAGGGTGTTTCTAATTTCTTGTAAAGTGTCAGTCCCAATACAGCGGTAATTAAGCTTACAATACCCATTCCAGCGAAAAAATAGCACCAGTTGTACGCCCAAGCCGGTTTCGATTCCATTTATTTATGTATTCGATTTTTTATTTTTTAGTGTTTTGATGTTTGTATGTTTAAGCGCGGGGAGCAGCCTTCTTCACGACCTTCTTCGGTGCAGGAGCCGGCGCAGGAGCAGGTACCGGCTCAACGACCTCCTCCTCCTCCTCCTCCTCAGCCTCTGCCTCGTCATCGGCAACAAACGCAGACTGAGAAGGCGCAGCCGCAGGCACATCATCATCATCGTCGTCGACAAACGCGGGAGCACTAGAGCCGGTCTCCGCCGCCTGGTCTACACGCGCCTGGTGGAGCTTCCAGCTGATGCCGAACTTACCACCGGCAACCCAAATGCTGGTCGCATCCAGAATACACGTGACCTCAGCACCACGGCGAAGCACCTCCATCGGCGTGACACCCTCAATCTTACGATCCTGGTCGTCATACATTGCGGCGTCAAATACACCAGTATTGTAGTTCTTCTTGATAGCAACCGACTGGACAGGAGCACGGTCGTTGCCCTGCTTGTCCTTGCTGACGCGGATGCTCTTCGTGTAGAGCGCGCTCACCGTCTCACGGCTTACCTTCTCCAGACCTAGCCAGTTCTTGGAGTTCTTGACACCCTGGTCAATGACGTAATCGTCAATCGCCCGGAGCATATCATAGTACGCATTTAGCTTCGGGCTGGTCGCACGGTTCTTGAAGTCCAGATTCAGCTTGAACTTGCCGTTGCCCTGGTAGTCACCAGAGTCAAACGGTACCGGCATACGCGGAGCCTGGACACGGAGCTTGCCGCCATTGTAGCTTAGATAGACAATCGCCGCCGGCGAGTTATCTAGACCCTTCTTGGTCGGATCGACCTTAAGGTTGGAAAGGGAGAACTTAGCGGCAGTTACAGGGGCAGACATTTTGCTTAGCGAGTTGTTGTTACTTTTGGTTAGCGAGTAATAACAAGAGGGGAATGCTGAATTGCAATGTGGAAAAAAGGGGCGTCAATTTTTATCCGCCCGGTGCTGAAAAATTCTAGGTTTGCGGTGGAGGTAGTAGTAGCGGTGGCATAGCTCGCGGGGCAGTCAAATTAAGTATATCTGCAAACCATCCTCCTAATCCGAAAAATCTTGGAGGCTCTGTTGGAGGCAAGGCGTCCATATCATCCTGTGCTACAACACTTTCATATAGCCAAGAATATGCTTGTCGGGCTGAATCGCTGACAAGAGTCAATGTACTTATGATATACATTGCGCCCAAAATTCTATCATTTCTATCCGTTGCCGATGTAATCATAGCACGAATGACCCCCATATTAATTTTTTGTATACGCTCTAGCGGGAATGTTGCTATAACAAAGGGGGAATACTTGAAAAGACCTGTTAGATAATTTGGTACTATCTGCCGTTTTTGCTCCGGTGATAAATTTGCCCTATAGTTCCATATCGCATAAATCTGCCGATAGAATTTCATATGTTCTTCAAGGGTTAGATTGAGAAACCATTCGGGTGATGAATAATAATTCAGCTCATCGATGATTTGAAATAGATCGACCACTTTCATACGATACTGCTGTATCGGTGTCGACGGCTCAAGTTTTGCCCACTCCGTTGTGTTGCCGTGCGCTGTTCGCCGTCTTACGATCTTCTGAACTTTCCTGACTTCTAACAATGGTATTAGGTCGCGATTGAACGGATTTTCGACTTTTTCGTCGTCGGTGCTATTTGTAATCAAGGTGTTTATAGACCGCAAATCGAATCCATAGATATGCTGTTTTGTATCTTTGTAGGAGAAAAATAGGTTTCCGCTGATATCGCTGATAGGATCGGTGGAGAAGAAGTCCGTATCATTAATACATAGTGAACGGGTGTAATAGGCGGGACCGCGATGTCTTACATTATGCCGTCCTATATTGTCCCTGAACCATTGTTGTATTTTGGCGGCGGCTGTAGCGGCGGCAAGCTTCTCCGCGGCTTGCTTTGTTATACGGCGGATTCTTCCTGGACTTACTACTGTCTGCACCCAGGGGTGTGGATTTTTATAGTGTATACCACAATAGTCTCCGTGTGTAGCTATTTTTGGGCAACGGGTCTTGGGGGTCCGCTTTGATTTTATATTTTTACATGTTGAGTAAGAGTTTTCCATCTCTCTAACGGTTTAAAAGATTTTTTTCCGCGCTTTTTTCGTCATTTTTCACCCTCCGGTTGAACAAAATTGATTGATATTAAAATTTGTAACTACGCTAAGTATTCCCCCGCGTTTGATTGAGCCAAAAAACTCCTCGGTCACACATATAACAACAATGAGCTCTGCCCCTGCCAAGCGTGCCCCTGCCAAGAAGACTGCCGCCGCCACTGCCGCCGCCGCCGCGCCGGCTGCGCCCGTTGCCGCCGCCAAGGTTGTCGCCCCCGTTGCGGCGCCTGCGCCTGCCCCCGTTGCGGCGCCTGCCGTTGCCGCCGTTGCCGAGGAGGTCAACGTCGTCAAGGACTTCAACTCCCTTGTGGAGAAGGTCAACTCCCTGCGTACGGTGCTCGGCGCCGTCCTGTCGGACATGAAGAAGCTCGAGAAGCAGATCCCTCGCGAGCTCAAGAAGGCGTCCAAGGGTCGCCGCCGCCGCGCTGCCGCCGTGACGGAGGGCGGTGAGGCTGCGCCCAAGAAGGAGTCGGTCTTCACGAAGCCGACGCCCATCTCGGACTCGCTCTGCACGTTCCTCGGTGTCGCGAAGGGCTCCCTGCTCTCGCGCTCGGCGGTCACGACGGCGGTCTGCAAGTACGCCAAGGACCACAACCTGATGGAGAAGCAGATCATCAAGGCGGATGGTGCGCTGCGCAAGCTCCTTGCGCTCAAGGAGACGGATGAGCTGAAGATCCTCAACCTCCAGCGCTACCTGAAGCCCCACTACCTGAAGGCGGCGGTGGCGGCGCCGGTGAAGGCGTAAATGGCTTGCTGATACACAAACTCCAAAAATATATAACACTTCCTTCCTATACCTTTCCACCCTAAACTTAAAAAACCATAAAAATGTCTGAAAAACCCCCAGTCCAAAAACCATAAAAATAGAAAAACTTAAAAAAACTCAAAAAAACAAAAACCCCTGCGATAGCTCAGATGGTAGAGCGGAGGACTGTAGTTTTTAGCAAACTGCTTAGCAATGTCTTCCTTAGGTCACTTGTTCAAATCAGGTTCGCGGGACGTGTTTGCTCTTATTCTGGTCGTATAGCTCAGTGGTAGAGCACCAAGCTGTTATTTATATGGAAATTACCATATAGCAACCACTTGGGAGTCTGTAGTTCAATCCTACATTCGACCGCATCTCTTTCTAAGAGATTGGTGGACACTATCTCCCTTGTTTTTTTAGCCTATTATATAGCCTAAAAAATGATAAACCCCGGTTGCGTTTATATACAAAAACATTCATCAAGGGTAAGATGGGGTATATATACAAAATTACTCATAAAGAAAGCAAAAAATCATATATAGGTCAAACTGTAAAAGATTTAGAAGAACGATGGCGGGAACACTTGAAGAAAACGAGCAATTGCCGATATTTATCACATGCTCTTAAAAAATATGGAAAAGATGCATTTGAATTTAAGTTAATATGTGTATGTTTTGACGAAGATCTTAACTGGTATGAAACAGATTATATGAAAAAATATAATACAATTTCTCCCAACGGTTATAATTTACGAGAAGGTGGTAATAGTGGAAAGCAACACGAAGATACAAAAAAGAAGATATCTAAGACATTAAAGGACAAATTTGCTAGATTAGAAATAATACCAAATAATGGATGTCTTGGAAAACCATTAACTACAGAACATAAAGAAAAAATCAGCAAAACTCTCGCTGGTGTGGTAAAAAGCAAAGAAATGAAAGAAAATTTAAGTGAGTCTAACAAAAAATACAAAGTATTGCAATATACATTAGACGGAATTTTAGTTAACACTTATGATGGATGCGTTGTTGCTGCGAATGCTATGAATACACATAAAAGTACCATTTCAGCAGCGTGTAATGGAAAACGCAAAACATACAAAGGTTTTATTTGGAAATATACAAATCGTAATGACCCTATAGCCTAAAAAACATACTTCATAATAGATATGGCGTACCGTCCAATGATACCCGGTGAGTGTGAAGCTTGCTACTTAGAAGATGCCGCACGCTTTGCCGCTATGCCTAAAGCCCTTAAGCCACAAGTGCTTGCCGAATTACGTAAAAAAGATGCTCAAACTGCTGCTAACATTAAAGCATATCACGAAAGGATCATAGCAGACGAAGCATCACGGGTAAAAAAGCTGGTAGCGGACGAAGCGGCACGGTTAAAGGCAATAGCAAATCTTAAAGCACGGGAAGAGAGTATGCGTGCCCCCTCACGTGCAGCACCTGGATTTATAAATATGCCTATTCCAGCTAGCCAAAACCTGACAAACGCCTTTAAGAATATGTCGCGCAAAAACCGTCGTTCGGCACGTAAGGCAAAGAAAAACACCCGTCGCAGGTAAGATGGCGACTGGGACTGCGAATAAAGATCTTATCGAGGCTGTCCGGCACTATGTTCATTTTGATAATCTTGCCGAGGCATTAAACAAACAAGTCAGCAATGCACGCTCAATGCGCGGGCAATATGAAACCAAGATTCTTACAAATCTGGAATCTACAGGTATGAAAAACGCTGTCCTCCAAATCAACGGTGCTACTTTACAGCGCGCCTCACGTGTTCAAGCAAACCCACTTAATTGGGGTTTTCTAGAGGAGCAACTTCACGCCTACTATACGGCACATCCTGTCAGGAGCGGCGATGAGACCAACGCTATTCTAGATTTCTTACAAAATCATCGTGGGTCTAAAACGACCGACTACCTCAAAAAGACCGTGCTTGGTGCTAGCGGAGGTGGTGCGGACAGCGGATATAAAAAACCTCCGACGTAATACTAGAACTTATTTGTGGATTGGTGGGCGATGAATACATTTTTATTAAATACTATACAACGAAAACTCAAATATAATAAAATTACACAATGGTTTCACACACTTGTTGAGGAAAAAGAACACGAAGGAACGCCAGCAGAAACAATTATGGAAATGTCAGACTTATTTATCGATCTATTGAAACAAAAACGGCTAAACCTAGGAGTGACCGAAAAGGCATTCCGTCGTAGTATGTGTAGCGCATTGTGTACTATGAAATTATATAAAGATGTAAATATTTATAAAACACACCCATCTGGAGCATATCCGTCCGAATGGAACCGTGATGTAGAATTAATGTGGCAGGAATGGATTGAAGTGCGTTGTTTTAAGAACTGGATCGCATTTTGGGCTCGTCTTCCTGTGCGTACGTGGGAAATGGATTTGCCAGGTTGGCGCAAAGGAATGGAATCTATACTTATGGCGCATGTCCAGCGTGAAATTGATGTGCTTGTTGATGCACAAATTATTGTAGAAGATGAACAGGGTGAATATGTAGATAGCAATCAGTATGAGTATACGGAAGAGTTCTAAGGGGCGACGGCATTAACAATATGTATTATCAATGATAATCGTTATTGTTTACACTTAAGAAGACCACGAGTTCTTATTGAACGGCAGCACTGTAGTATCATCCAGCTGATCACGGAACTTCTGGACACGCTTCTCGAACTCTAGTTCGTCCGTTGTCGGCGGAAGCGCAACTTCACTATTATTCAGCTCATCCATTGCGTTCTTGGCAGGGCGGGCGCCAAAGCAGTTCACGCCAAAAAGGAGCTCGGGATTGTCAAAGTAACCGCCGTTAATACCTGGGCGACCACACGCATTGTGGTACTGCGGGTGTCCCTTCTGGAGCTTTTCGTAGGTTGCTTTCTGCGTAGGATAGACCGCCATCTGTCCCTTCACCCAGCCATAGTTACACCAATCGGCACCATTCTCGTATGCAGCCTTTACCTGGTCGTAGGTCGCAAGGTCGCTGTCGAGCGCAGCACACACCGCTGCCGCATCGTGAAACGTGTAAATGTTACGGCTCACATTAAATACCTGCTTGCCGTCGGTGCTGAAATTCGGGTGCGGGAGCATACCTGATATAAACGTGCCAGGCTGACCCGATTGCGCGCCAGGCATACCGGACGGGCGATTTGCTGGGCTCGGTAAATCGGGGTGGGGTGGAGAATCTTCATTCTTCATAGGCTTCAAGGTTGCGGTCAGATCGCCAGGGGCGCCCATATTATCAGCGGTGCCAAATTCGGCACTTACCGTTCCACGACCACGTATAATCTTACTAATATTCTTAACGCCTAAATCAATGTAATAACCGATATTTCTATAGTAAATATAGCATAAAACGGCTACAATTACAACAAGAGCTCCAACAATCCATAGGTTTAAAAAAGCACCAGAAATACTGCCGACTATATTTGTCTTCGGCGTATTCATAGACGGCAGAACCGATCTGGCTGAATTAAAGTTCATATTGCCTCTACTTAGTTCATTTTATTTACTATTTACGCGTCTGCTGCCCGCTTCTTTGCAGTTTGATTCGCCCGTAATGTTTGAATATGGCTTCGCATTGCTACATCGGTTGATTCAATTAGATTCTTACGTGATAGAAATGCGATATAGGTATCACAATTTGATGCGGTTTCACCGGGTACATTCCGAATATCATTATCGTCATACTCATACCACTGCCGTTCCTGTTTCGCATACATTCTATAATGACCGCCTCGGAAAGACCCCTGCTGTTCAATAAGCGCAGTTGTCTCGTAAATAGGCGGAATATACATACGATTGAATGGATCGCCCTTGAACGCCATCCATGGGCGGAAATCAAATGCGTTAATATCCCACACAACCTTACCCGCAACTTTCTGCATCGTATTTGTAAACCGCTTCAATGTTAGAATAATAATATCAGGTACTCGAGAAATACGATTTCTAATCGTTGCCTTACCCTTAGTCTTACACACGTCACATTGGTAATCATCCAAACTTTCATCTGCAAACGCCAGATTGAGACAATCTGTAAGAGTTGCGTCAATCTTAGTACGATTTGGCATTTCGCCACCGGGCAAAGGAACCTTCAACATCAACCACGGCTCATAACGCGTGCTTACTGCCTTACATGCCTCACAAATCACCTCTGTCTGCGTCTGTCCATTATAATGTTCAATAATTGGTGAGTACTCTTTGCAAAAGAATTTGCCCCACGATTCGATCGCTTTTACATATGCCTCTTCTTCCTTATTTGTAGCATTGCCAATCACTTTCATAATAACATTTTTATACATCGCGTCGTGAATACCGTTTAGAATATACTGAATTGTTTCCGCCGCATCACTTTGCTGTCCATACCGATGCCAATCATCGCCACAGTCGTGAATCGTCCGTAGAAATGCATCGTGAAATCCGCGCGGATTCAACGTAGGCTTGGCGCCCGCCGGTAGCGAATGCTTCCAGAAATCTCGTATAAGTATTTGAAAAGCTTCCAACAGTAACTTCTTATTTGTCCCCTTACGGGGCTCGATTGTATTTGTTAGAAATATATCACAGAGTGGATATGATAGACGTAGTGCCTGTAGAACAACATTTAGAAAACACGTGTTTCCTAAATTTGCCAAGCCGATCGTCGTCGACAGTTCTGTCATTTGTGTATGTTCTTCTTATTATTTATAATCGATACTTTAGACTCTTCAAATTTTCCAACCGTCTAAAGAATTAAAATTGAAGTAATTTAAATCTATAATGCTGAATAGCAACACAATGACCTACAATCCCCAACAATATCAAACGGTCTATGGATTCTCTATGCTAGATGAACTCCACAATTTTATGCCCGAGTTGCTTTATGATGAAACAATGTTTCCCAACGAAATGGTGGCTTACTTCCGCCACCGTATGGGACATCTGTTTCAACCTACTTTTGTACGCCAACAGCACATCTATAATATGTATATGTCACAGGCACGGCGTGCCGCATTTGATGAATGGCATCGTTCGCGTACAGCGGCACCCGTTGTTGCGCCGCCCGTCGGCGTCCCTGATATTCTAACTGCGCTCAACAACGCCTTTGCTGGCAACACTGGCTCGACAAATATTCGTATGGAAATCCCTCTTGCGCCTGCGACGCCACAGGCACAGATTCGTCGACGTACTACAGTAGAACTACCATCTGGTCAGACAACCCGCACTGCGGCAGCAGCACCAGGAGCGGAGCCTACGACTACAAACTATACGCCTCCGCCTCCACAGCGTCAGAGAAATCCGAATAACTTTATCACCGCAAATGAACTTCTACATCTCACAACACCTACAACTGGCAATGACGTTAACTCCTTCCTTAATATTCTTACCGGTGCTATGCTTGGCGGGATTGATGTTCCTATTACCACGACTGTCGGCAATCGTGGGTTTTGGCGCGAGGTAGATGTTGTAGCTACGCCGGCACAGATTGATGCTGGTTCTACTGTTGTGGAAGGCTCTACGATTGGCACAGATGTCAATTGTGCTATTTGCCAGGAACATACGTATGCTGAACGTGAAAATTCTCATCAGTGGCGCCGACTCCATTGTGCTCACCAATTCCACCGTGAATGCGTGGATTCGTGGCTAGAGCAGAGTGTACATTGCCCCGTTTGCCGTGCA
>Ga0136644_10003635_pt1 | contig 11543 bp, 11 predicted proteins | sample C_130820_EF_Meta_FD_94780 | JGI IMG/M metagenome (GOLD analysis project Ga0136644, IMG submission 94780) | Freshwater microbial communities from Lake Croche, Canada to study carbon cycling - C_130820_EF_MetaG (v2) (version 2) | ecosystem: Environmental > Aquatic > Freshwater > Lake | place...
ATGATTCATCAATTTTGACAGTTATTGGAGATACATCATGCGCAAATTCCTTTCTCTCTTGGCTTTAGGTGTGACATTGGCTGCAGGCGCAGCCCAAGCGGCCGAGCCCGCCATGGCGGCAGCCCCTGCCGCAGGCCCTTCGGCCACAGCCCCCACAGCGGAGAAAACACCTCAGCAAGGCAAAATGGCCACTTGTAACAAGGATGCTGAGGGCAAAAAGGGCGATGAGCGCAAAGCCTTCATGAAAAACTGCCTGAGCGCCAAGCCTGAAGCAGCGGTCACGCCCCAGGCGACGCAGCAAAACAAAATGAAAACCTGTAACGCCGATGCGGCTGGTAAAAAAGGCGAGGAACGCAAAGCCTTCATGAGCGAGTGTCTCAAGAAGTAAATCCAAGCACATGCACCCCAAGAGCCCCCCGTGAGAAAGCTGGTAAGGTTTTTGGGGCGTCTATGCCTTAGGATGGGCGCAACCACTGCAAAATGTCATGACCACACTGCCTCTGTCCCCTGTCGCTCTTGGGGCTGTTGCGCCTTCCACGGGGAGTGTCAGAGACAAAGCGTCCATTTCCTGCATCTTGACAGCTCACAACGAAGCCCAGAATCTGCCCCATGTGGTGGACCAGATTCTTCGTACTTTGCGCACTTTGTCTGAAAGCCTGGAGCTGATCATCGTTGACGATGGCAGCCGAGATGCCACGGTGGCTGTCGCTGAGCAGCTGTGCGTTCAATATTCTGAAATCGTTATTTTGCAATTGAGCCGCAATTTCGGCAAAGAGTCGGCCATCACGGCGGGCTTGGCTTCGGCTTTAGGGGACGTGGTGGTGATCATGGATTCAGACGGTCAGCACCCGGTTGACCTGTTGCCCAAAATGTTCGATTTGTGGCGCCAAGGGCTGGATGTGGTCTTCGCGATCCGCACCACCCGTGAAGATCAAACGGCCTTGCACAGCAAGCTGGTGCAGTTGTTTTACGCCTTGGTCAATTCGGGCAATCGCGTCAAAATTCCGCCCAACGCAGGCGACTTCAGATTGATGGACCAGCAAGTGGTCAAGGCTTTGAACGCCTTGCCTGAGCGCAACCGGTTCATGAAGGGTTTGTATGCCTGGGCCGGTTTTAAAAGCACCGCCATCGAATACGAACCGCTGCCTCGTCTGCAAGGCGTCTCTCGATTTGGTTGGCGCAGCTCGATCGGCCTGGCCGTGACGGGTGTGGTGGCCTTCTCGACCGTGCCTTTGCGCTTTCTGAGTTTTTTGGGTTTGATATTGGCCATGGCCGCATTTGTGTATGGCGGTTGGGTGGTTATCGAGTATTTTTATTGGGGCATTCAAGTCTCCGGCTACGCCACCATTGTGGTGGGCATGATGCTGCTCAGTGGCATTCAAATCATGGGCATGGGCATCTTGGCCGAGTATGTCGGCCGTATTTACGAAGAGGTCAAGCAGCGACCTGTGTTTTGGGTGCAAAAGCGTGTGGGTGCAGGTCTGGCAAGGCCCGCTCAGCCGGACAAGCTGCCTGTGGCATGAGGTCCTCTGCCTTCTGGTTTTTGTTGGCCGGGGCTTCGGCAGCGTTGACGCACATGGGGGTGTTTGCGCTGGTGCAACACCAGCGTCCTGATGTGTGGCCCGAAGCTGCGAACGCGCTCGGATTTGTGATTGCATTTGTCATCAGCTTTGGTGGTCACCGCTGGCTCAGTTTCAAAGGCACATCCACACCAATGAAGCAAAGTTTGCTGCGCTTTGGGGTCACTGCCCTGGCCGGTTTTACCTGCAATGAGGTGGTCTTCATGGTGCTGACCCGGCATTACGGCTGGTTTGCTCTGCTGGCCTTGTTGGTCGCGCTGGTGGTGGCTTCAGCCCAGACATTTTTGCTCAGTCGTTTTTGGGCGTTTCAGCGCTGAGCCTTCAGGTGTAAACCTCGCCGCCGCGCACCAAACTGACGCGGCGCGCATTCAGTTGATCAACAAAGGCCTCACTTTTCAGATGTCTCCACTCGGCTGCGCGGGCATACGCATGGTCATCGGTTGTTTCATTTAATGCTGGATGGCACATGAGCAAAGTCGTGTCAGGCACTTGCCTCAGCCAAGCATCCATGAGTGATGCGTAATCGACGGATTCATTGAACAAATCGTAAATGCCTGACAGTGCGGGGGCCGTTGGAATCCGCAAACGGCTTGCATCATGAACGAGGGCCGTGCTGCCCCATGCCGCCATGACCCGGCCTTTGAAGTCGGAGCGGCCTGGTGTCGGTCGCGAGACCCGCAAATAGGGCGGCCGGGCACCATAGCGTCTTGCCATGACATCCAACAAAGCCTTACGAACCGTGCCGAATTGCTGCACATGTTGGTGGCCGTCAATGTGGTCGGGCGGGGCTTGCCAGACCGACTCAAAGGCGTCGAGTTGGCGCTCAATCTCGGCGGTCACTGCGGTGGTTTGCAGTCCGCCAAGTTGTGGCGCCAACATACTGCGCAGCATGATTTGCCCCAGCGAGTGGCCGTGCCCTTGTGCAATGGCAAAGGCGCTTGTCCAGTCCAGATGCAAGCCCACATCCAATTGACCTCGAAGGTCTTTGAGCAAGTCGGCGTCATGGGACCAACGCGGTGACAACACCATGGCACTGGTCGCACTGAGCCGGTGGCGCTGGGCCAGTTGGGCAATGGCTTGTGAGACGGGTGCGCTGATTGCAAAATCATCCGCGCACAACACCACCCTGCGAACAGACGCCAAGCTCTTCATGCGGCGGTGTTCCAGTAATCGGGTTGGCTGTATTCCCGCTTGAGAAAGTCGACCCATAAACGCACACGCAGTGGCAGATGTTTGCGCTGAGAAAAAACAGCGTGAATGCCGTTGCTTGGCGCGGCGAAATCTTCCAATAGGGGCACCAATTGGCCCGAGCGAATTTCAGCTTCAACTTCCCAGGTGCTGCGCCAGGCAATGCCCAAACCTGACACGCACCAATCATGCAGTACCTGACCGTCCGAGCAGTCCATGGGGCCTGAGGGCTTGAGGTGGATGAGCTCGCTGCCTTCGTCGCCAGTCTTCGGGACTTTGAACGCCCAACCGCGTGTTTGCGAGGCGTCGCTGGACAGGGTCAGACAGTCGTGGTGGTTCAAATCAGCGGGCAGCATGGGCGTTCCGCGCAGTGCCAAATAAGCTGGCGAGGCCACGCACAGGCGGCGGTTGTCGGCGATGCGCACACTGAACAGTGACGAGTCCGGCAAATCACCGACGCGAACGGCGCAGTCAAAACCTTCCCCGGTCAAGTCGATGACACGGTCGCTGAGATGCAATGAAACGCTGAGATCGGAATGGATGCCGCGAAACTTGGGGACCAAGGGTGCCACATGCCTGCGGCCAAAACCCGCAGGTGCGGTGATGCGCAAATGCCCGCTGGCTTTGAGGCCACCGGCTGACACGCTGGCTTCGGCATTGGCCACATCACTCAAAAGACGTTGACAATCTTCGAGAAAAGCCGTGCCCTCATGGGTCAAGCTGATGCGGCGTGTGGTGCGTACCAGCAGTTTGACACCCAAATGCTCTTCCAGCGCATCCAAGCGTCTGCCCATGATGGCGGGGGCTACGCCTTCGGCCCGGGCGGCGGCTGTCAAGCTGCCTTTGATGGCCACCGAGACGAAGGATTCAAAGACTTTAAGTTTGTCCATGGGACTTCATTATGCAAGATTTTGTCAAAAATGAAGCTGGATATCGGAATCATTACCTTGCTCTGCGGATCTGATGTTCAGAATGCAGACGGCCAATGTGGGGGCAGTCCGGCTGCAGGTGTCATGCCATAAAGTGGCTCATCGGGCAGGCCCTCTTGCAAGGCCAGGCGTGCTTGGATCAATCGGGTGATGTCAACGCCGGTCGAGATCCCCATGGCTTCGAACATGAAGACCAGGTCTTCGGTGACCACATTACCCGAGGCGCCGGGTGCGAAGGGGCAGCCGCCCAGGCCGGCCAGCGAGCTGTCAAAGGTGCGAACCCCCACGTCATAAGCGGCCAGGCAATTGGCCAGCCCCAAGCCGCGTGTGTTGTGCATGTGCGCTGCGCCCGTGCACTCGCCGATTTCAGCCCGTACTTTCTGAAACAGTCGGCGCACTTGCGCCGGATTGGCCATGCCGGCGGTGTCTGACAAACCCGTCTCGTTCACGCCCGCTTCGGTCACTGCGGCGGCCAGCCGGACCACTTCGTCTTCAGGGACTTCACCTTGCAGGGCGCAACCAAAAGCGGTGGAAATACCGGCTTCTATGCGGACATGCGGTGCCACCTCATCGCGGTATTGCACGATCGCACGCACCACCTTGACCATGTCTTGGCGGCTTTGTCGAACATTTGCCAGGGAATGGGCTTGACTGGCGGAAACCGGAATTGTGATTTTGTGCGCCCCCGCTGCCAAGGCCGATTGGGCACCCCGCAGATTGGGCACCAGCGCCATCACCGTCAGGCCTGGTAGGGTCAGCGCGTGCCGCACCACGTCGGCAGCATTGGCCATTTGTGGCAACAATTTGGCGGGGACGAAGGAGGCGACTTCGATTTCGCGCAGGCCGGATGCAAAGAGTGCATCGATCCAAGCAAATTTATGGGCCGAGGTCATGACTGCCTTGACCGACTGTAGGCCATCGCGGGGACCGACTTCACTGATGAGGATGTCAGGGGCTTTGGGGTGATTCAAAATAAGTCTGGCTTGAAATTGAAATAAGAGCTGAGGGAAATTTTAGGCTCTGTTCTCGCTTTTGACTTAAAGTTAGAGGTCAATGAATTTTTGCAGGGCGTATGAAGCCCATTTCATCGAATAAAGTACCGATTTGGCCTAAGCTCTATGCCGCTTGAGCGCTTCACATTCCGCCACCTGATCTAACTTTTCACATCCGAGGTTTTCCATGACAGAACGCACCCCAGTTCACGGCTTGCAAGTAGCCACCTCCCTGTTCCGCTTTGTAGAGGACCAAGTGTTGCCTGCAACCGGTGTCAAAAGCGAGACCTTCTGGGCAGGTTTTGATGCTGTGGTGTCTGACTTGGCGCCTAAAAACATCGCTCTGCTGGACGAGCGCGACCGGATTCAAACGGCCATGGACGCTTGGCACGCCGCCCACCCCGGTCCTGTGGCCGACGGTAAGGCGATGAAGGTGTACCAAAAGTTTTTGAGCCAGATCGGTTACCTCGTGCCCGAGCCCAAAAATGCCCAAGCGACCACGCACAACGTCGACGCGGAACTGGCCAAGCTGGCGGGCCCTCAACTGGTGGTGCCGATTCTGAACGCGCGCTACGCTTTGAATGCCGCCAATTCGCGTTGGGGATCGCTGTATGACGCCTTGTACGGCACCGATGCCATCAGTGAAGACCATGGCTGCGAAAAAGGCACCGGCTACAACCCCCAGCGCGGCGCCAAAGTGATTGAATACTGCCGTCATGTCCTGGACCGCTGTGTGCCGTTGAAAAAGGGCTCGCACATCGACAGCAACGGCTACACACTCAAGGCAGGTAAGCTGGTGGTGTCACTCAAAAACGGCAACACCAGCTTGGCCGACCCCAAGCAGTTTGTGGGTTACCAGGGCGATGCCAAAGCGCCGAGTTCTTTGCTGTTCGTGCACAACGGGTTGCACCTGGACCTGCAAATTAACAAAGCCCACCCGATTGGTCAAACCGACCCGGCCCATGTGTGTGATCTGGTCGCCGAGGCTGCGCTGTCGACCATTTTGGACCTCGAAGATTCGGTGGCCGCAGTCGATGCCGAGGACAAAGTGCTGGCCTACAGCAATTGGCTGGGCATTTTGCAAGGCACCCTGAGCGAAAAGGTGGAGAAGAATGGCAAGGTCTTCAGTCGCACCTTGAACCCCGACCGCACCTACACCAAACCTCATTCGCAAGCAGGAAGTCCAGCTGCAAGGGGCAAGGGCACCGTCACATTGCACGGCCGCTCACTGTTGTTCGTGCGCAATGTGGGTCACTTGATGACCAATCCGGCCATTTTGTATACCGCCAAAGACGGCAGCACGCACGAAATTCCAGAAGGTATCTTGGACGCCATGATCACCACCACCTGCGCCATGGTGGACTTGCAAAAGAAAAAGGGCGCTGATTTGCGCAACAGCCGCACCGGCAGTGTCTATATCGTCAAGCCCAAAATGCACGGTCCCAAAGAAGTTGCTTTTGCAGACGAACTCTTTGCTCGGGTTGAGAAGGTATTGGGCTTGAAAGCCGCCACCGTCAAACTGGGCATCATGGACGAAGAGCGCCGCACCAGCGCCAATCTGAAAGCCTGCATTGCCGCGGCCAAGAGCCGTGTGGCCTTCATCAACACCGGCTTTTTGGACCGCACTGGCGACGAAATGCACACTTGCATGCAAGCCGGTCCGGTCATGCGCAAGGGCGACATCAAAACCAGCACCTGGCTGGCCGCTTACGAAAAAGCCAACGTGGCCGTGGGCCTGCAGTGCGGCCTGCGCGGTCGCGCCCAGATCGGCAAAGGCATGTGGGCCATGCCCGACTTGATGGCCGACATGCTCAAGCAGAAAATCGCGCATCCCCTATCCGGTGCCAACACCGCTTGGGTGCCCAGTCCCACTGCTGCGGCCTTGCACGCCCTGCATTACCACCAAGTGAACGTACCTGCACTTCAAAAGCAAATGGAAAAAGCCGTTCGCAAGCAAGACCCCAAAGTCTTGCGTCAAGAGACCTTGGACAAGTTGCTTCAGTTTCCGGTGTTGGCCTTGCAAGACGCCAACTGGTCGGCGCAGGATAAGCAAAAAGAACTTGATAACAACGCCCAAGGTATTTTGGGTTATGTGGTGCGCTGGGTCGACCAAGGCGTGGGCTGCTCCAAAGTGCCTGACATCCACGGCGTGGGCCTGATGGAAGACCGCGCCACCTTGCGCATCAGCAGCCAGCACATGGCCAACTGGTTGCACCACGGGGTGGTGTCGACAAAGCAAGTCACAGAAACCATGGAGCGCATGGCCAAGGTGGTTGACCAGCAAAATGCTGGCGACGCCGCTTACAAGCCCATGGCCGGTCACTTCGACACCTCATCCGCTTACCAAGCCGCTTGCGATCTGGTGTTCAAGGGCAAAGCCCAACCAAGTGGCTACACCGAGCCCTTGCTGCATGCGTGGCGTTTGAAGGTCAAGGCGGCCGCATAAGGTGGCCTTTTAACTTGCCTGATTCACTGGCCCCTGCGTCATGAGGGCTTGTTGGATTTCACAAAACCCACTAAGGCATTGGCATGGCCATGTCCCATGCCGTGTTCGGACTTGAGCCAGGCGACTTGCGCCATGTGTTTTTTGTCGGCGAGTTGCTCCACCAAGGCGATCCAGTGGGTTATCGGTTGGCCGTACTTTTTTTCGATGGAGGGGAAATATGAGGCGGGGCCTTGGGGTTTGGCGGATGGCGTCATGTCTTAATGCTTTTCGTTAAATCAGGATATCGATCGCTTCACAAAATGTCGTCTGGGCTGGTATTTTGCATGAGGCCGGTTCAATGTTCGTGGCCATGAAGATGACGCAAGGCTCTAAACTCAGCGTTTTATGTTTTCCGATTTTTAATGACGCACTTGCCCCCTATTCTGAGCCTGCAGGTGCTGGAACAGCGCTTTGGCCCCAACTACCGCTGGATGCTCTTGTTGTCCGTGATGCTGGGCACCATGGCTTCGATCATGTCGTCGACCATCATCAATGTAGCGATACCCGACATGGGGCAGCACTTTGTCATGAGTCCTACCCGTGCCCAGTGGGTATCGTCTGGCTTCATGGTGGCCATGACGGTGTCGATGCTCACCACCCCTTGGCTGCTCTCGCGCTACGGTTATCGGCGCACCTATTCCACCAGCATGTGGTTGCTGTTGTTGGGTGGCATTGGGGGGGGGCTGTCCAATGACTACAACTGGGTCTTGGTGGCAAGGGTGGCTGAAGGTCTGGCCGCAGGCGTGGTGCAGCCTATTCCGGCGATTTTGATCCTGCGGGCTTTTGGTTCGGGCGAGCAAGGCCGTGCCGGCAGTTTTTTCAGCACGGGGGTGGTATTGGCCCCTGCAGTTGGGCCGAGTATTGGGGGCCTGCTGGTCGATTGGTTTGGCTGGCGCTCAATTTTCTTTATGGTCGTGCCGCTGGCTTTGGCCTCCATTTGGATGGCGCGTCGGTATGTGCCCACCACCGCACCCGGCGGGTTGGCGCCCAACCGTGAGGGTGCGCGTCTGGATGTCTGGGGCATGCTGATCGCCACCATCTCTACGTTGTGCTTGCTCAATGGTTTGGTGTCCTTGCGTGATGCCGGTTGGGATGCGGTGCATGCCTGGGTTTTGTTGGTAATCGCCGCACTGGGTTTGGCGCTGTTTGTTTTTTGGCAACACCACCTGCTGCACAAGCCCCATGCCAGTGGACTTGCGCCCCTGATGAATTTGTCGGTCTTTCGCCATCGTGCATTTTCAATGGGAAGCTTGGTGGCTTTCATTTACGGGGCGGGCTTATTCGGTTCGACCTATTTGCTTCCTTTGTACATGCAGCAGGGGATGGGCTGGTCGGCTTCGTACACCGGCACCGCTTTGCTGCCAGCGGGTTTGATGTTGGCCGTGACCATCGCTTTGACCGGACGTTTGGCCGACCGCCACCCCATCTATTTGCTCGTGTGTTCAGGCCTGGCCTTGCTGGCCTTGTCGTTTGTCTTGATGGCCACTTTGCATGTCGAGTCGAGCATGTGGTGGCTCAGCGCTTGGGTAATTCTGGGGCGCATCGGCTTGGGTTTGATTTTGCCATCGCTCAACTCGGGCTCGCTGCGCGGACTGGCGCGGCCCTTGATACCCCAAGGCTCCAGCGTGATCAACTTCATGCGCATGCTGGGCGGCGCCGCAGGCGTGAGTATGTGCGCCATCGTGTTGCAGTGGCGCTTGGCCGAACACGGCGTGAGATTGACCTCACAAGACCAGGCGACGCTCAGACTGGCTGCATTCAATGAGAGCTTTGTGTTTTTGGCTGCGCTCATGGCGCTGGCCTTGCTTGCTGCGTGGCAACTGAAGGTCCCAGAAGTCAAGTCAAAATGAGTGAACTTCAAGCGCAATTGGCAAAGTGCCAGCACCTCGCCAATTGGAAATTGCCCCTTTTTTATTGATAATTGAGACAGAAAAATGAAATTCTGGCCGATGCTTACAAGTACTTGTTTGGCGCTTTTCAGTGCGTTGTCCCATGCCGGCGATTACCAGGACTGGTGGTGGGATCCGCAGCAAAGTGGCATGGGCTTCAATGTGGGTCACCAAGGCAATACCGTGGTGTTGGCTTGGTACAACTACAGTGAAGACGGTAAGGCCAGTTACCTCACCATGGCAGGGCCTTTGAATGGGTCGGTTTTGAAAGCCGGTTTGTACAGGGGCACAGGCCCTGCGCCGGGGCCGGCCTACTCGGCCTCGCAAGTCAAGCAAATACTTGTCGGTGAGGCCACCATCACTTTTGAATCTGACGCGCTCGCCCAATTCAGTTACAGTTTTGATGGCAAAGCTGGCGCGATCGCACTACAGCGTTTTAACTATGCCACGACGGACATCACCGGTGCTTGGGATTTTGTGAGCAAGAACATTTACATTGGTTGTGATTACCCGGGCTACGTCAAAAACAAAATTGACTATGGGACCTTGCGCATCGTCAAACAGACGTCAGCCAATGCCTATGTCTTGCAGACCGGCAGTTGCGATATCACCTTCAAAGCCAGCCAGGCAGGGGCACAAGTTTCAGGTTTGGGGTCCATTCAGTGCAAAGATGGCACCGCGGGCAGTGCAGTCATTTCAAAAATGACAGTCAATGACAATGCCATGCGCATGAACTTGGTCTTGACTGACCCTCCGCCTCGGCGCTGCATTCAGGAGGTGGTCCTCACCGGCGTGAACTGACGGCGAGTTGACGGTGCGCCCGCCAGATTGTCGGCCTTAGAGTGCTGCTTCCAAAGCATCCAAGAACAAAGCAGCCACATCGCAGCCCATTTGGTCGGTGATTTCCTGAAAGCATGTGGGGCTGGTGACGTTGATTTCGGTCAGGCTGTCACCAATGATGTCCAGGCCCACCAACATCAAGCCACGGGCAAACAAGATCGGCCCCAAGGCTTCAGCGATTTCGCGGTCACGTGTGGAGATCGGTTGCGCCACGCCCTTGCCGCCTGCAGCCAAGTTTCCGCGCACTTCTCCGCCCTGAGGAATACGGGCCAGGCAAAACGGCACGGGCTTGCCGCCGATGAGCAGCACCCGCTTGTCGCCTTGGGCAATGCCGGGTAAAAACTTCTGCACCATCACGGTTTGTTGGCCGCCCAAGTTGAGGGTTTCGATGATGGCGCCCAGATTCAAGCCATCCGCACCTACTTTGAAAATGCCCATGCCCCCCATGCCATCCAAGGGTTTGAGAATGATGTCGCCATGCTCGGCATGAAAGGCCCGAATGTCCTGCTCATTTTTGGTGACGAGTGTTGGCGCGATGTATTGGGCAAACTCCAAAATTGCCAGCTTTTCCGGATGGTTGCGCAAAGCGGCCGGGCTGTTGAAAACGCGGGCACCTTCGCGCTCGGCTTGGCTGAGCAGATGGGTAGCGTAAAAATACTCGCTGTCAAAAGGCGGGTCTTTGCGCATCACCACCGCATCAAAGCTGTGCAGCGTTGCGCGGCGGGTTTCGGTCACGCGGTACCAATCGGCATGGTCGCCTGTCAGTTGGATGTCTTGCACCCAAGCGGAGACCTTTTGGCCTTGCTGCCAGCACACCGTGGCCATCTCGCAGGCCGAGACCTGATGCCCGCGCTTTTGCGCCTCGCGCATCATGGCAAAGGTGGAGTCCTTGTAAATTTTGAAGGACGCCAGGGGATCGGCTACAAAGAGAATATTCATACAGACATTGTAGGGCGAGCGCATGAATGCCCCGGTGTCTACATATTGCGCCGGTACTGCCCGCCCACCTCAAACAGCGCATTGGTGATCTGACCCAGTGAACACACTCGTACCGCGTCCATCAGCACCTCGAACACGTTGCCGTTGTTGATCACGGCTTGTTGCAGGCGTTGGAGCATGGCGGGTGCTGCGCTGGCGTGCAGGGCGTGGAAGTCGCTCAGGCGCTGGAGTTGCGATTGCTTTTCTTCTTCGGTCGAGCGGGCCAGCTCCAAGGTTTCCATGACTTGATCGCCCTTGGGGTTGCGGAAGGTGTTGACGCCGATGATGGGCAGCTCGCCGGTGTGCTTGAGCATTTCGTAGTGCATGGATTCGTCTTGGATCTTGCCGCGTTGGTAGCCGGTTTCCATTGCGCCCAAGACGCCGCCGCGTTCGGCGATTTTTTCAAACTCGGCCAGCACGGCTTCTTCCAGCAGCTCGGTCAGCTCGTCGATGATGAAGGCGCCTTGCCCCGGATTTTCGTTTTTCGCCAGACCCCACTCGCGGTTGATGATCATCTGGATGGCCATGGCGCGGCGCACCGAGTCTTCGGTGGGCGTGGTGATGGCTTCGTCAAACGCATTGGTGTGCAGGCTGTTGCAGTTGTCATAGATGGCAATCAGCGCTTGCAGCGTGGTGCGGATGTCGTTGAACTGAATCTCTTG
>Ga0136644_10003636_pt1 | contig 11543 bp, 8 predicted proteins | sample C_130820_EF_Meta_FD_94780 | JGI IMG/M metagenome (GOLD analysis project Ga0136644, IMG submission 94780) | Freshwater microbial communities from Lake Croche, Canada to study carbon cycling - C_130820_EF_MetaG (v2) (version 2) | ecosystem: Environmental > Aquatic > Freshwater > Lake | place: Lake...
GAGTTTTGGTAAGAAATATTCACCAGAGAAAAAATGGGTTGATGATGCCGTAAAATATGCCCAATCTAAAGGTGTATTGTTGATTGCAGCAGCAGGAAACGATAATACAGACATGGATACTGATCCTCAGTTTCCGAATGATACTTATGCAAATGGTAATGTTGCCGAAAATTGGATTTCGGTTGGAGCATTATCTTGGAAACCTGATGCCGATGCCGTAGCTACATTTAGTAATTATGGCAAGAAAAACGTAGATGTTTTTGCTCCAGGTGTAGATATTTATTCAACGGTACCAGGGTCTAAATATGAAGAGAAAAGCGGAACAAGTATGGCTTCTCCAGCAACAACGGGTGTAGCTGCCTTATTAAAATCATATTTTCCGAACCTTACGGCGGCTCAAATCAAGAAAATTATTCTAGAATCGTCGGTAAAAGTGCTAGATTTAAGAGTGAAAAAACCAGGAAGCGACGAAATTGTGAAGTTTGAAGATTTATCATTAACCGGCGGAATCGTAAATGCCTATAATGCCGTGAAAATGGCTATGGAAATGAAGTGATTTTTGTTGATTAGATATGAAAAAAAACCTCGTCTAAATAATTAGGCGAGGTTTTTTTTATAAGCAAAAAATAGGTTTTCATAGAAAACCTAAAAATTTTCGGTGATAAATTCTTTTTAAATCTTTTTCAAAAAATGTATAAGGGTCGTTATAGAATTTTAAAAAATCAGGTACACTAACTTGGTCGGGGTACGGTGCGTAATAATGCGTTGGACTTCGGGTATCATTTCGCCAAACTAGTACATAAGATAATTTTAGTTTTTCGGCTCGAAGTGATTTAAGTAATGTTTCTGTCCACCAAGTTTCACTAGGAATTGATTCTAAGCCTGTTTCTGTAAAAGCAGCTAGTTTATTGGTTTTTTGAGCATAGTCCGATACGATTTTTAGTTTTTTTATGCCCGCTTCGAGATTATATTTCCCATCTCGTCCGAAATCTCCGTAATTATCCATGCCCACCATATCTACCCATTCATCACCAGGATAACGCTCCAAAAACTCTTCCTCGGTAGTAAATTTATTATCGGGTGAAAAGGTGTAAATCAAGTTATGAACACCCAAACTATCACGCAAATAAGAAACCGTAAATTGCCAAACATTAATAAAATCTTCACGGCTACAATGTGGTTTTCCCCACCAAAACCAACCACCATCAAATTCATGAAATGGCCTAAATAGCATCGGGGAAAGTTTGCCGTCTTTTGCTTTTACTGAGTTAGCAAAATCTCCAATTGTACGTAAAATTTCTTTGTATTGTTCGTGGTGCGAACCTCCTTTTTTTATCAATGAAATGGCAGGAGCAGAAACTGAATCTTTCCAGTAAAAACCACCTTTCGAAGCTGGATTTGAAAAATGCCATGCTACTGTCGTTACACCACCTCGTTCATAAGTAGCCACAACGTTTTTCCGTAAAACTTCTTTTGTTCTTTCAATCGCTTCTTTTGGTCTACCAGAAAGTCCACTAAAATCAATGCCAATTACAGCAGGGTGCGAACCTGTAACCGATTTTACGTCCGAACGGTCATTATCACCCGTCCAACCATGTCCATATTCAGTAGCGTGTTGATGCCCAAACAAAATTTGTTTTTTTGAAATTTTGTTAAGGTTTTTATACAATGATTTAGTTTCTTTTGTCGCTTTTTTATCAATTTGGGCGAAAGAAAATTGCAACGCTGCAATAATTAAAATACTTATAGATAAGTATTTATAGGTAATGGTTAGCATTTGTAAAGGGTTGTTTTATTGAATTTTTTAAAAATATTCTTACCACTATTAATCATTGATAATAGCTAAACTTAGAAGAATATTTGTTAAATATACAAGATTATTTCACCGCTTTCAAACTCAAATCCAAACTTTTGGCTGAGTGTGTTAAATAGCCCATCGATACGTAATCAACGCCACAATCGGCATATTCTCTTACATTTTTAGGCGAAATATTACCCGATGCTTCCAGCGGGAAACGTCCGTCAACTATTTTGATGGCTTCACGGATATTTTCGTAACTAAAATTATCGAGCATAATACGCACCACACCGCCAATTTCGAGAGCTTCTTGGAGTTCAGCAATATTACGCACTTCAATTTCAATCGGTAAATCCTTTCCAGTAGATTTTAGGTATTCATGAGCTGCGTTGAGAGCATTTTTGATACCTCCTGCATAATCAACGTGGTTATCTTTTATCAAAATCATGTCAAAAAGCCCAAAACGATGATTGACGCCTCCACCAATCTGGACGCCCCATTTTTCAATCATTCTGAAACAAGGTGTGGTCTTTCGAGTATCTAAAACTTTCGTTTTTGTTCCTTCCAGTAGTTTAACTACCTGTTTGGTTGTAGTGGCAATTCCGCTCATGCGTTGCATACAATTTAGCACCAAACGTTCGGCCGTCAGAATCGAGCGGTCATGGCCTTCTACATAAAATGCAATATCACCATATTTTACAGGTTTGCCATCTTTGATAAGCACTTGCACTTTTAGGTCTTTATCGACAATTTTAAAAATCATTTTGGCCAACTCTACACCTGCCAAAGTTCCCTCATCTTTTACCAAAAGTTTAGCTTTACCAATAGCATCGGCCGGAACAGTTGCAAGCGAAGTGTGGTCTCCATCACCAACGTCTTCGGCTAGGGCTGCTTTTATAAATTTTGTGATTGCTCTTTTATCTAATTTCATATTTTTTCAATCTAATAAATTTTGTGGAATATTATTGAGAGGAACGTCCAATTTGGACGTTCCTACGAAATCTTGGACTGCAAAACGTCCAATTTGGACGTTCCTGCGAAATCTTGGACTGCAAAACGTCCAATTTGGACGTTCCTGCGAAATCTTGGACTACAAAACGTCCAATTTGGACGTTCCTACGAAATCTTGGACTGTAAAATGATACTTTTTTGACTTTGGATTGCAGATTATCTACCTTCTCCAATTATTCTTAAACCTTCGAGCGTCAATTCTCTATTTACTTCAACAAATTCATCTTTAAGTGTCGAAATTATCGAAGAAAGTCCACCCGTTGCAATCGCAATGCAATCGCCACCGAGTTCGGCTCTTACTTTTTGAATCATGTTTTTTACTAAACCTTCATAACCCCATAAAATGCCCGACTGAATGGCATGAACTGAGTTTTTGCCCAGTACAGACGTTGGTAATTCAAGCGGAACTTCGGGCAATTGAGCAGTATTTGAAAACAAGGCCTTCACTGCTGTACGTAAACCTGGGGCAATCGAAACGCCCAAAACTTTTCCTTCGGCCGAAACGACTGTAAAAGTAAGAGCTGTTCCGAAATCAACTACTACGCAGTTTCTGTGATATTTAGTATAAGCAGCCACGGCATTTGCGACCAAATCACTGCCGATTTCGTCAGGATTATCAATCGAAACCGTTAAAGTTGGAAATATGTACGCATTGACAATGATTGGGTCTATGCCAAACAAATTTTGAATCAAAGATTTGAAAACGGGTGTGAGCGGAGGCACAACGCTACTCAAAACAACTTTTGCGACATCGGCAAAGCGTAGGTTGTTTTCGAGAAAATACTGACGAAAACGATATTCAAAATAAACGTAGTTTTCGTCTTTAAGCGATTTTATCCTGAAGTTATGCAGCAGGTTTTCTCCATCGAAAATCCCAAAAGTGGCATCAGTATTGCCAACGTCAATGACTAGTAAATGTGTTGCGTTATTTGTCAATGTTAGTTTTTTTATGGCCAAAGTTTGCTAAATCTTCTTAATTTTTCAAATTTTATTTTAGAAACAAGTTTTAGTCTAATTCCGACGCTTCAAGAAGACGAACCCATTTTCTTCTTTGATCAATTCTAAATTTGGAAGATTTCGGTATTCTTCGTAGCGGTCAAACTTCGTTACAAAAAACACAGGTTTATCAACTTTTCCGTTCAAAAGCCAATCTTCATAAGCTTCACCTTTCTCAGCAGAAACCTTTGAAATGGGTTTTTGAAAATAAAACAAATGAGCATAACTTTTAAAGCCCAAGACATGTATATACATATCTTGTCCACGTTTCGACTCATAAAAATCAATGGCAGCTCCCTGCGTATAGCGTTCGATTTTTGGCACAACAATCGCTCCGAACAAAAACAAACAAACCGCAGTTGCCAATGAAAGTGTGTAAATAAAAGCTTTTTTACGCTGTTTCCTTAAAAAAACAACAGCAAAAATAATGACCGCAAAATAAATAATGCCAATAAACATTTCGTAAATGTGCCAGTCAACCACGGCTTCAAGGTTTTTTACTGCGAATGGGTCTTTTATATAAGGAATAATCTCTTGCGTGTGCATCCCTACATAAGGCACAGCTGCCAAGATTAATGACAGAATAAAACCAATCGACAGAATCCCAAAACTCACCCACTTGTTCCAAGAAGCTCGCTCATTGAGCCAATCATAAAGAAATTTAGCTGCCAAAAAAGACACTGGAAAATAAGCCATCGACGAATAATGCACAATCTTGGTCGTGACGATACTAAACAAAATCATGACTACCCAAAAAGTGATTTTCATCCACGGTACGAAGGCCGTTAATTCGGTAAAGGCACTATCAACCTTTGAATGGTTATAAGTAAAAGCTCGTATTGCAAAAATCGAAATTGGGAAGCAACCAATCAACACAACCACAAAATGGTAATAGAACGGTTGCCCATGTCCTGCATCAGGCGTACTGAAAAGCCTTATTTGATAAGTAATAAATTCGTTGATAAACCAAAAGCCATTATTTACCAACTCATTGGCAAACCAAATCGAGGCCACAAGTGTGCAGCTTATTGCAAAAACAAGTATTTCTTTCCAGTTTATGGTCTCTTTGAATCGGGTGAATACTAAGTAGAAAAAGACTGTTAAACCCCAAATAAGCCCTCCAACAGGCCCTTTTGTAAGAATAGCCAGTCCAACAAATATTCCGGCAAAAAGTGTATTTAGTAAGGATTGATTAGGTTCAATTTTTGCTTTAAAAAAGAAATAAATGCCTAAAAATATACATAGATTAAAGGTAGGGTCAATGATGCCGGATTTGAAATATAGGTGCGGCGTAAAAGCTCCCAAGTACATCAATGCCCAGATAAACCCGAATGTATTGTCTTTGAGTTTTTTACCAATTAAAAATAAGGTCAATAAAGTGAGAACGCCTACACAGGCATTCGGAAAGCGTGCTGCAAACTCATTGATGCCAAAAAGGTGCATTGCTGCGGTTTGCATCCAAAAAAATAGTGGAGGTTTTTCCCAGAATGGCTTAAAATCAATTTGAACACGACTATAATTTCCCGTAAGAATCATTTCTCGGGCCGATTCGGCAAAGTTTATCTCATCCCAATCAAATAGATGCACACTTCCTAAAAATGGAAAATAAAAACAGATACCTAAGAAAATAATAGTAAGTATTGTAGAAGATGTTTTGGTCATATAAGTTTGTTAATTGTAGATTTATATATTAAAAGTAAAATGCCGTTTGATAAAAAAATAGGTTTTTAATGATAATATTATCAATTTTATACTCTAATTAGAGATTGAATACTTAGTTTTTATTTGCTTTCAGGATTTTTAAATTAAGTAATGAGAAAAAATATAAGACAAAAATAAATTTATTAATTTGTTGATAATCAATATTTTATCTCTGGGGCGAACCGTCTCGAGTCTAGAGTCTCGTTTATTTTCTCTTATTTATTTTTTACTTATTAGAATAAAAGTACAATAATCTGAAAAAAAATATCGTAATTTGTATAAAAAATAAGTTATTTACGAAACAAATATTTGCTAGTGCATAGAAAAATAGAAAATATTTTAAGAAAGCTCTACGAAAAATTGGAGCGTTTTTATCCTGATGATGTAAAGATAGATGATAAAAAGTATCTTGAAAAATCAGGACTTATCAACTTACTAAATAATCAACAAGGAAACGTAACTTTTCTAATTGACGTAAAATACCTAAGAGTGGTTCAAGTAAGAGGAAGTGTCTTGAAATATACAGGGTATAGCCCTGCTGAGTTTGGAGATAATATACTCTTAAAGTTTATGTCGATGTTTGTTCCCGAACAGATGTCGTTTATGAGTGATTTTGTTACATGGATTTTAAGCACAGAGAAAAATGTGCCAATTGAATATAAATCTCGTCAATTTATAAGTGCTTGGGGAATGCGATTACTTCATAAAGATGGTCGAAGTATGCGGTGCTATATAAATATTATTCCGATTGAATTTAATGATCAGAATAACCCTACGCTGATAATGATGTCGTTTCAAGAAGTTTCACACCTTGTTAAAGGAGAAGGTTATTGTATGAGAGGAGCATTTGGCGAAGACGATAAAAAAGTTTTTGTTTATTATTCAAACGAAGATCGGACGGTTGATACTGAAATAATCTCGGAGCGTGAGCGTGAGGTATTAATATATATATCACAAGGTCTTGATACAAAGCAAATAGCGGCTGAGATGAAAATTAGTAATAATACAGTTGACAATCATCGCCGCAATATGCTTGCCCGTACAGGTACAAGAGATACTACCGCCTTGATTCAATTATGCCGAATGTTAGGGGTTATTTGAGTATAGACAAATAGGATTAAATGTAGATAAAATTAAATATTTTACCATAAAGAAATTAAAAGTGAATAAAGTTTGTGTTTTTTTGCAAGTTTTTTATTTGTAAATGTTTGATTATCAGTGATTTGAGTTAAAAAGTATAACTAATAGTCGAAACGACTATTGGTAGATCTACAAATTATTTCGAAATCGCATTCAACTAAGAAATTCACTTTTTTAGTCACAGCAAAAGTTGTTTTGGGTTAATCGGGGGGATTTTATGCCCCCTTTGCCTTTTCTAAAAACTTCCAACAAATCTTCTCTTCTAATATAAAGCACCGATTTTATACTGTGCGTCATTCTGTTTTTATAAAAATTTCTACTAATTAGGCTAAAAATGTATAAACTATTAATTATTTAAAAAACATTAAACCATAACGGTATAACGAGAAAATAATAATTTGTTTTCAAACAAATAATATCACTTAAAAGATTAAAAATAAAAATAATTTATGTTTTATTGTAAATAATATTTTTTGTAAGTCATTGATTATAAGTGTATTATGTTTTAAGATAAAACTAATAGTCATATTGACTATTGATAGATTTTCAGATTTTCTTGAAATCGCATTCAACTAAGAAATTCACTTTTTTAGTCACAGCAAAAGTTGTTTTGGGTTCATCGGGGGGATTTTATGCCCCCTTTGCCTTTTCTAATGCTTTTCAATATATTTAAATTCTACAATGACGCATCGATTTTACTCAGTGCGTCTTTTTATTTTTATAAAAAAACTCCTAAACAAGAGAAAAAAGTACCGAATATTTTTTAAATGAAAGACATTAAAACTTAGAGGACTTATATCGAAAATGATATTTTTTTGCTCTTAATAATTTGACAAATTTAGGGAGAGTTTTTTTAAGTTAAGGTTGACTTATATCAATAAATACAAATCAATATCTTTTGGAGCTATCGTCTTGCTCTTTTTGAGCGTACTCTGCTCAGTGTTTCAGGTCTGATATTAAGGTAAGAGGCAATATATTTTTGCGGAATTCGGTTGCCGAGTGTAGGAAACGTTTCTTCAAACCAAGCTAATTTTTCTGTAGAACTATTGTATCTAATCAGGTTTAAAAATTTTTCGTATCCTATCAGTATTTGTTCTGTTAATAGTCTTCCTACACGCTCCATCTGAGGCACTTTTTCGTAAACAATTTGTAGATCTTGTTTAGTTATATACAAAAGTTTTACATTTTCGATGGCTTTTATGCTCATTTCGGTCGGAACTTCATAAATAAAACTAACTATTGAATACATAAATCCTCCTTCTGGTATCAGCCAATGGGTATTTATTTGGTCTTTCTCATGGTACGAAAATTCTTGTAAAACCCCTTCTTCCACAAAAAACATTTTATCGTTTATCTCACCTATATTTAAAATAATGGTGTCTTTTTCATAAGAAATAGGTTTGAAATATTGGCTCATTATGTACAAATCTGCTTCTGAAAATGAAGAAATTTGTTGTACACCCAAAATCATAGGGTGGTCTAAACTTAACATTGTGGAGTTGTTTTAAATATTAGGTTAACAGTTACGCAAATATATGTAAAAATAAAAATTTATAAATAAAATACGTAGTAGACCCCTATTTTCAAGATTAATTAATCTTGAAAATAGGGGTCTATAATTATCTTTTTTATAAAAGTATTAGTACAATTTCGGGAATAAAGCAGGTTTTGCTTCGTGCATAATTTCGTAGGCTGCATCGAAGATTGTTTCGGCGTTTGGTTTTGAGAAATAATCACCATCAGAGGCATAAGCAGGGCGGTGTGCTTGGGCTGATACGGCTTTTGGTGCAGCATCTAACCAGCGATAAGAATTTTGCTTGTCAATCACTTCTTGCATCATATATGCCGATGCTCCACCTGGCACATCTTCGTCTGCAAAAATTACTCGATTAGTTTTTTTGATTGATGCTACAATTTGATGATTAATATCAAAAGGCAATAGTGACTGCACATCAATGATTTCGGCACTAATGCCAATTTCTTCGAGTTGAGCGGCTGCTTCCATCACAATTCTGCACATTGAGCCATAAGTTACAATTGTAAGGTCGGTGCCTTTCTTGAGGGTTTCTGGGACACCTAGCGGCACGCAAACGTCGGAAAGGTTAATTGGTAGATTTTCTTTGATGCGGTAGCCGTTTAGGCACTCAATTATAAGAGCTGGGTCATCGCCTTTCAGAATTGTATTGTAGAAACCTACTGCCTGTACGAAATTGCGAGGTACTAAAACGTGCATACCACGTAAAGCACCGAGCATTGCCGACATCGGTGAGCCAGAATGCCAAATGCCCTCCAAACGATGGCCACGAGTACGAACAATCAATGGAGCGGCTTGCTGCCCAACTGTTCGATAACGCAGCGAGGCTAAGTCGTCGGTGAGGGTAGCGAGGGCATAATAAATATAATCGAAATATTGTATCTCAACGATTGGGCGAAGTCCACGCATAGCAGCTCCGATTCCTTGCCCAATAATGGTGGTTTCTCTGATGCCTGCATCGGTTACTCGTAATTCTCCGTATTTTTCCTGCAAACCCGCAAAACCTTGATTTACATCACCTATTTTGCCCACATCTTCACCCAAAGCAAATACTCTCGGGTCGGTTTCGAGCAAATTATCAAAAAAAGTATTGATTATTTCACGACCATCAACCAAAGGACTATCATCATTATAAATAGGATTGATGCCTTGAACATTCATGGGTGAAGTTGGATATTCACTCAATAAATGAGAATTAAAACGTTTGTAGTTTTCAGGAGCAACATCTTCCAGCCACTTGATTAATTCTTTTTTGGTGATGGTATCTTCAAAACGCATAGTTCTGATGGCTTTTTTTACAGCCGAAATCACATCACGTCTCGTAGGGTTTTCTGTTTTTTCGAGCGATTCTCTGATTGCCGAGATAGCTTTAGTATTTTTATTTTCTGTCGCAAGTTTTTTCAGAAGAGTAGTTGCCGAATTATATTCTGGCTTCAACGAATCACGGTAAGCGGTCCAAGCTGCGTTGCGTGATTTTTTGGCAACTTCTTTGGCTTGTGTTTCTATTTCACTGAGTTCGTCTGGTGTTGCATACATATTTTCGAGAATCCAGTTCTTGAAATGTAGGTTGCAATCAAATTCATGCTCAAATTGTAGTCTTTCTTTCGATTTATAGCGTTCGTGCGAACCCGAAGTTGAGTGTCCTTGAGGTTGAGTCACTTCAATAACGTGTACCAGTACAGGCACATGTTGGTCACGGGCATAAAGGGCGGCACGTTGATATGCTTCAATGAGTTCGACGTAGTTCCAAGCACGAGCCACGATAATTTCTAGTCCGTTAGAACCATCTTTTCGCTGAAAACCTGCTAAGGCCTCCGAAATACTTGATTTGGTAGTTTGGTATTTGATTGGTACTGAAATACCGTAGCCATCATCCCAAACCGAGAATATAATTGGAATTTGTAAAACTCCCGCCGCATTGATTGCTTCAAAGAACATTCCTTGCGAAGTAGAAGCATCGCCAATGGTCGTAAAACAAACCTCGTTTCCTTGATTCGAGAACTTTTTGAGATATTGTAAATTAGGATTTTCTCTAAATAATTTTGAAGCATACGCTAAACCAATGGCACGAGGCATTTGTCCAGCCGTTGAAGATACATCACAAACCGTGTTATACATTTCAGTTTGGTCGAGCCACTCACCTTTATCGTTTATCCAACGATTGCCAAAGTGAGCATTCATCGAACGTCCACCAGTAAAAGGGTCATGTTCTACATCGGTATGGGCATATAATTGGGCAAAAAATTGTTGCCAAGTTAGTCCACCAATCGCCGCTATAAAAGTTTGGTCACGATAATATCCTGAGCGAAAATCACCTTTACGAAAAACTTTCGACATGGCTACTTGAGCTAACTCTTTTCCATCGCCAAAGACCCCAAATTTTGCTCGACCTCTAAAAACATCTTGTCGGCCGATGTAACTTACTTCTCGGCTTTCGCAAGACACTCGATAATCGTTGAGTACTTCTTTTTTACTTAAAAGAACATCTGTAGAAGAAATAGAGGCAAGTAGGTCTGTCATAAGATGAAATGTAGAGCGAGTAAAGGCTTAATGGCTAAACACCAATTTATAGGTTAAATTTCGATTGTATTCAATATAGTTAGTATAACAACTATATTAAACGTAAAGTTAGAAAAAAAAAATTCATTTTTCAAATAATTGAATAGTGGCACGATTTTGTTAATGACTTGTTAAAATTTGGCATATGTATGAGTAATTACCTTTATTTGTATTATAAATATGCTTTGAACAAAATAAAATCTTTTTTTAATCTCAAAATCAATTAAACCAATGAAAAAATTATTTTTAACTATTGCAGTAGTATTTGCTTTTGTAGCAGCATCAAGTGCACAAGGAGTATTGAAGTTCAACAAAGAAGTTCATGATTTCGGTAAATTATCAGAAGGTCCATTGGCAACATATAATTTTGAAGTAACAAACACTGGTACAGCTCCAGTTGTTATCTCAAATGCACAAGCTTCTTGCGGATGTACAACTCCAGAGTTCTCGAAAGATGCTATCATGCCAGGTGGAAAAAGTGTAATCAAAGTTGGATACAACACTTCTGGCCGTCCAGGTGCTTTCACAAAAACTATCACAGTTATGAGTAACGCTGAGAACTCATCGATTATCTTAACTATCAAAGGTGAAGTAACTTCAGCTCCTGCACCTGCAGCAGCTCCTGCGGCAGCACCAAACGCTAAGAAAAAATCATAATCAAAATAAGATTAGTTTTTACACAAAAGCCTCCTGCAAAACTGCGGGAGGCTTTTTTGTTTTTACAAGATTTCGTCCGAAAATATTGAATATAAATACCAAATTTTTATATTTGGGTATTCTATCATATATCACATCAACAATGAC
>Ga0136644_10003637_pt1 | contig 11542 bp, 14 predicted proteins | sample C_130820_EF_Meta_FD_94780 | JGI IMG/M metagenome (GOLD analysis project Ga0136644, IMG submission 94780) | Freshwater microbial communities from Lake Croche, Canada to study carbon cycling - C_130820_EF_MetaG (v2) (version 2) | ecosystem: Environmental > Aquatic > Freshwater > Lake | place...
CGCGCGCTCGCCTTCCTCGCGGAGCGCCGCGAGGTGGTCGCGGAGGACGCCGAGGTGAACCAGCTCTTTGCCAAGCGCGACGAGTACGATGAGGACGACCCGTGCTACCACTGCGGCCGCGCGCGCCACTCGTGCATTTGCACGGCGGCCCCCGTCAACGAGCAGGATGTCGAGGACGCGTTCGATGAGGGCCAGCGCTTTAACGCAGAGGCCTCACAGGACATCTGGGCGCCGTCGCCTAGCCGCCCGATCCGCACGAAGCTCAAGTGGGTCTCGAGCACCAACCCTGAGACGTACCGCGTGGCCGTTGTGACCAAGGACGGCATCCTCGAGGTCAAGCGCGTCACGGACGGCGGCGGCTACTGCCACGACTATAAGACATGCGGGTGCAACTCCTGTGCCGAGATCCGCGTCTCTGACGGTCTTGGCGTGGCGCGACCGCTGTGGCTGAAGGGCGTGCCGCTCATCAAGACCTTCTTTGCGACGGAGTCGGACTGGCGTGAGTCGTTGCCCTTCTTCGGCACCATCACGGTCACAGAGCCGAAGATCTCGGACCGTGCCCTCCGCGTTCTCTGCATGAGACCGCTTAAGGAGAAGACGGACGCACTACGCCTGGATGAGCTGCAGAAGCGCTTTCCTGGGGCGAAGTTCGTACTGACGACGAAGGACCGGCAGTACGAGATCACCTACAAGCACAGCCCTCGCTACAGGAACATCTACTGCGAGGACGCGCACATCTCCGCGCCATCCTTTGACAGCTTCGGGATCTTCGCGAATGGCAAGCCACAGCTCATGGCGGAGTGGCGCGGTCTTTACATCGATCTCTCGCACCTCTGGTGAGCGCAACATGATTTAAAATTGAAAGGGCAGCGCACCTATTTTTTCAGTACCCCCCCAAGAGACAGAATGTTCCTCGTCACCTACATCACGCGCACGCAGAGCAGCGGCTTTGAGAGCCGTAACAACAAGACCTTCGACACGCTGGAGCAGGCCGCAGAGTACATTCGCACCGAGTGGTATGACAGCTTCTGTGAACTCAACGGCTATCCTGACGAGTGGGACGAGGAGGACTTTGGTCGCCCCATGCCTTCACGCGAGGACTTCAGCCTAGAGGCAATCAATAAGATTCGTTCTAAGAAGTTTTACTTCGGCAAGCTCTTTGACCCCTACAGCCAGTATGCAGGCCTTGTTCCGAACGAGCTTCACCTTGAGGAGGTCAAGAAGTAAGGCGGTAAAATTCATCAGGCGACACCCCTATTTTTAATCACACAATCATGCAGGCCGTATACTCGAAGATCTTGGCGGCAGAGGAGCACCTCCAACGTATTCGTCTCATACTAGAGGCTTCTGAGGAGGCCTATAAGATAAATGGCAAGGCCAGAATCACACCGTCTATGCTGGCGGCGAGAACCATGCCATTCATAGATTCTACATACGCATCGGCAAAAGCAGCAGAGTTATCTTGTGCAGGTATAACGTGGTGTGCCAAAGTTAAGAAGAATCTTCCGAAAGAGTCTTATTAACTTTGGCACTTGACAGCATTAAAATTTAAAATGTAACCCTATTTTTATTGGAAGCATGGAGGAAGACATTTGTAAGATCTTACAGACAGCAGCGAATCAGATTCGCGATCTTCGTAATGCTCTAGAAGCTGAAAACAGGGCCAATGCAGCTATCATTCAGCTGCATGAACAACGCGCTAACATTGATTCGATGAGCGCGCCCATACTGCCAAGACGGCAACTGACCTAAATACTAGGCCGTTAATAGATTAAATGGGACAGGCCCTATCTTTTTTGAACCGTGTAAAGCCAGAAGAGTTCAAGCCAGTGACCGCGAATCTGATCGCAGTGATTCCGGAGCCAGAGGTTACGCCCTCATGCACTCTCTGTAAGAAATCGACTGCCGACTCTCCGTGGTCAACCTGCCGCGTGTGTGCTGAAGAGCCGAGTAGTTAATAAAATTGAGCTAGGCCACCCGCACAATGGTCCAATAACCATGTCACTCACCGGTGGTATTCTTCTCGCAACTGGTCTGAATCTGTTGAACTACGTCCCCTTCACGGCCATCTTTCTGCTGACACAGCTCTTCGGTGTCCGTCTATATACTGTGACCCGCCGTGAGGATTGTCTGAAGATCCAGAAGCGCGTGAAATACTGCAGCCATTTGACCAATGGAAAAGGCGAGGGTTACTCGATCGGATATTGGTATATGATGTCTATCACTATCATCGAAGGCGATGAAAATGATAGGTATTGCGTCTATATGATTGCCACTGCGGCCACCTACGAGGCACTTCTGCAGGATAACGAACCCAGGCCGACGCACGCCTCATCTAATCACGTGCTCGAACCGAAGCTGGTGACCGTCTATGAGCGCCTCGGATCATTTCAGCACGCCTGGTTTAAGAAGCGCACCTTCGCACTACCGTCTCTTAAGCCGAGGCCTATTCAGGCCACCACGATCGAGTCCATTAAAGAGCATCACGATCGGGTCGGGCACACTGTTGCCTATTTGCACGGTCCTCCTGGGAGCGGCAAGTCGATGATCGGTGTTCTTCTCGCCGAGATTCATGGCGGCAGCTACTGCAATACTCTGAGGCCGTGGCAGCCTGGTGATTCTCTGGCGGCCCTGTACTCCGAAGTGGAGCCCACGAAGGAGAGGCCGCTCATTCTGGCCTTCGATGAGATCGACGACCCTCTTCAGAAGATTCACGCCGGCATTCCGCCGCACAAATCCCTACCCATCTGTGTTCATGATAAGCCGAGCTGGAACCACATGCTCGACGAGATTCAGCGTGGAATGTACCCGAATCTCGTAATCATCTTTACGAGCAATAAGACGCCGGATTTCATTCGTGAGATCGATCCGTCCTATATTAGAGAGGGGCGTGTCGATCTGATTCATGAGGTCACTGCCCCCTGAGCTCATTCAACAACATCATTTTTATTTTTCAGAAGTCTCCTATAGAGGATGATTTACACCACTGCAGTATTTTCTTTAGTTATTCAGTTTGTCGTTGGAGTTATCGATTATCTGGGCCTGGGTATAGAAATCGAATCAAAAGATAAGATCCTAAAGGATTTATTGAGGGTCGAGCTCTTTATTCAGGTTATCGAGTTTGCGTTCTATGTCTGGTTACTCTATTACTTCAGCAAGGTATCCAAGAATATAACCCCCTTTCGTTATCTAGACTGGTCGGTCACGACCCCCCTAATGTTGATCACATTATCTGCATTCTTAAACAGTGATGGAAATAAATCAATCAGATTAAGTGAATTCTTATATAACAATACGGTTCCAATCGTCACAATCGTTCTCTTGAATGCGGCAATGTTACTCTTCGGCATTATCGGCGAGTTCGGCTATTTGAGCCCATATATAAGCACTGCTCTCGGATTTATCCCCTTCGCTATGAACTTCAAGTATATTAAAGATACCTTCTTGCCATCGTCTGATGACGTGTTTAAGAACACGGTGTTCTACTGGTTTGTATTTTTCTGGTCTCTATATGGCGTATGCGCGCTTATGAATCATACCAATAAAAATACGGGGTACAACATATTGGACATCTTTTCTAAAAACTTCTTTGGAATCTTCTTGGCCTACATACTATTGTTAAAATCGAAGCAGGAAAAGGCTGTGTAAAGGTTACTGTGTTGTGCCTTTGGAGTTATTAATCCTGGCACTTGACGGTATAAAATTGACCGCTGGAGCCTACCCTGTACCTGTACTCAACATGTCTCGCTATGTGCCCCCGTCGAAGCGCTCTAGCGAGAAGCCTACTCTTGATCCGGCGGCTCTTACGAGCGAGGCCCACTTTCCTATCCTCAGTCTGGCTTCTACGTCGAAGGCTTCAAAGACTGGATTCAAGGAAGTCATTGAAGAGCGACTTCGGCAGGAGGCAGAAGACGCGATCCGGGCCGCCGCCCCAATCGATATCCGTTCGCTGAGTGCGGCGGAGCGTGAGGTCCACGGTGTCACGACACTGAAGATTTCGGGCAACACCTATGAGGAGTTGGCCGCTATTTCAGAGAAGCTGTATGCTGGTGAGCTCAGGCGGAAGGAAGCGGAGCCGCTTTGGTGGTAGGCACCCCGCACGTATTCGAGGTCAGAAACTCTTCCAGAATCGAGTTCTTGGCCTGAAAGGTCCATTTTTCCCATATAAGAGCATCCGATTCGTCCTTACAAGACGTCAACCAGTCTTCATATACCATATGATTCTGCTGAATCCAGATTCCTCTGATCTTGCTGATGATCTCAGTTTTACCACACAGCTCAGTCGCTCTTGGCCAGCAGAAGAAGGCGCGCAAGGCAAATACAAACAGATTTATCTTGTGCCCGACGGCATTATCTATCTCGAGTTGCCGGGCAAACTTGATTAAGGCTTCGTCAACGTTTTCAGAGTCTGTTAATACCGCGAAGAGGTCGGAAACACCCTTGCTAGCGGCTTCCATCTTTTACGGGCTTAGAAATAAAGGGATACAAACAATATGGAGGATATAATCTATCTTTTTGCAGATCTTAATATAACTGTTCAACACTTCTATAGAAAAAATGCTGATCTAGATGCCTCTGGTATCATACAACTGGAGCCTATCATGCACAAGTGCAAAAAACTGGAACTGTATCTGAGCGGCGACTTCAAGACACTTTGGCAGATAGAAAGGGCGGAGGCGGCTAACCTCCGTGAAGTCATCTCAGACCAGGGATCGGCGGAGGAAGTCGAGTATCTCACACGTGAACTTCTGATTATGAAGAGGTGTGCCAAGCGAATGTCTGATAACTATCAAAAAGAGTGCGCAGAACATGAGAGAACACGCTTATACGGCTCACCCGGTGAAATTGACGGCGCGGCTGCCCCCGGTTGCCAGTACAACTCATCATGCCCATCCCCTTCGTTCTCCGCTTCATCAAGGACAGCTCGAACACCTCGAAGGATGACGTTCTGAAGATCACGCCGATTGAACGCAACGTCTTTGAGTGGTCCTTCAAGGACTCGAACGATAATGGCTCGCACAATCTTACGCTGCAGCCGGCCTACAATGTGAGCGAGCGCCTGGATGTTCTTCTGAAGATGGTGTCGGCGGATGCGCACCCTCCCAAGGAGATTCAGCTAGACGCCCCCGGGTTTCCTTCGATTCTGATCAAGGCGGCTGATCTGCAGAACAATGCCTCGCTGATTCACGAGGCGCTGGAGCACGTTATGTATATGTGGCCCGAGCACCACTGCCGCAAGCATCGGCCGCTGCCGATTTATGAGGAGGATGACTACGCCGACATGCCTCCGCTGACCTCGAGTCGCAAGCAGGGCACTCACACCTTCTACAACTAATCCAAGTACCCCTTTGAAACAACCTATTTTTTATGTTACTGCCAAACATCCCAATAAAATTATTGAGTTCGCGCACCCTATAGAAATAGTTAGCCATGGCCTTCCAGATCACTCCTACTGGTCGCGTCGTTGATCTCCTCGTCTTTCTCCAGGAATCCGGTATTCCTTTCACGCCCCCTCCGAATGAGGTCCTGGCTGCCGCGATTCTTGCAGAAATCGATCACCCCTCCTTGACCACGCTTCTTCTCAAGTCTCTTGGCCTTCAGGATGTTCTTCAGCATATTCCTCGAACGGATTCTACAAAACTATTTCTCGAGCTCGCGCAAAGTGGAAACCAGCTCCGAGTCTGCAATAAGGCCTTCAAGCAGTTCTGTGGCCAAGAGAACCTGACGCCGGATGGAAAGATTACTCGGGACGCCGCGCTCGATTTGATTGCGGCCTATGTGGAACGCAATCGCCTACAGATGAACGGTCTGTATATTCGCCTGGATGATACTCTAAAGGCTGCGCTCGACACGAGTGCTCCTGGCGTTCGCCAGCACACATTGATCGAGTTAGTCGAGGCGGTATTTACTTAAAGTCCTACGAGTCTTTCATACAGATGGATGTATCCGGGTGCACGTGTCCTGTAGTACCCTGCAAGGGATCCTGTGAATGCAACTGTGAGACATGCCAGGCCGCCTATGTAGTCGCCTGGGAGGCCCAGGTCGCCGAAAAAAATCTCTGCATCGCCTGTGGAATCCCTAAAGAACTTTCTATCCTATCGCTCTGGAATACTCAAACTGCCCATTTCTATGATCCGTGTGAGGACTGTAAGCCGATTGTCGACGCCTTTTTTAAGAGTGTTGGAATGTGTAGTCAATGTCGCTGTCCGCTCACTGAGAATAATCCTCGTTGTCCGACGAGGCACACAGCTTGATCAGCTGACGAGCGACGATCGCCGCGCGGCGCATAGGGCGCGCATCGACCTTCGATCCGGACTTGCTCCCCGTGGCCTTCGAGTACTTCAGCGTGACGAGCGTGGCGGCGGCGTTGAGCATCTCAGCATTCTGGGAACGGGTGACAGGCATCCTTTGTTATGCTGAACGGTTTGGCAACCTTGTTGTAAATTTTGGAAAAACCGCGCTCATAAGATATCCAAAATCTTTGGATGGATTACAATAATAAGAAGTATGGTCGCTATAATATAAGTATATTGATATATCCTGTCAATCCTATACTTTGTTTCAATAGTATCAATCAATCCTTCAAAGATGCCCCATACACATACATACCAGAGAATACCAACGAGGGATAGGAGAATAATATAAAGTGCTCTGCGTTCCATGTTCATGAATAACTTAAAGTTCATTCTATTAGGGTGTGACAAGAATGTCAAGCGGCGTCATAATGAGTCTAAATGGGTCTCTTGGGCAACAGCTCTTTCAGTATGCGGCAGGAAGAGCTCTATCCAGTACTCTGGGTGGTGGACTCTATCTATCGTTGTCAGAAGGCGTCGACTATCGCCCAATACTCTTTATTAAGAGCTTACCACAAATAACTATGATGTCTACGAATGTATATATACAACAGTCGACAACCGAACCATGGACCCCCGAGAGATTCCGCGGGATGGGCGTGCTGTTTTGCCAAGGCCACTTTCAATACTTGCCGGCTCTGACGCCGGTTCTACCTTTTTTGAAGCAGGAGCTCCTCGCATCTCTGCACACGATTCGTCTACAGCTTATAATAAAGTATAATCTTCAATTGCGAAAGCGCGCCGCCTTCGTCTACGTTACTCGCGATAAGCCTCCAGCCCATTACGAATCGGTCATCGCGAACCTCACGTCAAAAAAGTCGATTCATGTTTATATCTTATCGGATGATCTGGCCTGGTGTAGGTCGCAGCCATGGCTCTACGGCCACACCTTTGTTGATGAGCCGGAGTTATCATCTCTGGCCTTTATGAGTCTGTGCCAAGGTGGGTCGGTCGGCGATACACCTCTCAGTTGGTGGGGCTCTTTTTTGGCCTCAGGCGTCTAAGGCTTTCGCACCATATATATGTAATGCATCGTCTGATACATCTTGATGTACCAAACGATTATGATATTCCTACTTTCTACATTGCAGCCGATACGAGCCCAGAGGCCATTGGCCTCGCGCTCCGATTCGGGGCCGATGCCTTTCTCCATCTTCAGAAGCGCTCTCTGGACGCCGTTCGCTCCGAAACGCACGCCGAAGTTCTTGCATCGGCCACTGCCGAGTTTGAGACGCGCCTTCGGTCCGATACCACCCGCCTTCTCAGCGAAAAGGTGAAGGCCGAGGAGGCCTTGCGCGCAGCGAATCACCGTGTCGCCGCCATGGAGGCCGAAGCGTCCGATCTCCGTTCTGCCGTAAAGGCCGAGCTGAAGGGGCAGTTCGAAGACCTTGTGAAGCTGAAGGATGAGCAGATTCGCCAACTCCAGCAGACGCTGGAGAAGCAGATGGACACGGTGTCGTCGAAGGTCGACGGTCTCCAGAACTCGATTACGCGCACCTTCAGTTCCTCGAAGGAAAAGGGCGCCTTTGGTGAAACGATGATGGAAGGGCTTTTGAAGAAGGCCTTCGATTGTGATATCCAGGTCGTGGCGAAGGAGGCCCAGACAGCCGATATTCGGATGACTCGCGGCACGGCCCCCTATTTCTGGGAATCCAAGAACTATACGCGCATGGTGTCCAGCGAGGAGGTCGAGAAGTTCCGTCGCGACTTGCGCCTACATCCCGACGTTCTCGGGGGCTGCCTCGTCAGTCTGCGCACGGGAATCGTCGGAAAGTGCCGCGGCGGCGACATCGATGTCGAGTTTCTCGAGGACGGCCGCTTCATTCTCTTCATATCGAATCTTGTGGCCCGGGACGACCCCGTCTTTTATCTACAGGCCTTGCGCCCCTTGTTTGAGACGGTAGAGGCCATGGCGAAGCCGGTGAAGGAGGAGACGGCGGCCATCCGAGCTCTGGAGGCCAAGGGCCTCCTGATCACGAATCTTCTCAGGTCACACAGTCTCGGAATCGTCAAGCATAAGAACTCTCTAGTCGGACATCGTCGCCGCATGGACACCATGTTCACCGAGTTTCACAGTTATATCTTGGAGTCGGAGGCGCAGCTCCAGACCCTGCTACGGGTCGCCATGGGTGATAATGTCGAGCAAGTCCAGGCCGAGATGGACACGGAACTAGCCACCGCTGTCTTCAAAAAGGATCGCCTCTCTGATTGCGATGAGAAGCAAAAGGAGTTCGTGAAGTGGCTTCTCACAGTGGCCAAGGTCGAGCCAGGGACGCAGGCCGAGCTGAAGGATTTGATTGAGAAGGCGAAGCCGGATTTCGGAGAGCGCGCCATTCGGGGCTTCCGCGAGGACCTCTTTCAGGAATCGGCCTGGCCAAAGGGGTCCCGCTTTATTATGGGGCTGCAACTGTGTGATGCCTAAAAATTGAAAAGCATTCTCCCAACCGAAATCCCACCATGGAACTTAGTCAAGCACCGACCTTCGGAGATTTCACCTTCATCTATAAATCCGTATGCATCTATGTGCCAGTCTCCTTGAATGACGTGGCTAGACACAAGTCGAGCAGTTTCTGGGACTGGCTCCTCTTCAAGCACCCCTTTGATTCCCATATTCAGCTGCGAGTCGAACATCTTATAGAGGAATCAGAGGTCTAAACGCCGTCGGTCTAACAAGCTTATAGCATGCTCGAGTGCTTCTTGCGATTTGTTGCCAAGTACATGTGCAAACAGCCGACGATTCCGGAGTCGCCCGAGGTAACGCCGTCGTTTCGGACTCTTTTTGATAAGTATAAGTTTCCTATCCTTGATCTGAGCCCGTCGAAGCGGCCTGAGCATGACTATAATCTCCGCTCGAAGTCGCGCGTTGATTGATTGGGGGAAAATTGTGTATCGCCGGACCCATAACACTGTCATGAAAGGTGCAAGAAGTCTATGTTTTCTGGCCATATCGTTTCTTGTGTCCACGGCCCTATTTACAGGAGGGCTATATGGAATGTTTAAAAGTCTGGAACCGCGCTACCCATTCGACTTCCTATTCCTAATGGGGCTTCTTGGCCTATCCCTCGATGCTGTCTTAGTTAGCTTCTTATGCTTCCAGTTATGTAAAACTGGAAGCATAGAAAGATCTGCTGAAGAACTTGATAGCTGTTGTGTCTAGCGGCGTCTCGTATCCCTCTTTCGGTGTCTCCGCGTCTTTCCACCACCACGACGGCGATGATTCGCAATTCCAACACCGGCTGCAGCGTGCTTCGCTTGCTCAGTTGCGATAACTTCTGCAATCACTTTTGCTACACTATCATTATCACCCTTTGGAAGCGAAGCGCTAACCTTGACAAGTTCCTCATATATTTGTTTCGCGCTAGCTGCGAGTTTCACCATTCGAAACTTACCACCTAGGACACTATATTCGCAAGCAGGTTCATGCGTCATAGCGGTCATTTTGAATAAGGCGGCCTTATATCTACCAGATACTAAAAGCATCTCATCGGGTCCCGTCCCCTTTTTATTCATAAAGATGTTATTTGACTGCATCGCATCTTTAATCGCATAGGATATACTATTGGAATGGGTTCCAATACAACCTTTTAGTTTATCTTGCAAGTCTTCGGTAATAGGTGCTGGAAGGCCGCGCCAGTTTTTGATCGGTAGAGCTTCACGTTGGATATAATCTATAAAAAGTGAATCTGCTTTCTGTAGAATCAAGAATAGCTCCTTTATCGCCTTTTCCATCTAAAAAGGGCCGCGGAAAAACGCGGACAGATAACCTGCCCCTTATATCTAAAGGCACTCCCCATGCCATGTAAATGCAAACTCCCCTACCAAACCTATCCGGAGGCCAAGGAATGGGGTCCAGTCCTATGGACCTTGTTACACGGCATCGCTGAACGCGTCGGGTCCTGCTCTTTTCCGCAATATCAGGCCGACGAACGCCGCTCCTTGGCCAATCTCTTTGTGAAAGTGGGCAAGATGATCCCCTGTCCTTCCTGTAAGGAACATTACGAGGTTTTTTTAAAGGAGAATCCTGTCACAATACCCCTGAAAACTCTTCCGTATCAAGAACTCAGGGCATTTGTCCGAGATTGGTTCTGGCGCCTCCACCATATGGTCAATGAGTCGAAGGGTCTGGAGAGTCCGCCTCTAGATGCTCTTCCAGCCCTATATGGTAAAGCAGATCTCCGGATGGCGATCGCACATCTCAAGGACCCTATGCAGCGAGCCATAAAAATCGCTGGAAAAATGTTCATTGCTTTCACGGAGTGTATGACCTGTATTCGAACACTCCTATCTATCTATGGAATATAACGTGTTGTGCTAAAGTTAAGTACCCCCTTACCGTCAAGGCACGCTGACCTTATCAATCCAAAGCAGAATCTCGTGATTCTCTGTCTTGGCTGTTGCGCCAGCCGTGATGGCCGCCTCCGCATTGCCAATCTGGCTCATAATATTCCGTTTATAGGGTATCACCTTCTTATGCACGGTATATAGTTCCTTCAAGGCCGCCTCCAGCTTCTCTAGGGGTACTAGGCTCTCATCACTGTAGCTGACGACCACCGCCTTCGCCGGTAGCCGCTCAACGAGCTCCAAGAAGGCCGCCAAAGCCTCCTTTTTGCTATTCCATGGGCTGTGCATCTTCTCATCGAAGCCTGCGCCGCTGATGCGATCGGCCCGCCGATTGGTCTTGAGCCCGACCGCCGGCTTATCCCAGCGCGTTATGCTGTCCCAGATGTGGTAGTACGTCGCATAAGAGTGTGGCGAATAGGGCGGATCCACGTAGGCCACGTCACACTCGCCGTATACGATCTTCAAAGCATCTCCGACATTATGGGAGCCCCGAGGCCCGTCAGGAAAGGGGAGATCCTTCAGATCAAGCGGCGTTTTTGCCCTCGCTGCCCAGTCCTTCAGATACGCCTGCTGGACTCCTACGGAACTGTCGACTCGATCGAGGGCGAAGATAAGGCAGGCTACCAAGATCATCGACTCGTGATACGTGATTCGCTTCGACGCTCTCCAGGCCGCGATCTGATTCCGCATGGCGTCCGCGACGCCGCCGTTCGCAGGAGTCCACATCTTGACAACGCCGCCGCCAGCTGCGATCACGTCGCAATAGGACTTCGTGATCCAATCGGCGGCCGCCGGAATCGCTCGAAGCTCGGCAATCAGTCCGGGGACCCGGGCTCCTGACTCGGCCG
>Ga0136644_10003641_pt1 | contig 11531 bp, 13 predicted proteins | sample C_130820_EF_Meta_FD_94780 | JGI IMG/M metagenome (GOLD analysis project Ga0136644, IMG submission 94780) | Freshwater microbial communities from Lake Croche, Canada to study carbon cycling - C_130820_EF_MetaG (v2) (version 2) | ecosystem: Environmental > Aquatic > Freshwater > Lake | place...
GTAGTGGTGGCAAGGCTGATCCATTAAAGGCTTTGGTAAGTGGAGGTATTAGCTCTGCAATTCCTGCTGTTGCTAGTCAAGTTGAAGGATATAACGATTTAACCAAAGCTCAACAAGCAATGGTTAACAATGCTATTGCAGGCGTTTTAACTGGACAAAAACCATCACAACTTGCTATTAATATAGCAGTAGCATCAGCCAAAGCAACAGTTCAAGATTTTAAAGACACACAAGCTGAACAAGATGCAATAGATAAAAGTACAAACGCAAAATATACTGGGTCAATATCAGATTTTAATAGTTTACAGAACTCTGCTATTAATAACACAATTAATCAGCAAAATACATTTGATGCATCGGAAGCTTCTGATGTAATGTCTGCACAAAAAATGGCAGATGATGCAGGATATAACAAATTTACATTTGGTGGAAAAACTTATACATCCAATCCTACAAGCCCAACAGAAAATGTAGTTAATGATGCAATAACAAAAGATATTCTTAGCAGTCAAGTATTTGATGCAACTAAAAGCAAAACTCTTGATGATGCATCTAAAGTTGCTGACAATGCAGGTTACCATCAATTTACATGGAATGGAGACACTTATACAATAAGCCCTCCTAGCCCAACAGAAAAAGATGTTTTATCTGCTACAACTCCTACAGTTACAAAAGTAACTCCAAAGGCAACTAAACCAGTTAGTGAGTGGGATACCAATGCAGGCCCTAAAGCAGGCATGATTAGTGAATGGGACACTAACACAGGCCCTAAAGCAGGCATAAGTAGCCTTGACCCTCGTTCAGTTAGATATTCTGGATTTGATACCAATCAAGCTGTTTTAAATGCTAGTGACCAAGCTAATAAAGAGTTAATTAAGAATTTAGGCAATACTACAGACCCATTGACTGGTCAAGCAATATATAACATTAATACAGGTGATACCTTAAAAGAATCTGATCAGACCAATCCTTTGAATGTAATTAAGGCAGGATTTAGTCAAGCAGGTTCTGATATTGCAGGTTTAGGTGTTAGAGGTGCTCAATTATTAGGCAGTACTTTAGGATTTGATACTAGTGGATTGAACAAAGTACAAGACCTTTTAGCTAATTCTGCATCAACAGGTATGAACAAGCTTGTTGGTCAAGAAAAGAATGTAGCAGGAGCTATTGCATCCACCATTGAGTCTGTTGGCTCTGCAATGGTGGGAGGCCCCTTGGCCGCAGTCCCTACCATGGGTGCTATTGTTGCCAATAATTCATGGGTGGAGGGTGCTAAAGCAGGTTTAGATAACACTCAGAACGCTATTCGCACTACGTTAATGTCTTCAGCAGAGATGATAGGGGAGGCGATAGGAGTGCCGGGGATGAGCAAGCTTCTGAAAAGCCTACCTGCTACTGCCTCAACTGCAGACATGATCAATGCTGTAAAAAGCTTTGTTGGTATTCAAGCCAATGAACAATTAGCAGAACAAGTTACGACTGCCATGCAATTTGGTGTAGATAAGATTAAGGGTATTGGGTTACACCAAGATGCAAGCTTAGAAGATTATTTAAAAGCTGTTAAAGACACTGCTGTACAAACTATTTTGACCGTAGGTGGTGCTCATGCCATGGTGGGTGGTGCTAATGCAATAGGTCAGGGTGGTTCTAACTATGTAGCCACAAACGATCAAACCAATACACCTGTTACTGCTCCAACGATTACCAATGTAGGCAATGTTTCTAAAGTCAATGGTGGTATGTCAGCCAACGACACTAGCCAAAATGTTGTAAACATTACTCCTACTGTTCAAACAACAAATCAAGCCCCCACAATTGGGTCTTTGGCTTTAGCTCCATCTTTTAACCCTGATATAGCCACCGAGACTCATGTTGATCCTGAGACACAAGTAAAAACTGAAACTCAGATTGATCCTGAAACCAAAGTACAAACTGAAGTTACAACTGATCCTAATACACAAGTTCAAACTCAAACAGTTACCAACCCAAATACCAAAGTTGAGACCAAGACTGTTGTAGATCCTAAAACAAACACTAAAACAGAAGTTGTTAATGACCCTAAAACAAATACCAAGACTGAAGTCGTAACCAATCCTGATACCAAAACAGAAACTAAAACTGATACAAAAACAAATATTGTTGAAAAAACAGTAATAAACAATCAGACAAACGAACAAACAAAAACAATTACTGATCCAACAACAAACACTAAAACTGAAGTCGTAACCAATCCTGATACTAAAACAGAGACTAAAACTGATACAAAAACAAATATTGTTGAAAAAACAGTAATAAACAATCAGACAAACGAACAAACAAAAACAATTACTGATCCAACAACAAACACTAAAACTGAAATTGTTGTAGATCCTGTTACCAATACAACGACAACTACTGTTATAGACTTAAAGACTGGTGAAATTATTGATCCACCTACAGTAGTGGTCACGCCTCCCAAACCTCCTGTAGAACCTCCCAAGCCCCCAGTAGAACCTCCTAAACCCCCAGTAGAGCCTCCTAAACCTCCAGTAGAACCACCCAAGCCTCCTGTGGAGCCACCTAAGCCTCCATCTGAGCCTCCAAAGCCTCCAGTAAAGCCTACGCCTACTCCTAGCCCTACTCCAACACCTACTCCGACACCTACTCCTACAACAACAAAAACACAGCCAAGTACAGTTTCCCCATACATTCCTCAGGGTGGGCCGGGGCACATTCCCAATCCAATCGTTGAGTCCTTACTCAAGACTTACATGACAAAGAAAGCATTTCAAGATCCATTGGCTAAACTAGAAGCCTTGGCTAGAGAATCACAGCAAAGCGAGAAATCTATGATTGATCCACGATTAGCAAGCATTCTTCAACAAAGAAGTGCTCCTCAAGACTCTGGTTACTATAGGTATGGTCAAGAGCCTCAGTCTGTAGAAGATGTTTTATCTTTAAAAGATATGACAGGTCAAACTTATAAAACTGGTGGTCATGTAAAACCTTTAGCCCATCTTTCTGGTGGAGCGTTGCCTGTTGTTAACAATAGACACGACTTTAGGCAAGGTGCCCATGTAGCAGGAGAAGGCGATGGTACTTCTGACGATATTCCTGCTATGTTGGCTGATGGAGAGTTTGTATTCCCTGCAGACGTGGTCTCAGCCTTAGGAAATGGCTCTACCAAGGCAGGGACTGACAAACTGTACGAAATGATGCATTCCATTAGGGCTAGGGCTAGAAAAGCTCACCCTAGCGATTTGCCACCAAATGCATTAAAATCCCCTCTAGACTATCTGAAAGGTAGGAAAAAGTAATGGCAGACATATTTTCAGGTATTGCACCACCCAATGTCAATACTACACAAACCTCGCAGACCATAGCTCCTGCCCAGTATTTGGGATTTTTGAGTAATTTGGGTACTGCAGGAACTAGTGCTTTAAATCCTAATCAAACTCTTGAAGGCAATTTAAATGCAGGTGCTCCCTATGTTGCACCATTGTCTCAGTTGCAAAATAACATTTATGGCACTCCCGAAGGTCAAGCAAATACTCAAAATTTATTACTAGCAGGTTTGAATCCACTAAATGCAGGAGCACAAACAGCACAGAATGCATCTCAAAACATAGGTTCTAGTCAGATCAATAACTTTTTGAACCCTTACACTAATGCAGTTAACAGAAATTTAGAGACAAATACTGCACAAAATATTAATCAAAGCATCTTACCTGCTTTACAGGCCATGGGAGTATCTTCAGGTAGTACAGGTTCACAGAGGCTTATGAATGCTACTGGGCAGACCCTTGGAGGCATTCAACAAGGTTTGGGTGCTCAGGAGTCTGCCAATATGTCTCAAGCCTACAAAGATGCTGTAACACAAGCCCTCCAACAACAACAGAACCAAGGCCAAATAGCTAATGTACAAGGTCAATTAGGAACAGGGCTTGAGAGCGCAACAGTTCAGGGATTAAACGCAGGAGCAAGCTTAGGAGCACAATCACAGGCCCAAAACCAAGCACTGATCAATGCACCTTTGAATACTGCTACTAATGTGGCAGGACTTCTTAGGGGTTATACAGTACCTACAGCAACGACTCAAACCTACTCTGGCCCTGCATCTAGTTATGGGGCTTCTCCATTAGGTCAAATAGCAGGACTAGCTTCATTATTCGCAGGTGGTAACAATAGCGCTGTAAGTGGCATAAAAAGCTTGTTTAGTGGCTCTGGCAGTGGTGGTCTATTCAAGTTTAACTCTGATGGTAGTGCTGATTTAGGTGGTGGTTTGACTTTAAACTCTGATGGAACAATCAGTGGTGGATCAAGTACTTCTAACACATTTAGTAATGCCAATTCTCCAACTAATGCTGAAATTGAAGCATCTTGGGGTGATTTTGGTAAACCCAACAATCCCGGCATGATCGACTAAGGACTAAATATGGCATTACCAACTTTAAATCCTAGCGTTATTGGTGGTGGAGACCCAAGAAGAACTTATCTATCTACAAATGAGATTATGAGTCAAGTTACTGGTGCTCCTCCTATGGGACAACCTCCTGCTCAATCAGGTCAGTATGCACCTTTGACTCCTCCTGCACCTCCTGTTCAAGAACAAGCTCGTGGAGCAAGTGTAGAAACTCCATTGGCTCCATTGGCTACGAAAACAACCGAGCCATACAAGAACAAGTATGATCAAATATATGATGAAGCTGAACAATTACTGTCTAAGTCTTTAGAGCAAAAACAACCCTTTAGCAACATGGGTTTGGCTTTATCTAGAGGCTTCTTTAGACCAACTAAGACAGGTAGTTTTTTTGAATCTTTAGGTAACGTAGCTGAAGAAGTTGGAAAATCTCAAGATCAAGAAGCTAGAGAAAATGTAACTAATCTACAAGCTAGGATGGCGTTAGCTCGTCAAGGATCTGAGCGTCAGCGTGAAAAAGACATTGAAGAAACTATGGGCAACTTGTATCAGCAGACTCCCAAAGGTCTGAGGATGAGTCCAGAGATGGCTATGAAACTAGCCTCTATTACTAAAGATCCAAAGTTCTTGCAACAATTGATTGCAGAACAAAAACAAGAAGCATTGTCAACAGTTGGTAATCAATTGATTACAACCACACAATATATTAAGCCTGATGGCACTGTAGAAGCCAAGTTCAAGATCAACCCTGCTAAGTTTGGTGAGTATGTCAAGCTAACTGGAGATCCATTAGGTGCTTCTGAAAAACTTGCAGATGCTATCAAAAAAATGAGAGCAAGTGGAATGATAGGTGAAATGGGGGATACGTCCAACCCATTTGACACCTTGAAGTTGACTGCTGAAATGCTAGGCAAACAAGGTGAGGGATATAAGGGTTTGATTGACCATTACTCCAAGCTTGCACCATCCATGGATCCAGAGACTGCGGCTAAGAAAGCCACCGAACTCAACCAACAAATGCAACAGCACTTGGACAGAAACGCTCAAATGGCTAACGCCATGATGATCGCAACGACCAATCAGGCTATAGCTCAATCACAACACGCTTTTGCAAATCAATTGAAACAATCTGAAATTGATAGAAAGATTGAAGAAGCTAAAGAAAAGAAAGATTTGAAAGAAACCGATAGACTGGAAAAACTTAGAGCACAAGAAACGCCTTTGAAAGATTTAGCTTTCAAGGCTGAAAGTTTGAGAAATCACCCCGGCCGTTCTACTGGTACGTTCCCTGTTCTTGGTGGTGTTTTGTCTAAAATTCCTACATTGGAAGCTAGAGACTTTGCAAATCAACTTGAAAGTTTAAAATCTGCAAGTTTTATTGCAAACATTCAAAGCATGAAAGGTTTTGGAGCTTTGTCTAATGCTGAAGGTTCTAAGATTACCAACTTAATAACTACTCTTGATCCACAAGGATCCAAAAAAGCTTTTGATGCATCTCTAAACATGATTGATCGTTATGTAAGAAATGGTATTGAAAATATCAATAGACAGAGTAGGGGTGAAAAGCCAGTTTTCCTTGAGCCAGATGAATTATTAAAAGGTTCATCAACTTCTTCTCAAACTCCTACACCATCTCCTATGCCCCAAATAGGTGGATTCAAAATCATTGGTGTTGAAAAGGCTAAATAATGGCTGATGCAATCTACAAAGTACAAACTCCTGATGGTTCTATCTTAACGATACAAGGCCCTGAGGGTGCTACGCCTGAGCAAATAGAGAATGTTGCTCGTGAGCAATACATGGCACAAAAAGCTCCCACTGACACAAGTGGAGGAGCCGCCACTGGTGTCTTCCCACAGATGACTGGTCGTAGGCAATTGCAAGACACTGAGCGTTCTGCCAATATGCCTCAAGCTGTGGCTGAGTCTGCTCTTGCAGGATTGATGTCTGCCCCTGCCGCACTTGCTCAATTTGCCAATGTACAGGCTCCTGCTGACATAGTGCAAAGGCTTAGACAACACGCATCTGATATATCCTATCCTGCAGTATCTACAGCAGGTTCTTTGATGGGTGAGGGTGCTATGGTTGGCCCTTTAGCCATGAAAGCTTATCAAATGGCAGGCAAGATACCAAGTGCTTTAGGTAAGTCAGAGTTATTCAAATCTGGCATTGGTGGATTGACTTCTGGTCTTTTAACACCTACAAAACCTACAGATAGTTATGGTGAGTTCTTAGAAGAGAAAGTTCCTGCTACATTGGCCTCGACTGCAGGAGGTGCCCTTGTAGGTAAGGGTACGCAGATGTTGATGAATCCCAAGGTTACGCCTGAGATGCAGAAGTTGATTGATATGGGGATCAAGGAGTTTACCCCGGGGCAACTCGCAGGGCAGATCCCCTTCATTGGCAAAGCTCTTCAAAATACCGAGAAGCTTGCTACCAGTATGCCCATATCAGGTATGCTGATTCGTAACGAGCTTGAGAGCGTCAACAAGAGCATGAACAAAGCTGTTGCTAACGAAGCCTTAAAGCACATTGGCGAACAGTTGCCAAAAGGTATTGAGGCAGGCACAGAGATGATGTCTTTCTTAAATAACAAGGTTAACAACTCTTACACTAACATAGCCAATAAGATTGACTTTACGCCTAAACCAAATACCCTGTCTAATTTAGCAAGTGTTGAAGTAAATGCTTTGAGGGGTTTACATCCTGATAAAAAAGAAGAATTTGCTTCTATTATTAAAGACAATTTTTATACGCCTTTGCTTCAAGGAAATTACAAATTAACAGGCCAACAATTCAGGGATGCTGAGAGTGATTTAGGCACATTAGCTAAAGACTTAATGAGTGGTAGTGACGCACAAAATAGAAGGCTTGGTAAAGCTGTAAGGGCATTTCAAGAGGGTTTGAGGGATGAATTAGCTAATGTCAACCCTGCTCATGCCAAAGAACTTAAAGGCATCCACGAGTTCTTCAAAAGGTATTTAAGAATAGAAGATTCTGCTAGAAAGTTGGGGGCAGAAGGAAGCGTATTTACTCCATCTCAGTTTGCCTCCTCTACCCACAAGATGGGCACAAACGCCCAACAAGCCACCAGAACTGGCCTGATGGAGCCACAAGCAGAAAACATTAAGAATGTACTTGGCCCAACATTGCCTGATAGCTTTACAGCACAGCGTTTAATGACTGGGCAAGGTATGGGTAAGCTTGTGGGAGGAACTGCTGTAGAGGGGCTAAGTAACACAGTTGCAGGATTGGGTATGCCTTTGGCATTAACTGGTTCTATGTACAATCCAGTTTCTAGAAAACTATTATCTAATGTAGTTACTTCACCAAGGCCACAATTTGTTAAGAATGCCCAACCTTATGCATCTAGTGGATTGTCTGCCTTAACTGGTATGAGCAATGCACAGCCTGATTTAACAGACTTAGGGACAATCAATGTCCCTTCTAGATAATTCCTTGTAGTTGCCATTGCAAAGGAACTTTGGGGGGCGTGTGCCCCCCTTTTTTTATCCATTTCCTTGAGCATCTACAAGATCGTCAAATGCATCAAACTCTGACCTTTCTCTAGGATGCTCATTAAAAGTTAATTTCTTTGCAAAGTCTCTAACCGTCCTATACCTATGAGCATCCTCCAAAGACCTTTGAATGTGTACCAGTAGGCTTGGAAGTGTTCCTTCCCATTCCTCCCCTATTAGCTCCACAACAAACTCTTTTGGAGTCAAAGGTTACCCCTTTTGTCTTTAAGAGCTTGAGCTACTTCAACATTAAGAGTCTTAACAAAGCCAATACACATATCCCTCTCAACTCTGGCAATGTTAAAAGACGCAAACATGATCACTTTGTCTGCAAAATCCAACAACTCGTCAAAGTCGTAACCTTCTACATTGTCCATTTTTGATTGAAAAAAGACTTGTTTGATGTCTTCTTCACTTACATATTTATTTTGCATTTTTACTTCCTTTTGGTCTGCTTACTTTGCGTGGTTTGTGTTTTGCAATCATATCTCTAAGATCTGCTTGAAACTGATCTATCTCAACATCTCGAATTTCTAATTCTCTTTGTTTATAGATGTCAATTGTCTCTAAAAGAGTTTTGTTAGCCTCTCGAAGGTTTTCTATCTGTCTATCTTCTGCTGTTTCTATGAATTCAATTTCAGATTTTGTTAGTTCGATGCATTCATCAATGTAGTCAATTATGTCTTTATTGTTTTCTTCAATTGCTTTTTTTATGTACATTGTTTCTGCGACAGTAAAATACAATTCAACTTTTTTTTCCATTTTGATCCTTACTTGTGTTGATTTTTAAGTTGCCAATAGTTCAATAAAGAGAGAAACATTTGCTCACCCCTCTTTAAATCTTCTTCTGACCATTCCACTATCTTGCAAAGCCCTTGATCAATGACTGATACAAAGACATTTGCACATCTAGCTTTAGGTAATCCAAGTCCTAGCCTGTAGGCTGACAACTGGAGTAACTGCTCGTCATACGCCTCCACTTTTGATGGATCGACAAACTCTTTTGTTTTGAAGTCAATTACAATTCCGTCACCATCTTTGGTGTGGAGATCGACCTTTCCTCCAAATCCTGCCTCATGGCAGAAAGACTTTTCTGTAGACCACTCAGGAGACCCAAAATGCGCCCTGACAGCCTTGTCTACCCCTGCCTGATAGTCCATAAACTCTGCAAGCATGATCCCTTCGTAGAAGCTTTCTAAGGCTCCATGAATGGTGGTTCCACGCTCTGAGGCCATCTTTGCCTGTTCCTTAGAATCCTTTACGATTCTCTCGATAAAGTCTTTTTCAGTCTCATCACGACCTCTCGTAATGGTCATGCAAGCCAACATCATTTGATTGAGCTTCCAAGCCTCCAGTGCAGGGCGTGAGGCTACAGCCAAGACTGTAGTCACTGAGGGCACTAAGTTAAGTTTTCTAGCATCTCTTAGGGTGGTAGCCCTAGGCGAGCCATTCTTTGCTATTACGGTATAGGCAGGCTTTCCCTCCCTGTCATACCAATGTTGTGATTCTGATGCTCTAACTATCATGTTGTTCCTTAAAAAGTGATCCGTATTCTCTAACGTAGGCATCTTTTTTAGCTGTTTTGCAAAGTTTAAAAGACCATAATCCAGCTTTTTCTGGATAACAAAGGTCAAAAAGTCTTGCCAAATAAGGAGAAGAATGGTCACTAATTTTCCATTCCGTTCCATTTTCGCTAATAGCTGAATGATGTCTCAATACATGAAGTATTGTTCTTGCTGAGTAGTGTTTGAAACCTTTATTGTGAATTTTGATTGCTTCGTTACAAAAAGCGTTCCAAACGTGTTCATTTTTTTGAATCCACTCTACAAACTCATCTGAAAACAAATGTCTGTTTTCTTTGATAATGTGAAGTAAATGATCCATGATTAAAAAGGCAAGTCATCGTCTATGTCTGCCAAAGGAGAAGATTTAACAACTCCTTTTCCTGCATACATTGCCCACTCAGGGCTACCCATAATCTTGTCCTTTAGACCCTTGCTAAAAGTCTCAAATAGCACCATATCAGGATCTGCTAGTGTAAAGATCTGATTGGCGTTCACAGGCTTAGGAAGCCCTGCCTGTTTGATCATAGATGGCACAGGAGAGATGGTAGATACATTGGCATACACTTTTCCATTTACGTCCCTATGGATCACATTGAGCATACCGTATTGATTGAGGATGGACTTGAGGTCAAAGCGTTTAGCTTCGGAGTCTGTCCAAGGTTTGTTCCTCCAAGACTGTAAGTCTTTCCTGAGGGTAGCATTCTCTGCCCAAGATAGGGTATAGTTCTTAAAGATAGCCATGGGTTTGCCATCATCAGTGATCAAGGGAAGTCCCTCGTCATCTTCTCCAAAGAGTTCCCAACCAACCATAATCTTGCGTTGGACTTTGATCTCTCCCATGTACTCAGACTTCTGTGAGCCAAGGTCAATAATTCTGTAACAACGAGCCAAATGTGACCCTGCAGGTACGTTTTTAAAGGTACGTTCTTGATTGCTTTCTACATAAAAATTCATGATATATCTTTCTGAAGTTGTGTTAAAAATTTGATTACTTGTTCAAGTTCTTTTGGTGGTAAGTTTTTGGCTCTTGCTTCTATCTCCCATAAGTCTGCTTCGATGTCGTCTTGCTCGTTAAAAATCTCTTTAAAATCTTCGTAAAAAGTTCTGTTACTCATACTTCCAACTCCTTAAAATTTCTTCTGTTTTCTTGTTTGACCATTTAACTGGTTCGCTGTTGTCAAGGACTGATTGATATTGATTTTCAATGATGTAAGCTAAGTCTTTTAAAACATCTGCTTTTACAATCCAATCTACTGTTAAAAATTCTTCTGTAAACTTTATTTTGGTAATGTCTGAATTGGCATTCCATGAAACTGATAGTACTTTCAATGTGGTCTCCAAATTAAAAAATCAAATGTTAAAACAATGATTGCCAAAAGAAAGACAACCCTGCTTACTTTTTCTACAAGTTGGTGTTTGTTCATGTTTTTTCCCATGACATTAAGACAGTGACAAAAATTATGACTGCAACGCAATACAAGCTAAACCAACCAGTCCTTCTTGGTGACCAGTCGTGTTCTATGCCTAGTAAAATTGCTTGGATACGCTCTTCATCTCTATTGAGAGGACAAGGTTTTAGTTGATAGTAAGACCCAATCTTGAGTCCTGACTTAGTTGTATAACAAGGTACTTTTTCCATGTGTGCTCCAATAACCTGCTTATGCAGTACACACATCTTAGCATGATCTTAATTTAAAGTTAAGTAATACTTGATTCAATTACATGGTTATTTTTAACTATAAGTTATGGTATGATCTGTTTGTTGGTAAATTGGTTTAGCTCCGAAGGTCTCGAAAGAGGTGTACCTAACCCTGCTTTATGGGAGCCAACAACCAACACGCATGGGGATTGGGCAAATCAGGGCGAACCGTTAATCGTACTTGTGATGCTATCTTGACGGATCAGTCCCCATCCGTGTTGGCGAAGCGGTTTAGCTCCGTGGGAGAAGATATTAAAGAGTGTTGTTCCCCCTACCCTGCTCTATGGGAGCGCCAACAATTAACAAGGATAAAAGAATGAATTTAAAAGAATATTTCAAAGAAGAACCTA
>Ga0136644_10003644_pt1 | contig 11528 bp, 16 predicted proteins | sample C_130820_EF_Meta_FD_94780 | JGI IMG/M metagenome (GOLD analysis project Ga0136644, IMG submission 94780) | Freshwater microbial communities from Lake Croche, Canada to study carbon cycling - C_130820_EF_MetaG (v2) (version 2) | ecosystem: Environmental > Aquatic > Freshwater > Lake | place...
AGCTGCGTCGTACTCAACTCCGTCGATTGTCACGATTTGGGGCTGTTTGTTTGCCATATCGTAGTTCCTTTCAATGTGCCGCCAAGGTCGGGTGGCGGCTTCCCGTTATTTAGCTGCGTCTTGCAGAGGCTTCAAGTCTTCGTCAGTCCAGAAGTCTTTTGCCAGCATCAAAATGAGGTGCTCCTTATTACGCTCCAAGCAGTCTGCCCAATCAGCATCTTCCATGCCTTCGGGTTGACCTGCGTTGATCAGGTTTACGGAATCCATAGCTGCGCTCATATGGCGAGCAATTTCTTCTGCGGTGATTTGTTCGATGATTTCAGACATGATATTTCCTTTAGGTTATTTGGCTTCGAGTTTTGCCAAGCGGGTGGTGAGGTCTTGGATAAGGGCTTGTTGTTCTTGGATGGCTTTTGCAAGCAATGAAACCATGTTGCCATATGCAAGCGCATCAGGACTTCCATCATCTGCATACTGAACAAACTCTGTTAACCCTAATGCGTCTATTTCTTCTGCAATGAAGCCACCAAAAACAGTATCTCCATTAGATTCTGATTTACTCTTAAATGTTACCGAGCGCAATTTAAGAACATCGGCAAGGCCATGTGTTGCGTCTTGCACATCTTTCTTGTATTTCAAAGATGATGTAGAGCGTCCTATAAATCCATCGGAGCCTACATAGACGTTTGCAGCGGCGGCATTGGTTGTTGCATAAACAGATGGGACAAATAAAACCCCGTCATTTCTAAAATATTGTCGTGGATTCCCATCCCCATCAGACAGCACGATGTAGTTGCTTGATGTGCGGATGTCTAGACCGCCTTGATTGCCGTTGTAGCGACCGAGTAAGGTGTTCTTTGCCCCTGTAGTGATTGAGTCACCAGCACCAGCACCAACTGCTGTGTTCCAAACTCCAGTAGCGGCACTTAGTGCGTATGTTCCTACTGCGACATTGTTGTCGCCAGTTTGGTTTGCGTCTAAAGCACGATCGCCAATAGCGACGTTTGCGCTACCTGTTGTAAAAGAAAGACCAGCATACAAACCAACAAATGTGTTTCTTGTGGCGGTGGTGGAAGCTTCTCCCGCTGCATAACCTACAACAGTATTGTCACTTCCAGTCGTGTTTGCGTACAAAGCACCGCGCCCAATCGCTACATTTGATGCACCAGTTGTATTACTGTAAGCCGCCTGATAACCTACAGCAGTGTTGTTTGATGCTGATGTATTAGCTAAAAGAGATTGATAACCAATAGCCACATTATTTGCACCGTCAGTTAATCCATACAATGCACCAGCACCTAATCCTGAATTAAATGAACCTAATGAAGCGTTAATTGGCCCAGCATTTTGACCAACAAAAGTATTAGAACTTCCACCTGAATTATATCCAGCCTGATAACCAACAGCTGTGTTGTTGGAGGCTGTGGTGTTGGCATATAAAGCGCCCATACCCACGGCTGTATTGTACGAGCCAGTAGTGTTGTTGCGTAACGTAGAAGCCGTAACAGAGTTTACGTTACCCCCCACGCCCACGTTAGCCTCGCCAGTGGTGTTGGCGTACAAAACTTCCGAACCAATTGCCGTGATGCCGCCTGTGGTATTTGAGTACCCAGCAGCATTACCAACGGCAGTGTTGTATGACTCATTGTTGGTGTAGAGGGCTTGATAACCTACAGCAGTGCTATATGTGCCTGTGGTGTTGTTGTAAAGGGCGTAAGTACCAACAGCCGTGTTGTATGAGCCTGTAGTGTTAGTGGGTAATGATTCTCTTCCTACTCCTACGTTGTAACTTCCTGTTGTATTAGCAGCAATAGAAAACGAACCCACAGCAGTGTTTTGAGTTCCTGTAGTGTTTGCTTGCAAACTACGCTCGCCTAATCCAGTATTAGAACTTCCCGTGTTTGCATAGAGTGCTTTATAACCAAGTGCAGTTAGTTCAATGCCAGTCGTATTGCTGTACCCAGCCTGAAAACCTACAGCAGTACAGTTAGATGCTGTGGTGTTGGAGTAGAGGGAAGCAAGTCCGATGGCTGTGTTGTTTGAGCCAGTGCTGTTTGAATACCCCGCCTGCAACCCCATTGCCGTATTGTTGTCACCAGTAGTGTTGCTTGTCAAAGCCTGTTGTCCAAATGCGCTATTGCCAGAAGCGGTAGTGTTGGAAGCAAGGGCACGATATCCAAAAGCATTGGTTACACCAGTGGTTGCAGCAACGCCAGCTTGATACCCGACAGCAGTAGTTCCAACAGCAGTAGTAGATGCATATGCAGCCTGATAACCTACAGCCACGTTGTTAGATGCTGTGGTGTTGGCTTGGAGTGCCTCGTATCCAACGGCGACATTGTAGTCACCAGTCGTGTCGCTCTTTAACGCAAACGCACCGATGGCAACAGCCCTGTCAATGTCCGCAGATGCACCGCCATACAAAGCCTGATAACCAACCGAAACAGAATAGTTACCTGTCAAATTTTGGTATCCAGCCTGATAACCGATGCTGACTGCGTTTGCTCCATTTGCGGAATACCCAGCTTGATATCCTACAGCAGTGTTGTTAGATGCTGTGGTGCTGCCCGCTAATGCACCTACGCCAAAAGCTGAGTTATAACTTCCAGTTGTATTCGTTTGAAGTGCGGCTGATGAACTGCCGTCATTACCACCAAAAGATGAGTTTGCTACACCAGTGCTGTTGTTATACAAGGCGTAAAAACCAAAAGCGTTTACCTTGCCAGTTGTGTTTAGGTAAGCCGCCTGATAACCTACTGCTGTGTTGTTAGATGCTGTGGTGTTGGAGGCAAGAGACTGATAGCCTACAGCAGTATTGTTACTGGCTGTGGTGTTGCTATTAAGAGCAGATAGTCCAATAGCAACGTTGTTTGACCCAGTTGTGTTTGAAAATAATGATTGAGTACCACCAGAAACGTTGTTACTTCCAGTAGTCATACTATACATAGATGCGTTACCAAACGCCGCATTGTCTGAACCAGTAACAGCAGAACCAGAACCACCAATTGACAAGCGACCAAGACCTACGTTAGTTTCGCCAGTTGTTACGCCAAATCCAGCTTTAAAACCTAAGAAAGTATTGTTGGAGGCTGTTGTTTGCGTATACCCAGCCTGATAACCCACAGCAGTGTTACTAGATGCTGTTGTGTTTGCAGTAAGAGCAGCATATCCCAAGGCTGTGTTTTGACTGCCTGTTGTGTTAGCAAGTAAAGCAATCGTTCCTGCGGCAAGATTGGAGTTGCCAGTTGTGTTGTTTGCCGCTGCCCTATCACCAAATGCAGCATTACCACCCGCAGTTGTGTTTGCGTAAAGTGCTTGATAACCAAACGCAGTTACTGCTCCTGTAGTATTACTATATCCAGCTTGATAACCTACTGCTGTGTTATTAGATGCTGTAGTGTTGGAGCGCAGGGCAAAGTTACCAACAGCGGTATTGTTTGAACCTGTCGTGTTAAGCCCAAGCGCACCAAAATCGACGCCAAATGTTCCAGCACCAACAGCAGTATTAAAACTGCCTGTAGTATTTGAGCCTAATGCAGAACCTCCAACTGCCGTGTTTGAACCACCTGAGGTATTTGAAGTAGCCGCACCCGAACCGATGCCTGTAACAAATGTTCCAGTAGAAGTAGCTGACAAAGCACTTGCACCCACCGCAGTATTGGTGGCCACAGCACCACCACCACGTCCTACTGTGAGGCCGTAAACAGTCAGGTCAGTACCGCTGTACAGCAAGTTGGCAGAACTTGTCTCAAGGCCACCAGTGGTTGTGTAAACAACTCGACCAGTAGTCAAGCCAGAGTTTGTGATTGCTGGGGTAATTAAAGATGTACCCAAATACAAAGTGCGAGGACGAGTAGCACCAGATGCACCAATGTCGTAGGTGTTGTCGGTAAAAATTAAATTGCTGGTGATCGTTGCATTGACTGTTAGGGTATCAGCGGAGGCATCGCCAAGAATGGTATTACCTGTTACGGTCAGGTTGGTAAATGTTCCTGAACCGCTTGTATTACTGACTTTAATGAAGTCTGAGCCGTTCCACGCGCAAACAGCTGATTCGCCTTTGACAATGGTTACGCCTGTAGTTGGGCCTACCCCACGAAGCACAATGGACTGAGTGCCGCCAGAGGCGTTGATCACCGTGTAAATTTTGGACTGCGCGGGAGCAGTGATGTTGCGGGTTGTGGTGCCCGAGGCTGGGTTCCACAGAATGATCGCTTGCCGTGCTTGGTTGGACGCGCCTGTGGTGGTCGTCAGCGTGATGTCTGCATCGGTTGTGATGCTGGTCGTGCCCGCTACCGCTGTATCCAGCAGTGACGTGATAGCGTTATTGACGGTATCGCCCCAAGTACCCGATAGCTCTCCGGTGACCGGAAGGGCCAGACCAAGGAGGGATGTATATGCTGTTGTCATGTGTTTGACCTCATGTTACGACTTGTTGCCAGTTGGCGGTTTCATCTGTATTGATGGTCGCCCAAGCGGGGGTTTGCCCATTGCTAATATTTTGCCAGTTTGCGGTCTGGTTGTCATCAATTAGCTCCCAAAGATACCTAGCGGTGAGCTGGTCAGCAATTGTGGCATTAGCCACTAAGTATGCGTAGAAAATTGAAGCGGCTACAACTGCTTCCACAGAAGCCACAGCACCTTCGGAAACCGAGGTTTCGAGGGTGTGCCGAACAGACATTGTGTCTGATCCCGTGGCACTCTCGCTCATGTCTACCGTTATTACCTGCTTGGCTACGTTTGTTTCTGATCCGGTTGCAGTCTCGTTCACGTTTCCAAAAAACGCAAAGCTGGAAGTGAGTGCGTCTACTCCCGCAGCAGTTTCTGAAACTATGGAAGCAAAAACCTGTTGGGTCGCTGTGTTGTCAATACCCGCCGCAGTTTCGTTTACCGCAGTCACAAAAATCTGTTGCGCAGCGATTGCGTCAGTCGCCGTGGCAGTTTCACTTGCCGACACATTAAATGTGCTGGATGCAACGCGTGTTGCGTCAACTCCAGAAGCAGTCTCGGTAACTGAAGTGTTGAACGTGTTTATGGACAGTACGGCATCAACACCCGAAGCAGTCTCAGAGACTGCGCTACCAAACGTGCTTCCAGCAACAAACTGGGACTCAGTAGTCGAGGCAGTTTCATCAACAGAGACTTTGAACGTGCTTGCGGCAACGGCTTCCGTGTCCACACCAGAAGCTGTTTCATCAACCGCAGTAGCAAAAATTTGCGTGGCGGTGTTGGTGTCAGCGGTTGAAGCTGTCTCGCTTACAGAGACAACTAATGTGCTTGCAGCAACAAGGATTGCATCGACACTAGATGCAGTCTCAGCGACTGCACTACCAAACGTGCTTCCAGCGACGATTTCCGAATCTAAGGCCGAAACAGTCTCTGGGGTACTGCGATCATAAACCGAACCTCCCCATGCCGCTTCGCCCCAAGTGCCGGAACCCCAGCCGCCTTCAGCCATATTAGGCCCCGGTCAATTGATCTTCATCAAACCAGCGTTGCTGTGTTGTTCCTTCAGCGTCTTGCCATTCCACTAGATATTGAACGGTACCGTCCTCATCCATGCGCAGAGCAACAACTGGGCCTTGTGGCACAGCAGCGGAAAGCTTTACAACTTCACCTTTTTTGAAAGTAGTAGCCATGATTGTTTCCTTTAAGTAGCGGTAAGGCTGAATGTGTAAGTCACGTTCAAAGTATCGCCAGAAGCGACCACACGGTCACCGGGGGAGGCAAAGTCAGAAGCAGAAAACAGAATACCTGTTGTACCACTCTTGGTGCTGTTGCTGGTCAAGAACGCGCCGCCAACAGTGGCAGTGGCGTTGATGGTGAACGCAGCAGGAGAGGCTGAGTTGGTCTGCACTGAGGGGTTAGCAGTGGTTGCTGTACCAAACGTGGCAGCGGGGCGTGTAGCGTTGCTGTATGGAACGATTTCAGTCCAGCCAGCGTGTGAAGACATGGTGTCTGACGCAGCGGGATTATTACTGGCGGCTGCGCCATACAAACCGATATACCAAGCGGCAGTGTAAGCACTGCCTTTGAAATACTGCGCGTTCATGTCTTGCAGACCCACGTTCACCACGAGGTTGGGCAGTGCTTCAGACCACTTGAGGTTACCCTCAGAGTCATGGCACTCGATTGTAAATACACCGCCAGCTTTGGCGTGACCATCAGCACTTGCAGCGCGGGTCAGCATTGCACCAATGGTGTCTTGAGAGGTTGCTTTGGTATTTAACATAGTGGACTCCTTAATTAAATCGAAGCAGAGCTGCGCAACAGCGCATCTGTTGCCGTGTTTGGTGGCATAGTGATTGTAAAAGTATTGGTTGACGTTTTGTCAGCCCCGAAATCAAGCACCGCAACAGATCTATTGGCTTTGCTTGAGTTGTAAATCAATGCGCATCTAGCCGTTAGCGCTGCCGTCCAAGTGACGTTTGGAAACCCAACATAAGCTGTGTAACCGGAAGAATTTACCGTTATGGGGGTCAACACCAAACCGCCCGCTGAATAACCAGAGGCCACAACTTCATTGGTTGTGGAATAGACGGTGGTGGCTTCGTTGAGATTGGCGTCTGCGGTATACAAAGCAATCTTTATTACGTCTGTAGTCAGATCGTGTATACCCTGATACAACTGGGCCTTGAACGATGTGGTCTGGGTCTGAACAATACTCATGACACAGGTATCCTGACCTGACCATCACGGTAAGCGTCCATGCGTTGTTTGCCATCACCCAAGTTCTTGAGCAGCGCAATAGCCTGCACATACCTATCGTTGTACAGCTTAACCGTTTCAATTTCACCCTTCATATAGGTGATAGCTTCACACATAGTTCCGTACAACAAGGCTGAATCAAAGTTATCCCCAAGCCATGTTGTGCCAGCAGTTACGATGGACTCTGGATAGTAGTAGAAATGAAGTTCTACGCTGTATGTGGTGTCAGGAGTTGGGCCTAATAAGAACGTTAATTCAGTTACGAGCGAAGACTGAGGGCCAAAGATAGCGTAGTGTTTAGGTTTTCCCCGATACGCCGCTGCTGTATTGGGATACGCTTCACGCATGAAGTTCACGTCTTTGTTGAGCAAATACAAGTATTCGCTGCCGCTGATTACAGCCAAAGAGTAAGCAGACAGAAAGTCGTTTGGCGCAGACAGGTAGGGGTTTCCAGTTGTAACCGTGCCCGTCATATTCTTCCGCAAGTTCGCAATCTGGACAGTGTTGTATATCCTCTGCTCAGCTTGTTTGATGAACACATCCATATCCACTGTGGGAAATGTATTCTCACAGTAGTCAGAAACAGCGATCACCAACTCGGAGTAGGTCATGCCATTGGGCCTCTTGCCATCACACCTTTGGTAGCCGCACCGGTTCCACGGATTTTGATGCCGCTTGTTTTAGGCTGCTCATTACCGGCAGATTTACTGTACGCGCCAACAGACATATCTAACGTCTGTAACTCACTGTGGTTAGGTTCTTTGCCGGGATTGTTAGAAATCTTCATTTCTTTGCCATCCATAGTGTGGGGTTTGGCGTAGACCATAGCATCGCCAACTTCTTTACCCATCACTTTTTTGCTGAATTTAGCCATTATTTGCTCCTTGAAGACTTCATCTGGTTAGCAACTTTAGCCATGCCGCGACCCAAAGTACGCATCTGCATATTGGTCTTGCCGCCTTTGGCAAATTTAGTCATGGGTTGACCGGGATGTAGCTTCTTCTCGTGCTTGTGTACAGCACCAGCTATCATTTTCTTGTCCTGTTTTAAATCTGCTTTGTCCATTTTTAACTCCTAGGTTACGCTTACCGTTACTGTACCAACAAAATCCGTTGCTACCAAGTTGTTTGGCGTCAACGCATCATCAAAACCCCTAGCACCGCCAACTGGGTTCCATCCCCATTGAATGTCTCTTGAACCACCTGACAAATTACCATTTGCGTTAATGCCAGAAGTTACATATGTTGTGTCTCTTCGTGGGTTACGTAAAGCCTGCGGGTCATCTACTGGAAACGTCCCCAGCATCAACTGGGGTTGATCAGGATCCCAACACTCAGGGCACACCAATAACTGATATTTACGTTGCTTGATGATCTCCGTTTTCAGTCTTTTTAGTAAATACTGCTGCCCACAACGATCACATTCAGCAATGGCTTTCTTGCCAGATGCAAATCTATTGCCCATTAGCTTGTACCAATAAACATCTGCCTAGGAACAAAACGAACCGCCGCTTTTTCGCGGTCTTCACCAGCAGCAGTTTCAAAAGTTTCGTCGTAGATCTGCTTCAACATTGAAACGCGAGGCATCAATTCAGGTACTTTAATTGCGATGTGATAGGCCAAACCGGCTACCAAACAAGGCAAAAATCGGAAGTTCATGTCTGCTGTTTCTACACCTGCGCCAGCATCTTGCACTCGGCGTAGTCTCCAATAAACAAACTGATAGTCTGTGCTGTTATCTGGTGTGGGCCACACAGTTACCGCTGGAAGCTGCGGGACAAATACTGCATCACCATTCGCATGCGAAGCTGCGGTTGTGTTGTTTTGGCCTCTGTACACACCGCCAAGAACGTTGCCTGTGACGTAGGTGTAGTAGATATCTTCTGTGCCAATCCGAATAAAGCCTGACCCGGCTAACCCAACCACCGTGTCAAGCGTGATCGTTGTGCTCGTGGAGGTGATGGCTCCGACCAAGACCGAACTCGTTGGGTTAACTTGCCCAGAAAGGCGCTGAACCCAGACTTGAATTGGACGAGCTTGCTGTAACTTGTTTGGAATAGTGGCATAAGTAGAAACACTAATACGTGTGATGGTTAAGTCGGCTTGGGTTGATGAAGAGTTAGCCCCCGTACGAATCACATGCTCAAGCAAATCAATCGTATCTGTGGGTAGCGCATAGGTGGCGAGGCCGGGGGTCAGGTCAATAAACCCTTCCTCCATTGTCCACATGTTGATGCCCTTGTTCTGCCATTCAATGGTCATCAGGTTCATAGACCTACGCGCTGTGCGCAAGTCGTAACCACTACGCATTTCCCGCCCAGCCCTCTCCCACGCCTCTTCAGCGATCTCCGTAAAATCCATGTTGAAGAGGGTGGAGCCGGTGGTGGTCATTTCTTAAAGCTTTTTAATGTTTGAGCTAAACGTGCGCGTTGTCCTACTTTACCGGACTTTTTTGCAGCCGCAGCAAGCTTTTTAGCAGGGATCTTTTCACCCGCTTTAACATCCAATTCTTTTTTTAAAGCACCGGGTTTTTTAATAGCACTGGCAATCCAATTTTTAGCAGAGCCGCCTTTTTTCATGCCTTCAACGCCACGACCTTTAAGAACGTCCGCTTGGGTAACTTTGCCATCACCCGTTAAATCAGGAAACTTTGCCATTATCGGAACCTCGCTGTTTTCTGAGCTATGCTCTTGGGTTGCGCTACAAATTGTTTGCCGGTTTTCTTACCGGCCCGCTTTGCCCGTGTGGTAGCAGCGTACTCAGAAGGACTGAGACTTTTGATCGCAGCTTCAGGGAGATATCTCTCACCTGTTTTTGATGACGGCTTCCCCGACTTAGTGCGCCATTTCTGGTCGCCCCAATTTTTCAGGGATTGCTGCGGCGCTTTCAATCTTTGTAGCCCCCGCCAGCCGCCTTGTATTTCTTAGCTACAAGCTGTGCCTTTCTGGCCGACCATTGCCCTGCACCGGTGCCTTGAGTTGCCGCAGCTTTGACTTGGCTTACGATCCGCTTACGCAGACTGGGCTTGGTATAGTTACCAGCAGCATTAACGCTACCACCCTCAGCATACTGAGTAAAGTCGGTGTCGTCTCGACGTGCTTTACGCACGCCTTTAGGCATTTTAGAAGGGGCTATAGCTCCCATTCCACGGCTGGGCATCATGATTAAATCATCTTTCCGCGTGTTTTACCGCGTTCAGCACAGCCATCGGCACGCTTGGAAGCGGAACCGCCTGATTTGTACCCAACAGCATCACCCATTTCGTTCACCTTGGGCATTTCAGTCATGGTTCTTCTGCGCGGGGCCTTTATAGGCTTAGGCGCATACTCCGTATTTGTCAAAGAATCGTTGTAGGCTTTTTCCGCCTTCAAGCGTTCTTTTTCATCCCGCACTTCTTGAAGCATTTGCTCTTTGGTAGCCATGAAGGACTCCTTAAATTAGCACTTGCCGCCGTAGTTCATCTTTTTGGTCATGCCGCCTTTTTTCATGCCCATGCCAATACCGTTAGGCACACCGGAACCAGCCATTTTGACTTGCGTACCTTTGGTTTTGCCTTTGGTTGCAACGCCATCACGGCTAGGAGCCGCTGTCTTAACTTTGCCCATAGACGAAGGAGCCATGCCACCAGAAGCCATCTTCTTCATGGATTTTTTCTCCATCATTGCCATCATGCCGGGGTTCATTTTTGAAGCCATAGTATCACCACCTTTTGAAAATTTGCGGCCCTTGTCCGCGTTGGAAAAATCCTTGCCCACGGACTGTGGGACTCCCACTTTCTTGGCGAACGATGGGCTATGGGCCACCGCCTCCATGAAATTATGTTGCTTTTTAGAAGTACTAGGCATGGCTTGACACACCCTTTTTGTATGCGTCCCACTTTGGATGCTCTGCTGAAGCATACAAGTATTGCGCTGCAAACTCTAGCAAAGTAGGATCGTCTCTAAAATGCCCCAAACCTCTGTTGCAATGATTACACAGCAAACCTCTGATCTTACCGGTCTTGTGGTTGTGATCAACAACTAATTTTTCTTCAACTCCACAAATAACACATTGCTTTACGGTGGACTTTAATTCTTTGAGAGCCTCATCTGAAATTACATCTCTAAATTTTCCGCGATTAATCGAGCTTCTGTAAGTGGCTCGGCATTCTCGACACCAGCTATCTAAACCATTTCGTTTTTTATTATGTAATGGGAAAGCTTCAGCCGTTGCTGGCTTGTCTACTTTACAGCGAGTACAAGTTAGCAGTTCCATGCTCTTAAAGCCTTATTTATTCTAGAGTCTGGGTCTTTGGCTGTCTTTGTGGACGTATTCTTTTTCTTGTGGCCTTCCATCCGGGCGCAAAAAGAGTCTCGCCGTGAGCCGCCCTCTGGTTGCGGGGGCTTTAGGTTCATGCCCTGTTTTTTCGCAGAGGCCCGTCCCTTGGCGTTCAAGCCGCCGTTGGGGTTCTTGCCTTCTTTGCGTTGCCATGCTGGAGTCTTAGCCATAAGCTACTTTTAAATGTGCTTTTGCATGATCTTTGAGCAGGGGTCGTAGAACATCTTTCTCAAAGTCCCGAGTAAATTCTTCGGTGCCAATATGCGGCAAACTGATCATGGGGTCAAGGTAAATCTTGAAGCCTTCGTGTCTTGCTCTCAGGCAAAACGCATAGTCTTCGCCGATATACTGACCGTCCAATATCATAAAGTCGAAGAGCGCATGTTCTAGCTCGCCATCGCCATCGCCTTTGTATTGCCACTCTGGGTGTTTTTCAATCATGTGCTCAAAAACATGACGACGCACTAACATAAATCCTGTGGAAACGCTTTCAACGCGCATGAG
>Ga0136644_10003645_pt1 | contig 11528 bp, 14 predicted proteins | sample C_130820_EF_Meta_FD_94780 | JGI IMG/M metagenome (GOLD analysis project Ga0136644, IMG submission 94780) | Freshwater microbial communities from Lake Croche, Canada to study carbon cycling - C_130820_EF_MetaG (v2) (version 2) | ecosystem: Environmental > Aquatic > Freshwater > Lake | place...
ACTGTACTATGCATTCGGCGATAAAGACTGGGTTATAAATCATTATAAAAATAAGGTAGTAACTATGGTAATGAGAATCAAATTTGTCAAAGAATTGAATAAAGAAACTGGTTTAATGACAACCACAAATGAACCGTTTTTGCCAAATATCAATAATCTTATCTACACAGTAACTGTAGATTCGAAAAATTTTGTACACTTTTTTATCGGCAGTACAGAGGTCGCTAGTGGTCTTCAAGATGCGTTAATGAAATTGATCGCGGCGGGTCATGCCCACTTAGTAAGCAAATCTAACTGAGACCGTAAAGGGCCGTCCAACTGCGACGGAGGTGGCTTCTTCTTCACACGTCGTGAACTCATGGAAGAATTATTTACTTAAAGGAACGATAAGAAAGATGCGTTATTCATCTAGCCAATTGTGCAGCCTTCAAAAAGTCCTGCAACGCTGATGCACAGACGGTTTAACAACCAACTAACACGAACCTTCACTAACATGATATTAGTTCTTGCTAATTATAAAAACTTATTCACTGTGATAAGTCTTCAATATGTTCCTGACCTTGCACTGACCCCCCCTATCCCATCAATACCCCCTTCAGCAGCATAAATATATTGATATGTCCAAAAGATGATAAACATAACCAACAATAGCAAAACCAATCGAGGCTTTGATCGTTGAACCGCATTTGCTTTTATTAAGGATTTACGGTTGACCATTGCTTTAAATAAAAGATCGCTATGAAGGTCAAATTTACTGGACATCAACAAAATATGAAGTGAAAAAATAGATAACATGACAACCGATAATATTTCATGAACGTGTGTAATCCAGTGTCCGAAACTTTGATGTAAAGATGACCAGCCGGTAGCAGAAATAGTTAATCCTAAAGCTGTGACAATTGGAAGCGCTAGAGGGAGCCCACTATCTGTATAAAGTTCGAGCTTAAGTCTAGTTCTCAAATCAGAAATGAACGCCACAGGATCTTGGAACCGTTCAATTATATTTGTGTACCCTTTATCGGCAAGTCCGAAAAAAATACGAATAATAATCAATGCAGACATGGAATAACCTAGAGTGTAATGAAGCACTTCTAGACCTTTAGTTCCAGCTGTAACGTAAGCACCTAAAAAAAATACTACCCAAAGAAAATCATTAACCGATGCAGGTAAGTAAGAAATAAGAAGTCTATGTAAACGACCATCCATTGCTCTACTCCTTCACAAAAAACGCTTAATAAAGTCATACACGTTTTGATTATGCATCCTGAATCGTCCAGCGATGATTGAGTGGCTAAATACTTATTTTTCGGCTAATACTTTAATTAAGCATAAAACTTTTTTAACTATTTTTAGAAAAAATTAATGCCACATCAAAGAAATAATAATGAAATTTTCTCTTTTGGGAAAAATTGCTGATAGTGAGGCAATAATATGTTCATGAGTTTTTCCTGAAACGATCAACGTTTTTTGATGAATCCCGACGATATTTGGACTTTTTTTAAATGAAAAATTGAATAGCACATCCACACTATAAACTTGAGAAGTTTGATAATTTTTCATCAGAGTAAAGTTGTCTACAAGGATTTACTAAATTCAATTAAATGGATAATAAATCAGAAAATATAAATAAAATTTATCAAACGAATTCCAAAAACCACTGTTTTAAGTGCGCCATCTAGTAAAGCATTTTCATCTACGATCGGTGATCTAAATTATAAAGTAACTGTAAGTCTGGATGCATTTGTAAGAATCTTTATTAGCTGCACAGAAGTCGCTTCTGGCACACAAGAATCTCTAGAGAAACTAATAAAGTCACACATTGCTCAAATTCTTGCCGATCCATTACCAGCACCCAAGCATTAACCGCTTTGAAAAAATTAATTTAAAATCAAGTTAACGGTGCAGGTATTAACCCATCGAATATAAAAAATGTAGTGTATAAACCTACTTTGACCTTATGCGTTTTGGGTCCTTAGTCCCAAGCTAAAAGCTTGTATTGATATGGCCAACACGCAGATATTGAATTAAAAATTTAAGAAAAAATCAATTTGACGTTTTATACTGATTTTGTCCAGATCGTAGAGGCTTTAATCACATACCAAAAAAGTATGGCTGTGAATTAAAAAAATTTCCGAAAGAAGAAACTTCGGACTTTTTACTAAACCATCATTCAATCAGAAAAAATTCTTAACTGGGAGGGATTCAATGAACACTCCACCAGACTATCAAACTTTAAAACAAAGAGCTGTAACAAATCAGCTTGCACTAACGTTTGCGCAGAGGGCAGCAACATGCTTGAGTGCTTCTATCGATGCATGCAATAACAATGACAGCGAGAGAGCAGATTATTTTTCACGCATCGCGCTGCAACATGCTGTTCAGATACAATTTTACCTTTCTACCAAGCATCATAGTTCCTAAATAAACATTCACTTTATGAAACGAATACATTCCTTCAACATCTATTCAGATTTTTCAGATCAATAAAGAGACTTCAAAATCAATTCGGCAAGCTTTAAAAAAATAAGAACCTCGAAATTCATCAATACTAAAAGCCCAGCATTACCGTGCTTTTTTGCTTTCTAAAAAACTGCATGCGGCATGTCAGCCTCAGTTGTGTGCTATCGAACATACTGCCCAAAAAAAAAAGCGTATGAGTCTTATCAGCTTATTTCTATTTCCTCGTCAAGTTGAAACTGGGATTGAGAATCGATATGTTAATTGCAATCGTCTTGGTGTTATTGGTACTTGGATCTCTAATCTTTCATTACCTTAGTCCATGGTATTTCACCCCTATCGCTTCCAACTGGAAGGGTATGGACGATACGATTAGTCTTACCTTTTGGATTACCGGACTAGCTTTTATAGCTGTAAATCTCTTCGTTGCTTATTGCATTTTTAAGTTCCGAGCAAAGCTGGGGGTTCGAGCTGCTTACCAGCCTGAAAATAAAAAATTAGAGTGGTGGTTAATCGGAGTCACAACTGTAGGTGTGGCCGCGATGCTGGCTCCGGGCCTGATCATCTGGGCTAATTTTGTAAACGTTCCTTCAGATGCTCGCCTGGTCGAGGCTGTTGGACAGCAATGGCATTGGCAATACCGACTACCAGGTAAAGACGGCAAGCTTGGCGTTGTTAATGCCAAGAATATCAATGATGGTAATCCGTTTGGAATGGATCAGACTGACTCAAGTGGGCGTGACGATATTCTGGTCGCAAGCCAGGAGCTGCATTTGCAAATCGGTAAGCCCGTAAAGATCTTGTTGCGCTCAGTTGACGTTTTGCACAACTTCACGGTACCCCAGTTCCGTGCCAAGATGGATTTGGTGCCTGGTATGGTCACCTATCTCTGGTTAACACCCACTCGAACAGGTAAATTTGATCTGCTGTGCAATGAATTGTGCGGTGTCGGTCATTTTGTGATGCGTGGTGTCATTGTGGTGGAAGAAGAGTCAGCCTATCTGTCTTGGTTGGGAGAGCAGAAAACATTCGCAGACAATTTGTCTAAAACCAGTGGTGACATAACACTTGGCAAAACCCTCTATGCAAAATGTGTGGCTTGCCATGGTGCCGAAGCCGAAGGCAATCCCTTGCTTCATGCGCCTAAGTTAGCCAGCCAGGGCGAATGGTATCTGCAGCGGCAACTGAGTTATTTCAAACACGGTATCCGAGGGAGTGATGATCGGGATGTATTTGGCAAGATGATGGCGCCGATGGCATCGATGCTAGTCGACGATGCTGACATCGCAAACGTCAGTGCATTCATCACCTCACTACCAGATACATCTGCACCCAAAACTATCAACGGCAACGCCAGCGTTGGCAAATCATTGTTTGCATCGACCTGCGCAACCTGCCACGGCCAGAACGGACAAGGCGTACGTCTCATGCAAGCCCCCAAACTTAAGGGTATGAGCGACTGGTATATGGCCACTCAGTTGAAAAATTTTAAGCAAGGTTTACGAGGCGCACACGCCAAGGATGAATATGGACCTCAAATGGCATTGATGGCATCCATTTTGAAAGATGAGCAGGCTATTAACGATTTGGTGGCTTATATCAATTCGCTGCCCTGAACGGGCTTTGTCAGGACAGATAGACGAATCCAAAAAAAGGATATCCTAATGAAATACATGGCACACGATGAGTCTGCTGAAGTCGGACCATTAGAGGTTGCGGAGATGGAGCTCTACCATCCCAAAACGTTTCTAGGTAAATACATCTGGAGCCAAGACGCTAAGGTGATTGCGATCCAATACGCTGTCACCGCTATTTCTATTGGGCTAGTAGCCTTGGTCTTGTCTTGGATGATGAGACTTCAACTGGCCTTTCCTAACACTTTCTCGTTCATAGATCCAAGCAACTACCTACAAGCCGTCACCATGCACGGCATGATCATGGTTGTTTATTTATTGACCGCCTTGTTTCTGGGTGGTTTTGGCAACTACCTAATTCCTTTGATGGTGGGTGCTAGAGACATGGTCTTCCCGTATCTCAATATGTTGAGTTTTTGGATTTACCTTTTCGCCGTGCTTCTTCTGGTGGTAAGTTTTTTTGTCCCTGGTGGGCCCACCGGATCGGGCTGGACCCTTTACCCGCCACAGGCGATTTTGCCTGGTACCCCGGGTGCAACCTGGGGCATTATTCTCATGCTGGTGTCGCTAGCATTTTTCATAATTGGTTTTACCATGGGCGGCCTGAATTACGTCGTCACTATTTTGCAAGCTCGCACCCGTGGTATGACTTTTATGCGCATGCCATTAACAGTATGGGGCATTTTTGTCGCTACTATTTTGGCCTTGCTTGCCTTTCCAGCGTTATTTGTAAGCGCGGTGATGATGTTGTTTGACTTGTTGTTGGGCACCAGCTTTTTTATGCCCGCACTTGTGTCGATGGGAAAGCAAGCTAGTTATACCGGCGGTAGCCCCTTACTGTTCCAGCATTTGTTCTGGTTTTTTGGTCATCCAGAAGTCTATATTGTCGCCTTACCTGCTTTTGGCATTGTCTCAGACCTGCTCAGTGTCCACGCCAGAAAAAATATTTTTGGTTACCGCATGATGGTCTGGGCAATCGTCGCCATTGGCATTCTCAGTTTCTTTGTCTGGGCACACCACATGTATGTCAGTGGTATGAATCCCTATTTTGGATTCTTCTTTGCCACAACAACATTAATCATTGCAATTCCCACTGCTTTGAAAGTTTATAACTGGGTCCTTACACTTTGGCAGGGCAGTATTCATCTCACGGTACCCATGCTGTTTGCTATAGGTTTTATCTTCGCATTTTTGCACGGCGGCTTAACCGGCTTGTTCTTGGGTAATGTAAGCGTCAGTGTTCCACTCTCGGACACCATGTTTGTGGTGGCCCATTTTCACATGGTAATGGCGGTGGCTCCCGTCATGGTTGTGCTAGGAGCAATTTACCATTGGTACCCCAAGATTACTGGGCGCATGATGCATGAGGGCATGGGCAAAATTCATTTCTGGACTACCTTTCTGGGCACCTACGCGATCTACCTCCCCATGCACTACTTGGGATTTTTGGGAGTACCAAGACGGTATTTTTCAGTCGAGGGAACAAATTTCATTCCAGCTTCAGCTCACGATTTGAATATCGGAATCACTTTAGCCGCTTTGTTTGTGGGTGCGTTCCAAATGCTCTTTTTGTATAACTTAATTTGGAGTTTTTTCAAAGGTAAACCATCGGGCCCCAACCCTTGGAATGCGACAACGCTTGAATGGCAAACCTCTGATACGCCGCCGAAACACGGTAATTTTGGACCCGAATTACCGATGGTATATAGATGGGCTTACGATTTCAGTGTGCCTGGGTTCGTTGATGACTTCATACCGCAAAACGTGGCGCCGAAAGACGTTAAGCGTAGCTGAGTTAGCTGAGCCATGAACATAATCCATCATTTAACCACCAAGCCCTGGGAAGCAACGGCTGAGTTACCTTTGCTGCTGCAGCATTCCAATCAGCAGAATAAGCGGGTTGCACTCAAAGTGTTTTTGGGCGTCGTCACTGTTTTGTTCACGTTGTTAATCGTGGCTTATGCCGGACGTATGGTCTACGAAGATTGGCGGCCAGCACCACAAATCAGATTAATGTGGGCTAATACACTGGTGCTTTTTCTAGGTAGCGTGGGTTTGGAATTAGCCCAGTACGCTGTTAGGCGTGGAAATCAAAAGCTACTGCACCGAAGTCTTTTGGCTGCGGGACTTTGCACCTTGTTGTTCTTGATGGGTCAAGCTCAAGCCTGGCGCGAACTTAGCGCCTTGGTCTTTTTTAAAGTGACCAACCCAGCCATTGCTTTTTTCTATCTCATCACAGGTTTGCATGGATTGCATTTAATAGGTGGCTTGGTCGTCTGGGGCCAAACCCTAGTGCGGTTGTGGAGAGGTTTTGAGCTAGAGAAAGTTCGGCAAAGTGTTGAGATGTGCACACTCTACTGGCACTTTTTGTTGTTGGTCTGGATTGTACTTTTCGGCTTGTTGTTCACGGGTAACAACTTGGATCAATTGATGATTATCTGCGGGATAAGGGGAAGGACCTGATATGAAACACCCTGTTTCGACAATACCTATTCACTCGCCCGTCTTGGAGCCCGGCATGAAGGGCTTTGTCAGTGACTGGTCGTCTGATCAACAGTCGTTCAAGAAGGTCCCATGGGGCAAAGCCATGATGTGGATTTTTTTGGTCAGCGACACCTTTATTTTCAGTATTTTCCTGATTTCTTACATGACAGTACGAATTTCAACCCCCGAGGCCTGGCCCAATCCGAGCGAGGTGTTTGCCTTAACTATTGGCGGCAAGAAAATCCCTTTGATTCTGATTGCGTTGATGACCCTCATTCTCATCACCAGCAGTGGAACCATGGCCATGGCAGTGAATTACGGGTACCGCAAAGACAGACGAACCACCTTTGTGCTGCTGATGATCACCGCCTTACTCGGAGCTTCGTTTGTCGGCATGCAGGCATTTGAGTGGACAAAGTTAATCACCGAGGAAGGGATTCGACCTTGGGGCAATCCTTTGGGTGCGGCACAATTTGGTTCTGTTTTTTTTATGGTGACTGGATTTCACGGCACCCATGTCTCCATAGGCGTTATTTTTCTGGTGATCTTTGCCATCAAAGTCTGGCGTGGTGATTTAGAACACCAGCGGCCTGGATTCATGACAGGGCGTAAAGGTAGCTATGAAGCGATAGAAATCCTCGGTTTGTACTGGCACTTTGTGGACTTGGTCTGGGTCTTTATTTTTGCATTTTTCTATCTTTGGTAAAGAGAACCTATGTCTAAAGCAGAAAACCAACAGCACCCGATAGGCATATATCTCAAGATATGGTTGCTACTTTTCGTACTAAGCACAGCCTCTTATATGGTTGATTACTTTCATGTGCAAAGCTACCTGCGCTGGTCCTTAATCATTGTCTTTATGTTGTTGAAGGCGGGCTTGATCGTTGCCGTCTTCATGCACATGATGTGGGAGCGCTTGGCCTTCATTTATGCCATTTTGCTACCTCCCCTTTTGATCCTAACTTTCGTCGGTATCGGGGCACTGGAGGCAGACTATACGTACCTGACTCGCGGGGTATTTTTCTTCAAGAGTGTGCCGTAAAAAAGGTTAACAAATCTAGAAAAAATTTTATATCAACGGCATTCAGTAATTGGAGAGTCACGCATGGCAAAAAAATACGTCATACACACCATCGTAATTTCTGGGTTTTTTATTGGTGTTGCCTTGCTTGCCTATCTCCTTGTATCGCATCATTTGAGTTTGCCTAATCAGATCTTGCACAGCCGAGACGGTTTGCTTAGCAATAGATGAGGTTGGTTGATCTTATCAAACCGGTTGGAAAGTTTTAACTGGGGGTATTCAATGAAGCTAAAAAGAAGTTATTTTACTGGTCTGAGTTTGGACGATTTAGAGCTTTTTGAAGAGCAACTAGAGAGTGCTGGTATTTCAACACCTCAGATTCATGTATTGAGCTGGGATGACGCTAGCGTGTCAGTTCATCCGCACCTGCATGAAGTCCAATCACTCATGAAGCAAGACATAGTGCACATGTCGATACTGGGCGCGGTGATTGGTAGCGGCTTGGCAAGTACGATTCTCTTGATTACCTTCAGCTTTGAACTGGGGAGTACATCAGCCGGCTGGATGCCAATTGTTTTCCTTTCGGTTGTGATTTTAGGCTTTTGTACTTGGTTAGGCGGCTTTATTGGGATTCAGACACCTAACTATAAGTTCGCTCGGTTTGAAAAAATTTTAAAGGAAGGTCGTCATGTTTTTTTCGTTGATCTAGAGCCCGATCAGGACGAAATTCTAGAAAAAATTCTAAAGCTTCACCCAAATTTGCATCGAGCAGGAACGGATGACGGTTCTCCACACTGGCTGGTGAAACTGCAGCGCAAAATAGGAATGATTCGTCACACATAGGTAGAAGTGTTGTCTACCAATATCAAAATCAATTTATGCCGACTATCATTTCACAAAATATCCTGACCGTTCTAAGTCAGCTTTATGCGCTTACAAAGCCTAGAGTACTGCAACTGATTGTCTTTTGCGCCCTTGTGGGCATGGTGATGGCGGTACCAAGTACACCAACTTTTAGCGAAATTCAACATGCTATATTAGCCTGTGTAGGCATCTGGCTGGTTGCTGGAGCGGCCGCTGCAATAAACTGCTTGGTTGAAAAAGAAATAGACGCCAAAATGAAAAGAACCGCTTGGCGGCCCACTGCTAAAGGTCAAATTGATGGCTTACTGACTTTACTATTTTCCTTTGCGCTCTGCGCAGCTGGTTCGGCTCTACTTTATTTCTGGATCAACCCCCTAACCATGTGGCTTACCTTGGGTACTTTTTTGGGTTACGCAATTATTTACACCCTTATACTGAAGCCACTAACGCCGCAAAATATAGTGATTGGGGGCTCGTCTGGTGCGATGCCGCCGGTGCTGGGATGGGCTGCCATGACGGATCAGGTGGGACCCGAAGCTCTTCTACTCTTTCTCATCATTTTCTTGTGGACTCCACCTCATTTCTGGGCGTTGGCACTTTACCGAGTTGAGGAATATAGGAAGTCGGGACTACCTATGTTACCTGTGACTCATGGAATTAACTTCACGTGTCTGCAAATCCTGCTCTACACCCTTATTTTGTTAGCTGCTTGCTTAATGCCATTCGCTTACGGTATGAGCTCTTGGCTTTATCTATTAGTTGCGCTGGCTTTAAGTCTGGGTTTTGTGGGCCATGCATTCAAGCTTTGGCGTAAATATTCGGACGAGCAGGCGCGCCAGACTTTCAAGTTTTCTCTTGTGCATTTAAGCTTGCTATTCGCGGCCATGCTGGCAGATCATTATTTGTTTTGATACAGTAAACTAATTGATGGATGGTGTTCTGGGGTAATTTGTACTTTGTCCGAAGGCCATCGCTCACCAATTCATTCAAGATCAAACTCAGTACTTTAATGATTTATGAACTCCACTTTACTGCTCCTAAACAGACAGAAGATCACTACAAATAAAAAAAACGCCACTCAGTAAAGCAATGGCGCTTGCGGATTACCGCAAAAGCAGCATTTTCATACGATTTTTGTTCGCTGCAATTTGGGATATTCGTATAGTTATATCTCCTCCCATGTTCTTTACATATCAAGCACTAACGAAACATAACCTTGTTGAATTGCATAATTAAAAGCGCTAATACTAACTATCCAAGCGTATACAGGCAATCCACACAGATGGTTAACCTTTTTTCTGAAAAGAGCTGATAGCAGTTTAGAGTCAAGGAAGTACAGAGAATTAAAATACTTAGATCATTGATCTGATAATAACTCAATTTTTAACTGCTTTTTATAGACGCTAAAAGTATTTCCCAGCCACGAATGAGAGCCATAATATCGCTTGAAGAGGTGGGATTGAACTAAAGATGAAAAACCATCAGAAAGAGTTCGTTTTTAGGATAATGATCGCCTCGAATAAGTAATGAGTCTTTGGCTTTAAAAAGGAGAGAGTCAAATGTCTACAGTGGAACAATTCTTAGACTTGAATTCGCGAAAAGTATGGAGTTTGAGACCAGAAAATCGAGTAATAGACTCGCTATTTTTAATGGCTGAAAAAAATATCAGTTGTATTTTGATTATGAATGAAGAACATCTTGCAGGAATTTTTTCTGAAAGAGACTATGCAAGAAAAGTAGTAATCCAAGGAAAAAATAGCAATGAAATTTTATTAAAAGAGGTTATGACGGACAAGTTAATTACGATTGGACCTAAGACTGAATTAGATGAATGTATGCAGTTAATGACTGACCACCGAATCAGACATTTACCCATATTAGATAACAGCAAAGTAGTTGGCTTAATATCGATTGGCGATGTGGTAAAAGAAATGATTGTTCAGCAGAAAAATCAGATTAAAGAATTACAAAAATATATTTCTGGCTAGATACGTGGATCGAACTGGGTTTGTTTACTCTGCTACTGATATTCGACCTTGTTAAAAACTGCTTGAGTTGGTCAAAATTCATTCGTTGTGACTATCGCTAGTCAGTAATGATTTCAATGATTTCGATATTTTGACGTTCAGGATATCGTGTAATTAGATAAGCAAGAGCATTTTCAGGAGTGAGACTTGCATTAGTAACCTTGATCAACGCTTTTGCACGAAGTTCTTCATGTAAATCTGTAACGTATTGGAATCGAATAATCATTTCACTTCCAAATTACTTCGGTTATTTCGATCTGTCGCTTTTCTGGATACTTCTCACGAAGGTACTTGAGTACGCTTGATTCTGATTTGCCTTGTATTTGCTTAGAGATTGAAGCAGATATCTTTGCAGTTGCATTCTCTTTAGTATAGAACGTATAGCGGATGACTGCTTGAGTGCTTGACATAATGTGCCTCCACTTTTAATCACCTGATTTAATTCATAAAACCTCTGATTTGATAAAATCCATTTTAATGTCAGTTAGTCAGGGGTTATATCAATGAGTGCTATGTTTTGACGTAAAGGAAATTTTTTGACTAAGTACTCAAGAGCATTTGCAGTATTTATATTTGGATCAATTACCTTAGTTATCGCGGATACATAACCTTCTTTGTTTGAATCTGCTAAGTATAGAAAACGTATACTCTTTTTTACATCAGACATAGGGTCCTTAGATTGAGTTAGGTGCACTTACAGTTTGAGTGTCGTTGATCGAAGATTATTTGGATATAGAACTAATGCTTAAATTGACAATAGCATGATGCAATAGAACTCGTAATTTATATTACTCTCTTACATCAAACATGACTAGTAATTAGGTAATTTAGCGACTGCTATCTCTTGCTTGCCGAACAGATTGAATTGGCGCAATATCGGTGAAAATGACGATACATGGAAATTTCGATGAATGCTTTATCGCGCCGTGACTTTCTTCGTCAGGCTGGGTGGTTCAGTGCCCAGGGTTTCCTGTGCGGAACTGGACTGGTATATTCAAGTCCCGCCTTGGCACAACACGAAACGGGAAATGCTTTAGACAG
>Ga0136644_10003647_pt1 | contig 11523 bp, 4 predicted proteins | sample C_130820_EF_Meta_FD_94780 | JGI IMG/M metagenome (GOLD analysis project Ga0136644, IMG submission 94780) | Freshwater microbial communities from Lake Croche, Canada to study carbon cycling - C_130820_EF_MetaG (v2) (version 2) | ecosystem: Environmental > Aquatic > Freshwater > Lake | place: Lake...
CAAGCCAAATGAAAAATATATATAACAAAATTTATATATATTTAACAATTCAAATACTTATAAAATTATCATTATATATTATATCACACAATGTCAAGAAACTCAATGATGATAAAATTAACAGTTCCTTCTTATTTTACTGATTATAGAACTCCACAGCAAAGATATAATGATAATTATTTAGAAAACTTCCTGTATTTGCGACTATTAAAGCACATTAAATTTATTTACACAAATGATGAAGAATTATCAAAAAAAGAAGACTGGGTATTGCCGAGTATTGAATTAATAGAAGGAGCTATTGGACGAAATATTAATGAAATAAGTTATTTAAATAATTATAATGAGCAAAAGTCATTTTGGTTAACAGAAAAAACCGAACAAGATGAAGAGGAATTAGATAAAAGAGAAATAAAATACATTAAAATGGCAAATCAAAAAGGAGGCGGCCAATCTGAAATAAATTATTACAAAAAAAGTAAAAAAGTGGATTCTATTAAAAATTATCCATCATATGCAGAATTAATTAATTCCGAAAATTTCAACGCTACCCTAGAATTAATTCCAGAAGATTTAAAAAATTTGGTTTTAAATGGGTCAGTAAGTGAACCGGACCTTTTAAATTTATTAATGGGAAGAAGCGTGGACATAAGCACGTGCAATGATAATATAAGATATATTTTGGCAGAAAGTAAATATCGTTCCATAAGAGATTCACCTATAATTCCAGAAAACGATAAAGTTATTGAATGCGAAAAATTAAAAAAAACATTAAAGGAAATAATTAACGAGAATAATGATAAATGCCCAAATATAATTAAAATGCCAGATGATAGATATTGGTTAAACTATCACAATAATCGTTCATTTTATGCAGTTAATTATAGTTGTGAAAATTTTATAGTTCCGGTGCCATATAATAAATTTGCAGGAGATAAAGTTGTTATGAACATGGACGTAGAAGATAACTTTGAAACTATATTAGAAAATATACATGATAAATGCTTACTCATTGAAAATAAACAAAACCCCACAAAAGTCGGAACAGTGTCGGTGCCAGAAAACTTAGATTTATTATTTGGTGCTTCAGCTTCATCATTACAAATAGATGCAATTTTAAGAGATTTTTTTTTGAATAAATCATTTAACCCTCATGAATTTATTGAATATAGCTCTATTGAACAATTTAATAGCACAGGAAGTTTAACAAAATTTTTAGAATACTTACTAGAATATTTTAGACCCGAAAATAACATGAATAAAGAAACATTTGACTATAATTTGCAAAGCCCAGTAGTTTTTTCTTACACAATTAATAATGAAAAAGTAGTAGAAACTTCCCTTTCTGCTCCCCCTTCTGCTGCCCCTGCTGCTTCCCCTTCTGCTTCTCCTTCTGCTACCCCTCAAACGGATTTTAAATTAATAGACAAATTTGAGTGTTTTAATAAAGACAATCTACCAAAAAATTTTAATTATAATAATTACTACTTTGTAAACGTTCCACCTTATTTAAAACGTGGAAATTACTTTCAAGTAAATATTTTGCCAAATATAGAAGAAGATAATACATTTATTAGGGCCAAAGATAATCAATCAGTAATTTATCAACCAAAATTTATAAGATTTACCGTAGACAAACCATCAGACAAATATTCCATTTTATTATTAAACAAAACGAACCCAAATAATTTAACTCCAGCATATTATATACAAACAGTGCCAATACCAACAACAGACACAACCAAAAATACAGGCGAAAAAGGATATTATTTTGCACACGTTATAATCATTGAATTATACACGCCTGGTGATGATGGCGGTTTAATGCGTGAATTAAATCAATATGCTGACAAAATAGGTTACGAAATGGCGCGCACCACCTTGTACCAATCTCTTGATCAATTATATACCGACTTTCAAAGATATTCAACCCAATCAGTATATGATAATGCCACTCTTTCAAACCTATTAAACAGATATAAGTTATTAGAAACGCAATTTAAAGATTTACCAATATATGCAAAAGAAGAATCAGAATATAAAGCTTTTATTAAAACTGAGTATGAAAAACAGCATGCGTTAGGGAAAGATTATAAAATTAAACAAACAGTAGAAGAGGTTGAAAGCTACCACAAATTTGCAAAAACCCAAAAAACCCAAACGTTTATTTATCCAAATTATCCAGGGTTAACAACATTCTATGCACCATTAAATACTCCTAACAAAATTGACAAATTAGAAGAAATAGAAATAATTGATGATGCAAGCCAATTAGTGCCACCCCCGCCACCATATCCTAGAGTTGGTGAAGAACCACTTTTCCAAGAGGAACAAGAGGAACAAAAAAAATATAATTTAAGCGATGCGGATTTTTCTCCCAAAACCGCCGACAAAGCAACTAACAAAATATTAGATCCAGCTAGAATAATTACAAAGTATATAGGAGTTAGAAATCCGGAAAATAAACATAAAACCGGTTATGGAGTAGCTTATTATAAAAATGGTAACAAGTATGAAGGTCGCTGGGTAGACGACGTAAAGGATGGAGCTGGAATATCAACAGAAATAGTAAACTATGTTACAGGCGAAATTGGATGTGTCTGTAAATTTTATTACAAAGGATTTAATATATTAACTGACAAGTTTGTTTATCCAGACAATGAACAACCTAATAAAGATATTAAAAGTCTAGTAGATAGTATTGTAGCGTATTCTCAAACCCAAGAACTTGAAAAAGAGCCCATACCAAATTTTTTAAATTTTTTAAAATATGTGCATACACACAATTTTGGAAAGGAAGTTGAGGAAGAAGAGTCAAAAAATTCGCCCTAATCTTCACCTTCTCATATAGTAAGAAGCAATTCAGTCAGTAGTTCAGACCTTGGCTCAGACATTGATGATGATGAATCTTAAGATAAGAATATAAAATAATAAATTTAGAAATAACAAATCAAAACATGCATTATTATATAAAAATAAATATAGGTAAAATATATAATAATGGCTGAACAAGAACCAGAACCATCTCAAACAATACCAGAAACAAGTAAATCAAATAATTTTAATGAATCATACGCGAGCAACATTCTAGAAATTATAAATAATTATTTACAAACTAACCCAGGAGATGCAGAATCGTTAATTATAAATGAAGATGGACAAACAAATGAAGAACTAGTAACAAAAATAGAGCAATCAATTCCAGAATCAGAAAGAGCAGAAAAAAACCCATTAATTACAAGCTTCATAGATTATTTAAAAACACCTATCAACTATTTTGCAGCCTTTGACATACCTTTAAAAGGAGATGAACCTAAGCCGTCCAATATTACACTTTTACAAGCAACAGAAAGGTTAGAAGTATTAATAAATCCAAATGATATCTTTAATAAATTTTTTAATCCAGAGTTTATGACATTATTATTTGCAACATTCATTGAAATTATGCAAACATTAATTGAAAATGACCCAATATGCAAAGCTCTACAATTAGAGTTTCAAGCGGATATATTAAGAGCACTAACGTTATTATTTATATTAGATATATCAAGAAAAGATTTGATGGAAATAAATACAATGTTAATAATAATTGAAGGAATAGCAGATAAATGGAGGGAATATGGAAATTCTGCTGAATATCTTGGGGAAGGAAACACAAATCCAATGGGAAATTATAAATTACGAGATATTCCTGGATATATGGACTTTGTAATAAATTTTGCAATACAATTTGACGTAAAAATCCCTGATTTTACAAAAACAGGAACATCATCAACAGCGGAAGGTGTTCCAACAGAAGCAACACCAGAAACAGATACAGAAACAGAAGCAGAAACACAAGAAACACAAGAAATGCCAGTTGCCACACAAGTCGTTCAAGCGCAACCAATTGGGTCAGACGAATTACAAAATTTTCAAAAAAATGATACCCAACGCAGAGGTGAAAGTTATGCAGAGTGGTGGGATAGAATGCACACAACTGCTGCAAATTATCTTGCACCTCCACCCACACCAAAAGCCCAAGTTTTAAGAGTTGGTGGAAAGAAATATAAAAAGTCAAAAAAGAGAAACCAAAAAAAGCCAAATAAAAAATCAAAAAAACAAACAGGTGGAGCTGGCGCAGGAAAAGAAGTTCAAAAAATTAAAAATGTGCAAGAAAATAAACCATTTGGAAGTAGATTTCTATTGACATGGGCAAATGCATCTGGTATGGGACAGGTTGCAAAATTAAAAGCGTATGGCAGTGAAGGTAATTTAGATTTTTTAAATAGTATTGATGTTAATAATTTAAAAAAAAAAGAGGTTTCTGAAATAAGAAAAGCATTACGAGAATTTAATGGAGCTTTAATACACAGTAAAGTAATTGGAGAAAAAAATGTTCAAAAATGGACAGAATTAGTGGAATTATATGTTAGTAAAACTGTTGATGAGTTAAAACGCGAAACAATTCTTAATTTTTTGGAGCAAGAGTTGGTAATAATTGCGGCTGCGCAATCATTAACATCATATCAAATGAGCATAAAAGCTTCTGCAGATTCTGTAGAAAATATAAAGCAAGAAACTCTGCAAAAAATTGCTGATGACATAAATGTTACAGCTGAAGGAATTTTGAATATTAAAACTAATCCATGGACACAAGATTATATTGATGTTTTTAAAAATTTATCTGATCAACCGATTGATCATCCTCAAGGAAAAATAGATGATAAAACAGGAGAAGTTAAAAAAATAGAGCCACAGGAGTCGTATGAAATGACATTTAAAAATTGGGCTGATTATAGAGAAGCTAAAATGGAATATTATTTAGATTTGTGGGACAACTCAGTAAAAGCTGATATTGCTACAGAGAAAATAATAAGACCATATACAGACGCAGCTGGTGAATTAGTAGACAAATATGAAACAGCAGGACTTCCTGGAACTATAGACAAAAGCAACATATTTAAAAATGCTTCTAACGAGTTTTTTCAAAGCTCCGAATTAAAAGAACACTTTTTACAATATAGAACTGCTGCTGGGGCTGCAGGTATATCAGCACTTGAACTAGCTGCAATTCCCCAAAGTTTTGGAATTGTGGGAGACTTTTTAATAGATTGGCCTGTAATGTTAAAAACATCAGTTGACGATATAGTAGCAACGTATACAACACGACCAATTGCTACTACAATGCAGAATGTAATTGCATATCTTCAAGGTCAACAAATTCCTATTGGTGATAGCACTATTTTTGTAGCAGGAGTTGCGTTTATTTTATCAAAAACAGTTGCCGCAACATTAGTAGAAAAATATGGTGATAAAAAAGTAAAAGTAGAAGATAGCTGGATACCATCATCGCTTGGGATAGCTGTGGCTGGGTCAGTATTAGCTGCAAATCAAGTAATAGTAACATTTACAGATCAATACTTACGGTCGCAATTATTTCAAAGGTTTGCAGAAAATGCAGTATTGTATTTAACTCCAGCTGTAGAACATTTTGCTTTAAAAGTTCCCTTTACATCTACAGCAATTTTAGGAATTGGATATTTTGGCTTTAAAAAAGGTTATGATGTGGGAAAAAGTATGATAGGTCCAGGTGAAGATAAAGGATGGACGCCACTTGTAATAGGAGTAACTGGAGGGCTTGGGTCAGCGTGCGCGGCCGGCTGGTTTCTTGAAAAAATAGTAACGACTGAATTTGCGACTGCAATAATAAAATTGGGTGCTGCACCAACAGCAGCAACAGCATTAAATGCAACAGCAACAGCAGCAGCAAACCCAGTAATTGGTGCATTTGCGACTCTTTTAGATGGATATCATAGTTTAACGTTTTATGGGTTATATGCAATATTAATACCGTATCTCATTTCTACATTATTAGCGAGTGGTATTAAAATAGAAGGCAATAAAAACTGGGCATTAACATTTTTAGCAACAATTATGATATATTATATCGCTTCATGGATTGCAATACCGACTGCTACAACAAGTGCTTTGGGAGTTCTTCAAATTGTTCTAGAGCATTTTTTAACAAATACTTTTGTAATAAAGTGGATTTATATGACTTTAAGAGGTATTTTAGTGATGTTTAATCCTATAAATTGGGATACATCTCTACACGAATGGGGAGGGATGTTTTCATCAAATATTATACCTTTTCCTCATGGTCCTTTGTGGGGCAGTGGGGCAAATGCAGTTGTTCGCGATAGAATCAGACAAAATGCGGAAATTTTGTATAGAGCTATGATGGGAGACCCCAAATTAGCAAGTCAAAATGGTCAAGTTTTGGTAAGAGATGTAAATTGGGAAGATGTTGCAGGGATGACAAATGGAAAAAAAATTCAACATCCAAAAACTGCAGTGTGGGGAAAGGCATATGGAAAATGGGGATTAAAAGATGTTCCTGCAACTGGCAATCAATTGGCTGAATATACCCCAAATAAACCATTTCCAGTTTATGAATTAATGAGAGATGTTCGTGGAAGATTAATATTGGGGGTTACATCATCTTTATTTTTTACATCAATTTCAACATTGTATTTAGATCTTTCAGGCTTTGTTAGAACTAAAATGATAGATAAAATAGCAAATTTAATAAATAATTTAAATGAAAGTTCACATGTAAAAGATTCAAGCTATTTTTTTAGTGCTTTAGAAAAGACTGTTAACGAAAGTATAAAACCATTAGACCCTAAGGAACAATTTGTGCCTCCTGCATTTAAAAAACTTATACCTTATTTAAATAAACGAAAACAAAATAGTATTGATCTTGGCGACATTTTATCAAAAGCTAAAACTGGAATGACAGATGAAAGAAATGCTCTAGCAGCATTGATTGCTGAAAGAGCAAAAAATACGCGCGCAAAAGCCCAGCAAGAGCATGAAAAAACAATGGAAAAAGAACGGCGAGTGCATGAAAAAGAACTCGCAGACGAAGCAAATAAAACTAGGCTACAAACTGCCACAGCCACAGGCAAGGCCATAGCCGAAGCCCAGAACCAAAGTCAAGCCCAGAACCAAAGTCAAGCCCAGAACCAAAGTCAAGTCCAGGACCAAAGTCAAGCCCAGAACCGAAGTCAACTCCAGGACCGAAGTCAACCCCGATTCACAATTAGTGTCACTGGCCAACCAATACCACAAGTCACGGGTAGTGTCGCGCCCTCAGCTGCAGAAGAAAATTTAATGAGTGATGGAACGTTTATTAGATATGTTAAAAAAAAGAATATTCATGATATTGCTAAGTATCTAATAGATAAAGGTTATACAGCAGAAACAATACCTGATGATGTTAGAGAATTTTTTCGCGAGAATAAAGTTACTAATGCAGACGTTGAGAGTGCACTAGTTGCCGCATTATTAGGCCAGTCAACGAGCGTGCAGTCCGCGGCAAAAGAACCCGAAACAGGTTTACGTCAACGCAAACTCCAAGGAAAAGGTGGAAAAAAAACAAAAAGAAGCAAAAAACAAAAAAAAGGAAAACACACAAGAAGAAATAAATGAAAGAATAAAAACTAACATTTGATATTTTATTAAATAAAAAATCAAACATCCGCTTTTCTCAAAAGTAGATTTATATTTTGCTCCACTTTTCTCAAAAGTGGATTTAAGGCTTCTTCTGGAACTTTTGAACACACTCCCAAATCTTAGCAGACTCATCCATGCCAAAAGCCCCGCGACGTTGAGCCAACGATAAAAAGCTAACAAGAACATTCAATGCAACATTCTCATCAGTGACAACAACGTCAACAAGCTTGACCTCGGGCTTCTTTTCCTCAGTAGTAGACGAAGTAACGTTAGACGAATTCTCAACAAAATCCATTATGAATATTAATATAATTTAATTTTAAACCATTTTCATTACAAAATATAAAAATGTTATATAAATTTTTATTTTCTCGTTACAAAAAAAATTGAAATCATTTCCAACAAAACTTTCATATTCAATCCCAGCAACAGAATGTCGGCACAACCTGAATCAACTATTATGTCCAGAGAGAAAATTATTGCAAGCGCAAGTGTTGAGTTTCACACCGCGTCAATGCCTCGTCTTATTCCTGTTCTTCCTCCAGCAGAAGAACAAGAACAAGTTCAAGAACAAGTTCAACCCCTGGAGCTTCCTCCTCCTCCAGTAGTGCCTCCTGCCGCAAGCTTTGAATACAATTTCAGCTTGTTTCCCGAGAACCCAGAACACATGTTCGGCGTCTTCAAGCTGACAATCGCAGACACTCCGATGTTGACCCAAACCCAAGTGTTGGACACCAACAATGACATCTCAGGGTCCATGGGCGATTTCTGCAAAGACGGAAAGAGCAAGATGCAGCACGCAAAGCACACTCTAAAAAATATTGTCACTGCTCTTTCCAAGAACGAGGGCGCGTCCGTCGCAATGGCCACTTACGGCTTTGATGATAAGGTGGAGGAAATCTTCCAAGACACCAAAATCACACCAGAAAACGCGCAAGAACTGCGCAACAAGTTGGACCAGTTGGAGCCTCGCAACGGCACTGACATTTACAAGCCACTGGAGCTGCAGGCCAAGCGAGCCACCGCACGCCATGCCGTCAATCCATCTATTCGTCAGACCAACATCACAATGACGGATGGTCAGGCAAATCAGGGGAAGACGAGCTATTCTGAGATGGCAACGCAAGTCGCACCAAACTGCACCAACATCTTCATTGGTTTCGGTGGCGACCACAACGCCATTGGCCTACAACAGCTTGCCGATGCCCAACCAAATGGCTCCTACTTCTATGTAGCAGAGATTGAAAAGGCGGGCATTGTTTTCGGCGAGGTCATTCACCAAATGCTGTATACAGCGCTCACCAACGTCACAATTTCAACCGAGAATGCCGAGATTTATGACTACAAGACGAATACGTGGTCAACCAGCATACAAGTTCCTTCCATTGTGAGCGAGGCCACCAAGACCTACCATTTGCGTTCAACTACGCCTAACACTGCCCGCATCTATATCTCTGCGCAAAGCGCCGTGCACGGAGACCAAGAGCCAGCAATTCTGGAACTTGATGACGTGATTCTCCAAAACCATCCGGACAAGATAATTGACCTGAGCCTCTATATGCTGCGCCAACGCACACAAGAACTCACGTTCAAGGCACATCAGCACTCGCTCAAGCTCGTCAACGACCCAAAAGTGTCCTACGCTCCTGAGACACGTGATGCTTACTACGAGATGCAAAAGTCCATACGTAAAGAACTGACAGACTACCTGAAGTTCATGAAGCAATTTGCCAAGGAGCAGAACTTGGAGGAAGACGAGCTACTCACTACACTGATTGACGACGTAGTCATTATTCTCCAGACGTTTGGTGGTCCCAAGGCGAGCATGTATTCTAGCGTCCGAACTGGTTCGCAAGGCAGACAGGCGTCCAACAATGTGGGATATGTTGCACCGGAAGACATGGTCTGCGGAGGAGCTCCTCGCATGCAAAGGCACCACGGTTTGCGCCGTCAAAACGCGTGGGCCGGTGTTGAACCTCAAGAAGAAGATGATGCGGACGCCTTTGATGCATCGCTCTTGTCTCCACCGACTCTGGCGCGTGCACTGACTCGCACCCATACTACTCCAAGACAGATGACAATCATGCGCGAGTGCAGTCAAGGAAGCACTGTGGCCGAGTTGGACGAGGATGATCTAAATGTGGTCCCACAAATTCCATTCCCCCAACTAGACGAAGAGGAGGAGGAGTCAACTGCCGGTTCAGGTGTTTAAAAACAAAAATACAAACAAAAAATACAAACAAAAAATACAAACAAAAATAAATAAAAATAAAAACAAATTTGCAAAAAAAACTTTTTTCAAATGTTATTTTGTTGTTGTTAGAATGAATTTTTTGTTCCATAGTAAACGGCATTTTGATCGTGAGATTCATTGCTTAAAATTGCAGGAACACTAGAGCCAGTTACCGAACTAATTTGAGCATTGCTAAAAGAATCCATGGTTGGTGGTTTTTTGAAACTGACATCAACGAGAGAAGCCCCTCTCATAATTTCGTCCTTTAATTGATTCAAAATAGGGAATTCTTTTTTATTGAATGTTGACGTTACAGAATCGGGTTTCAATTCAGACTTAGACGAAGACTTGGAATCAGAATTAGGAACCGGCACTCCTTGCGCATTAACACCCCAGAGTTTTTGCCACACAGAAGAAACTTCTGCACCATTTCCAGTATTCAAAGAAAAGTGGCAAGAATAATCTGCGGGGTCATTCAAAGCAACACATGGGTTACATTCATTTCCCAAAAATTTAAATCCATTTATAACTGAAGGTAAATCGGCGTTATTTACAGGAGTAACTTTTGAGTTCATATTTCCATAAATTCCGTTATATCCAGTATATTCAACTTTATACATAGAAATATCTCCACTACCAGAACTGCTTCTTCCGCAGCGAACCAAATCATTAATATTCTCGGGCATATCTTTATTATGTCCAATGATGGCGCCATTAATCAAAAACGACCCTTCTTTAGAGTTCCAAGAGAGAAGTTCAAGAATCGCCGTTTGATTATAAACAGTTTGTGCATTATTCATAGATGCGCCGGGCTCAGTATTAATAATATTATTTTCTTGAATAGCACGTTTATACATTTCTTGAACCGCTGAAGACCATGGCCACTTACCATGCTTTAATAATTCTTGCACCTCACTCACGTTAGCTTGTTTTTGAATAATATCCAAATCAAAACGCAAATTAGGATTATGTATCTTTTGAAATTTAATAAAGTCTGCAATTATATTTTCAGGCCATATAAGATTTTTTGGAACAGGATATCCTTCAGGGAATAAACCACGAACACTACTTACTCCGCTGGGTTTTTTCTTTGAATCTTTATGCTTTGAATCTTTATGCTTTGAATCTTTGTGAAAAATATCTGAATTATCCCAGGGATTGGAACCAGACTTAGAATCAGAGTTGGAACAATTAGAACCTTCAGTATCTACTGCGATAGTTTTTCCATCGGGACAGCATCCATATTTGGAGATAGAACACGCTGAATCTGGTTCTTCATCTGCCGGACAGTTAGAACCAGATGGGTCGGCCTTAGCAGTATCTCCATCAGAGCAACAACCAAATTCAGAAGAAAAACAAGCGGTAGATGGAACAACTGGATTATCAAACTTCACAGGGGCTCCACAAGAAGTGCATTCTGAAGAATAAATGCAATTAACAGTAGAACCATCTGAATTAAATTGATAATTATTGGGGTCGCTTGTGCATTCCCAAGGACATAATACAGTTTTTTTATCTTTGCTCACTTTACAATTTCCTACGGGTTCAGTGGGTGCAGCGCATCCAGGCTTGCACGTAGATGACTTAAATCCCTCTACTTCAACGCAGCTTATTTGGAATGCTTGATAAACAATAACAGCAACTGCCGCAACTCCGATTCCCCATTTAATATCCATGACACTTATTACAATAACAATAAATGCTACAATTAAGTTTCCTAAAAAACTTTTAAAAAGGAACTTAAAGTAGCTTGGTTTAACATATACAAGAATGGCTAATAAAATGAGCAC
>Ga0136644_10003648_pt1 | contig 11522 bp, 10 predicted proteins | sample C_130820_EF_Meta_FD_94780 | JGI IMG/M metagenome (GOLD analysis project Ga0136644, IMG submission 94780) | Freshwater microbial communities from Lake Croche, Canada to study carbon cycling - C_130820_EF_MetaG (v2) (version 2) | ecosystem: Environmental > Aquatic > Freshwater > Lake | place...
GGTGCATCAACATGTACAACTAAAGAAACATCATCCACATGTATGCCACGGGCAGCAACATCGGTTGCGACTAATGCATTTGTATGACCTGCTTTAAATGCTTCTAGAACTCTAGAACGTTGTGCTTGAGTTTTGCCACCGTGTAGCGCGCCGACTGCAACCCCTGCTTCATTCATCTTCTTAGTTAATTTATCTGCTCCATGTTTTGTTCTAACAAAGAAAATACTCTTTCCTTTTCTGGCAGCAATCTGTGATGTAATTAAATCTTTGTGTGCTTGCTCCATAATTAAAACATGGTGAGTCATATTGCCAGCAGTTGATTTCTCATTTGCTAGAGAGTGAGTTACTGGATTTTTCAAATACTTTTTAACAAGTGAATCAACATCTTTATCTAATGTGGCACTAAATAACATACGTTGTCCATCAGGCTTGGTTTGATCAAGAATTTTTTTCACATCTGGCAAAAATCCCATATCAGCCATCTGATCAGCTTCATCTAAAACGGTAATTAAAATATCATCCAATCGAATATGTTTCTTTTGAATTAAATCAATTAATCGTCCTGGGGTAGCAACCACAATTGGTACACCTCTTTTAAGGGCTTGAATTTGTTTTGAATATGAAAGGCCGCCGGCAACAACTTGAGAGTTTAAATTAACAGTTCTAGACAATGGCGCGATTACATCGCTGATCTGCATTGCAAGCTCTCTAGTTGGCGATAAAACTAAAGCAAGTGGTTTCATTGGGGCTGCTGTTTTTCCAGCTAACCGGGTCATGAGCGCTAGACCAAAAGCCAAGGTTTTACCGGAACCAGTTTGGCCTCGACCCAAAATATCTTTACCGGCAATCGCATCAGGCAATGTGGCTTTTTGAATTGGGAACGGCTTCTCAATACCTGCAGTATGAAGAGCTTTGATCAGCGCAGGATTAACACCTAAATCTTTAAATGACATAATTTACCAATCGAAAACATAGCGCGTCTCGATTATTTTTAAATTAAGACCCGCAAAATAACTGTGAGATACAGTAGCTAAACTATACCTTAGTTTATGTTACCTAATCTTCAAATTTTGCTTGAAATGCATCATTTATCATGTCTCTTAGTGAGTACATTGGCTTCCAATCTAAAATTTCAAGAGCTTTTCTAATATCTGCAACCAACCTTTCTGGGTCTCCATCGCGCCTATCAACAAATACTTTTGGGATCTTTCTTTTTACTACTTCCTCTGCTGTTTCTAATACTTCTAATACAGAGTTTCCACTCCCACTTCCGATATTAATAATTCTATTTTCCCCCGTAATTACTTTATCTATTGCCAAAACATGTGCTCTAGCTATGTCAACTACATGTACGTAATCTCTAATACAAGTTCCATCACTTGTATTAAAGTTAGTGCCAAAAATTTTTAGTGGTTTGTCTACAGTGCTTGATATTACGTTTGGAACAAGGTGTGTTTCTGGATCATGTCGCTCGCTTAACCATTTTTTCCCAGTATTTAGAGCGCCTGCCACATTAAAATAGCGGAGGGAAATAGCGCCTAGTTGGCCTTGGCTACATAAATTTGAAATATTTTTTTCGGTCTCTAACTTTGAAACTCCATATGGATTAATTGGTCTATTTTGTTCTGCTTCGTTTATTAGTAAAGATATTGGATTACCGTACACTGCTGCTGACGAAGAAAAAATTAATATTTTTATTCCTGCTTTTTCAATAGTACTTAATAGAGATTTTGATCCCTCAATATTATTTGAATGATATAGTTCAGGAAAACTCACAGATTCACCAACTGATGTTTTAGCTGCAAAATGTATTATTGCCTCAGAATCTCCTAAAACAGATTCTAGTTTTTCAGAATCTCTAATATCAATATTATGAAATTCAATTAGACCATTAATGTTATCTTCATGCCCAGTTGAAAGATTATCAATTCCGACAACCTTATGGCCATTTTTGATTAATAATTCAGCGGTAATTGATCCGATATACCCGGCCACTCCTGTAACTAAAATTTTCATTATTAAAGTCCCATTAATTGTGCTTGTGTTTCAAAATTAGGAACTTTTTTTCTAACATCTTCAAAACTTCCACAAGCGATGATTGAGCCGTTTTCCATATAAACAATTTTGTCTACGTTTATGATTGAAGACAATCTATGAGCAATCATAACTACCGTACATTTTCCTTTTAAATTTGATATTGAATCAGATACCTGTCGCTCTGTTTCTGCATCTAATGAACTAGTAGCCTCATCCAACACAATTATCTGTGGATCTGTAATAAGTGCACGCGCAATTCCTAGTCGTTGCCGTTGTCCACCGCTTAGCGCGGATCCACGCTCACCAACTAATGTATCTATACCATCTGGAAGAGATTTTATAAATTCATCTAAAGATGATTTAGAGACTGCGCTCTCTATTGCATTTTCTGGTATCTCTTCTTTTTTAAATCCTAGGCAAATATTTTCTCTTATGCTTTTATTAACAATCAAAACTTCTTGTGGAACATATGAAATGGCCCCAGGCCATTTTTTTATGGCTTCTATTGGCTGATGATTTGAAATTTTTATTGACCCTTTATCTGGCGAAATTACACCTAATATCAAATCTACTAGCGTAGTTTTTCCTGACCCGGATGCACCAACAATTGCTACGCTTTCTCCAGGCCCAATTTCTAAACTTATGTCCTTCAATGAAAATTTTGAGTTACTTGAATAAGACATGAAAACATTTTCGACTGATATTTTTGGGACAAATCCGTAGTAACTATCTAGGTGATTTGCAATGTTCATTTCTAATGGAATAGTATTTTTTAAATTATTTATTAATTGAAGTGTTGGCTGGCTCGTTCCTAAACTTGTTTTAATTTGAATTAATGCTTGTTGAATTCTAAGTGAAGCAGGTGCAATTCTTGATCCGGCTCCTAAAAAAATAGAAAGTGTAGCAATCGCATGTGGAGCATCTTGTAGAAGAAATTGTACGGAGCTTATAATTAGTGTTCCTAAAATTAAGGAAACTTCAATTACATATTTACTTATATTTGGCATAAAAGTTTTTTCTGCTAACACGTTTACCTGGGTTTTTTGCAATTTAATCAACGTCTCTGAGTAGTATGGGATTCGGTTCCTAACAAAGGCTTCTTTGTACGATGTGAGAATTTCTGTGAGTTTTCCGTTCTGTTCAACAGAAATTTCGTAGTCAAGTAACCCTAGCTTCTGAGCCCTAATGTGCATTAACTTGTAAAGTATTGCCCCAATAACACCAAAAAATGCTATTGATGTAACAGCAATAGAAGGATTTATTAAAAATAATCCAATTCCTAAAATAAATAAAAGTGATATGTCAGCGGTTAAAGTTAGAAGAGCTCCGAGTATAGATAATATTAGAATACTTATTCCTGTGTTTATTTTAAAAATTAGTTGCTGAGTTCCTTCTCTTTGAATTTCTATTATTGAACTTGAGAGTAACTTATTAAGTGTTTCCCGTGAAATTTCCGCACTTCGGTTACCTAAAAAAAATAGTGTTTTTCTAGAAATTATCACTGAGCAGATAGTTTTAGTAACTAATAAAATAGTTGCTACTATCGCTAACACTCCTACTTGCTTCTGAAATGTGAAATTTTCCATCTTAAAAAATACTAACAAATCGTTTACTCGAGTGCCTGGTCTTTTTGATTGAACTCCATTTACAGATAGCGCACCTACTACACCTATTATTATGACTCCTATAAGATCAAGAAGATTAATTATAATTTGAAGAGATGCTAAAAAAACTAATTTAAGACGGTTAGATTTATTTAATAAAAAAAAGATATTACTTATATTTCCATTTTTTATACTAAACAATTTATCTCATCTCTCAGTTAGTGTTTGCTAGCCGTAAAAGTTCATCGATTAATACCGAGCTGCGTGCAGACCAAGAATAATTCTTCTTTGAGTATAATGCTATATCATGGGCTGACGTTTCGTTAAGATTTAAATAGTTTTCAATCTGAGCCACTTCTGGGACCTGAGGAATAATATGGATCCATTTAAGATCAGAATTTTGTGAGCCTAATCCTTTCTTAGTTACAAATATAGGAAGCCCTGCTAATTGTGCTTCGTATAAAACTAAAGCATCAGCTTCTCCGAGTGAAGGTAAAATTAATCCAGAATACAAATGTAAGTTATTTGCTAAAAATTCTTTATTTTTTACTCCAATAAAAATATCTTTAATTTTTTTATTAGTTTTTAATTCTCTTAAAACTCTTTCATCTGATATTGGTCCAATGAACTCAATTTTTCTTGAGGAATTTTTAAATATTTGCCAAAGTTCATATTGAAATTTACGTTTTTCAACTTTACCAACACACACAAGTGGGCCTTTTGGATCTCTGCCAATAATTGGAGAAAAAGAACTCCCGTTTGGGGAAACTAAAAGCTTTGATGAATCAATGTGATTGGCAAAAGTTTGTCTTATTTCTTCAGATAAACATATAATTTTTTCTGAAACACTCATGTTTTTTAAAATATTTTTAAAATCTCTATTCCACGAGTCCTCAAAAGCACCGAAACCATAGTGAGAAATAGTCACGAGCGGGATTGATGGAAATAATTTCTTGATTCTTAAGCAGTCTTGATCAGAATGATTAAGAATAACATTATATTCTATTTGTGTCGCTTGTTTCCATTCTTCTATGTTTTTAGAATTCAATAACCATACTTCAAATCCCGCTGCTTCAAGAACGCTTTGAGTTTCAACAACAATATTTTCTACTGCCCCCCAACCAGAAGGAGGAATTGTCATTTGCCCTGGCGCAACAATTAATAATTTAAGCTTATTATTATTTGCAGATAATTTAACAAACTGTCTTGTTGGAAGTAAAAACCCTTTATCCCTAATAAATCTAAGTATTCGATTTATAATTCTCTTCGCTAAATTATTTAGCATTTATTGCTGAAAAGCTTGTGGGTGCTCTTCCTTCTCCAAATCTTTTTTCTTCAGTTATTATGAGAAATTCAATGTTTTTCAAATTTCTGTATTTGTTAACGCCACTAAATTCCGGTCCTAGTGAGTAAACATTATTATAGGCAGCATACTTATTCAAATGACTCTCGTCATGCCAAACTGCAATATATTTAAATGCTAAATCATTATTCACATTTAGTGAAAGTTGTTCGCACATATTTAAGAACTGCTTGCGATAACCAAACCACACAGCCCCGTGAAAATATTTACGCCGCAAATGTTTGGGGACAAAAGCTGATGAAATTTTATTTGTTTCCCAGGTTCCATATCCTCTTGAACAAGTTAATATTCTATTAATTAAGGGAGGCAAGAGTTTTGGATTACTAAAATAATCTAATACGCCTCTGAAGCCTTTGTTTCTAAAAAACCCAGGATGTACAACTAGGGCAATTCCACTTTTCCATTTATCGTAATTTAATTTAGTAGAAAAATCATTAATGATCCTCATATCGCTATCTAAGTACATTAGAATATCTTCTTGAAACAATTCTTTATTCTCGCTAAAAAATTTATATCTTAAGAGTGTGGCTTCAGGCCAGCCCCATGAAAAAATTTGATGAGTTATTAAATTTACTCTCTTTAAATGGCCTTTCCCCCAAGCGTTTGCTTCGGAAGTTTTATCAGTGAAAAGGTGGATGGTTATTTTATTAAAATTAACAAGGTTAGTGTTCTCAAGATCTAAGGCAACTTTGTACCATTTTTCAAGATAGGCATTTGTTGCAATCATGCAAACACCCAGTGAAGGCATCGAAGATTTAAGACTTATAGAGTTAAATTCCATAAATTTATTGTACTTGATAGTAGAGAATATGGATCAAGTTGTATGTTTCTGCGATAATAACCTGTGGTAAAAATAACTCACTTAATGCCAGTTAAAAATGGTTCGAGATATTTAGCTGATAGCTTGCGGGTTATATTCTCAAATGCATCTTTAGATGACGAAGTTATTATAATTAATGATGGAAGCACTGATAATACTTTAGAAATATTGAACCTGTCTAAAAAAGATTTTCCGAACCTAAGAATTATCACAACTAAAGGAATAGGAATAGTCAAAGCACTTAATTTGGGGCTAGTTGAAAGCTCACATGAATGGATAGCAAGATTTGATGTTGATGATATGTACACAGAGAATAGAATTAACAAACAGCGCGCAATTATTGCTGATGGTATAGCCGCTATTTTTTGTGATTACGAACTTGTATTAGATAACGGTGTTTCAACGGGAGTCATTCCTTCGCCCGTAGATAATCTTGCAACAATTATTTCCTTACTTTACTCACAACAAACTCCACATCCTGGGGTAGTTTTTAATAAAAATTTAATCACTGATGCTGGGGGTTATTTGGAAGATGATTTCCCCGTAGAAGATTTGTCCTTATGGCTAAGAGCATCAAGAGTGGGTAAATTAGTTTCTGTCCCTGAAGTATTATTAAAATACAGAATTTCAAACACAAGTACGTCTGGGTCACGACAAAAAGAAGCAAAAAGTAAAACGTTAATTTTAATTCAAAAATATGGTCTACCAATAAATTTTATAAAACAAAATTTCGATGAATTATCTGGAACTTACCAAAATTATTCAAAGTTACCTTTTTCAATAGAAAGACGTTTGCTGTTTATGAGAAATATGAACATGTTATACAAAGTGGCTCCACAGTTGAATCGGTTTAGCAATTCAAGTTATCCGATTTATATTTTTCGAAACCCTGTAACCGTATTAATTTTTATCAAACAAAAGTTAAGACGGCTTATTTATCGTAAATTTAATTTTTAATTACCATCCAGAATCTACCGTAATCCAGTTAGGTGGAAGTAGTTCATTTGGATTCAAACCAGAAATTGTCCAGGGTTTTGGCGCTACGACATTATTGCTTGATTCAGAAAGATATGCTGCCCACCAAGAAAAAGTTGAATTAGCTATAACGTGGGAGGAGCACTTTGACATTACTAACAATACTTCTAGATCAGAGACACCCTCTGGCTTATTAATAAATACAGTTTTATAAATATTACTTATTTTTTCAACTAAGGCATTGTCTAAGTCATCGCTAAATATCCAAATTTCCCGTTCTTTAGAATTTTTAGTTAATTTAGAGAGTGCCCTTAAGTAATAAGACTCATCTAAAAGACCATACCTCGAAGACTGCTGAATGTAGTCTCCTCGCCTTATGTGCATTGAAATTGGCTTAACATTTAATGCTTCAGACATTTTATTAATTGTCCAGGGAGAAATCGGTAGCTGATTTAAAGCTCGAATTATCTGGACTCTTGAGCCTTCGGCATATTTGTATGATTGAAAGTAGCCGCGAATTTTAATCACGTTTGTAAAGTCAGGTTCAGGTTGGAGGAATCCTATTTCTTTAGGCGAATAAATTTTCCTAATTTTTGAATAAATTGATATATTGTTACTTAATTTTCGATCTATCTTCCAAAGAAAGATAGTGATGTGAGATTTTGAAAAAATGTTTTCTTTAAATTGAATTTCTTTAAAAAGTTTATTTATAGGATTATAGTTTATATTCTTAAAGTCATTATTAACCTGATTGATAAAGACCACTTTTACTCCCTTTTTAATCTCAAAATATTTTGCAGCTGAATATTGAAATAATTGATTGCCAATACCGCCAGTCAACTCAAAATTAATTCTTATATTATCTTCGGTCACGGTCTACCTCGATATAAAATTGGTATAATATTTCTCATGGTTAAGATTGTAACAGTAGTGTCACGCATGAACGTTGGTGGAGTAGCTTCATTACTTATTGGATACATGGAAAACTTAGATAAAAATAAGTTTGAACATGTTTTGATTACCGGTAATTGTGAAGATAATGAAACAGATCTTTTGAAGCAAACTAATTTTGAAGGCAAAGTTATTTACTTGCGAAACTTAAAACGATCGGTTGGGGTATTTAAGGATTTAATAACATTTATAGAAATGCGTAAAATTTTAAAGTCTTTAAGTCCCGACATTGTTCATACTCACACTGCTAAAGCGGGACTAATTGGTCGACTCTCTTCTTTGAGTTTAAGAAACAAACCACTAATTATTCATACTTACCATGGTCATTTACTCTATGGATACTTTTCTGCGCTTATCTCTTTTCTTATAGTGACCATTGAGAGAGTTTTGGCTTGGGGAACAAATTTGTTAATTGCAGATTCCATGCAAGTAAAAATTGATTTGCTTAATTACGGGGTAGGTAAAGAAAAAAATTGGCAAGTAGTTTCACCTGGAATTCGTAAATTACCAAATATCGAATCTGATGTAGCACGGAATGAGCTGGGAATATCTAAAGATGCTAACCTAATTTGTTGGATTGGTAGGTTCACAAACGTAAAAAATCCAATGCTAGCTGCGCAAAGTTTTTCTACTTTAAAAAATAAAACTAATAAAAAATTTACGATGATAATGGTTGGTGACGGTGAGCTATTTACATCCGTACAGGAGTATATTTCAAATAATAAGTTAGACATTAAGTTGGTTGGTTGGAAAACTAATGTTAGTAATTTCTTAGCAGCGTCTGACATACTTTTGTTGACTAGTAAGAATGAAGGATTTGGAATGGTTATTGCGGAAGCGGGCTGGTATGGAAAACCAACAATATCAACGAAAGTTGGTGGAGTTACTGAATTTATTTCAAATGGGGAAACGGGCGTTCTGGTAGACTCTAACGAAGATGATATTTCAGATGCGATTTCACTTTTATTTGAAGATAGATCACTAATGAATAAAATTGGTGCGAATGCAAAAAAGCAAACTAATAACTTATTTACTTCTGAAATATTTACAAAAAAGCATGAAGAGATATATCTAAAGATATTGAATAGTTAGTAAGTTAATACCATGAATTTTTCAGAGATCAATTTCCAATCAATTATTGGCAGACAGCCGAGATCCACTGTTTTTCAAATAGACCAGGTAGAGAAACTCACAAAAGAAAGAGTCTTAGTAACGGGCGCTGGTGGAAGTATTGGGTCAAAAATAATTGAGTTTTTATCACGCATTGATGGGCTTAATTATTTAGCTACTGATCGAGATGAAGGCTCTCTGCATTCTTTATCATTAAAGTTGAACTCGACCGCTTTGTTTGATCAACCCCAAATAGAGCTCTTGGATTTACGAGATGTTGAAGGTATTCGTCAATGTATTTCCATTTTTAAGCCGACTTTGATTATCCACGCTGCTGCTTTGAAGCATTTAAGTGCACTTCAACGACAGCCGAGAGAAGCACTTTTAACGAATGTTTTTGGCACCGCAAATTTAGTTGAAGTTGCAATTGAGAAAGGAATTAATAAATTTATTAATGTTTCAACGGATAAAGTTGCTGAATACACGAGCGTATTAGGATTCACAAAAAACTTGCTGAGTTATATGTTGCGAGTTTTAGGAATGAAATTTATTCTGGATTTACATCTTGCCGCTTTGGAAATGTATTTAACTCTAGAGGTTCTGTGATAGAGACATTTATATATCAAATTCAAAATAATAAACCGATTACTCTTACTGACAGAAAGATAGATAGATTTTTTATGTCAATTGAGGAGGCAGCGCATCTAACTTTAAAATCCTCATTATTGAACGCAGGGGACGTACACATTTTCGATATGGGGGAACCAGTATCACTGGAATTTGTGATTGAAAATCTTCAAAAAGTCATTGGCCTTAGATCTCCAATAATTATCACTGGTTTAAGAGATGGTGAAAAAACTTCTGAAGTATTACTTTCAAAATCAGAAATTTCTTACCCAACATCAGACTCAAGAATAACTTATACTAATCTAACTACTGAGCTTAATTCTTCTCAAGAATTAATTTTACAAATTAAAAATAGAGATGAATCTGGTTTGCTCAAAGAAATTAATAAATATACCGGATCACGTAGACATTAATTAATTAAAATTATTTCTTCTTTCATTGCTATTTCGATTGAAAATATTCCTGGCTCTGAACTAGTTTCGTTTTTTCCATTCGATACTTTTATTTCTGGAAAATTTGTAATGGTACTCATCCCAATCCAAGAATCTAAGTTACTTAACTCGCCGTTAATATTAACTTTTGATATTTTAGCAACTGGATGTCCGTCCTTTGACGGATGGATCCCACTTGTCCATTTAATAAAAAATGGAAGTTGTGCATCATCAATAACATTTAGTATTCCAATTTGTTCCCATGACAACTCACTTCCGTCTGGTTTTCGTCGTTGTCCATTTACAGAGTTGCGGCCAATTCTTTTTTCAATTGAACTTATATCTTCTGTTGCTAAAACCCATGTTAACCAACCCCCACCTTCTTCGGATTTTTTCTTGACAGCTCTTCCAAACGGTGTGGTCTCTGTTGCTGGGTGATCGAGCGCACATACAACTTCAATGTACTGCCCGTTCAATAATGGAGCTGTGAAGTTTTGTGTTCCAAACTTTGGATGAATTCCGCCGTCAATAAACGCGGTTCCAATTTGTGAACCAATCCGATTAACTACATCAGAGATCTGGTCATGGGATGCTACATATGAAACATGGTCAAGACGCATGAGAGTATTTTGCCTTACCTTTGTGGGTGCTAATTACCACTTCTTTAACGCAGTTCACACATTAGGGCTTCAATTAGTAGCAAAGGGGCAGCATTTTGTGCCAAATTCCTCCTAGTTTTCAAAATTGCTTCGATCTTCTTTAGTGTCCGCTCCGGACCCTCATTAGCTGCAAGCTTACTAATTTCAGTTTTTAGATCATCGTTTATAAGTGAATCACTTGATCCTGATTGAACAAGTAAAACATCTCGATATAAAGTTGAAAGATCTAATAAGGCTCGGTCAAGATAATCCCTTACCATCCGAGTAGAGCGAGATTTTTGTTCCTTCTCTAAATCTTTAACAGCTTTTGAACCACCAGCAGCTAATTTTGATCCACTGCCGCCCCATGCCTCTTTTAGTTTAGAAATTTCTAATTCATCTTTTACTTCAGAGTCAGCTAGTGCATCAGCTTTTGCTGCCTCTACTAAATTCTGCGCAGCTTTAAAAGCAGTTGCAATATCTTTAATTGTGAATGGTAATTTCATAATATTTTTTCGGTTTTCTTTTGCCTTTGGATCTGTCGCTAATCTCCTGGCTCGACCAATATGGCCGCCAGATGCTTTAGCAACAAATTCAGCAGTAGTGGCATCTATTGAATCTCGTTCCATTAATAATTTAGTAATTGCTTTAGTAGATGGTGTGCGCAGTGAAAGGTGGCGACATCTTGATCTAATTGTGGGTAGAACATCGGTAAGAGTTGGTGCGCAAAGTAACCAAACGGTTCTAAGCCCAGGCTCTTCTACTACTTTAAGTAAAGCGTTCGCAGCTGAGTCAGTTAACCGATCAGCATCTTCGATTACCACCACTCGCCAAGCTGCAACTGATGGAGCCCATGAAGCCCTGCTTATTAAATCTCTTATCTCATCTATTTTTATTGATAAGCCTTCAGTTTTAATTAATTCAACATCAGCGTGTGAACCAGTGATTGTTGACATGCAATCAACA
>Ga0136644_10003649_pt1 | contig 11518 bp, 7 predicted proteins | sample C_130820_EF_Meta_FD_94780 | JGI IMG/M metagenome (GOLD analysis project Ga0136644, IMG submission 94780) | Freshwater microbial communities from Lake Croche, Canada to study carbon cycling - C_130820_EF_MetaG (v2) (version 2) | ecosystem: Environmental > Aquatic > Freshwater > Lake | place: Lake...
ATTAAATTAATAGAATTAATATCAAAAGAATAAAAATTATAAATTTGATTACAATTATAGAATAATTTAAGATTATCAGTTTGTAAAATGATATTTTCTGATGATTTAATAAATGATAATAATTTATTTGAATTAATAATATTATTAGACATCAATGTAAAGAAGTTATAATTATTATAAATAAAATTAAATTTTACAACTTTGATATCTGTAATTAGATATTTATTAAAAGTTTCAACTCGTAAACTATATGAATCATAAAAATCAAGAGTATTATTTATTAAAGTTGTTTTCAATGAACTATATTGATTAAATAATTCTGTATAATTTTCATTAATTGTCACATTAATATAACTTTTAGATAGATAATCTCCAGATTTTGGTATAATAAAATTAATAATATTATTTTTTTTAATATTATTACCAGGTATTTCATAATTATTTATAAAAAAATTACTATATCGTCTATAATAAATTTTAAAATATGTTATCTGAGGTGAATTTGTAAAAATATTATCATCACCATTAGTTATAAGTTGTATAAATCCAACACCCATTTAATATTAATATTATAATAGAATAATATTAATAATAAATTTAATTTTAAACAAAAAACATTATTAATAAGTGTAAGCTGTAGCAGCAATTCCTCCACAAAATCTCAATACATTATAATTAGTGACTTGAACAATTAGTTTATAGTCATTTATATTATTATTAGAATTACTATTATTATAGTCAATATTATTATTAATTTGTAATTTTAGTGAGAAATTAGGTATTCTACTTAAATTACATGATCCGGATGGTTGTGTTTCAGTAGGATTTAAACAGAATGAATAAATATTTAATCCTTTTTGTGGAATAGAATTATAAAAATTGTAAGGTTGTACATAATTAAAATAATTTATATTTTCTCCAATTAATACTGTACTATTCATATAAATATATGATTCTTGAATAATATCATTTTTAATTGTAGATTGTATTAAATTATTAATAATATTATAATTATAATTATAATTAGTATTATTTATATAAAAAAGACCTTTAGTAAAATTAATAGGATCAAATAGTGTATAATTATTATAAATAATATTAGCATAATTTTGTATTAAATTATCAATATTAGAGATAGTATTAATATTATTATTATTATTTAGTTGATATGAAAAAACATTAATATTATTATTAAATATATCATTAATATTAAATTTTTTAACAACAAACCAATACATATCTTTACAACAATGGAAGAAATCTAAAACAAATGAGTTATTATTAATAGAAATATTATTAAATTGTATTTCTTGAATTTGTGTAATTAAATATTCATGAGCAGATTGAGCAAATTTTTTTCTTTCTATATTATCTAAATAAATATATTCTGCAACAACTGAAACTTCTAATTTAGTCAATATAATATCATTTATATTATTAACAAGAGAATTAATAATCTTATTTCGCAAGTCAATACTATCAATATTATAATCAATATTAACCTTAATGCATTCAGTAAAACTTTTCAAATTAACTTTTAATTGTATAGAATTATACTGCAGTGAAATTAAAGGAAAAGATAATCCATAATTACCATTAAACCAGAAAGGTAATGCTAAATATAAATATGTTTCATCTTGTTTTGTATTAAAATTATTAATTGATTGATTATTTCCAATTAATATATTATAAATATCAGTATTTTTATAAAATAAATCTCCATAATTATTTATATAAAAATCACTCAATGAACTAATTTTATTACTACCAATATAAATATCAATAGAATTAAATAAATAAATAGCAATTTTATTTACCCAAGAAATAGATATATTATTTTTTTTAATTAATAGATTTTGAAGTTGATTATAAATATATGTATTAAGATTATAAATAATATCTAAATTTTTATAAATTGTAAATTTAAAGAGATCATATGATAAGAAATCTTCAGACCAATCATTATAAATGTAAATTAAATTATCATTAATAATTTTAAACAAAGAAGCATTATAGAATATATTTAAATTATTTTGAGTAGTAGAACTAATAAATCCGTTATTAAAGAAGAAATTAATAGATTGAAAAAATTGGTTAAATTCATCTACATTAATATAATTTAAAATGAATGTCTTCAAGTCATTAATATATGTATAAATTATAGTATTATCATATTTTGCAAAAAATGTATCAATAATATTTAATTCTTTATTATAAAATTCTAAGAAATACTGATAATATAGTACATAATCTTGATATGATGATGTTAAATTATTATTAATAATATTTAAAATATTTGTATCTGTTAATATACTATCAATATCAATTTTAGGTAATTTAATTCTTAATGTTAACCTAGATAACAAATCTCCACTATTTTTAGGTATAGTTAAAACCGAAGTTGATCCAAAATTTACATCATTATCAAATGAGAGTAAAGTTATTTTTTTTCCAAAATTAGTATATCTTCTATATATAATATTAAAAAAAGTAATCTGTGGATTACCGGTTAGAGTAATATCTTGAGTTCCAGATGATATAATTTGAACTAATCCACCAGGCATTTATAATATATATATTTTAATATTTTAAAATCTATTAAATATTATAATTTATAATATTTAATAATGGAAATATTAAAAGAGGAATCTGAAATTTGTAATAATGATTTATGTTTAGGTATAGATTTTGGTACTACTAATTCATGTTTAAGTATATGGTATAATAATAAATCAATTATTATTCCAGATTATGATGGTAGTGAAACTATTTCAACTATTATTGAATTAGATAATGATAAAAAAATAATAGGTAAAGAGGCATCTATAAGAAAAAACATGTATGATAAAACAAATAATTTATCAAATAATAAAAAAAACATATTTTTAGTATATGAAATTAAGAAATTGTTAGGTAAAAAATATTCAGAATTAACGATGAATGAATTAAACATGATAGCGTATAATATAAAGAGTGATGAAAATGATGATATAATAATATATGATGAAAATATGAACAAGAATTATTATCCAACTGAGATATCAGTACATATTTTTATGAGTTTTAAAGTTAGAGCAGAAAATTATTTATCTACAAAATTAAATAAAAAAGTAACAATAAAAAACGTAGTATTATCAGTTCCAGCATATTTTAATAAAAATCAGAGAGAAATTATTAAAAACAGTGCAACTTATGCAGGTTTAGAAGTTATAAGATTAATAAATGAACCAACAGCAGCTGCAATATGTTATGGTTTAGGTAAAAACAGAGATACAAATAATATAATAGTATTTGATTTTGGTGGAGGTACATTAGATGTAAGTTTATTAAATATAACAGATAATGTATATGAAGTATTAGGATCATGTGGAAATAATAATTTAGGAGGTTCAGATTTTGACAATAAAATAATGGAATATTGTATATTAGAATTTATCAAAGAGAATATTTCTTTAATTGAAAATAAAGATACTTTTATTAATGAAATTGAAGAAAATATATTATATAAATTAAAATATCTATCTGAACAAGCAAAAATTACATTAAGTAGTAATTTACATACAAAAATTAAAATAAATAATTTTTATAAAAATTTACACTTAAATGTTAATTTTAGTAGAGAAAATTTTAATACAATTTGTCAAGATTTAATTAGAATTATTATTAAACCAATTAATGATCTACTTATTAATTGTGATATTGAAAAAAAGGATATTAATGAAATCATTATGGTAGGTGGTATGACAAAAATACCAATAATAAGATATAATATAGAAAGATATTTCAATAAAGATGTTAATTATTCGATAGATCCAGATAATGTAGTATCTATAGGATGTGCTATACATGGATATATGATAATAAATAAAACATCTATAAATGATAAATTATTATTAATTGATAGAACATCATTATCAGTAGGATTAGAAACTTCTGGTGGATTAATGGATATTCTAATACCAAGAGGTAGTATAATGCCGATAAAAAAAATAAAAAAATACACAACTGATAAAGATTATATAGATAGTATTTATATAAAAATTTTTGAAGGTGAAAGAAAATTTACGAAAGATAATATTTTAATAGGGGATTTTATATTATCAGGTATAGAAAAACAAAAAAGAGGAATACCTGAAATTCAGATAATATTTGAAATAGATATAGATGGTATAATAAAAATAAAAGCAGAAGATTTAGATAATCCATTAAATAAAAAAAGCATACAAATATCAGGTAATAAGAATAATTTAAATGAAGAGCAAATTAACGAGTTAATAGAGAATGCTAAAAAGATGGATTATCATGATAGAATAGATAAATTCAAGAAAGAATCTTACATATCATTAATTGATAGTTCAAACAAAATAATAGAAAATTTAAGTTCATCAGATATTAAGATAGAGAACGAATTAAAAAACGATATAGTAAACAATGTAAATGAAATATTAAGTTGGTTAAAAAATAATACGTATGATTTAATAGATGTAGATAAATACAAAGAATTACTTCACGATTATAAAATGAATTATAGTATATATTTAATTCAAAATAACAATATAATAAATTTAGAATGTATAAATAACGAGAAAGAAGTAGATTGTATCGAAATATATGATACAGAAGATTCAAATAAAAATTATATTGAACAAATCAAGTATTTTAGAGAAATTTTAGATGAATATAATGATATATATAAACAAATAAAAATAATTAAATATATGAATAATGAAACAGATAATAAAATAGATAATATTTTATTATTATATGAGAAAGTTAACAATTATGCAAATGACATATTAATCAAGTTTTTTGTAGAAAAAAATTTAAATGATGAAATTGTTACAGAATATTGTAGTAATTTAAATAAATATGATTTAGAATTTAAAGAACAATATGAATTATTAGATGATGAATATAATATAATAAATAAATTTATATTAAATATAAAAACAAAAGAAGAAGAATATTTAAATTTATTAGAAAAAATAAATTCAGATTCTAACAATGATAAACAAAAAATAGAAAAAATTAATGAAATAAATAAAAAATTAGATATAATTATAGAATTAGATAGTATAATATATAAAGTAAATTCTGGATATATTTCAATTGAAAATTCTGAATTAATGAACATGATAAATAAATTAAATTCAATTAGTTAAAGTTTTATAATAAGCAAATAATGTATGAATATAATTAGTTGGTACTTGTTTAATATCTATATTGATAGATTTAAAAATATAATAAATAGTTTCAAAAAGTGTAATATTAAGATTTTTAATTATAAATCCAATAGCGATAAATGCTGATAATATTATATTATTACTATTAATTAAAATAATTTGGTTATTTTTGTAAGAATTTTCAATAAAATTATTAGTAGAATTAAAGTCAATAGTTATTAGTTTATTAGATTTAATTAATAAATCGTTATAATTAATATTTATATTTAATACTTTAAAATCGTCATTATTATCAGTTTCTATAAAATTATTTATACTAATAATATTTTTTATATTATTACTTTTAATATATTCTTCAAATAAATTATCATCATTTGTTAATTCAATATTACCACTAATATATAGATTAGGTATTATTTGTTTAATGTAAATTTGAACCATTATAATAAATATTTATATATTATTCTGATATATAAAAATTACCAATTTCTTTTAATTGATGTTTTGTGAAATTCTTCTATTATATTATTTAACATTTGTTCGTATCTTTTTAATTTATCTTTATTTGTAAAATATGTTTTATTAATATTATTTTCATATTCATTTATTAAATTTATTAAATTAATTATTTCTTCTTTTTTAGACATATAAAATATCCTTATATTTTAATTTCATATAGTTTTCCATTTTTTAATGCACTATTTTTATTATATGAATTTATTTCACTGTTTTTTAATAATTCACTTATTTCATTTAATTTTTTTATGTTTTGTTCATTAATTCCAGTAGAATGAACAATGGTATCGTCTATTTCTTTATAACCATTATCATTATCAGAATCATTATCACTAAATAAATCTTTTAAATTTTTAATAGGTTGACCATCTTTATTAATTATTTTATAATGATCCAATATATTTTTATTAATATTTAACTCATTTAATACATTATTTGATTCTGAATTATTATTAGAATCACTAATTGTTTCACTAGATGCTTCATTAGAAGATTCACCAATTATTTCACTAGATGTTTCATTAGAAGATTCACCAATTATTTCACTAGATGTTTCATTAGAAGATTTATTAGAATGATCTAGTTTAGTTAATAAATCATTTTTGAGTGAAATAATATGATCAAGAGATTCCAAATTCATGTTACACATATTTTGGATATTAATAATATTTTTAAGAATTAAACTACTAAATCTATAAGTTAGAGTTGAGAAGACCTTTGATATTTTATTAGGGTCATTTAAATTATTTTCATAAATTGACATATTTTTAAATATCCAAATAATAAATTGATAATAAAAAAATAATAATACTTGATTATTTTCATTATTTTCAGATATACTATTATTTATTGTATTATAAATAAAATTTTGTAATTTAACAATAATATCTAAATTAGATGTAAATATAGAATTTATAAAATTAAATTCATTTACTTCTAATATATGATTGTAACTTAATGTATATAAATATTTTTTAATATACATATTGTTATTATCAATCATATTTTTTAATATATCATCATTTGATATAACACATTCAATTCCAGAATTATTATAAATTATATATGAATTATTATCGTCATTAAATTCTACTCTATTTTGTGTTCCCCCTAATAATTTATTTTCAACTATGTCATCATCTAATTTTAATTTATATGAATCATTGTTAAATTTATCAAAATTATTATCAATATTCATATTATAATTATCATTAAAATTATTAATATTATCATTAAAATTATTATTATTGAAATTATTATTAATATTATTATTTTTGTTTAAATTAATATTACTTTCATGGATACTATCTTCTTTTTGTTTATAATATTCTGATGATAATTGTTTATTATTACTTTCTTTTTTTATTGGTTTTGTATTTAACATTACTTATATAATTCTATATTATAAAAAAATTATATTATTTTATTATTTTATTATTTTATTATTTTAATATTTTATTATTTTATTGAAAAATTTAATAATACATAAGTATTATTAAATTATTACTATTATTTTTATTATTTTTACCTAATTAATATTAGTTAGTAATTAAACAGCCTTGGGAGCTTTTTGGAGTTTATTGTGGAATTTGTATTCAATTTGTTTTACAGAACCATCAGCATTTGCAATTTCAACTTTAACTGGATTATCTAAAATTTGTCTCTTTCCAATATATTTATATTCTTTGTGCTTGCTATTTCTAGTGCATTCTTTAATTGAAAAATTAATATCTACATTGACACCACCATTTTGTTGGCCAGATTTCTTGCAATCCTTAATAATTGAACTAAATGCCTTATTAGCTGCTTGTTTGGGCTTCTTGCCACAATATCTTCCTTGAATTTGATTGTTGTAAATTAATTTGAAATATCTTAATCTTGCATTTGCATCACCTTCGGCATCACCTTCTGCATCACCTTCTGCATCCTCGGTTTCTTGTTTAACTTCTACTTTTGCTTTATTCTTCTTTTCAGTTGTTTTTTTATCAGCTTTCTTTTCAGCTGTTTTTTTATCAGCTTTCTTTTCAACTGTTTTTTTATCAGCTTTCTTTTCAGCTTTCTTGTCAGCCTTCTTCTCAGTTTTTTTTGCTGATTTAGTAGAAACACTTTCTTCAGCTACTGTTTCTGCTTTTGCTTCTTTTACATCTTTGGCTGCTTTTACTGCTTTAGTCTTTTTAGAAGGCGATGTAGCAGTTTGTTTAACATCAGTAGATGCTTCAGCTACAACTGGTGCAGCTTCAGTTGTAGTTTTCTCATCAGCTTTTTTAGCTTTTTTAACTGTTTTTTTTTCTGTTGTTGCAGCTGCTTCAACAGGTGCAACTTCAGCAGTTTTACCAGAAGTTTCTTTAACTACTTGTTTAGTATTTTTACCAGTTGACTTTTTAGTGGAAGTTTCAGTGTTTGTGTTTTTGGATACCATTATTATAATGTGTATACTTTTTTAATTTTTAAATTATTTTAATAAATGACGATAAAAATATTTTTTTTTTTGATACTATAATATATAAGATAAATGAATATTATAAAAGAAGATATTTTTAAATGTAATATATTACAAAAAGAATATAAAAAAATAAGTTTAATACTGGTTAATATTCAAGACGTAATAATACAAAATGAGAATATATTATTGTATTCAAAAAATAATTCAATGAAAGCATTAAATGAACTAATTAAAAAATTAAATGAATTGTATAATAAATCTATAATAGATATAATATCAAAAGATAAATCTACAAAAGTGAATATATTGCATAATGAATCAATGTATTCAGATATACCTGATATAAAATCGGAGAATAAATCAGAAGATTATAGTACACAAGAAGAAGTAGATACCAAAAAAATAAATAACAAAATTAAAAATAATATTGATAAACAAGATAATAATTTAAACATAATATTAAGTAAAGACGATATAATAACACTTGAATTAATAGACAACATAAGAAATAATTTGGTACACATAGATAGTTTAAACAATTATGGTAAATACAATAATTTAAAAAAAATAGCGATGTTTAATCCATTAAAAGAAATCAAAGAACAAATAATATTATTATGTAAGATAGTTGGATTTACAACAATAAATGATATAATATATTTAACAACAAATATAAATAATTACAATATGAATGATGATAACAAAATGAAAATTGATTTATTAGATAAAATATTTGTTCCATTAAATTACGAGATAGAAAAAAAGAATAATAAATTAGTAAATATCAAAATAAGTAAATATAATGAAAATCACGTAATATTATTTAATAATCAATGTATGGTTGAATTAATGGTAAATAATAATTTATTTAAGATAAATGGATACATTAAATCAGATCCATTAAATATTTACATAAGAACTTCACAAATATCAAATATGTTTTTATTTAATAAAAAAACAAGATTTGAAGAATTAATAAATTATTTAAAATCTCCTTCAAATAATATAAAATTAGAATTATCTAAAGAAAATTTAAATAAATTAGAAAAAATAAATTTTGATTTTGCAGATATTTATTTAAAAAATATGACAATAACTGAATTAATAATTATAAATGATGAAGAATTTATAGAAAAATTATATGAAGATTATATAAAATTTATTGAATTAAATAAAATACAATTTGTAAGATTAATTAAAACTTTTACAAAAGATGCTAATGAAAATTTATATACAATTTATAATACCATTAAACTATTATTATTAGGATCAGACGAAAATTGTTCTATTGCTAGTTTATTATTTAATTTATTGAAAGATAAAAAAAATGCAGGAAATAATGAATATATTGCAAATATAATATATCAACAATTAAATTATATTGGTCAAATAAAATTAAAAAAATCTAATTTTAATATTAAAAATGAATTAGAAAAATTAAAAGGTATAACGTCGTCAGATGTTGATTTAAAAAGACAAGTATTATTATCAAAAAACATGCCAGATCATATTAAAAAAATATGTTTAGAAAAACTAGAAGATTTAAAAAATGCAAATAATGAAACATCTAAAATAAAATTATATGTTAATATATTAGTACAATTTCCATGGCCATCTGATTCTGATGATAATTTGTTTAAATTAGTTAGTATTGATAAAAAAAAATCTAAAGAATTTTTAGAAAATGTTGAAATGAAGCTAAATAAACAAATATATGGTCATACTATAGCAAAAACTAAAACTTTACAAATATTAGCTAAATTAATATCAGTACAGGGTTCACATATTAGTCCTATTGCACTTGCAGGACCACCTGGTGTAGGTAAAACAAAATTTGCTCAATGTTTGGCAGAATGTTTAGAAATACCTTTTGTTCAAATTACATTAGGTGGACAAAATGATGGTGAGCTTTTACATGGTCATGGATATACATATTCTGGTGCACAACCAGGATTAATTGTTAAAAAAATGGTTGATGCAGGATCATCCAGATGTATAATGTATTTTGATGAATTAGACAAATGTGTATCAAAATTTGGTCAAACTAATGAATTAATGAGTATATTAATACATTTAACAGATCCAATGACAAATAATTCATTTCAAGATAGATTTTTTCAAGAAATATCTTTTCCATTAAACAAGGTAATATTTATGTTTTCATTCAATGATATATCAAAAATAGATAAAATTTTATTAGATAGAATGGAAGTATTAAATGTAGATAGTTACAGTATAAAAGAAAAAATAACAATAACAAATGATTATTTATTATTACAATTATGTAAGGAAATTGGTTTTGAATACAAATCAGTAATATTTACTCCAGAAATTTTGACAAACATTATTGAAAATTATACATTTGAACCAGGTGTTAGATCATTAAAAAGAAATGTAGAAAATATATTGTTAAAATTAAATATTGATAAAATTTATCAACGAGGTTTATTTAAAGATGATATAGAATTCAGTGTTACTAATCCTCTTATAATAAATAATGATATAATTAAAGATTACTTAGGTGATGTTAAAATGACTTTTAAATCAATTCATCCTAAACATATGATAGGTGTTGTAAATGGATTGTATGCAACATCAATGTGCAGTGGTGGTATTGTACCAATACAATTAACTGGTAATTATTTAGGTTTAAGTAATAAATTTACTCTAAAACTAACAGGTAATCAAAAGAAAATTATGAGGGAATCAATATTATATGCATTTACAACAGCTATAAATTTATTAACAGATAATGCAAAAGAACAATTTTTCTTACAATATAAAAATGGTATTCATATTCATACACCAGAAGCAGCAACACCCAAAGATGGTCCAAGTGCTGGTGTATCTTTTACATTAGCATTTTTATCAATAATGTTAAATTTAAAAATTAATAGAGAAATTGCATTAACTGGTGAAATAGATTTATATGGAAATGTATCTAAAATAGGTGGTGTTAAATATAAAGTTCAAGGAGCATTTAAAGCAGGTGTTAAAATTATTTTCTTACCTTCTGAAAATAAAGAAGATTTAGAAAAAACAAAAAAAGAATTACCTGAAATTTTTGTAGATAATTGTAATCAAATAATATTTGTAGATCATGTGTTAGAAGTAGCAGAAAAAGCTTTGATAGATTGGGATAGTAAAAAATATCTAATAGAAAATAAACATATAAATTAAAAATAATAAAAAAAAATCACAAAATTATAAAAATTTTATAAAATTATATAAATTTTATAAAATATAAATTTATTAATAAATGGAAAATAATATAAATTTTTTTATTATATTAAGTTTATTTTTAATACAATTTTTTATTATATTTTTTTTAATTTTTATTATTTATAATTATTTTAATAAATTATATAAATTACAA
>Ga0136644_10003650_pt1 | contig 11518 bp, 10 predicted proteins | sample C_130820_EF_Meta_FD_94780 | JGI IMG/M metagenome (GOLD analysis project Ga0136644, IMG submission 94780) | Freshwater microbial communities from Lake Croche, Canada to study carbon cycling - C_130820_EF_MetaG (v2) (version 2) | ecosystem: Environmental > Aquatic > Freshwater > Lake | place...
AGTCGGCAAGATGAGTTTCCATGGCCTCAGAGCTCGGGGTGGAGTCGCCCGGGGTTGAACAACGCGTGCGGATCAAAGGCCTTTTTCAAGCGTCGGTGGATCGTCAACAAGGGCCCGCTGAGCGGCGAAAAAACGGCATCGGCGCTCGCGTGGTGGCTACGGAACCGGGTCGCATGCCCGCCCAAGCCAGCGACCCATGCGCGCAGCGCTGCGCCCTCGACGCCACCCTGGAGCCAGCGCTGCGCACCGCCCCACTCGATCAGCGTCGCCGGGGCCACACCGGCCTCTTGCGGTGGCGCCAGCGGGGCACAGCGCGCCGGCAGCGCGAGTCGCCACAACGCCGGCGAAGAGGGGGATGCGGAAGCGGATGGCAGCGTGAAAAACGGGTGGGTTTGTTCGCGCAGCGAAGTCCAAAACCCGTCGGCGAGCGCCGGCTCGACCGGAGCTAAACCCTTCCCCAGCGCACGCACCGCCCCCTCCACCGCGGCCCGCGCCCCGGAGAGCCGAATCCATGCGGTCTCGTCGACCCAGGCGGCGGCCGAAATCGGCAGCGGTTGCGCAGCCCACTGATCAAATGCAGCCAGAGCCTGCGCCTGCCCCATCGGTAGCGCCAGCGTCGTCTGGGCGAGCGGTCGCGGCAAAACTTTGAGCGAGACTTCGGTCAGCACGCCCAGCGCACCCAAGGAGCCAGCCAGAAGGCGCGCAATGTCATAACCCGCGACGTTTTTCATCACCTGGCCACCGAAGCGCAACAACTGCCCTCTGCCGTCGAGCATCTCGATACCCAACACGAAATCGCGTACCGCGCCAGACGCCATGCGTCGGGGCCCCGACAAGCCCGCGGCGACGCAACCCCCGATGGTTGCCTGATGCCCAAAATGCGGCGGCTCAAAACCGAGCATCTGCCCCCTCTCGGCCAAAGCAGCCTCGAGCTCTACGAGCGGTGTACCGGCCTTGGCAACAACAACGAGTTCGCTGGGCTCGTAGCTCACGATACCGCGCCAGGCGCTCAAGCAGAGCGCTTGCGCATCCGCAGCCCGCAAGCCGTTACCGTAGAAGGCTTTGGTACCGCCACCGCCCACCGCAAGTGCCTTGCCGTCCACGCCTGCAGCCCGAATCTGTTCACTGAACAACCGCAGCGCGGGTGGAATCGCTTCGCTATTTGACATCGTTCAGAACGCTGGGATCGTGCTGCCGAGCCGTCTTAGAAGCGCGGCAGATCGGCGAACGGCAGATGTCCGCCGCGAACGTGCATGCGCCCATACTCTGCACAACGATGCAAGGTCGGGATCAGTTTCTCCGGGTTGAGCAGACCGGACGGGTCAAACGCATGCTTGACCGCGAGAAAAAGGTCGAGCTCGTCCCGACTGAACTGACTACACATTTGGTTGATCTTCTCAATGCCAACGCCGTGTTCGCCCGTTACGGTTCCACCGACCGCGACACAGAGCTCGAGAATTTCGACCCCAAACGCGTCAGCCCGAGCAAGCTCATCCCGATCGTTGGCATCGAACAAGATCAAGGGGTGCAGATTGCCATCACCGGCATGAAACACGTTCGCGCAGCGCAGCCCATAGCGCTCTTGCATCGCCTCGATCGCGGTCAAGACCTCGCCCAAACGCTTGCGCGGGATCGTGCCATCCATGCAGTAATAGTCGGGCGAAACCCGGCCGGCCGCCGGAAAGGCGTTCTTGCGCCCCGCCCAGAAGCGTAAGCGCTCGGGTTCGGAGCGCGAGACCGCGAGCCGGGTCGCGCCAGCCCCTTCAAACACCGCCTGCATGTGCGCCACCTCTTCGGCGACTTCCTCGGGCGTGCCGTCGGATTCACACAGCAAGATGGCGGCGGCCTCGAGGTCATAACCGGCCTTGGCAAAGGGTTCCACCATGGCAACCCCTTTGCGATCGATCATCTCCAGACCGGCCGGAATGATGCCGGCGGAAATGATCGCGCTGACCGCGTCGCCGGCCGCTTCCACAGTAGCAAAGGACGCCATGATGACGCGCGCCAAAGCAGGCTTCGGCACCAATTTAACGGTCGCCTCGGTCAGCACCCCCAGCATGCCTTCTGACCCGACGTAGAGCGCCAACAGATCGAGTCCAGGCGCGTCCGGTGCGAGTCCACCGAGCTCGACGACTTCCCCGTCGATCGTCACCACCCGCGCGCGCAACACGTTATGAACCGTGAGGCCATATTTCAGACAGTGCACGCCGCCCGAGTTTTCAGCGATATTGCCGCCAATACTGCAGGCAACCTGCGACGAAGGGTCGGGCGCGTAGTAAAGCCCATGCGGTGCCGCCGCCTCGCTAATCGCCAGATTGCGTACACCCGGTTGCACGGTCGCGGTGCGCGCCAGCGGATCAATCGCAACGATCCGGTTGAATTTTGCCATCCCCAGCAAAACGCCCTCGGCGTGCGGGAGCGCTCCGCCCGAGAGCCCGGTCCCCGCACCACGCGCGACGACCGGGACCCCCAACTCGCGACAGCGGCGCAATACCGCCACCACCTGCGCCTCGGTCTCGGGCAGAACGACCACCATCGGCAACTGTCGATACATGGAGAGGCCGTCGCATTCGTACGGGCGAGTCTCTTCCTCACGCCACAGCACGCAGTGGGCTGGTAAGACGGCGCGCAACGCCGACAACACGTCCTGTTGGCGCGCCGCGTCGATCGGCATCTGCGCCGCGAGGGGACTGTGGGGTGCGGCGACGGAGGGTTCGCGTTGCGTGTCGCGGTCCGTCAAAGACGGGGGATCGATCACCGCTGGCATGGCCGTCAGATCGCTAGATATTGTTGACGCAACTCCGCGTTCTCGATGACTTCCTTGGCGGTTCCGTCAAAAACGATCTCGCCCATGTCAAGAATCAGCGCACGATCGGAAAGATGCAGCGCTGCGATTGCGTTTTGCTCGACGATAATCGTTGTAAATCCCAATCCTTTAATCTCCTCGAGAATCTTCTCGATCTCACGAACGATCACCGGGGCCAAGCCCTCATACGGCTCATCGAGCAGCAGCAACTTCACGTCACGGGCCAAGGCGCGCGCAACCGCAAGCATTTGCTGCTCACCACCGGACATCGTCACGGCCTCCTGATTGCGCCGCTCTGCGAGCCGCGGGAAGTGCTCGTAAAGCCGCTCAATCGACCAGCCGACCGGTTCCTCAATTTGCGCCAGTTTAAGGTTTTCCTCAACCGTCAGGCTCGGGATGATCCGACGATCCTCAGGAACCAGTCCAACCCCACAACGGGACGCCTGATACGCGCTCATCGTGTGCAGGGCTTGTCCGTCGAGCCAAATTTCGCCGTGCTGGAGTTGCGGCGCATCCAGCCGGGCAATCGAGCGCATCGTCGACGTCTTGCCGGCGCCGTTACGACCGAGCAGCGCAACGATTTCACCTTCCTTGATGTCAAAACTCACGCCCTGCACGACATAGCTTTCACCGTAATACGAGTGGATGTCGCGGCACGAGAAATACGCGGACGGCGCAACCGCAGCGGTGTTCGCAGCTTTACTCATAAATGCGCTCCCCCAAGGTAGGCTTCCTGAACTCGCGGATCGCCCTTGATCTCGTTGGGTGAGCCCTCGGCGATAACCGTACCCTGCGCCATCACGCTAATTTTCTCAGCAAGCGAAAAAACAACGTGCATGTCGTGCTCAATAATGATCTTGGTAACCGTGCCATCACCGATGCGCTGCAACAGTTCGATTGTATTGTTGGTATCGGCTCGCGACATCCCCGCGGTGGGCTCGTCGAGCAAAAGCAGTTTCGGCTCTTGCACCAAGCACATAGCGAGTTCGAGCCGGCGCTTGTCCCCGCGCGAGAGACTGTTGGCAATGATATGGCGTTTGCTCGCCAGACCAACGTCTTCGAGCATGTGCTCGGCGCGGTCCTGTACCTCGGCCTGGCCGTCGGTTCGCGACCACAAATTAGCCTTGTAGGCGCCATCGCGGTGGGCCAACGCAGGAATCAAAACATTGTCGAGCAAACTCAGCTCACCAAAGATTTCAGGCGTCTGAAAAACCCTGACCACGCCCGTCTGGTTGATTTCGTGCGGCGTTAAGCCAATCAACGACGTGCCGTTAAAACTGACGGTCCCCGTGTCAGGGATCAATCGTCCGACAAAACAGTTGAGCAGGGTCGATTTGCCCGCACCATTCGGGCCAATGATGGCGTGCACGCTGCCGGCATCGACGCGAAGGTTGACGTTATTGAGCGCCCGCAGGCCCCCAAAGCTTTTGTGCAGACCGGATACTTCAAGCATGGCCATGACTGATTTTCCTCACGCTTGACCCGGCATCGCTCGCGATCCGGACTCGGTCGCGCTGCCCGCGCGCAGGGTGGGAGGGGCAAAAAACCGCAGGCGCACGCGCCGCACACCTTCCATCAGGCCGCCCGGCAAAAAGACGATCAACACGAGGAACATCACGCCGAGTGTGAGTTCCCAGCCTTCGCCCACAAACAGGCTGACCACCCCAACCACGGGTTTCTCGACCGCATCCGGCAGAAAGCTGAAGAAATTATGCAAAGTCTGATGGTTAAACGCCGAGAAAATGTTTTCCAGATACTTGATGATGCCGGCCCCCAGCACGGGCCCGAGGAGCGTTCCGGCACCGCCCAAAATCGTCATCAGAACGATTTCTCCGGAAGCGGTCCATTGCATCCGATCGGCCCCGGCAAGCGGGTCTGTCACCGCCAGCAGCGCGCCGGCTAAGCCAGCGTAGCAGCCCGAAACCACGAACGCGGTCAGCGCGTAGGTCCGCGTGTTGACCCCGGTGTACTTCAGGCGGTTCTGGTTGGATTTGACCGCCCTGAGCATCAAGCCAAAAGGCGAGCGCGTGATGCGCAGTGCCAGATAGAAACTCAGAATCAGCAGCACCGCGCAGAAGTAAAAGCCACTCCATCCGATCATGCTGACGCCAAATAGGCTCGTTGATGGAATCCCCTGCCCGACCGGAACGGAAAACATCGCGTCCAACAGGCGTGGATCGTTGCGCGTCAGTTGCAAGCCAGTCTCGCCATTGGTGATCGGTGTCAGCACCGAATACGCCAGGTTGTAGGACATTTGCGCAAAAGCGAGGGTCAGAATCGAGAAATAAATCCCCGACCGCCGCAAGCTAATAAAGCCAATCAACAGCGCGAACAGCCCGGACATCACGATGCTCAACAGCACCGCGGGCAGCACATTCATCGTCAGCAGCTTAAAGCTCCAGACCGCGGTGTACGAGCCGACCCCCAAGAAAGCCGCGTGGCCAAACGAGAGGTAGCCGGTAAGACCAAAAAGAATGTTGTAGCCGATCGCAAAAATTCCGAAGATCGCGAACTTTTGCAAAAGGTCGGGGTAGCCGGCGCCAAAGGGGGCCAACAGAACCGGGCCGCTGAGCACTGCAATGGCAAAACCCAGCAAAAGCAGACGGTCTTCCTTCGTTGAAACGGGTGCCATGTTCAGTCCTCCATCACGCCTTTACGGCCCATTAAGCCGCGCGGCCTGGTGAGCAAGATCACCACCGCGACGAGGTAGATAATGATCTGGTCAATTCCCGGGATCACTTGCTTGACCTCGTTCATCGAGGCAAACGACTGCAGGATGCCCAACAGGAAACCCGCGGCGACCGCACCGGGCAAGGAACCCATGCCGCCGACCACGACCACCACGAAAGACAAGACCAAAAAGTCCATGCCCATTCGATAATCTGGGGTCACGATTGGCGTGTACATCGCCCCAGCGATGCCAGCAACGACGACCGCGATGCCGAAGACAATCGTAAATCGCCGTTCGATGTGGATCCCCAACAGGCCGACCGTCTCGCGGTCGCGCATCCCGGCGCGCACAACCATTCCGAAGGTTGTGAACTGCAGGAAGGCGAACACCACCGCGATCACCACCAACGAAAAAGCAAAATAGACCATGCGCCACCACGGGTAGGAAACCGAGTCCCCCAAACCAATCCAGGCGCCGATATTGGCGCTGCCCGCGAACAGCGCTGGCGCAGGCGACGGAATCGGGTTGGCCCCAAAGAAACTCTTGATCAGCTCCTGCAGGACGATCGCCAGTCCAAACGTCACCAGAATCTGATCGGCGTGCGTGCGGTGGTAAAAGCGACGGATCAGGCCCCGCTCGATTAAAACGCCGATCAACAGCATGAGTGGGATCGCGAGCAAGATCGATAGCGGGACCGCATAGTTGATTAACTGCAAGCCCGTATCGCCGAACCAAACCTGCAGGTACGGCACATCCGTGTAACTGTCGAAAAACGTCACGCTGGTATCTTTGACCTGTTTGGAGATCCGCAGCAGCATCTGCATAGAAACCGCGCAGAATGCGCCCAGCATGAACAAGGCCCCGTGGGTAAAATTCACCACGCCCAAGGTCCCGAAGATCAGCGTGAGGCCGAGCGCAATGAGCGCATAGGCTCCGCCCTTATCCAGGCCGTTGAGCAACTGTAGAACGATTGCGTCCATAGATTAAAAACAAATTTTTACAGTGAGGATCGCAGTCGATTGGCTGCGACCGCACCGAGCGACAACCGCAGACCTTCCACTTTGAGGGCCGCGAAAATCATCCAGTTGCCCGGACCTGAGGACTTAAGTTGACTAACCCAAGCGCATCGAGTTGGCTCGGGCGGAACCGGGAGGCGCCCTAACGACACCCCCCGCCAGCTGGCAGAATCTGAGCTTAGACCTTGTAAGGCCCCAGGGCCCCACCGAAGATCTTCGGATCGTAGTCGACGTCTTTGCGCGGTACGACCTGAACAATATCCATCAGGTCGTATTTACCAGCCGGTTTTTGTTTGCCGCGCACCACCAGAACGTCTTTCATGCACTGATGGTCTTCCGCACGATACTCGGTCGGCCCATTGCCCATCCCATCGAACTTGTGACCTTCGAGGGCCTTGATAACCTGCTCTGGGTTAAACGTGCCCGCGCGCTCGACCGCGTCAGCGTACAAGAGCGTCTGCACGTAAGCGGTGTGCGCCGCCTGCGACGGCGGCATTTTGTAAGCCGCACCGAACGATTTGACGAAATTCTGCGAAGCCGCATCCGTCAGTTGCCAATCCCAGTTGGCGGTGCCAAAAATACCCTTGATTGCCTCGCCAGCGCCTTGCGCCATCAATTCTGAGAACAGCGGCACCACGACCTCGAAGCGCTTGCCGTTCACCTGTTTGTCGCGCAGGCCAAACTGAACCGCCTGCGTGAGCGAATTGATCATGTCCTTCCCGTAGTGGTTCAGGATCAGCACGTCCGCACCCGCGTTCAAAACCGGCGTGATGTACTGCGAAAAATCAGCGGCGCCCAGGGGCGTCCGAACCGCATTGACCGTTTTCCAGCCGAGCGCTTCGGTCGAGTTTTTCATCGACTCTTCCTGCGTCCAACCCCAGGTGTAATCCGCCGTCAAATGGTAGGCACGCCGCTCCTTGCCATACTCTTTGGCGAGAATCGGTCCCAGCGCCTTGCCCGACATATAGGCGTTAAAGAAATGGCGAAAGCCGAAGCGACGCTTGTCTTTGCCGGTGGTGTCGTTCGAATGCGTGAGGGCGCACATGTAGATGACGCCCATTTCCTGCGCGAGCGATTGCACCGCGATTGCCTCGGCCGAGGACGAGCCGCCGGTGTACATGATCACGCCGTCCTTCTCGATCATCCGCTTCGCGAGCGCGCGCGCGGCGTCGGCCTTGGTCTGCGTATCGCCCGTCACGTACTCGACTTTCTTGCCCAAAATGCCGTTGCCCTTGAGCGAGCAAGGTTTCATCGTCTTGAGCATGCCACCGTCGCCCTCGCCATTGATGTGCTTGACTGCAAGCTCATAGGCACGCAACTCGTCGGCGCCTTCATCCGCGTAGGCCCCAGTTTGGGGAACCGTAAATCCAAATTTGACCGTCGCACTTTTGCTCGGATCATTGCGAAACTCGTTAGCCCAGGCGTTTTTCACGTAAAACGAAGGGGCAGCGACACTGGCGCTAAAGCCGGTAATCGACTTAAGGACTTGACGTCGAGAATCGTTGCGCATGCTGTCTACTCCACAGGATAGTTCGTTGTGATGTTCAGAAGATCGATGACTACATTCAACCCACCAGTATGCCTTAACCGTGGTTTTGCGTTGACGTTTGTCGACAAGGGCTTTCCCTCATCGGAGTCATTGTCTCCATCGGTCCTGTGAACTTACATTTTCAATAACCCAAGTTAGGTTTTCTGGACGATATGGAATCGCTCGTCGCCCCTTTTCCCGCGCTCGCGGTCTTGCTCGCGCTGTTCGCTGGTCTGGCGATCGGCGCCATGATGGTTGCATCACGAGCGCGCGTGCGCCTTGCAGACGCCACCGCGGCCGCGCGCAGGGAAGCCGAGCTGCGCGCGGCCGCCTCGCTCGCGACGCTCACCGAACGCGCGCAACGGCTGCCCGTGCTTGAGCAAGAGCTCGAGCGTCTGCGCGAACGACTCGATCAAGTACAAGATGAACGCTCGCAACTCGCGGAGCGCATCGAAGCCGAACGCACGGCGACGCAAGACAAGATCAACTTGCTGGTCGAGGCACGCGAGGCGCTGACCGTCCAGTTTCAGCAACTGGCCAGCGCGGTGCTCGAGGAGAAAAGCCGTCGTTTTAGCGAACAGAATCAACTGCAGCTCGGCCAATTGCTCGACCCACTGCGGCTTCGCATCCACGAGTTTCAGGCCAAGGTGGAAGACGTCTACGTTAAAGACACCCGCGAGCGCGGCGCGCTCGCCGAGCAAGTACGTCAGCTGATGGACCTCAACCGGAACCTCAGCGAGGAAGCCCAAAACTTGACCCGGGCGCTCAAAGGCAACCAAAAGACGCAGGGCAATTGGGGCGAACTGATTCTGGAACGTGTACTCGAATCCGCTGGTCTGCAGCGCGGTCAGGGCTACGTCGTTCAGGACAGCCGGGTGCGCGAGGATGGAAGCCGCGCACAGCCCGATGTCGTGATTCACTTGCCCGGTGAGCGTTGCCTCGTGGTGGACGCCAAAGTGTCGCTCAACGCGTACGATGATCTGGTCGCGGCAGACACCGAAGATGCCCGCAACCGTCACCTAAAACGCCACCTCGACTCGATTCGAGCCCACGTGCGCGGTCTCGGCGAACGCGATTACCCTGCCCTTTATGGCCTGAAGTCGCTCGATTGCGTGCTTCTGTTTGTACCCATCGAGCCCGCTTTCTTGACCGCGATTACGCAGGACGCCGAGCTGTTCAATGAGGCCTGGAGCCGCAACGTACTCCTCGTGAGCCCCTCCACCTTGATGTTCGTGGTGCGCACGGTGGCGCATCTGTGGCGGTCCGAAGCGCAAAATCGCAACGCACAGGAGATCGCACGGCGCGGGGCCGAACTCTACGACCGACTCGCAGCTTTTGTGGCGGATCTCGACCGCGTCGGCGAACGCCTCCAACAAGCCCAGGAAAGCTGGAGTTCAGCCCGCAGCAAACTCGCCAGCAACCGCGGCAACGTCATCCGTCAAGCCGAGATGTTGCGCGAGCTCGGCATCAAACCGAGCAAGGACTTGCCGGCGCGCCTGGTTGAGCTCGCGCACGGAGACGAAGCGCTGCCGGTGTCGGCGATCTCAGGTCCGACGCTAGCGCCCTGACGTGAGCATGCCCTCGGTTTCAAGGTGTTGCACGATCGCGTCCAGGCCCTCGCCCACCTTGAGGTTCGAGAACACAAAGGGCCGGCTACCTCGCATGCGTCGCGCATCAACGGCCATGACCTCGAGGGATGCGCCCACATGCGGCGCGAGATCGGTCTTGTTGATGACCAGCAAATCGCTCTTCAAGATCCCTGGCCCACCCTTGCGCGGGATTTTCTCGCCCGCAGCAACATCGATGACATAGATCGTGTAATCGGAGAGCTCCGGCGAAAAAGTGGCCGCCAGATTATCGCCACCACTCTCGACAAACACGATCTCGAGCCCAGGAAACGCCCGCACCAGACGGTCAACGGCCTCGAGGTTGATCGACGCGTCTTCACGAATCGCCGTGTGCGGGCAACCCCCAGTTTCAACCCCCAGAATTCGGTCCTTGGGTAACGCAGCATGACGCACTAAAAACTCTGCATCCTCGCGGGTGTAGATGTCGTTCGTGACTGCGGCAATCTCGTAGCGGTCGCGCAGGCGCTGACAAAGCGCCAAGGTGAGTGCCGTTTTTCCCGAGCCTACCGGCCCCCCGATACCGACCCGAAGCGGACCATTTTTCATCATCATTCCTGATTTACGACCGAAACAAACGTGAGTACTGGGTTTCGTGCTGCATCGAAGCAATCGCGAGCGCCGGCATCGCACCGCCAAGCCAGTGCGCATCGGAAGCGACCGCTTCAACCGATTTGAACGAATGATCGGCAAGCGTCGACGCCGACATGGGCATCATCGCAGCCGTGCGCGCGCGCTCAAGTGCATCGTCGGCGAGCGCGTCGAGCGTCGCGCCGAGCTCGAGCAGCATGCGCTGCGCCGGCGTCTGCCCCAGGGGCAGCGCCTTCATCAACGCGCTGGCCTGATTTTCGGCAAAGCTCCACAACAAGGCCACCACGGTCTCGCGCGCGGCGAGACCCAATTGTGCCCCCGCCGCCGCCCAAGCAAGGGGATACGCGAGCGGGGCCAGGGTCTGCATAACGCTTTGCAAAGGGTTCCCGGGGTCGAGCGTGCGCTCAATCCAAATCGCGAGCGAATGTCCAGATTGCGTCGACTCCTGTCGGAGCTCGGCGGTCTCGCGGGTCGCAAAAGCCAGCGTATTGCGCGCTGTCATGCGCTCGACGAGAGAGGCATCCGGCGCCCTTTCCGGATACTCGACAAGAGCCCGCCAGTCGGTTTGCGTGAGCGCAACCAGCACGGCATCCTGTCGACCCACGCTGCCGTGCAGGACGTCGCCAATCCAGCGCGCACCGGAGGCGGCATCGTAGACCGCGCCCGACTCGATCGCGGCTTCAAGTCCTCCAGAGTAACTAAAAGCCCCAATCGGCAACATCGGGCTCGCCAGCTGCAGCAGGCGCACCAAATGAGCGGTCAATTGCGCGCGCGCTCGTCAGTGATCGCCCGCCCGCTCATGGCGGGCGTCGAACACGTGGATACGACCGCCGTGGCCCTGATCGTCGTGTTGATGATGAACATGAGAATGGCCATAAGCGCCACTCTCCGGTTCGAAGGCGGCCTGAACCTCTTCCACACGCCCCCCTAATCGAATCACCATGGCGCGCAAGACGTGATCGGGCAACAGGCGCAGGAAGCCTGCACCGACCTGCAGCGGGACATGCCGATTGCCGACGTGATAAGCGATGCGCGCCAGATGGGCGGCGCTGTCGGCCTGCACCTCGAGTAGCGTCTCGGGCGCTGCCTCGATCGCGACCACTCGCCCATCATCGAGCTGCAGCCGCGCGCCGTGACGCAGCAAACTAGCGCTCGGCAGCGCGATGCCGATGCGCTCACCCGACACCAATGTCGCGCGGAACCGGCTCTTCTCGCGCCACTCGAAGGCAATCTCAAGGACCTCGTCGACACGCGCGCTAGACGGAGCAAACTGCGAGGCCA
>Ga0136644_10003652_pt1 | contig 11517 bp, 8 predicted proteins | sample C_130820_EF_Meta_FD_94780 | JGI IMG/M metagenome (GOLD analysis project Ga0136644, IMG submission 94780) | Freshwater microbial communities from Lake Croche, Canada to study carbon cycling - C_130820_EF_MetaG (v2) (version 2) | ecosystem: Environmental > Aquatic > Freshwater > Lake | place: Lake...
ATAGATCGAGCACGCGATCAGTAGGCTGCACTTCTAGCAAACGAATTGCCCTACTCACCAAAGCACGATTCATCAGGTGATTCACTTGAGTAAAGTCAGCCGGCTTAAAGGGCATCTCAATCTCAAACTCGGGTAAGCGGTAACAAAGCTTGCCTGTCTCTGGATAAAACGGTGCAACCGTTTCTATACCCTTGGGTTGCAACCAAATCCATACCTGATGGGCATCTGCAAAGTCCCGTAGGCGCTGCTCATCCTCTGAGGTTAAGGGTAAGAGGTTACGAAACACGAGAGCAGTGACTGGTTTAGATGCGGGATCACTTGGATTCTCAGGTTCACCCACAGCCACTTCGATTTGGGGCATGCGATCCACAATCGATAAGCCCATGACTAACTTGCGCATCTCAGGCAATAAATCCGATACATGCTTAGGCAAAATCTCGCAGGCCGTCATATCCGCAACGTATGCACTCTTGCCCTCATGAAAGCCAATCAGGACTGTGCCTTTTTTGATAGAACGATTGACAACACTTAAGCGAGCGCGCTGACGATATTGCCATGTAGGGCCACCCATCGGACGCAAAATCTCTTGGGGCTTTACTTTAGCGATGTGTTGCAAATCATCTTCAAGCACCCGTTGCTTCATGGCTACTTGTGCACGTATATCCAAGTGCTGCATAGTGCAACCACCGCACACACCAAAGGCTTTGCATTTAGGCTCAGCTCTAAATACTGCAGGTTTGAGAATGTTGAGAACCTTGGCCTTGCTAAAGCGAGCCTTGTCTCGAGTAATGATGTAGGTGACACGCTCAGTAGGCAGTGCACCTTGGATAAAAATTACCTTACCGCTTTGACCTTCCTCCACCTCTTCAGCATTGGGTGCTAAACGGGCAATTCCTTGGGCATCTAAATCGAGTGCTTCAACTTGTATTGGCTCAGTCACCTCAATATTGACTGGCTTCTCACCTCTACGCATCCGCAGAAAAACCTTGCAGATACTCTTGCCACTGAGCGCCATTGGGCTCTTTGGCTTCTTTTTCTAGGTAGGCTTTTACGAAAGCGATTTCTTCTTGGTATTCAGCTAAGGAAAAGCCACCCCGCAGTAACTGAAAGCGGCAATACATCAGGTAGGTGTTCACCACATCGGTTTCGCAATAGCGCCGAATATCATCAATCTTGCCGTCTTGATAAGCAGGCCACACTTGGCTGCCATCCATACCCATCTTGCCTGGAAAGCCACAGAGCTTGGCTAACCCATCCAGTGGTGCATTCGCCCTTCCATTAAATTTTGCCAGCAGATCCATCATATCTAGATGGCGCATGTGGTAACGACTAATGTAGTTGTTCCACTTGAAATCGCGGCTATCCGCTTCTTGGCTTTCACCCATTTCCCAGTAGCGTGGTGCCTGAATGTGATTTGCAAGTGCGCGGTAGTGCAGCACTGGTAAATCAAAACCACTGCCATTCCACGATACTAATTGTGGGGTGTACTTTTCAATGAGATCAAAGAAGGATTGCACTAAAACTTTTTCATCATCCTGTGGCGTACCGAGTGTGCCCACCTTGAGTTGAGGCAAGCCCTCTTTAGTCGTTCTCCGAATGACGCAAGAAATCGCAATAATCTTTTGCAGATATAAAGGTAAAAACTCACTACCCGTTTTAGCTGCACGTTCAGCCATTGCTGCAGCAGCTACTTCAGCATCACTCATCGCTGCGGGATAGTCTTCTAGACGACGCAATCCTGCGACATCAGGAATGGTTTCAATATCAAATACCAGTACGGTGGCCATAGGCTTTTGCCAAACCCTTACTGCAGATACGGCGTTGGATTCACTGGCTTGCCGTTAACGTGTAACTCGAAATGATGCTTAGTAGACGTGGCGTCGGTATCGCCCATCTCAGCAATCTTCTGACCCTTGCGAACGGTGTCGCCCTCTTTCACTAAGAGCTTGCTGTTATGGGCGTAAGCCGTGAGATAGGTGTTGTCGTGTTTAACAATCACTAAATTTCCATAGCCACGTAAACTGTTGCCGGCATAAACCACCTTGCCATCAGAGGCAGCCAATACTGGCTCACCCACTTTGCCTGCAATATCAATACCCTTATTGGTATCGTTAAATTCTGCGCTAACTTTACCTTTGGCGGGCCAAGATAAACGAATACCAGGCTCAGCCACTACCTCAGGCTTTGGTGATTCGGCAACGGGTGCTTCGACCTTCTCGCTCACTGGTTTTTTCTCAGTCACTTTGACTGCTTTGGATCCGGCTGGTGGTTTGACCAAAATCAGATCGCCTACTTCAATCACATTCGGATTGAAACTGGGATTTAATGCCGTATTCCATTGCGCTACATCGCGGGGTGCTTGTCCATTATCTAATGCAATTCTGGCTAAGGTATCGCCCTTCTTCACGCGATAGTAACCAGGAGGCGCAGGCTCCGAAGATCCGGTGCGATCAATCACATTCGCTGGTTTGGCTCTAGGGGTCGTACTACAACCTCCAATCAGAAAGCAGGAGGACGCTAGGAGCGCAACTAGGCAACTTTTAAACACGGTGTTTAGCATCGATATTGGCTTCATTCTGAATAGGTCTCACACTACCCCTGATTGTAAGGGGACAAAAAAGACCTCGTCCAGCACAGTTCTTTGATAACGCTGGGAGCTCATTCTTTCGACCATGATGAGCTGCTGCTCTTTCTCATTTTTAGCCACTGGGGCAACTAGACGCCCGCCAATAGCCAATTGATCTAATAAGGCATCCGGAATACCTAAGCCCGCTGCCGCCAAAATGATCCCATCAAAGGGGGCCGCTTGGGGGAGTCCTAAGATGCCATCACCATAAATTAGGCGCAGATTATTAATCCGAAAAGGCCGTAACTTCGCTCGAGCCAGATCGTGCAAAGGACGAATACGCTCAATCGAGTAGACCTCCTCCGCCAACAAACTCAAGACGGCTGCTTGGTAACCGCAACCGGTACCAATCTCTAAAACCTTACCTAGTGGATGACGTGGTTTATGGAGTAACTCAATCATGCGCGCCACTACCGATGGTTTAGAAATCGTTTGCTCATGACCAATGGGGAGCGCCGTATCTTCATAAGCTTGAGCATGCAAACCCGCATCCATAAATGCATGACGCGGCACTGTCGCAATTGCTTCTAAAGTTTTACCGTGCTTGACACCGCCAGCATGCACTTTGGCAGCTAGTGCTTGGCGATAAGCGGCAAAACGCTCTACTGGTGCCTTCAACCGCGGTCCCAGCCGTTGGCTCGCATTGCTGCTAAGCGTGCGTGATGGCTTAAATCTAATTGCATTGGCGTAATGGAGATACAGCCATCGTCAATTGCATGAAAGTCAGTACCCTCAGAGTTGTCCTTGACGTGCCCTGCCGCACCAATCCAGTAGATCTTCTCACCGTGCGGGCTATCTTGTACTACTACGGGTTGTGAGTGATGGCGATTGCCCAAGCGGGTTACGCGCCAACGGTATAAATCGGCATAAGGACGGTTGGGAATATTAACGTTCAATAAAGTAGCAGTGCCTTCAGTACGCGTCAAATTAGAAACCAGCATTTGTGCTACGACATCATGGGCAGCTTTAGCAGCATCTTCAATGCGATTCCAACCACGATCAATTTGCGAGAAAGCAATGCCTGGTACACCAAACATCACACCCTCAATCGCAGCTGCGACAGTTCCTGAGTAGAGTACGTCTTCGCCCATGTTCTCACCCTGATTAATGCCAGAGATGACGAGGTCGGGTTTTTCATCTAAGAAACCGGTCATCGCAACGTGGACACAATCAGTCGGCGTACCGTTGATGAAAAAGAAACCATCTCGCTCACCACCAGCGACTCGATGAATCGAGAGCGGCCGAGACAGGGTTAAGGAGTTCGAAGCGCCACTGTGGTTTTGCTCTGGAGCAATTACCGTGATGCGACCCAAGGGGCGCACTGCGTTCACTAGGGCCAATAGGCCTGGAGCCAAATAGCCATCATCGTTGGAGATTAAAATATGCATCATTCAATTATCCAATGAATTTGGATTCAGCCCAGGAAATACTGCAACTTATGCTGAACGATGATCCCGTGAACGGATCCAGGCATAGAGCACTGGGAGCACAAGCAAGGTTAGCAAGGTCGTGGTGACCATACCGCCCACAATCACGAGTGCCAATGGTCGCTGCGCTTCCGAGCCAATGGCATGAGAAATCGCTGCCGGCAAGAGGCCTAAACCAGCTAACAGAGCAGTCATCAATACGGGACGCATCCGCAAAGAAGCACCCTCCACAATCGTATCTTTAATGCTGTGATGATCGGACTTCGCAAGCTTATTGATATAGGAAATCAGAATCACGCCATCCTGAATCGCAATACCAAAGAGCGATAAGAATCCAATGCCCGCTGAAATACTGAAGGTTTCTCCAGTAAGCAGCAAAATCAAAATGCCGCCAATCGCTGCAAATGGCACGTTCAAAAGAACAATGAGGGCATCACGGAAATTACCGAATGCACTATAGAGCAATAAGGAGATCGCGAGCAATGTCAAAGGCACGATCATCATCAGTTTCTTTTGCGCTACTTTCATCTGGTTGAACTGACCATCCCACGTAATGCGGTAACCACTTGGCAATGACACATTGGCATTGACCAATTTTTGCGCTTCGTTTACAGCGCTTCCCAAGTCTCTACCCCGTACGCTGAATTTAACCGCGATATAACGACGGCCAGACTCACGATAAATATAGAATGGGCCATCCGAGACACTCACATTAGCAACCATAGAGAGTGGTACTCGACTGCCATCCGGCGTATCAATCAAGAGTTCCTCGATGGCATCAACAGTATTACGACTTTCTTTATTGAGGCGTACTGCAAGCCCAAAGGTTTTCTCGTTTTCCAGAATATTGGTAATCGGCGCACCCCCAATGGAATAGGCCACGAGCGCCTGAATGTCGCTCACATTAATACCGAAACGGGCACACTTCTCACGGTTAATTTCGACGTTCAAGGTCGGCTGGCCTAGTTCGGTAAAGATGCCCTCATCTTTAATGCCTTGTACCTTACGCAATTGCTTAATCACATCTTTTGCTTGTCGATCAAGCACTTCGAGGTCTGTACCAAAAATCTTGACGGAGTTCTCGCCTTTAACGCCGGAGAGCGCCTCATTCACGTTATCTTGAATATATTGCGAGAAGGTGTAATCGAGCCCCGGAATCCCTTCCAGGTATTTCTCAAGTCGCTTCATGAGCTCTTTCTTGCCTGCACCTTCTGGCATCTCCTCAGGAGACTTAAAGTAAATTCCGTACTCTTGGTTAAACACGCCAGTCGGATCGGTACCATCATCAGGTCGACCAATCTGCACGGATACATATTTCACTTCAGGGTTATCTTTAAAGTGCGTACGCAGTTGGTTGGCTAACTCGACTGAGTACTTCAAATCCACGGTATTGGGTAGCGTTACCCGAATCCACAAATTATTCTCTTCTAAAGTAGGTAAGAACTCGGTACCTAACTGAGTAGCACCCACAATGGTAAAGATCAAGAGGCCGATGGCGGCCATCAAGACCTGCTTAGGCCTGTCTACCAAATGACGTAATAATTTTTTATAGCGAACCAATAAGTTGTCGACAAACTTCGGTGGATGATGCTCTTCACCTTCTTTAAAGATGTAGGAGATCATGACTGGCACGAAAGTCAGACTCAAGACAATGGAAGCCAGCAAAGCAAAGCCCATGGTAAAGGCCATCGGGCGGAAAATAATGCCTTCTACGCCACCCATTAAAAAGAGCGGTGAGTAGGCGGTAATGATGATGCCAGTAGAGAACACCATGGCACGTTGCACTTCACTGGTGCCGAGCACAATACTTTGATTGAGCTTGGTACGTCTTTCCTCGAGGTGACGCATGACGTTCTCCATCACGATCACCGCAGCATCCACAATCACACCAAAATCAATTGCCCCTAGAGAAATCAAATTGGCTGGGACCTTAAATTGATCCATATTGAAGAAGGAAACGCATAAGGCTAGCGGAATAACCGCAGCAACCACAGCTGCCGCCTTGAAATTGCCTAAGAAGATATACAGAATGATCAAGACCAAAGAGATACCAAAAAACAGGGTGTGTTTAACAGTCTCTAAAGTAATGTCGAGTAGGACTTGACGATCGTAGAACGGGAAAATATCAATCCCAGGTGGCAAGATAGAGACGTTGATCTCTTTAATCTTTTCTTTAACGCGATCCAATACCTCAGAAGCATTCTCGCCACGCTTAAGCAAAACCACTCCCTCTACGGCATCAGGATTGTTTTGATACTGGAACATACCTTGACGCAAAGCATGGCCAACTACGACATCTGCCACATCCCCTACTCTTACGGCAACGCCATTATTAACTGCAACCACGATGCGTTTTACATCTTCAACGCTTTGCAGCAAACCCACACCGCGCACAACCAGCTGTTGTTCGCCAACTGGCAACAGACCGCCGCCAACGTTGATATTGGAGTTAGTAACCGCATCCACTAACTGCTGTAGGGTGACATTTTTAGACTGTAGGCTGCCTGGCTTAATAATGATCTGATACTGGCGTGTCTTACCACCAAAAGAAGAAATATCAGGCACCCCTGCAACGTGCTTGAGCTCTTTATAGATCTCGTAATCTTGTAGGGTCTTGAGTGCCATTGGTGACGCATAGTCACTTTGCAAGACGTAACGCATGATCTCACCCGTCGCATCCGAATCCGGACTCATCGCAATCGTGGCGCCATTCGGAAGATTGAGATTATTCAGCGAACTATTAATGAGCTGACGGGCTTTGAAGTTATCTTCACCGTCTTTAAATTTGACAGTAACCACCGATAAGCCAAAGAGCGATACAGAGCGGAAGGCTTGAACCCCAGCAATACCTGCTAAAGCATTCTCAACCGGAATGGTAATTTGTTGCTCTATCTGAGCCGTACTGGCACCGGGCCACTGCGCAATCGCTTGCACTGTTAAAGGAGCAACTCCTGGATAAGCTTGTAGTGGCAGCTTTAAAAAACTATGAATACCCGCTACCAGCAAGCCAATTGCCAATAGAACAATCAGCAGGCGCCGGCGAAGAACGGTATTGATATTCATGAAAAAACTTAGTCTTCTTCACGCAAGAAGCGCTGATTGAGTAAGCTAGCCCCTTTGGTTACCAAGGTTTGACGTGCTTCTAAGCCATCAGTTACCGCAAATTCATTGGCATTTAAAGCAAAGCCGTAGATAGGCCGACGACTAAAGGTGTTATCACCAGTCTTGATAATCGCATAGCGAATATTTCTCCCCTGAATCACTGCAGACATCGGAATGACCACAGCTTCAGCTTGGCCTACTTCCAAAGTGCCACTGACAAACATCTCGGGTTTTAGCAAGCCATCACTGTTATCCACTTCGCAACGCACTACTAATGCGTGGGTCACAGGATCAATCGCAGCACCAACGTAATTGGCTTTAGCAGTAAATTCACGGTCAGGGAATGCCTCCACTTTGAGTCGGAAGGTATCACCCACTCTGATCTTGCCAACATCTTGCTCATAGACATTGCCCAAGAACCAAAGATTCTTCGGATCGGCAATGGTTGCCAAGATATCGCCGGTGTTTAGGTAAGCGCCTGGATCAACAGCACGCTTAATCACGACACCATCAATTGGCGCACGAATCGGAAAGGTCGGTGTTGCCAGACCCGTAGTACGGAGTCGATTGATGTCTTCATTGCTAGCACCGAGCACACGTAAATGGTTAGCAGCTGCCTCAGCTGTAGATTGCGCATCTTGATACAAGCCGCTCACTTGATTTTTTTGTAAGGTAGCGACCATCTTCGAAGAGAGAATAAATTCAGTTTGCGCAGACACATAATCTGGACTGAAATAATCTGCCAAGGCTTGACCTGTTTTTACGATAGCGCCATCAAAGGCATAGATCCGCTCTACGCGTCCTGGTGCCCGTGCTGAAATCACTTTGAGACGCTCACTATTGAAGGCAAGGCGCCCTGGCACTGATAGAGATACCGGGGCAGAGCCTAAGGCCGTGGTCATAAACTCAAAGTTATCTGGCGACAGCGTTACCCCTGGCAAGCTGATATTGATAATGCCGTTTTTTTCAACATCAATGACTTTTTTGGTAGAGCTAGTATCCGCTGCTGGTGGCGCAATCATTTTGCCGATGTTCACACCGACAATTAAGGCGATAACAAGATACGACGCTAAACGTACACGAGGTTGTGCCCAGTATTTTTTGAATACCACTTCAGCATGGCGATAGAAATGTATCGCCTTCTCTCGCAAACTATGCGCGAGTGGTTGTAGCTTTTCTAAATAGGGCTTGAGTTTGTCTAAATATTTCTTCAGCATATGGCCATGACCTATTCAATGGGATCTTTGCCAGCCGCAGCAAATAGATTTGCCTTGGATTGCAAAAAATTACTCTCAGCAAGAGCGAGCTGTATTTCTAGGCCACGCAATTGCACTTGTGCTGTTAATAAATCGGTAAAGCCGGCTCCGTTCGAGGCATATTGCGCAAGCGCCACTCGGTAAGCAGCCTCAGCTTGAGGAACTTGGCGCTCTCTTAAAAATTCGGTGTAGCGTTTGGCTTGCTCATAAGAAGCATAGGCAGTGCCCACTCCCAAAATCACTTGCTGGCGATTCGAAATGTCTGTAGCTTCGGCAGCGGATTTATTGCGCATCGCCTGCTCTACTCCATAGCGCTCCTTAGTAAAGAAGTACAAAGGAATGACGAGGTCTACTTCAAACTGATAGTAAGACGCGCCATTGTTTGAGGTAAATGGTCCGCGCGGTGTATATGAACTGGCGACTACCTGAAAGTCTGGCAAGTAGGCTGTCTTAGCAAGGGTTACACCTTTTTTAGCTGCCTCTAATTGCAAACCAGAACTCTTGAGCACTGGATGAGCACCCTCAGCATAGTTCTCTAACTCGATTAAGGTAGGTACTTGAGTTGCCCGCAGCCCGTGATCGGATGCCAAGATGAGCTTATCGCGTGGATCACGACCAATCAGTGCATTGATGTTTTTATAGGCGACAGTTAATTGTTTCTCCAGCATAAACTTATCAGACTCAGCTGCACTTTGGGCTACTTGTGCGTTGAGGTATTCAACATAAGCGGCTGCATGATTGGAGTAGCGTGCCTTGGCAATATTCTTAATCAGCTCTGTACGAATCACGGTGTCGCTCAAGACTTGCAACTGACGCTGCGCTGCCAAAGTACTGAAATACAAAGTCGATAGCTGTGAGCCCAGTTGCAAATACAAGTTCTCATTTTGGGCTTGCAGCGCTTCAGCGCCTTTGTCAGCAATATCTGAGGCGAGGGATTTCTTACCGGGGAACTTAATCGGCTGAGCGAATGAGTAGCCACTATTGCCAGCGGGGTTCGTACCTGCAGTGCCTAGTGCAAATGCAGAGCCAGCAGGCATACCAGACCAAATCAAACCCACTTGCGGGTTATCGGGTGCCGCAATTTGTGGAACAGTGGCTTTTGCAGCTAAGTAGGTTTCGCGTGCCGCAATCAGTTGCGGGTTATTACTTCTGAGTTCATTCCACAGCTGACGTAAGTCAAACGTATTTGGATTGGTTTTTTTATTAACTGATTTTGAATCCGCCAGCAATCTTCTATCCGTCGGAGTCTTTGGCAAGTACGATTCTGTCGAAGGCGGAGACATCACGGCATCACTGCTCGTTAATACCTGTACAGATCCCACTTCGCTTTGAGCGAGGGATTGAAGAGTACAAGCACAACAAAAACTGAAGGCAAGTACCCGAACAGATAACCCTGTTACAAAATGATGGCCGCTCTTGTTTTTATTGCTTTTTATCAAAGGTGACTCAAATCGGTAATAACGATGAATTTATCAAAAAACATCTAATTGGAATAATAGGCCGATTATAGGGTACTAGGCGAAAAAGTAAGTAATTTGACAATCCCTATCTATCTGATTTTAAAGGGATAAAAGACCTGTGGTCTGCGCTTAGGCTGGCGGAAGCTAGCAGTGACCGGCTTACATCTCGATATGCGCCCGAATACCAAAGAAATTCACCGGGCCGCGTGCTGAGTTGTAGGCTGGGTTGGCAATGCGCTGGTAGTCCGCAGAAAGATACAGATCCTTATAGACTTTGGCGCTGTAATAGGTCTCCAGAATTTGTTCGCTTCTGTAGCTCAATTTTCCGTCACCAATAAACGCTGTCATACCGCCCTGCTGTAAATAAGTAATTTGCGATGAGGAGATTCCGTTGACGGCAAATCCTAAGCCCAGGGTGTCATCGGGTCTTGCCCACGAAGATCCCTTAATACTCACACCACCGGAGAGTGACTTACTGATATCTAGCGTTTGGGTTTCAGTGGTGCCTGGGTTCCAGCTCCAGCGCCCAAACACGCCAACATCATCATTAATCGCTTGCTCAACGTTAAAGCCATAGCCCCAAGAATTGGTGGCAGCTTGACGTACATTCACCACATCTGGTGGAGAGGTGTTGGTAGCCTGCGCCTGATTGATCGCGTTTTGATAGTTACCCATAAAAGCGCGCTGTTGATAGAACAGACCTCTCACCGCACCAGGCTGACCCCATAACTCATGTGAGCGGGTTAACTCAACTTGGTTGCCATAGTCTTTAGACAGTGAGTAATCAAGCTGTGCGGTATTAGGCACGGTTGGCATCGCCAGTCTGGCGAACTTGAGGATGTAATTGTCCTGGTACCACTCGATCACTGCACCATAGGTAAAGCCTTTGGTGTCAGCTGCATAGGCATAGGCGACCATCGAGAAAATCGCAAAGTTCTGAAACTGAGTGCGCCCATCATGACTGTAGGCGTTGTCGTCAAAGAAATCCAAAGCGGCAAACTTACCGTAGCTCACCACGATGCGATTCTTATCGAGGTTGCCTGCTAATTGATTGGCTTCACCTTCAATGTGTTCTTTGCCACCACCTAAACCAAAGGTCTGGCGCAAAAATGCCCGCGCGGTGTAATAGATCGGTGGAGCATATGCTCCTTTTTGTAATTCACCATTCTGAAAGCCGCCCAAACCGGTTAACTGACCGCCAAACGGAGTGCCCTCAAACATCTCACCGTTCCAATAGACCTCAGCACCTTCCCACAAACGCGTTCCAACAAATGCCGTTGCGCTCAAGGAATAACTCTTGCCGCCGTCACCTTCCGATTTATTTAAAAGACTGTTCTGTCCGTAGTAAGGAGAGTTGAAGTTATTTTTCTGCTGAGCAATGTAAGTTGCTTGCCCATGAATACTCCACTGCTCAGTTTCACCCTTCACAGCCACTTCACTATCGACAATCGGTTCATCACTGACGGGTGACGCTGCCCTTGCTACTGGTGAGAAGCAGCTCGCGATCAACGCCCATAACAAGGCAATCGCAAATAAGCGCTGACCTTGTAATACAACTGTGGCGGATTGTTGAACAGTAGCTGGCATAGGAAATTCTAAAAGTGATAGGATTGTAAATGATAATGAATCTCATTTACTAAAAATGC
>Ga0136644_10003653_pt1 | contig 11515 bp, 8 predicted proteins | sample C_130820_EF_Meta_FD_94780 | JGI IMG/M metagenome (GOLD analysis project Ga0136644, IMG submission 94780) | Freshwater microbial communities from Lake Croche, Canada to study carbon cycling - C_130820_EF_MetaG (v2) (version 2) | ecosystem: Environmental > Aquatic > Freshwater > Lake | place: Lake...
CAAACCGCCGCTCCACCACCCTCGAAATACAATGGTAGTACGCCGCCCCAACCCCCGCATCCAACTTCAAGCGAGCCTGTCGCATACAAGAAAGGTACACGAACGGAGAAAGATGTCAAACAAGTGACCTGTCCCTTTGTATTGTCCCTTTGTATTGAGAGGCAACCGCTTTTTTGGTGGGCTTTTTAGAGGTCGAGGAGGGCGGGGAAACGGGAGAAAACGGTGGACCAGTCTGCCACGGTATTGTCGGCAGGTTGGACCAGGACGAGGACTGGCTCCAGGCCCGACCGTCCCATCGATAGACGACGCAGGGCGGTCTGCCAGCGGTATCGGATCGGGGAGGCGTGGCGGACAGTGCCGTCTGAAATCCAGTAGACGATTTCCGCAGTCTCAGCATTCCGCCGCAATTGCAACTGGCGGGCTGTACCGCCATTCACGGAAAGGTCCTGACTTGACGCGACCTCCCATCCTGCTCCGCGAAAACAGTACAGGGGGTCATGGATGGCATGCCGGTCGCCGCTCGCATCAATGACTTGGACGATAAATACCTGATTTCCGGCTTTGTAGAGGCGCTTGATTGTCTGGGCGCGCTGGAAAACGGACTTTTCGATATCACTCAGGGGCAGGTCTTTGCCGGTGAATCCCAAACCGGAGAGGGGTAGCCGCAACAACCGTTCCCCGGCATTTGGAAGCGGGGCAAATTGCCAGAACATGGCCAGACCGATGGTGATGGCGAGGGCGGCCCAAAGCCAAAGTTGGAAACGTCGATTCATGGAGGGGAGGAAGGTCGATGGCTCGGGAAAAATGGGGCAGAGGCCGCAGCCACCGCAATCACCAATCGCAGGGCGACAATGCCGTCGGTCGGCAGTCCCTTGGCAGCCCAGGACAAAAGGGGCATCCAACTGATGGCGCCAGGCAACCAAAGATACAGCCGGGCGCGGGGCGGCATTACCGCGGCCACCGTCAAGGCGGCGGCGATGTAGTCCAACAGATGGAGTTCGGTTACGACTCCGGCCACCAACAGAGCGATGGCAATGGTTATCGAGGAAAACGAACGGCGGTCAAAGGGCGGCGGACCGTGGCGAACCCAGTCCACCACGCCGGGAGCCAGCCAAAGCGCGAGCGCCAGCCAGCCGAAGCGGTCGAGCGGTGAATGTTGCCATGCGACGACGAGGCCGCGGGACTGCACGAGGGTGAAAGCCAGTGTGGCCCAAGCCACCAGCGGAGGCCTGGGGCGGGCATTCATGATTGGGACGAAGTGGTTGAGGCCACCTGTTGAACGCGAAGAATTGCCCAGCAGAGGCCGAACATGAATACGAGAACCGCCAGCCCTCCCCAGGCATGAAAGGCTCCCATGGCAAAGTTGGAGCCCCAGGTCATGGCAGCAATGCAGATGGCCAGAATCCGGCAGGTGTTGGAAATCCAGGCCAGTGGAAACAGGAGGAGTAGGTTAATCCAATAACTTCGATGGGTGCCTTTCATGACGAAGGTCAACACCGCCCCGGCGATCAGCAACGATTGCAGCGCCTTGAGACCGGAGCAGGCGGCATCCACGGAGATGGGAAGCCCCTGCACCAGCAATTCCACCCCGGTGCGCGTGACGGAAAAGTCCAGGGCGGAAAACAGGTTTGCCACCGTGATGGCACTCGACAGCCGGAACCACCATCCAACGGGTTGCAGGTCCAGTGTGACCCAGGGAAAGGCGAGGAGGGCCAGCGGCAACAGCCGCCGTATGCGGTGAAGGTCCGCCGATTCGCAGCGGCGCGACGCCCAGGCCCATAGAGCGAGACACCAGGCCGCGGCACCTGGGAGGCAGAGGTCGAAGACAGCTCCCACGACGAGCAGGCCGGCGGCAACGACCAAATGGATGGTGCCCAGTTGGAAGGGTTGGTCTGAGCGCAGCCGCCACGGATGTCCCAGCCAGACAAAGAGGGGCAAGGCGGTGAGGATGGGAAGGACATCTTCGGCGGTTCCCCACCAGGTGCGGTCCCGGAGCCAGACGTATCCGGCCAACACGGCCAGGGTGGCGAACCACGCGCGGTCCCCGTTCTTCATAGGTTCCCGGAGGCCTTATCGATTTCGGCGAGGTTGGAGCGGAGTTCGACAGAGTCCGGCATCAAGGCCAGCAGTTCGCGGGTCCATCGCCGGGCCACGATCCAATCCTTTCGGGCAAAGGCGCTGCGCGCGAGGTGGGCCTTCGCCTCAATGGAGGTTCCGGCGATGCCTCCGTAAATCGTGTCCGCCTCGGCGGCCTTTCCCTGTCCCAATGCCGCCCTGGCCAGCAGTTCCTGACCCATGGGATTCTTCACCAGAAGTGGCTGATTCGTGACCCATCGGCGGGCAGTATCAAATTGAAGCCGGTCGAGATCGGCCAGGGCGAGAATGTAGCTGGCTCGTTGACCCACCGGTGACGGAGCAGACGCCAGCGGACGCAACCGGGCCAGTCCCTCGTCGGACTTTTGAAGTTGGATCAAAAGTTCGCCCTTCAGGAGTTCCAACTCAGGGGAGGGCGCTTGCTGCGCCAGAAACTCGAGAGCCGCGGCTGCATCTCGATTGGAACGAAGACTTTCCGCGAAACCATAGGCCAGCCACATGGGGTGTGCGGTCGCCGGATGTCCCGGACGGTGAAGCTGGAGGGCGGCCTCCCGCCAACCCACGGCCAGGAAGGCGGCGGCAAAGGCGTCGGGGCCCCGCAAGACCGCATCCAATTCCGGGTTGATGGCACCCTTGGTGCCGGCGGCCTCTGCCACCGCCGCCCGGTTCAGGTCGATAAGGAACTGGTGCTGATTGGTTCCTCCCACCGGGTTGAGTCCGGCCGTGGAGACCTGAAGAGTGCGCTTTTGCCGGTATTGGAGGATGCGCAGCACGGCCGTCTCGAGGTCTGGCTCCCAGGAATTTGCCCGAAATTTGCTGAAGCCGAGGAGCTCCATGGCCCCCTTTTCGTCGCCCCGCTGGAGCAGGTCGAGCAGTTGGAGCCAGTGCACCTCCTGTCGATTGGCGATATAGCGCTGACGATCGGCCAGAAGGGCGAAGGAATTCGTGTCAAAAAATCGCCCTGAAGGCAGGCCCACCACCCATTGAGCCAACGGCTTAAGGTCTCCGGTTGAGACCGTTGTGGCGTCCAATGGCGTGGGGGAAACCACCCGCGACCAAAATCCAGCCTTGAGCCAAAAGTAATCCGGGGCCTGGTTGGGCATCGCCTCGGTCCAGGTCTGGATGGCCAGCGGGTACTTCCCCTGCCGCCGGTAAAATTCGGCGAGTTCATCCCGGACAAAGGCATCGTTGGTTCGGCAGAGGACCGCGGAGGCGTATTCAAAGCGGGCCGCTTCCATCCGACCCAAACCTTCCATGATTTGGCCGCGGAACAGACGAAGGTCGGCATCACGGGGTGTGAGTTCGGCGGCCTGAGCCAGCAACTGCCAGGCTTCCGTCAGATTCTTTTTGGCCACCAGAATCGCCAGTCGCGTCAATCGCACGGCATCGTTGGTTCCGGGTAGTGGATGCGCTCTCAACCACTTTTCGGCCTCGAGCCCTTTACCGGCAATGACCAGGGCGTCGGAGTCCAGGACCAGCCACGAGGCGTGACGGGTTTCCCGACCCCGCCATGTTTTGCGGACCTTTTCGAGGTCAGCGGGACGACGACCGTGGAGGTAGCCGTGGGCCACCAGAAGGGACGCTTCCTCATCGGCCACGATTCGAGCCGGTTCCCGTTCAAAAATCTGGGTCAGTCGACCCAGGTCCCGCAGACCGATCAAGGACTGGAGCTGAATCGTCGGCCAATCCAGGTTGGACCCCGGCCGGGCCTGGGTTTGCTGAAGGACCAACGCTTGCAGCGGTTCACCGCTCTTCAAAAGCTCCCGCGCCTTGTCAAAGGCCCGTTGTTCCTGACGGACCAGCACTTCCTTTCGCCAGGCGCGGACTCCCACGTAGCTCCCCACCGCAAGAACGATCATCGATGCGAGAAGGATGACGGCGCGTTTCATGGAGGTGAGGGTGGAGGGAAGTGAAAGTGAAACCAACGTTTACCGGCTAGCGGCGGCGGCGCGGCGACCGTCCTGGCGGCGCTTGATGTAAACCGCGAGGCCAAGGAACGAAGCGAGGGAGGCCCAGGTGGCGGGTTCGGGAGTGGCAACGAGGCGATTGATGGTCGCAGCGCCCACATTGATGGCGAACACCGCATCGTTGTAGTCCTTGTCTCCACCGCCCCAAAGGTCCTCGAAGGCGATGAACAGGTAGGGGCTATCGACGTTGGGGATGGCAAACATGCGGGCGGAGAGGGAAGCCACGTGGTTGATGCCGTCCGGGTTGTGGCCCGAGGTGCTCCAAGCGGTCGTTCCACCGTTGGCACCATTGGCCAGCAGGAAGAAATCGAGTTTCGTGCCCGCCTTCATCACGCCCAGGTTCACAAAATCGCCGGGAAGAAGCGGCTGGTCCGCACTGCGGGTACCGGTTTGTCCACTGGTGATGGGGCCGACACTGCTGCTGGCATTGGGGAAGATAATCTTGGGGTCGCCTTCCTTGACTCCCGTGCCGGTGGTGTTGAAGCCCAGGGTGTTGGCATAGCCGGCCCCTTCGAAAACAAAATAGGCCCGGACGTTCTCAGTGGTGGCCAGCACCAGCTTGGAAGGGTCGAGGGGCATGGCCTTGACCGCAGCCGAGTTGTTCCGGGTTTCGGGCAGGGTTTTGAGGATGAAATCCGTCGCCGTCGGCAACAGGTTCTTCTGGAAGTTGGCTGAGGCGGCGTCGGAACCGGCCAACCGTGTTTGATCCACAATCTTCAGCCCCATCGGTTGGGCGGGCGACTGGACGGGGGCGATGGTACCGCTGGTGGCAGCAGTCTTCAGACCATCGCTGACAATCTTTCCCGAGACTGTTCCATCCGAGGACGTTTCCTTGCTGCCGGAGTCGGCGGCCATGGCCGGGAACGACACCAGCATGGCGGCTGCGGCGACGGCGGTCAGGCGCGGAACAATGAGGCTGAAATCGAGTGTTTTCATTTTGGTGAGAAATCGGTGGTGCTTTTGCTTTTGGGCTCAGGCCTCACCTCAACGGTGGGTGGCCTTCGCCTATGCACAACAGGGTGAACATTTTACGTGCCAAAATTACAAACAGTTGAATACCAACAACTTGAGAAAAATGACATTGCATCAATCGGATTGTGCAATACTCATGCAACGTCAATCTTGAGGGCAGTAATGTTGCAAGTGCATTGCATCGCTGGTTCCATGGATGTGCCGTAGAGATCATCGCTTGAGTGAACCTCCGTTTGCTGAACTAATCGAAATACCCGGTCAAGCTTCAATGGGGCAAGTCGAACGGTTCCCAGCCGCCGTGTTCGATCCCGGATCGTCGGTCATTGGAACGTAACTTGCTTCACAATTTTGAGTCCAGCTGTTGAAGAACAACCGATGACTGGGCTCAATGCAGGACAACCAAATTATGGATACTCGCTCATCCGCCTGTGGTCGTTTTCTTTCCACTTCGTCCCGGCGACAATTCCTGGAACGCAGTGGGTTGGGCCTCGGGGCGCTGGCGCTGGGCTGCCTGCTGAGCGAGACGACGCTGGCTGAGGAAAACCTGACGCTCGTGCCGCGCAAGGCGCCCCTTCCCGCCAGGGCAAAGCGGGTTATCCATATCTTCGCGGGTGGGGCCCCCAGCCACCTGGATACCTTTGATCCCAAGCCGGAGTTGGACAAATTCCGGGACCAATCCATTCCAGGGGATTCCGGCGTCGCCTTTCCTTCCCCCTTCCGTTTTCCCAAGTGCGGACAAAGCGGCTTGGAACTGAGTGAAATTTTCCCGCAGTTGGGAACTGTCGCGGATGAACTCTGTGTCATCCGTTCAATGACCACGGACGTTCCCGCTCACGGACCGGCGGCAAAGTTGATGCACACCGGTGCCTTGACCCTGGTGCGTCCCAGTCTGGGCTCCTGGGTGTTATACGGCTTGGGCACCGAAAACGCCAGTCTGCCCGGGTTCATCACCTTCGGCGGTAGCACGGAATGGCGGGCAGCCGCCTTCCTGCCGAGTCTCTTCCAGGGGGCCAAGGCCGACTTTGCTCAAAATCGACCGCCCGATCAGGCGCTGCTCAATTTGAGGAGCGAATTTGCCTCCCGCGAACAGCAACGCTTGCAACTCGATTTGATGAAGCACCTGGACGAGGCCCACTTGGAGAGAGCACCCCACGAGGAGCAACTGGAGGCCCGCATCAAATCCTTTGAGTTGGCCTTCCGGATGCAGACCGAGGCTCCCGAGGCCTTTGACCTGTCCAAGGAGACCAAGGAAACCCGCGAGGCCTATGGAAAATCCGAATTGGGAGCGAAGTTGCTTTGTGCCCGACGATTGGTTGAGCGGGGTGTCCGGTTCGTGCAGGTGGACGCGGGCGGATGGGACCATCACGCGAACCTGGCCAATGCCATCAAGGGAACCGCCCAGGCGATCGACCAACCTGCCGCGGCTTTGATCAAGGATCTCAAGGTCCGGGGATTGCTGGATTCCACCCTCGTCGTCTGGGGGGGCGAATTTGGACGAACGGCAACGACCTCCGGTCGTGTGGGAGCCGATTCCGGGCGGGACCACCACGCCAAATGCTTCTCGGTCTGGATGGCCGGTGGCGGAGTCAAGGGGGGCATGGCCCACGGAGCGACCGACGAGTTGGGGCAGGAGGTGGTCCGGGATGGTGTTCATATCCACGACCTGCACGCCACCATCCTCCGGTTGCTCGGGTTCGATCACACCCAGCTGACCTATCGCTACAACGGCAGGGACTTCCGCCTCACCGACAACTTTGGAAAGGTCGTTCAATCCATCATTGCATGAGCCCAAGGAATCGACCGTCAGTGTCCACCGCCCACCCATTCGGCCGGGCGACCTCGATGAAACGCGGGTGGTTGGCCCTTCTTTTGGGCGTTTCCCTGGTATCGGGCTGGGCTGCAACGCCGGGTGATCCCGCCAAGGTCGAGTTTTTCGAAAGAAAGGTTCGACCCCTTTTGTTAGAACATTGTGAAAAGTGCCATAGCGGTCGGGACGGCAAATCGAAGGGCGACCTGACCCTGGACACCCGCGCGGGCTGGGAATCCGGTGGCGAACATGGAACCGCGATTGTCCCGGGCAAGCCCGACCAAAGCCTCTTGTTCAAGGCCGTCTTATACACTGACAACGACCTGCGCATGCCCCCAAAAAAGGAGGGTGGCAAACTGGCTGACAGCGACATTGCCATTCTCCGGCAATGGATTGCCGACGGAGCCATCGACCCGCGGGTGTCGGGTCCTCCCCGCCTCAGTGGTCTTTCGGATGGCGCCCGGGCTCATTGGTCATTTAAACCGGTCCAAAAGCCGCCCCTGCCACCCGTCAGGGATGCCGAGTGGGTCAGGAACGACCTCGACCGGTTTATTCTGGCGCGCCTTGAAAAGGAAGGGATGCGACCCAACGGTCGTGCGACCAAGGAAGTGCTGATCCGCCGGGTGAGCTATGACCTCATTGGTTTGCCCCCAACCCTGGAGGAAGTGCGCGACTTCATTCTGGATGGCTCGACCAATGCTTTTGAAAAAGTGGTCGATCGTCTGCTGGCATCGCCCCATTATGGCGAGCGTTGGGGACGTCACTGGCTGGATTCGGCGCGCTACAGCGACACAACGGGGCATGGAGGAGACGGTGGCAAGCGCTTTCAGGATTATCGGTACGAGTATGCCTGGACGTACCGGGATTATGTGGTCAACGCCTTCAACGATGACAAGCCATGGAATGAATTCTTGATGGAACAGGTGGCCGCCGACCAGCTCCCCAACGTGGCGACCAACGATACCCGTCTGGCGGCACTGGGATTTCTGACCGTCGGCAAGCGTTTTGATAACTCCGATGACCTGATCGACGAACGCATCGATACCCTGGGCAAGTCGATGCTTGGGTTGACCGTCGCCTGCGCCCGATGCCACGACCATAAATTCGATCCCATACCCACGGCGGATTATTATTCGCTGCACGGTGTGTTTGCGAGTCTCACCGAGCCCATGGAACTGCCGGAGCTGCCGTCGGCGGTCGACCGGGAGGATCGGGCGAATTATGAACGTCGGTTGGCCGAATTGGAGGCGAGGAACCGCACGGTCTTTTACGAATTCTATTCCCGTAGAAACCCGGAGTTTTTGCGGCATCCGGCGGGTTATCTACTGGTGGCCGCTGCCAAGCCACGATCCATTGAACGTCAGACCCTGGCTCGCGAATTCATGATCTATCCGGAGGACCAGGAGATGATGAAGGCCATCAAGCTCCAGGACGATCACCCCGTCCTTGGACCCTTTGCCCGGTTGGGCAAACTCTCGACCAACGACTTTGTTTCGAAGGCTCCCGAGGTGCTGGCCCGGGCATTGACGGACCCTAAAGCCCCCGTCAACCGGCTCGTCGCAGAGGCCCTGACGGGCATGAAGCCGAAGTCTCTCATTGAAGTAGCACGGGCCTATGAAAACCTTCTGACCAAATATCCTCTGGAGGCGTTGGCCCTGGCCCAATTGCGCAGCAAGGGCGGTTCTGTAACCAACCTGGATGATCCGGCCGTCACGGAACTGGTTCAGACCCCGTTTTACATTCCCCTGGCCTCCGAACTGGCCACCGTTGAAAAACAAGAGGCGTTCCTGAATGGTCCAGCAGGCCGCAAGGCGTGGCACGGTCCGCCTCAGTTCGAGCCCCGAACCTTCGATGCCTTCAAGTTCTCCGAGATCAATCAACTCCGGCTGACCCATCCGGGAGCACCCGGACGCGCCATGGTTGTGGCTGACAAACCCAAGCCCACGGACAGCCACATCTACATCCGGGGCAGTCGCAACAAGCAGGGGCCGGTGGTGCCGCGACGCTTCCTGGAGGTGTTGTCCGGACCGGACCGCAAGCCGTTCCGTCAGGGAAGTGGTCGACTCGAATTGGCACAAGCGATTGCGGCCCCCCGGAATCCACTCACGGCCCGGGTGGCGGTCAACCGCATCTGGATGCATCACTTTGGACGGGCACTGGTCAATACCCCGGACGATTTTGGGAACATGTGCGAAGCTCCTTCCCATCCCGAACTTCTTGATTATCTGGCCGCCAGCCTTGTGGAAAATGGCTGGTCAGTGAAGAAGCTTCACAAGCAGATCCTGCTCTCGGCGGCCTACCAGGAATCGAGCGACGATAACCCGGCCTTCAGCCTCAAAGATCCCGACAACAAACTGGTCTGGCGAAGCAATCTGCGTCGGCTCGACTTTGAATCCATCCGCGACTCACTCGTGATGCTGACCGGCAAGATGGACCTGAGCGTCGGCGGCAAACCGGTGAATCTCAGTGAGGAGCCCTACAGCTACCGGCGGAGCATCTACGGCTACGTGGACCGGTTGCATGTTTCAGACCTGCTCTCCCAATTCGATTTCAGCGATCCCGAGATGGTGAACTCCAAGCGAATTTCGACCGTCGTTCCCCAGCAGGCGCTCTTCTTCCTGAACAATTCGATGACCGTCGATGCGGCCCGGCACCTGGTGAACCGTCCGGAGCTGGATCAGGCGACCGACGACGATGCCCGGATATCCGCCCTTTATCGCATCCTATACCAACGTGCGCCCGAGCCACGGGAAATCAGTTGGGGCAAGGAGTACATCGAGCAGGTGCACCAGTTGATGGCGGGGGATGTCCGTCCCAAGGGCCCGCGCCGAACCAAATCCGTGTATAAGAAGCAGGTGGCCTCGAAGGACAAATACGCGGCCGTGCAAAACACCGGAGTCACCGTTCAGCGTGGTGCACTCGACGCTTGGGAGAGCTACGCCCAAACCTTGCTGTTCTCCAACGAGTTTATTTACGTGTACTGACTCCGGGGCAGTGAACTGGAGGCGCACCGTCATACAGAAAGTTATACCTGCCGAATTGCTCAGTTTCATAGTGGAAGCGGCATCCTGCCGCTTGTCTTGGGTGGGGAGGAGCGGCGGGACGCCGCTGCCCCACCAAAGTCATCGCTATTCCACCACCCGCATCTTGATGGCTTCCACCAATCGTTCGCCCGCCGTCACGGTCGACAGCACGACGGCAATGTCACCCCGTTTGAGCCGGCCCTGCTGGACCAACTTCTGGATGGCCCCATCAACGGTTTTTTCCGGATGTTCGTGGAAAAACTCGGTCACCTGAGGGACCACCGAACGGCACAGGTTCAGGGAGTCGGCCGTCGGCCAGCGATCGGCGAAGGCGTAGATCGGGGAATATCGGGGCCGCAGCCACGAGGCATAGCGCGCCATGTGGCCCCGGCGCGTGAACACGATGATGGCGGCAGCGCGAAGTTCATTGGCCAGCAAGACGGCACTCTTCACCAGCTTTTGCCGGGGTGAGGTCAGTTCTGCGGCAACCTCATATCCGGAACCGCCGCTCCGTTCCGTGCGCTGTGCCACCTTGTCCATGACTTCCACGCAGGCCAGCGGGTATTTTCCCACCGTGGTTTCGCCGCTGAGCATGATGGCGTCCGCCTGCTCAAACACCGCATTGGCGATGTCGGTGATTTCAGCCCGGGTCGGCATGGGATTGACGATCATGCTTTCAAGCAGGTGCGTCGCCACGATGACGGGACGTCCGATTTCGTGGCATTTCTTGACGATTCGGCGCTGGATGATCGGCAATTCCTCATAGGGACATTCGATGCCCAGGTCACCACGCGCCACCATGACCACATCGGACGCCAGGGCAATGGCCTCAAAATGGTCCACCGCGAATTGATGTTCGATTTTGGCAACAATCCGGGGTTGGTGGGGACTGTGTGCAATGAGGGCCCTCAACTCTGCGATATCCTCCGGGTCCCGGACGAAGCTGAGGGCGATGAAATCGACACCCACTTCCAGTCCCAGGGCCACATCGGCGACATCCTTGGGCGTCAGTGCGGGCAGGGAGACCCGGACACCGGGAAGATTAATATGCCGACGGCTGCCCATGCGGCCTTCCGTCAAAACCTCACACTCCACCCGGCGTTCAGACTTCGACAGAATCCGCATCTTGATCTCACCATTGTCGATGACGATGGTCTTGCCGACCTCGACATCGGCCGCAAAACCGTCATAGCCGACTCCCGTCCACTTGACCCCCTCCAACGGGTCCACGGTCTCGCCTTGAAGGGTGAAAATGAAGCGGTCCCCGGGATGCAGGGGGATGGGGACGGCCACATCGAGGGTGCGAATGGCAGGCCCCTGGGTATCGAGCAGGACTCCGGCGCTAATCTTTCGCTTTTCCGCCTCCGCCCGGAAATCCTTGACCACCCGTCGGACCCAGTCGGGTTTGGCATGGGACAGATTCAACCGGACCACGTTGACCCCCGCATCCAGGAGGCGGCCCAACATTTCAGGTGAATCAGTGGCGGGGCCGAGTGTGGCGGTAATCTTGGTCTTGCGCATGAGGTCTGGGGTTGAGAGCCAAAGGGATCGGCCCTGACCGATCCCAACTGATCCATGGTCTAACCCAAATCACCGGGAAAATCGACCAAAACATCCATTTCTGGTGATCGGGCATCGCAGTCCGAAAAAGG
>Ga0136644_10003654_pt1 | contig 11512 bp, 10 predicted proteins | sample C_130820_EF_Meta_FD_94780 | JGI IMG/M metagenome (GOLD analysis project Ga0136644, IMG submission 94780) | Freshwater microbial communities from Lake Croche, Canada to study carbon cycling - C_130820_EF_MetaG (v2) (version 2) | ecosystem: Environmental > Aquatic > Freshwater > Lake | place...
GAAGTCACGGCCGTCGTGGTCAATGTGGACCGCAAAACCCGCAACATCCAGTTGTCCATCAAGGCCAAGGATGCAGCGGACCAGAACGAAGCCATGGCCACCCTGAGCCAAAACGCTGCGCGCGAAAACGCCGGCACCACCAGCCTGGGCGCATTGCTGCGCGCCAAGCTGGATAACAACTAAGCGGCGCTAGCCTCCTAGGTAGTCCCCAAGCGACCGGCGTGTGCCGGTCGCTTGCATTGTTTTCAAAGTTCTCTATGACCCGCTCTGACATCGTCGAAGAATTGGCCAGCCGCTTCAGCCAGCTGACCCAGCAAGACGCCGAATTCGCCGTCAAGGCCATCCTGGACGCGATGAATGACGCGCTGGTGCGCGGTCAACGTATCGAAATTCGTGGCTTTGGCAGTTTTTCCGTCAGCCACCATGCGCCGCGCATGGGCCGCAATCCGCGCAATGGTGAAAGCGTCGCCATACCGCAGCGCCGGGTACCGCACTTCAAGCCCGGTAAAGCATTGCGAGAAGCCGTCGATGCCGAAATCGCGCATCCTTCAGGCCTTATCGCCAAGTCTTGATTTCCTCTCGGCCCGATAGAATCGATGCCGACCAAGGAATTGCATGAACCCATTCTTTTCGCTGGTGAAACTGCTTTTCAAAGCAGCTATTTTTTTCACCCTGTTTGCGTTTGCCTTGAATAACCAGGCCGACGTCACCGTGCATTTTTTCTTTGGCTACCATTGGACCAGTCCGCTGGTCATAGTGGTGCTCATCAGTTTTGCAGGTGGGCTGCTGCTGGGCATCTTGGGCATGGTACCGCGCTGGTGGCAGCAGCGCCGCGCGGCCAAACGGGCGCAAAGCAGACCCGAAGCAAACGTCCCAACGGGCCCCAAACCTGACGATAGCGCAATCAGCCATGGAATTTGACCTTAGCTGGGTGTTGATGGGCCTGCCCATTGCGTTTGTGATGGGCTGGCTAGCCTCGCGCTTTGACCTGCGCCAAATGCGCCTAGAAAACCGCCAAGCGCCCAAGGCCTATTTCAAAGGCCTCAATTTCCTGCTCAACGAACAGCAAGACCAGGCCATTGACGCGTTCATTGAGGCGGTACAAAACGACCCAGACACTTCAGAGCTGCATTTCGCGCTGGGTAATCTGTTCCGCCGTCGCGGCGAATATGAGCGCGCCGTGCGCGTGCATCAGCATTTGCTCTCGCGCGGGGATATTAGCGCCGATGACCGCCACCGCGCGCAACACGGCCTGGCGCTGGACTATCTCAAGGCCGGCCTGCTCGATCGCGCCGAAACCGCCTTGCTGGCGCTAGAGGGGACGCGCTTTGAATCGCAAGCCCGACTGGCTTTGTTGGCCAATTACGAACGATCGCGCGATTGGGTGGGCGCCGCGCAGGTGGCTGCCAAACTCGAAGCCGCTGGCCAGGGCAGTTTCGCAGGACGGCGAGCCCATTACCTGTGCGAACAAGCCGCGGCGCAAGTTGTAAAGGGTGAAATTGCCGCCGCCAAGGACCTACTCCAACAAGCGATTGCCAGTGCGCCGCGCAGTCCACGTGCCTACATTGACTTGGCGCGCCTGTTAGAAAGCGCCGACAAACCTGCGCAGGCGCTAGATTTGTTGAAGCAAGCGGCCCAGGCAGCGCCCAAATCCATGGCCTTGATGGCACCCGTGATGACACGTTGCGCATTAGCCAGTGGGGGCGGCCCCGCAGTTTCGGCGCTGATGCAGCAATCCTATGCGCATACGCCTTCGCTGGACGTGCTCGATGCGATCGTGCAACTAGAGACAGCGCAAAATGGCCCGCAGCACGACGCCCGCAATTGGTACGTACAACACCTCGAAAAACAAGCCTCGCTGGTCGCCGCTGCGCAGTGGATTGCTGGTGAAAAGCTGGAAAATGAACAATTCCATCCGCAAGTGCAGCGAGCGCTGGACCAGGCGGTCAAGCCGCTCAAGCGCTACCGCTGCGCCGCATGCGGCTTTGAAGCACAACACCATTTTTGGCATTGCCCGGGCTGCCAGGCCTGGGACAGCTACCCGCCACTTCGTGTGGAAGAACTATGAGCTCTGATGCATTAAGTCCCCTCTCTGCTGCCCATGTCCAAGCCGCCCGTATCTTGGTCGTGGGTGATGTGATGTTAGACCGCTACTGGTACGGTGCGGTCGACCGCATCTCGCCCGAGGCGCCAGTGCCGGTGGTGCGCGTCACCCGAGAAGAGGAACGCGGTGGCGGCGCTGCCAACGTGGCGCTCAACGTGGCAGCCCTAGGCGCCCAAGCCACCTTGCTCACCGTCGTAGGCGAAGACGAAGCGAGCCACAAACTGGAAAAACTGCTGTCACAAACTGGCGTAAAAACCGAATTGCGCCGCGACGCAGGGCTCAAGACCACCGTGAAGCTGCGCATCATCGGCAGGCAACAGCAATTGATACGCCTGGACTTTGAAAATACGCCCGACAAAGAAATTTTGGCCAGCCAAACCGCGCGCTTTGAAGCGCTGCTGTCCGCCCATGATGCCGTGCTGTTTTCGGACTACGGTAAAGGCGGTCTGGCGCACGTCAGCGACATGATCGCTAAAGCGCGCGCCCTGGGTAAACCAGTGCTCATCGACCCCAAGGGCAGCGACTATTCACGCTACCAAGGCGCCACCGTGATCACACCGAACCGGGCCGAGCTGCAAGAGGTGGTGGGCGCATGGCACTCGGAGGAACAACTACTGGCTAAAGCCCAGAGCCTGCGCAGCCACCTAGGTCTGACCGGGCTCTTATTGACCCGCAGCGAGGAAGGCATGAGCTTGTTTGAAGACAGCGGGGCCAGCCATGTGAGCGCGCAAGCCCGCGAGGTGTTTGACGTGACCGGCGCGGGCGATACCGTAATCGCCACCATGGCGGTGCTCTTAGGTGCTGGCATGACGCTGCAGCAAGCCCTTCCTTGGGCGAACCGCGCCGGTGGCTTGGTCGTAGGTAAATTTGGCACGGCCACGGTGCGCTTAGAGGAGTTGATCGCATGACACGCGTTGTAGTGACAGGCGCCGCTGGCTTTATCGGCAGCAACATCATTGCCGGGCTCAATGCGCGCGGTATCGACAATATCATCGCCGTAGACGACCTGCGCGACGGCGATAAATTTCGCAACTTGGCCGTGCGCCGCATTGCCGATTACGTGGACGCGGCTGATTTTTACAAGCACTATGCGGCAGGTCACTACGGCGCGGTAGAAGCAGTGTTTCATGAAGGTGCGTGCAGCGACACCATGGAACTTGACGGGCAGTACATGATGCGCAACAACTACGGTGTGTCGCTGCAATTGTTTGAAGCTGCGCAAGCGCAGGGAACACGTCTTTTATACGCGTCGTCCGCGGCAACCTATGGCGGCTCGGAGCGTTTTCGTGAAGAACCGGCCTGCGAGGCACCGCTCAACGTCTATGGCTATTCCAAGCTATTGTTTGACCAGGTGATGCGCCAGCGCCTGGGCGCGCAACTGCAAGACGCCAAAGTGCAAGTGGCCGGGTTTCGCTACTTCAATGTGTATGGCCCGCACGAGCAACACAAAGGCCGCATGGCCAGCGTGGCCTACCACCAGTTCCACCAGTTCCGTAAGGAAGGTGTAGTCAAGTTGTTCGCGGACTACGGTGGCTACGCCGCGGGCGATCAAATGCGTGACTTCGTGTTTGTCGATGACGTAGTCGCGGTCAATCTCTGGTTTTTTGACCACCCCCAGAAAAACGGTATTTTCAACCTAGGCTCGGGCCGGGCGCAAAGCTTTAACGAGGTAGCCTGCGCCGTCGTCAACACCTTGCGCGCACCACAAGGGCACGCGCCCATGGCGCTGCAAGATATCGTGGCACAACAGCTCTTGCAGTACATCCCCTTTCCAGACGCTTTGCGCGGAAAGTACCAGTGCTTTACCGAAGCGGATTTGGGCGCCTTGCGTGGCGCCGGGTGCGAACACCGCTTTGCCGATGTGCAAACCGGTGTATCGCGCTACGTGCAATGGCTGGCGCAAACCCAGTAAGCCCATGCGTAGCGCCTTGGTCCTGAGCTTGCGCGCCACTGCCTGGTGGCTGGCATCGGCCTGCCTCAGTGCGTGCATGGCCACTGAAATCAACCAGGCCACTGAGGCCGAGCTGGACAGCGTCAAAGGCCTGGGCCCTTCCAGTACGGCCCGTATTCTTGAGGCCCGTACACAAGGCCTGTTTAAGGACTGGGCAGATCTGATGCGTCGCGTCAAGGGCATTAAAGCGGCGCAGGCCGCCAAGCTGTCGGAATCCGGTTTGCGCGTCAATGGCAAAAACTTGGCCGGTGAGGATGCGCCTTAAACGGCCGCAAGGCTAGCGTTGACGAGGCAATCTGGAAGTTTTGCCTAGGCACTTGCTTTCGGTCACGCTACGCCGAAGCGGCTGCGCCACAATAGCGCCATGAACCCCGTCATCCCCATTTGCCTAGGCGCCTGTGCTGGCGCCCTAGCGCGCTGGCAGCTCGGACTCTGGCTCAATCCCAGTGTTGTGCCGGGCACTGCCCTGCCCTTAGGCACCTTGGCCGCCAACCTGATCGGCGGCTACTTGGTGGGCGTGGCAGTTGCCTTGTTCCAAGCCATGCCCGAACTCGACCCCGCATGGCGCTTGGCCTTGATCACTGGCTTTTTGGGCGCATTGACCACCTTCTCCAGCTTTTCTGCCGAAGTGCTTTCCATGCTCGGCCAGGGCCGCTACGCGCTGGCGCTAGGCACCGCCGCGCTGCATCTCTTGGGCTCACTGCTACTGACCTTCGCTGGTCTTCGCACGGTGGAATATTTTTTCGCCTCCGCCACCTGAAAGTTGTCTTGCTCAAGCCGCCTCCGTGTGCCAGCTTGGAGGCTCACCGAAAGATCCGCGCTGCACGCAGCCCCTACAAAGGCAAGACTTGCGCCTCGTCAGGCCGCTCCAACCAGGCCGCAAACTCATCGGCCATTTGCTGGGCGGCAGACGTTGCGCCATTCCAAGCCCGCATGCGTCCGGCCAGGTCGTTGCCATAGTGGGTGAAATCAGTACGGTCTGGCAATTTGCCATTGGGCAAGGTGCGCACCCACTCCGGGTTCGGCGCCAGCACCACCATGGAATCTAAAAAATCGCTGCTGCCATGGCGCCATTTCCAAGGTTTGTCCAGCCAACCGGGCACCACGGCTTTTTGAAAATGTGGGTACAGGACCAGGCCCTGGCCGGCGCCCCAGGCACCATCGCTTGCGGCTGCGCTGTAGTTCAGGTGCAAGTGGTAATCGGTAATGCCGCCATCCCAATAAGCACCCGCTGGCGCACCGGGAATACCGTGTACTGCTTGCAGCAAAAAGGGGATAGAACAACTCGCTTGCAGCGCCTGCATAAAGTTGTCTTCCACCAGCGCTACGGCGTGGGTGCGAAAGTCGGCGCTAGAAAAGGGCAAGGCTCCTGGGTGCGAAGAAAAAACCACGCGCTCTAGCGATAGGCCCAGTAAACGCCGGTCCAGCGCGTTAGAGGCGATCGCCACCGCATAGCCCAGCGGCGTGAAAAACGGGTGCTCGCGCTGCAACAGACCGCGTCCGCGTGAGGCCAGAATATGCAAGCGGTAACGCGAATGGGTCAACATCTCCTGGATACGCCCGCCATAAAACAAATCCAAGTTATCCCGGAACTGTCGGCTCACCAAAGACGCGGGCACGCGCTTTTGGCCCGGCGCCATTTCATAGTGCTGGGCGATGTAATCGCGCTCCAGGCGTTCCAGGGCGGGTACCGGGTCGTTCAAGCAGGCGGTCGCCATGCGCCAGGCGCCGATCGATGCGCCGACCAGATGCACGTTTTGCGTACTCTGCGTCAACCATTGGCCAAAAATAAACCTATCCAAAGGTCCCAAAATCAAACCCTTGGGACCACCCGCCGCAGCCGGTACCACGCGCACGCTGGACGGTTGCAAGCCATCTCGCGCTAGCGCCGCACGGGCCGTTTTACCGGCATAGAGGTGTAAAGCGCGCATGGCTTTATTTCCGCAATCCTTGTAATTGCGAGAGGGCGGCAGCCATTGCGCCTTGGGGAGCCGCTTCGCGCGTGGGCTGCGATTTGTAAGCGCCGCCTTGCCTGGTGCCTTGGCCTTGGGCTGGATCCGCCTTGCTGCGCGGCGCATCGCCTAGGCGCATCGTCAAGCTAATCCGTTTACGCGCCACGTCGAGCTCCAACACCTGCACTTTGACAATAGCGCCGGTTTTCACTACCTCACGCGCATCAGCCACAAATTTTTGGCTCATCTGGCTGACGTGTACCAAACCATCTTGGTGCACGCCCAAATCTACAAACGCGCCAAAGGCGGCCACATTGCTCACCGTGCCTTCCAGCACCATGCCTTCGCGCAAATCGCCAATATCTTTCACACCCTCGGCCAAACGCGCCACCTTGAAATCCGGGCGCGGATCGCGGCCGGGCTTTTCTAATTCTTTGAAAATGTCCTGCACCGTAATGACACCCACGCCCTCATTGGCAAACAACTCGGGCCGCAAGCTTTGCAGCATGTCGTTGCGTCCCATCAACGCCTGCACAGGCTGGCCGGTTTTTTGCAAAATACGCTGCACTACCGGGTAACTTTCGGGGTGGATGCCCGTATTGTCCAAGGGGTTGTCGCCACTGCGGATGCGCAAAAAACCGGCGCACTGCTCAAAAGTCTTGGTACCCAAACCCGTCACTTGTAAGAGTTGCTGGCGGCTGACAAAAGCACCTTCTGACTCGCGCCGTGCCACCACCGCACGCGCCACCGTGTTGGACAAACCCGATACGCGCGCGAGCAGCGGCACGCTGGCGGTGTTCAGGTCCACACCCACCGCGTTCACGCAATCTTCCACCACCGCGTCCAGCGAGCGTGCCAGCGCGCTTTGGTTCAGGTCGTGCTGGTACTGCCCCACGCCAATCGACTTGGGCTCGATCTTTACTAACTCCGCCAACGGGTCTTGCAAGCGGCGCGCAATACTGGCTGCGCCGCGCAGGCTGACATCGATATCGGGCATTTCCTGGCTGGCGTACTCGCTTGCGCTATAGACCGAAGCACCGGCCTCGCTGACCACGATTTTGTCTATGGGCGGTGTGTCCGGTCGGGCCATGGCTTTGATCAAGTCCGCCGCCAGGGCGTCGGTTTCGCGGCTGGCGGTGCCGTTGCCGATCGCGATGAGACTGACATGGTGCTTGGCACATAAAGCACGCAAAGCATGCAGCGCCCCGTCCCAGTCACGGCGTGGCTCGTGGGGAAACACGGTGGCGGTATCGACCAGTTTGCCGGTGGCATCGACCACGGCTACTTTGACCCCTGTGCGAATGCCCGGGTCCAGGCCCATCACCACGCGCGGTCCCGCCGGCGCAGCCAGCAGCAAATCGCGCACATTGTCGGCAAACACTTTGATGGCTACTTTTTCCGCCTCTTCGCGTAGCCGCGCAAACAAGTCGCGCTCCAGGCTCAGGCTCAGCTTGACGCGCCAGGTCCAGGACACGCATTTGCGCAAAAAATCATCGGCTGCGCGCCCCTGGTGCGGCACTTGTAAGCGCAAGGCTAAGCGCGCCTCCGCCATGGACGGAGTGCCGACTTTTGGCGCTTCGTCGGATAGTTCGGGGCTGACTAATTTCAGGTCCAACACGTCCAGCGCCCGACCTCTAAAAGCGGCCAGTGCCCGGTGCGAGGGCACACGCGCCAGCGGTTCGTCATAGTCAAAATAATCGCGAAACTTGGCCACATCGGCGTTCGCTGGGTCTTTGCCGGCAATCAAACGCGCGCGCAGCAGGCCTTGGTCCCACAACCATTCGCGCAAGTCTTGCACTACGGCGGGCACTTGGGCCCAGCGTTCGCTCAGCAAATCGCGCACGCCATCGAGCACGGCCGCGACCGTTGAAAAATCCGGTAATTTGTCTTCGCCTTCTTTGGCCTCGCGCCAAGGGATGACGTAGGCAGCGGCAGCCTCGAGTGGCACCAAATCCCGATCAGCCAGCAGGGCGTCTGCCAGGGGCTCCAAGCCCGCTTCGCAGGCCAACTGCCCTTTGGTGCGGCGCTTGAGCTTGAAGGGCATATAAATGTCCTCCAGTTCCTGCTTGGTGCTGGCCGCTTGGACCAAAGCGGCCAAAGCAGGCGTCCATTTGCCCTGCTCCTCAATGGCGCGCTGCACCACTTCGCGGCGTTGCTGCAGTTCGCGCAGGTAAGCAAGGCGTGCTTCGAGTTCGCGTAGCTGAACATCGTCTAAGCCGTCCGTAGCTTCTTTGCGATAGCGCGCAATAAACGGAACGCTGGCGCCGCCGTCGAGCAGGGCTACAGCCGCCTCGACTTGCTGCGGGCGGACGCGGATTTCCTGCGCGATTTGCGCAATGATGTGGTGCATGGGGGGAATTTTTGAAAAATACGGGTTCGCAGAACAATGCATGGAGCAACTAACAGCGCCCCGATAAAGCGCCTTAAGACGCGCGCCATGATTATGCCGTCCGAGGGGTGCCATGGCACCGCCGCCCGCTTACGCATCGGCAAGCAAGCGCCTAGATCCATGGCCTTAGGATATCGCGCAACAAGGTGCGATCTAGCAGCCACCCGATACAATCAAGCTTGACGGGCCTCCCCGCATGGTGAAGCGGCCAACCGGGTCAGGTGGGGAACCAAGCAGCCCTAACTGTGGAGCCAGTGCCGGGGTCAGGCTCGTCAACCTTCTTCTGTCGATCAAGCCAGATAACGCAAGACACCTTGCGCTGCTAAGCGCCCTGTGGCCAGGCAAGCGGTCAGCAAATAGCCGCCGGTAGGCGCCTCCCAATCGAGCATTTCTCCAGCACAAAACACGCCGGGTAGATGCTCCAGCATCAAATCGGGCGCGAGCACTTCAAACAACACACCGCCCGCCGAGCTAATGGCCTCGTCCAGCGGACGCGTCGCCTGCAAGCGGATAGGCAATGCTTTGATCGCCGCGGCCAAGGCGCTCGGCTCTGCCATCGTTTCAGCGCTCGTGCATTCGCGCAGCAAAGCGGCCTTGATGCCATCCAGATGCAAACGGCTTTTCAGATGGCTGGACAGCGAGCGGGAACCGCGTGGATGCGCAACTTCAGCCAGCACGCGCTCTGCGCTGAGTGCGGGTAGCAAGTCCAGATAAAAAATGGCTTCGCCGTGGCGTGCTAATTCCTCGCGCAAAAGTGCTGAAGCGGCATAGATGAGGCTACCCTCTACGCCGGTTGCGGTTGCAACGAATTCACCTTTGCGATCAAACCAAGGAGGCCTACCAGGTGCGCCAGGAATACGAATGGCTACCGACTTCAAAGCTTGTCCAGCAAAGCGCTCTGCAAAATAGTGGCTCCAGCCGCCTGCCACGTCGAAGCCACAATTTGAGGGCAGCAAAGGCGCCACGGCAACACCGCGTTCTGCCAGCAAAGGCACCCAAGCACCGTCCGAGCCCAAGCGGGCCCAACTGCCGCCACCCAAAGCCATCACCACCGCCTTGGCGCGCACCCGCAGCCCACCCTGGGGACTGGTGAAGCGAATACAGCCCGCGCCATCCCAACCGATCCAGCGGTGGCGCATATGGAACTGCACCGCCACCCCAGGCTGCGGGTGGCGCAAGCGCTGCAACCAGGCCCGCAGCAGTGGCGCGGCCTTCATGTCCGAGGGAAACACACGCCCGGACGAGCCGACAAAGGTGTCAATGCCTAAATCCTGTGCCCAGCGCCGTACGCCTGCGGCATCCATAGCGGCCAGTGCGCCGCTGATGGACTCGCGCCTTTGCCCATAGCGACCTGCGAAGGCGTCGGCACCTTCCGCATGGGTCAGGTTCAAGCCGCCACGCCCGGCCAGCAAAAATTTGCGTCCCACCGAGGGCATGGCATCAAACACTTGCACCTGCACGCCCGCTTGCGACAAAACCTGCGCCGCCATCAATCCCGCAGGTCCGCCGCCGATGATGGCGACCTCGCACTCCTGCGGCGCGACCTGGCCGCTGTCGATGCCTGTCATGGTTTTTCCTCTGGCAGCACGGGCTCAATGCAATGGCCGGTAGCGCTTAAAAATGCAGCGCGTACCGTCTGGCCGGGATAGGCTAGCCGCACGGCTGCGCAATACATGGCTAACTGGGAGCACAAGGCCGGATCAAGCTGCGGTTGTGCCGCGCTTTTGTGGTCCAGCACCCACCAATGGCCGGTGTCATTGCGTTGCACTAGGCGGTCTATGCGCAGCTTGCGCCCGCGGTAATAAATGCTGATTTCATTGCCTTGCCACTGCAACAGTTGCGCATCCCAGGCCCAAGCGCCCTCGCCTTGCACGATGGCTTGCGCATCGTGGGCCGCGCGTGCCATGTGCACGTCGTCCAGCGCGAACTGCGTTTGTGCCCAGCGCCATGCCGGCGCGCTCCACAAGCCGCCCGCGTCGCCCCTGCCCGGGGCATAGTGTTCCAGTAAACAATGCATAGCCTGGCCAATGCGCGCATCCAGATCGGCATCTGCATCCGGCGGCACAGGTAGTGGCGCAGGCTCAGCGATGCGGCGCAAGGCCACTGGCAGCAGGGGCAAATCATGTACCTGCCTACCCGCCCACCCGCTTTCAGGCGACGCGCTTGCGGCTATAGCGTCGGGCACGGGATACACCTGCCTGGCATGGGCTTGCAATTGCTTCCACCAGCTGTGTTCGTTGTCGTGGTGCGGCTGCATGGACGAAAAAACCAAACCCTGTTTAGCGCGGGTGATCGCCACGTACAAGGCATTGTGTTCCTCTCGGCGACGCGCAATTTGTTCCTGCGACAACAAGTCCTCGCAGCATGGTGGTGGCTTGGACTCGCTGGCCAAAAACACAAAGCGGCGCGGAAAATCGTCACGTCCTGGCCACTGCACAAGAACGCCCATGGTAGGGGGTTTGGGGCTTTCACTGTCGCAGTCCAGCATCACTACCCAAGGCGCTTCCAGCCCTTTGGCGCCGTGCACAGTAAGCAGCTGTACCGCATGGGGCGCGGCCACCTGGGGCACGGTATAACCCCCGGCGCGCAGTGCGCGCACAAAGCCATAGGCCGTCACAAAACGCCCGCCGTCGACCGCCAGCGCAGCGCCTAGCAGTGCCTGCAAATGCATCTGCACACTGGTCGCTTGTGCGGGGGATACCGTGGCCGTGTACGCCGCCAGCACATCGGCCTCGCGGTAAATGGCACTCAATGCGTCGTGTGGGGGCAATTGCAACAGCAGGCTTTGCCAGTGGCGCAACTTGTCCCTGACCGGCGCGAAAACCTGCGCTAGCTCTGGCGATAATGGCGCATCACTGAGCAATGCAGCCAGCCAGCCCTGCGACCGATCCGCCCCACTGGCATGCAAATGCTGCACCCATTGCACCAGTACTGCATCGTCCAGTCCAAAAAGCGGCGATTTCAAGGCTTGGGCGAGCGAGACATCATGGCGTGGCGAGACCAGTGCATCGACCAGTGCTAGCAGGTCTTGCACCACCGGCAGTTCACTCAGTTCCACTTTTTCTGCAAATTGCGCGGGTATGCGCAAAGCGTCCAGTTCCTGCTTGAACAAGGCC
>Ga0136644_10003657_pt1 | contig 11501 bp, 10 predicted proteins | sample C_130820_EF_Meta_FD_94780 | JGI IMG/M metagenome (GOLD analysis project Ga0136644, IMG submission 94780) | Freshwater microbial communities from Lake Croche, Canada to study carbon cycling - C_130820_EF_MetaG (v2) (version 2) | ecosystem: Environmental > Aquatic > Freshwater > Lake | place...
AATCATCTTTGTTTCGGGGCTATCGATTTTTTCCTTCGATTTTTCTTTATTAGCCTCCACTAAGGTATCCCCGGCGTCCTGTTCTAATATCTCTCTGGTCTTCACTTTATAACCCTCCTCATAACCCTCATCAATGCTAAAATCGATGAGGCGAATAATATATCCACTATGTTTATCTACCCAGGCATCTCCGTCATCACTTAGTGCGCCGATTTCTTTTTTAATAAATTCCAGCCGATTAGCATAATTACTAGGGTCATTTATAAAATGCCCGGCTAAAGTGTATAAAAAGGTGGGCATCAATTTCACACCAGATTCAACACAATAGCGCCAATGAGGGTCTTCTTCCTCTGAATCTATCGCTTCTCTCGTAAATCGAATAGCGAACCGGACTAAATCATTTTGCTTTTTAACAAAATCAGGCTGTCCCATGATAAGAGTAAATAGTTTGGAATAAGGTGAAATAACCAAGTCAGCCACTTTATCATCGGTTGAATCACTCAAGCCAATATTGAATTGTTTCATATTGTATTTAAACGCGCGGTTATGTTCTAATTCACCCAGTTTTTCTGCTAAGGAAGCCCTATACTCTACTATAGCAGTTAATTCAGTCTCTAATTGCTGCTTGGATTTTTGATAAGTGATATCAAACTCTTTAATCATTTCGGTTAGAGCTATTTTCTTGAGCGCTTTTTTATTCGTAGCCATAGGTTCACAAGTGGCATCCTGATATTTTTTCGCCACTTCAATACAGTTCTCTTGGAAGTTACAGAGCGCGGTCCTATTACTCGTAGATACCGCTGGGTCTACTGACTCATCTAAGACCCAGCGATTTCCAGTTCGTTTATAATATTGAAATTTATCATCTGGTTCGTGCATAAATAAAATAGCGTAATCCCCTTCGCGAACTTGTTTCATACCAGTTATAATTGTGTCAGCCATAAAAGGAGCTTCTTCGGCAGAATATGTGTATTTCTTTTGCAATTTGTCTGTTAAAAAGAGTTTAAACTCTTCAGGAGCCATTTTTATTTGTTCTTTTTGATAATCTTCTAACATAGAATAAGGTGTTGTATCGAATTTTTTGTCGACATAAATAACCTTATCGTTATCACCTGTAAGAGCCTCTATGTCTTCATAATTATATTGTTTCACAATGTTATAGGTAATACATTGCTTATCTTCTCCAGCCTGTTTTGCGTTTAAAGCGTCTATTTCACTATCAATAATCTCATTAATATTCTCGGGCAACATTAAGTGCATATTCTCTTTTGCTACAGTGGATTGATAATATGATCCATTGTCCTTTAACAACATTCGTCGCAATAATTCGGAATTTGTAACATTGTTCTCTGATGACTTATCATAATTATAGCTGTTAAGCATTTCACTCTGTTCATTTCTTGGGTTGAGAACCCCGATTAACAATTTGGCATTCGCCTTGTTTTCACTAGTAGTTTGCTGCTGCGGCGACTGCTGCTGTAAAGATAACAAAGAAAACTGTTTTCTTCGTTCGCTGAAATTTGTATTATATTCAGAAATCTTTTTTCCGAGAAAAGAAATGATTTCTTTGTACTGCATAAAGGTTAAATCATCAGTATATATTAAAAAAGGCTCCATCATAGAAACAACTTCGTGAATAGAAAGTTTTCCAACAATATATTTTTTAATTAAATTGAATAAGGTGAGTGTTTTGGGTATGATTGTATTTAAGAATTTGCTGTATAATTCATCTTTTGGTATTTTGTTGGTATGCTCTGTTTCCATTAATACATAATGTCTCCCGGTTTCAACAAATGTTTTCTCGTCCATTTCCAGTTCTTTTTCCAAATTATCCACTGTCACTGTATCTATATTCGTGGATTGTTTTAACAGTTGCCAATATTGAATGAATGTTTCGTGTAAATTTGCCTTATCCAATATGCTTGTGCCTGGAAGAGAAACGCGCGAAAAACGAATCACTGGCTCGGGAAGAGTGATAATAGATTTCAAAGAAAGCGTGTCCGGTGGCATCAGGGTAACCTTATGCGAAACCATTTTGGTTCCTGTAAGTTGATCAGCGTGCAAACGGTTTAATCCCATATTGTATTTTTGAATAACGAACCGGCGTGATTGCACTATCTCATTGTTGCTTATAACAGACGAATATAGATTATCTAGGTTATCAATAATAACATTAATGTCGTTTTCCATACTAAGTTTTGCCATCGATTGCTGTTGTAACCCCGTGTCTACATCTTCAAATGGAGTGAAAAAAGGTGTCAACTCGCTCATCATACTGGCATATCTATTTTGGTCATCGGGACTATCATTTGCCTTATACATGGTAATGATTTTTGCCATACTTTCTAAGTCTTCCGAAAAAGAGATTGGTTGAATATCCGTATTCTCGACCTCTTCTTTCGTGCTAATGTCGTAGACTTTTTTCACATTTTGTCCTACAGGTAAAATCCAATAGAGTAGGGTTTTTAACTGAGTCAAGTCTTGAAATAAGGGTTTCCATGTAGCCTCTTTGACAACTGGACCAGTTATGTTCCCGCGTGCATCCATTGTGGAAAATTTCTCTCGTAGTTGTTTAAATCGTTCTATCATTACATGTATATTATTGAGGACCTTCTTAGTTCGCTGGGTAATGGGAACTGCCGATAATAACTCATCTAGTAAATCGGAAGTTTGAGCTTGAATGTTATAGCGTTGTTGTGATTCATCCACATCTGTGTATTCCTCAACGGCTCCTAAATCCTCGCCGAATTTTAGTTCATCAGCACTAATAATAAATTCGCGAATAATATTTTTAACCTTTGATGCGGTATATTCCACTTTGGCTTGTTCTTTTTCGTCTTCTATATCACCATAATCAGGAGATAAAGAATCCATAGAACCTAGTTCCCCTTGTTCCCCTTTTTCTTTCTTCGTTTCTGGTTCTTTTCTAATTTCAAATAAGGTAATAGGTAAATCTTCTGGTATGCCTTTGTAAGCAAAATTAATGTAAAAGATTTCTTTTTCTGGATAGGTGGTAACTTCAATCATATCTTCTTCTAAATTGGTAATCTGACCTGTGACAATAGTTGGAATATCTCCTCCAAAATGAATGTTTAGCCAAACATTGGGTTCTAATCCATGTTGTCTTGCATATCCTTCTTTCTCATTGCGATATAAGAGAGAAATGGTTTCAATAGTCCCATCACCCAAGGTATAATCATCGTTTATTTTTATTTTCATAGGAGCCAAGGTGGATGTGTCTAAAAGGTTGATTTTACTGGAATCAATATAATCGATTAAAAAACTTCCGTTATGTAGATATTCATTTTTAGGGGCAACAATATTAATCACATCGCCTAATTGAAGAGAGAGTGTATTTTCTTCATCTAGAGGTGCTTTTTCTTCTTTTTCCTCTTCCTCTTTATCCTCTTTATCCTCTTTCTCATCCTCTTCTTCTTTTTCCTCTTCCTCCTCGTCATTACTATCTTTCTCCTCACTGTCACTTCCTTCTTCCTCTTCCTCTACATCATCATTATTGCTTTTACTTTTGCTATCATCGCCTTCTTCTTCCTTAGGTAGATTCTCATTGTCTTCTTCTGTCGTGGTTTTAAAAATATCAGTTTTATTTGATGACATAGATTCTTCTCCTATAATTATACAAGAGATTTATTACAGAGAATAAACTTTTTAATATTTGTTAAATATAAAAATGAAAAATAGTAAAAGATATAGTATTATACTAGGATTATTCATCATTATTGGTTTAACAATGATTCTATATTTTTTAACTAAAAACTACACTATAAAAGAAGGAGCTGAATCATGGTCAGCAGATACAGAAAATAAGTTTTTAGATGCGTTTAATAAAAACAACCAACTAAATCCTGGTGGCATGACTATGGATAATGTAAAAGAATATGAAAAAAATATAACAGAAAATGATGCTAAGTATTACATAAATAATGGTGAATTTAAGTATGATTCTGGATGGACTAATGCATATGTAGATTCAATAGCTTCAACCGTTCCGTTAGAATTCACTAAAAAATATGTTGTTCAATATAGCACAAGACAAGGTGCAATTGTGTTTCCACTCACAACAGACCAAGCAAAACAAGCAAGACCTAAAATACCTAGTTGTCGAATAGATGCTAATGGGAATTTAGTAGGAAATTCCATGTATATGTTTGATAAAGATGGAAATGATAAACCCGTTCCCAATACAGACCTTCCTTCAGAAATACCTGGATTTGCATTCGTAAATAGTCCATGCAATCCGTGTGATTTATTATCGTCTACACCCAAGTATGATTGTCCGTTTTCATTAAAAGATGCTAAGGGAAATACTGCACCAACGCATTCTATGCTACAATATTTGTGGAAACTAGGGAAGTATGCAGCCCCTGCATCAGCACCAGATTCAAGCAACAAAAGCTCATCTTCTTCATCTTCTTGGTTTTAGAAGAATTATAACCTTTAATCTCCTGGTCAAAATGACCTTAATTAAGGACATTTTGAAGAACTTAGGTTAATAATATTATTATATAGTAATAGTATCCATCATTTTATGAAATACATAGTTTTGGGTTTCTTTCTTATACTAATCATTCTAGCCATTCTAGCTATTCTAGTCTATAAATCTAGGAAGCCACCCGGTATAGATTTCCCCTATAAGAGTTCTCTCCAAAAAGACAGAGAGACCGGCTATTTCCCTTTTCGCTATTTTCAAGACTCCGAATCGAATCTCTTGCCCTTTGTAGCTGTTTGTGGATTTTTTAGAGATGAATCCGCTAAACAAAAATATTATGAATATATTGAAAATGGTATTCATGTATTCGGCATCACGGCATATAAGTCCTTCCCACGAATCATAACAGACGGAACCGAAGGCGACTATGAAACGAACGATGATTTTGATTATACCGGAAATATTAAAAACTGGTTATGTTGTTTTAACCGCCCCCATGAATATGGTTTCACGGATGAGAATAACCTTATTGTAATGAGCGAGTCTGATTTCTATGATGCCCAAGATGCAACCGCAGTAACAAAGAAAAAATACGATTTTATTTATGTCTGTTTGAAAGATTCTACACCGAATTGCCCGATTAATGGCTGGAATGCTGTCAACCGTAATTTCAAATTGGCGAAAAAATGCTTTCCTATTATGATAAACGAATATGGAATGAACGGCTTAGTCGTTGGGCGAGTGGATTGCGGATTAGAAGGCATCTATGGTGACAAATTAGAAGTCACTGATATGCTAGAATATCATGTTCTACAAGAGAGAATGAGCCAATCACGATTCCTGTTTGTTCCCAATATCTTTGACGCATCACCCCGAGTGATTAGTGAATGTATTACAAAGAATGTCCCAGTGCTAATGAATAAGGATATCTTATGCGGTTCTAAGTATATTACTTATGAAACTGGCGAATTTTTTGAAAGCGAATACGACCTTCGCCCTGCGCTAAATAAGCTTTTGAATAAAATGGATAGCATCTCTCCAAAAGAATGGTGGAAGAAGAATTATGGAACCGACAAGGCTGAGAAGAAGTTGCGCGATTTTTTAAATCAAGCATTCCCAGGGCCTTTATCAACGATTACGAATGTAAAATTTGTCTTATAAGAAAAATTGATATAATAGATATAGATATATATAACTATTATACAGATAAAGAGTTATGCAAAGCCCAAGAGCAAGATTTTTGAAAAGAATGGTAGATTTACCACCAGATGTTCTCTTAGAAAAACATTTTGGTATTGTGAATACAAATCCTAATAGACAATTCTTAATCCATATTCAGCTTCTTCAACCGAATGAATTAAAGATAAATATTACCTATGAAAAAATATATCCATTTATGGATTTCGGAAAATTGCCACCAGAACTTTCCTCTCTAATACATTCTTATAGGAAAGACCGCATTAGTATTATGATTAATATATTATATACAGCAGAGTATCCGTTTAAACCACCCATATGGTCCCTCCTTGATGTCAAACATAATATAAAATCACCTATAGATTTGTCAGAATACTATTCTTACTTAATTGGCAATCATAATGAACAATATGGTATAGACTGGTCACCTGCTATTAATTATGACATAGATATTCTTAACTTCATACAGAAAATTAATCATTTTGAGTATATTGTCTAGATTACTTAGATGACGATTTTCTAGAAAATGTCTTTGAAATCTCTTTGTATATCTCGGTAGCATCTTCAATGCACATCTTCAAATTCTGTTTAATGGTGGTTTTCTCGGCGTCTTCTTTATAAGCTATACGAATAATACTATTTGCATCATGAGGATGCATTTTTTTGAATCCACAATAACTGAGTGTCTGAATTCCTTCGAAGAATTTACTGTGTAGTAAATATTCTAGAAGCTTTCCAATTGTATAATCCTCATTTTCCAAAATAATATCATAACAATGTTTCATCGTATTTTCAGCGGGGTGAATATCTATCTCATCCTGGTCAATAGTATTATTCAAAGCTGCCAACTTTTTAATGAGAACAGAGCACGCTTTGACAACTAGTGTTTCACTAGTAAATACACCTACCGTTTGAATAGTAAAATCAAAACTATCTTTACGAACAATTCGCTCAGCGTCCAAGAGTTTCCAATTCTTTGATTCGAACACAATCTTTTCCGGTGACATCCCATCATCTTTCCACTGCTGCTTCTTCTTCGTAAGCTCTGTTTCTATTAATTCGGCATCTTGAGTATATCCATAAGAGCACGCTGATACCACATTGAACATACCATCCTCTTTGCATGTAGCAATAGAGAATCCACATGTTAGTTGCAACTTTTCGCCGGGAATCTCATCAGAGATGCGCGGTCTCAAACGAGCAAAATCAATATAATAACCAGTCATGTCATCTGGCGGGAAAATGGCTTGCTGGTCCTTTGCTGATAAGTATTCGCCAGTTGTCAAATTTTTAATCTTGAAATCTTCCGTGGTAACATACATAATCGTATCCGTTTTGTTTTCCACATCGATTTCCACCTGATAGTTTTCCAAAGGCATTTTCAAATCTTCTATATGGATTGGAATACAACTTAGACGCTGTTTCAGAATCTCATTGTTCAAACGACTCGTATTTGCCGTAATAATCGCCTTGTTCTCTTCATAAGGCGTGGTTTTAAAAACCACTGTCTTGATATCAGAGATAATCGTGCGTCGCAAAGCATTTGCTACACTAACATTTGCGTTAGATAATGTAAACTGTAGCACATTTCCATCTTCTAAAATATCATCGACTCTGGGTTTTGCTGCCATAGTGTGTTATGTATTTCTATATTTAAATGTATATATAATTAATCAATTTTTTATAAAATGAGTTAGAAAAAAAGAAACATATATGATTATTAGATGAGTTCCATTTTATATTATAGTAATTATTGTGAACATTCAAAAAAATTACTGCAAAGCTTATCTAAGACTCAAGTTAGTAAAGAAATTCATTTTATATGTATCGATAAAAGAGAGCAAGACCAGAAAACCGGCAAAATATATATTATTCTGGAAAATGGGCAAAAAATTGTTATGCCCGAAAATGTGTCTAAAGTTCCCGCGTTGCTTCTTTTAAATAAGAATTTCCAGGTATTATATGGCGATACTATTTATGAATATTTGAAACCGCAACAGGAGGTCATTACAAAGCAAGCTACGGCGAATAATATGGAGCCTATGGCATTCTCTCTTGGTGCCAGTGCTGGATTCTTTGGTTCGGGTGTTTCTTCTGACCAATATAGCTTTCTAGATATGGATGCCGACGCAATGAAAGCAACTGGGGATGGTGGCACCAGACAAATGCACAGTTATGTCACATTGAATCATTCTGATGTGATTACTACACCAGCTGAGAGTGAAAATTATAAGCAGAGCAAGTTGCCTGAGAATATGACCATTGAGAAACTACAACAACAGAGAGACCAAGAGTTGTCGGTTCTAAGTCAGCAACAAAGACGGGTATAAATACATTATCTTGGTTGGTAACCAGGCATTCCCAATAAATAAGGATTATAGGGTGGTGGAGAACTAGCATAATAAGCAGCAATAACATTGCGCTCCATTTCTCCCTGTCTAGTCCTATAATGAGACCTTAGTTTAGATAAAGAAACCAAAATATGTTTTGCTCCTAGTGTATAATGAACTTTGGGACCATCTAATGGAGGAACCCCAGGATTCGCTAAATAATCCATATGTTATATTATATGTAAATATAAAAATAATAACAGCATTTATGATGTCAAAATGTATTCAGTATATTAAAATTGTAGTTTTTCTAATTTTGATTTTATTATATTTTTATAGTTAATTGCTTAAAAATATAATAAGAAGAATAGTTAATGTCGGCTAGCGTGGTATTAAGCACATTTAATGATCATTTTATGGAATTTGTAAATGATGTTGTAAATGTATTTCCGGAAAACATTGATGTTTTGTCGGCACAAAATGCTTTTACCATGATTCGAAAGGCGAATCCAAAATTACTTATTAAAATTTGGAGCACGCATATTGTATCTAGGTATAAAGATGTTATAGAGGCGGGTGACTTGGGGTTCTTCGTTGAAAAAGATTATTTAGAGGATTTTTCTAAGAATAAGAATGCCAAAGTCATTATAGATGCGATTGACCGTATTCGCAATCCAGTAAAACTTATGTCAATTGAAGACCAGACGAAAACGATGAAGTATGTTCAAAATTTGACAAAGTTGGCACAATTATACGAAGATTTTTGAACGAGGTGACTAATAAAAATTAATGTTCCAAAAAAAATAGGATTTAAATAATAGATAGTATACATAAACATATGGCTATTGAGATTCCCGAGAAGTTTGAAAAGATTATTCGCGATTTTATGGGCGACCTTACGATGACCTTTCCCGAATATGAAATGCTTATTAAAAAGTTTTTTTTGAAGCCGGATTGGATTCAGTCAATGTATGCCCATTGTTTGACGGTGTTTCCCGAGCGTTTTATGGATATCTTATATAAGAATGTGGAGATTTTTAGTGCAGAATCCAAGGTGAACACGGATTTTTTGCCAGGAATCAGTTTTCGTTATTTGTGGCAATGTGACATTACAGATGCTACAAAGGAGACGATTTGGAGATATCTACAGCTTATTTCGGTGACCTTGGTGGCCAAAGGAACAGCCGATTTCAGCGACACGGCGAACATTTTTGATGCCATTAATGAGACAGAGTTCAAGGAGAAGTTGGCCGAAACTTTGGAAAAGATGCAGACGATGTTTACAGGTCCTAATGCAGAAGACCCTCCTGCTGAGCCAGCACCATCCATGAGTGATGATGAAGATGGAGAACCTTCAATGAATGAACATATGCAAGGTATTATGGGTGGAAAGTTGGGTGATTTAGCGAGAGAGATTGCTGAAGAGACAGCCGGAAATTTTACAGAAGATATGGAAAATGTTACGGATGCGAATGAGGTGTTTCAAAAGTTATTTAAGAATCCTGGAAAGTTGATGGGTTTAGTAAAAAATGTTGGTGAGAAGTTGGATTCGAGAATTAAATCTGGTGATATTAATGAGAGCGAATTGCTTTCAGAGGCCACCGAGTTAATGGGAAAGATGAAGAATATGCCAGGTATGGATAATATTCAAGAGATGATGGCCAAGATGGGTTTAGGTAAAAAGGCCAAGGTGAATACGGCTGCTATGGGAGCGAAAATGGCTCAGTTAGAGAAAAGCGAACAATTAAAGGAGCAAATTAGAAAGAATGCAGAAGAAAGGCGAGCAAAGGCTTCCGCAGTGTCCACTCCTCCTCCTGCTACAGGTCCATCCTTAACGGATGAGCAATTAATATCCATATTTAGCACGGGTGAAAAGGTTGAGAAGACCCCTGTGGGAAGTAATCCAGCAAAGTCAACTGGGAAGGGAAAGGGAAAGGGAAAGGGAAAGAGTAAGAAGTAAGAAGTAAGAAGTAAGAAGTAAGAAGTAAAAATAGGTAAATACATAATGTTTATAACTTATAAAAATTATGTTAAGATATAATATACTTATGTCTTATATTCCATTTTGGTTAAATGATCCACTCATCTTATTAGATAAACAGAACATCTTTCAATTATGGCCTACTAGTTCTATGTCATTTGAAGCAAAGTTAAATGCTATCACCAGGTTAGTGATTTTGCTAACATGTATAGGATTCTTAATGACTCGTTCTGTAAACATGTTACTAGTAGGCATTGTTACCGTTGCTAGTATTGTAGTCTTGTATAAAATGAAGAAGAAGTATACGGCTGAAGGATTTAATAGTAATAGTAATAGTAAATCTAGACCCAGTATGGTGACTAGTGAAGAAACTATTATTAATCCAGCTACCTTAGAATCCTTTTTAAAGAAGGAGTTTCAACCTACAGAGAGAAAAAATCCGTTGGGCAATGTATTATTAACGGAAATACAAGATAACCCGACGAGAAAATCGGCACCGCCTTCCTTTCAAACGCAGGTTTACGAAGATATTAATCAGGCTACAAAGAAAACCGTCCAGCGATTGAACCCTAATATTAAGAACACAAACAAACAGTTATTCGGTGATTTAGGAGAAAAATTTGAATTTGACCAGTCGATGTGGAATTATTATACGAATCCCAATACAAAAATACCGAATGACCAAGGAGCATTCGCTAATTGGTTATATGGAGATATGCCTTCGGCGAGAGATGGAGATGCCCAGGCCCTTCTTCAAGATAATATCCGATATAACTTATATTAATAGAGAATAAATGAATTGTCTTTAGTAAAAAAAAATAGTATAGTATAGTATATTATGGCAAACGTATCAAATTATGCTTTTGACAATATGTCTCGTATTGGAAATGACGTGTGTTCACAAGACCAAAATACAATTCAAAATATGAACGCTTGTGACTATACTCTTCAAAATTATTTTGCTAGTGATTGCACGATGAAAAAACCCATTGATTTGGCTATCTCTCAACCAGGAGTAAATTATTCTGGAGGACACCAAGTGGGGGCTGGAGGTTGCAATATTGATGCTAATTCAACTTTGCAAATTGGCCAGATTCAAACGAATCCTAGAAGTCGCATTGATTTATTTCACCGACCTTTTGCCACAGTTCCTTATTTAGGTCGTGGTTCGGTTGACCCCATCTTGGAATCACAGATTCAGCAAGGTGAGAGTATTACAAATAAGCGCACTGTAACTAAGTTGTCCGAGAAGAGTTACATGAAGTATCAGACGACACCTCTTTTGCCTGAAGTGAAAGAGCGCATGACAAATCCAAGTTATAGTGTAGAGGGCGTGGCTTCGGAAGGATGGATTCGCGGGGGTGTTCCATCACGCGAGCTCACAAGAGATAACACGAATTAAACAGGATAAACAGGTTAATAATATTTGCGGTTCCTTATACGCCAAAAACAGACGCAATAGAGCAATACTTTAACCAAGTAAAAACATATTTGAAAAAAGATAGAAATGTTGAGAATTTTCAGGTTCTAGAAAAGAATGTAAATA
>Ga0136644_10003658_pt1 | contig 11495 bp, 8 predicted proteins | sample C_130820_EF_Meta_FD_94780 | JGI IMG/M metagenome (GOLD analysis project Ga0136644, IMG submission 94780) | Freshwater microbial communities from Lake Croche, Canada to study carbon cycling - C_130820_EF_MetaG (v2) (version 2) | ecosystem: Environmental > Aquatic > Freshwater > Lake | place: Lake...
AGAACACATCGGCGGCGACCTTGTAGTCGGCCTCAAGGATCTCGGCGGCGGCCAGCACTTCGCGCAGGATGGTGCCTGAACCCAGCAGCGTGGTCCGCAGCTTGCCCTTGGCACCCTGACGCAGCAGATAACCACCCTTCAAGATGCCCTGCTCGGCACCGGCCGGCATGGCCGGCTGCAGGTAGTTCTCGTTCATCACCGAGATGTAATAGAAGATGTTCTCGTGCTCGACGTACATGCGCTGCATGCCGTCGTGGATGATCACGGTGAGCTCATAAGCCCACGCCGGGTCATAGGCACGGCAGTTCGGCACAGTGGTGGCCACAATCTGGCTGTGACCGTCCTGATGCTGCAAGCCCTCACCCGCCAGCGTGGTGCGCCCGGCGGTAGCGCCCATCAAAAAGCCGCGCGCTTGAATGTCGCCCGCTGCCCAGATGAAGTCACCGACGCGCTGGAAGCCGAACATCGAGTAGTAGATGTAGAACGGCACCATGCTACGGCCATGGTTGGCATAGGCCGTACCGGCAGCGATCCATGAGCAGATCGCACCGGCTTCGTTGATGCCCTCTTCGAGCATCTGACCCTTTTTGTCTTCTTTGTAAGACATGAGCTGTTCGGCGTCTTGCGGCGTGTACAACTGGCCGACCGACGAATAGATGCCGATCTGGCGGAACAGTCCCTCCATACCAAAAGTGCGCGCTTCGTCAGGGACGATGGGCACGATGTTGGGGCCGATGTTCTTGTCTTTGAGCAGCGCGGTGAGCATGCGCACAAAGGCCATGGTGGTCGATATCTCGCGATCACCCGAACCCTCGAGCAACGACTTAAAGGTGTCGAGCGCCGGCACCTGCAGCGCCGGCACATTGGTGATGCGCTGCGGCAGATAGCCGCCCAGCGCCGCACGCCGCGACTGCAGATACTGGATTTCCTCGCTGTCTGCGGCAGGCTTTACGAAGTTGAACTTGGCGATGTCCTCTTCGCTGAGCGGCAGACGGAAGACTTCCTGAAAGCGGCGGATGGACTCGGCATCCATCTTCTTCTGCTGGTGCGCCACCATCTGGCCTTCAGCTGCCTTACCCAAGCCATAACCCTTGACGGTGTGCGCCAGGATGACGGTGGGCTGGCCCTTGTGCGCCACAGCGGCCGCATAAGCCGCATAGACCTTCTGCGCATCGTGGCCGCCGCGGTTCAACCGCCAGATATCGTCATCAGTCAGGTGTGCGACCAGTGCCTTGAGTTCCGGATGCTTACCAAAGAAATGTTCGCGCGTGTACGCGCCGCCCTTGGCCTTGAAGGTCTGGAACTCACCATCGACGGTGCTTTCCATGACGCTGCGCAGAATGCCGTTAGTGTCTTTGGCCAGCAGCGGATCCCAGCGGTTGCCCCACAGGACCTTGATGACATTCCAGCCGGCACCGAGGAACGCCGCCTCGAGCTCTTGAATGATCTTGCCGTTGCCGCGCACCGGGCCATCGAGACGCTGCAGATTGCAGTTGACGACGAACACCAGATTGTCGAGGCCTTCGCGTACCGGCATGGTGAGCGCGCCCATCGACTCAGGCTCGTCCATCTCACCGTCACCGCAGAATGCCCATACTTTGCGATCAGAGGGTGCGGTCAGACCACGGTTTTCCATATAGCGCAGAAAGCGCGCTTGATAGATCGCCATCATCGGCCCCAAGCCCATGGACACCGTCGGGAACTGCCAGAAGTCAGGCATCAACCACGGATGCGGATAAGACGACAGACCACCGCCACCGACTTCCTGACGGAAGCGGCCCAGATGCTCTTCGCCCAAGCGACCTTCGAGGAAGGCCCGCGCATATACGCCGGGTGAGCTGTGGCCCTGCATAAAGACCATGTCGCCGGTGTGTTTATCGGTCGGGCCGCGCCAGAAATGGTTGAAACCCACTTCATAGAGCGTGGCGGACGAGGCATAACTGGCCAGGTGACCGCCGTATTCGGACGACACTTTGTTGGCCTGCGCGACCATGGCCACGGCGTTCCAACGCATATAAGCCTCGAGACGCTTCTCGATGGCGCGGTCACCCGGGTAAGAGGGCTCTTGCGTCGTGGCGATGGTGTTGACGTAAGCCGTCTGCGGCTTGTACGGCAGGTAGGCACCCGAACGACGCGCATGGTCGATGAGGCGCTCGAGTAGAAAATGGGCCCGTTCGGCACCACCGGCGCGCAGCACAGAGTCAATGGACTCGAGCCATTCGCGGGTTTCCTGGGGATCCTGGTCTGGTGTTTTGAGAAGATCGGTCATGGGCGGTGCCGGTAGGCTCCCTTGTGGGGAAAAAGCGAACAGCGACGCTATGCTAGGATGCACTGGCCGCTGCAATAACGCGCGCGATGATCCGGCTTTCATCCATCACGGTCAAGCAAGCCTGTCGCAGTGCCAAACCGATCACAAAGCCAACCCCGCGAGTGTCGATGATAAGCCTTTTACCCCCCACGGGCGGCGCCAAGCTGTTCACACATCGCGACGGCCCTACCGCTGATGATCTATCAACTCTCGATGCTGTGCTGTTGCTGCTGCCGGTAGACGGTCGCCCGGCACAACGGCTGCCGCAGCCAACTCTGTGGCAAAGCCTTCATGAGCGGCAAAAGCCCGCCCACGGGCAGGTGCGTCTAGCCACTTTCCCTATTGCCGGGCAGCACATCGCCGCTGTGGCCTATTGCCGGGCTGAAGCCAGTGCCTTTGAGGTGCTCAGCATTGCCGGCAAACTCGTCAAGCAGGCGTTAGCCCTGCATCCGCAAGCGCGGCGCATCGGCGTGCTGGCGCCAGGCGGCAGCGCAGCGCGCCAATTGCTGTGGCAAGAGTCCTTATTTGCCGCCGCCAGCGCACAAGCCTTTGCGCTGCCCAGCGACAAAGCCGTGGCGACCGATGCGCCGCCGCCTGTACAGCTGACGCGTGTCGATGTGTTTCAGGCCGCTGACCTTGATGTACGTCGCGTGCAAGCCACCGCCGATGCCGGCAACCTGGTGCGCCACCTGACCGCGTTGCCACCCAATGTCCTCGATGCGGCGGGTTATCGCCGGGCACTGGGCCAATTGGCGCGCCGTCATGGTTTGCGCCTGCGTTGGTACAACGAAGCGGCGCTGAGCAAATTGGGCGCCGGTGCGTTTCTGGCCGTGAGCCGCGGCAACGGTGCGCGCGATGCCGGCATCGCCCGCTTGTCTTACCGGCCGCGTGGCAAAGCCCGCAGCACGCCCGATGTCACGCTGGTCGGCAAAGGCATCTTGTTTGATACCGGCGGCACCAACCTCAAGCCACACCGCAGCATGCTCGACATGCACACCGACATGGCCGGCAGCGCTGTGGCACTGGCTTCACTGATCGCGCTGGCACAAACCCGTGCGCCACTGGCTGCCGATGCCTGGCTGGCGATCACCGAGAACAACATCGGCCCGCGCGCTTATCGACCGCAAGAGCTTGTGCGCGCCGCCAATGGCACGACTATCCAGATCATCCACACCGATGCCGAAGGCCGCATGGTGCTGGCCGACACGCTGGCCTTGGCCGCGCGGGATAAGCCGGCGCTGATGATCGACTACGCCACGCTGACCGGCGCCTGTGTCTATGCATTGACCGAACGGCTCAGCGGCGTCTTCAGCAATCGCGAAGCGCTGCTGGCACCGGCCATGGCTGCAGGTACAGCCAGTGGCGAGCGCGTCTGGAGCTTCCCGCTCTACGAGGACTTTGACAGCGACATAGAAAGCAGCATTGCCGATGTGGCGCAGTGCGCCGTCGACGGCAAGGGCGATCACATGCTGGCCGCGCGCTTCCTGCAGCGCTTCGTGCCGGAAACCCTGCCATGGCTGCACGTCGACCTGTCTTCCGCCACGCGCCGCGGCGGACTGGCGCATGTCGGCACCGAGATCACCGGCTTTGGCGTGCGCTTTACCTTGTCGCTGTTGCTGGATCAGAAGCGAGCGATCACGTGAATACCTTACGCATCCGCCGACCCGACGACTGGCACTTGCACCTGCGTGATGGCGCGGCTTTGCAGGCTGTGGTTGCGCATACCGCACGTCAGTTCGGTCGCGCCATCGTCATGCCCAATCTCAAACCGCCAGTCACCACCACTGCCGCCGCGCTGGCCTATCGCGACCGCATACTGGCGGCAGTGCCGGCTGGCAGCAGCTTCACCCCGTTGATGACGCTGTACCTGACCGATAACACCGACCCGGCTGAGATCGCCACGGCACGCGCCAGTGGCGCGGTGGCCGGCTGCAAGCTCTATCCGGCAGGCGCGACCACCAACTCCGACTCGGGTGTCACCGACATCCGCAAGCTCGATGCGGTGCTCGAACAGATGGCGCAGCACGACATGCCGTTGCTGGTGCACGCCGAAGTCACGCATAGCGATGTCGATGTGTTCGACCGCGAGCAGCGTTTTATCGACGACATCCTGGCGCCCTTGCATGCCCGCCTGCCGCTGCTGCGCATCGTGCTTGAACATGCCACCACGCGTGCCGCAGTCGAGTTTGTGCGCAGCGCCGCGCACGGTCTGGCCGCCACGCTGACCCCGCAGCATCTGCTGATGAACCGCAACGACCTGTTTAGCGGCGGCATGCGCCCACATCATTACTGCTTGCCTGTGCTCAAGCGTGAAGCCGATCGCCTGGCGTTGCTGACTGCAGCGACCAGTGGTGATGAGCGTTTTTTCTTAGGGACAGACAGCGCTCCGCATGCGCGCTCGACCAAAGAAGCCGCTTGCGGTTGTGCCGGCATCTATTCAGCGCATGCGGCACTCGAGTTTTATGTCGAAGCATTCGAGAGCGTCGGGGCCTTGGACAAACTGCAAGGCTTTGCTTCAGAGCACGGGCCGCGCTTTTATGGCCTGCCAATCAGCGATCAATACATCACGTTGCAGCGTCACACCTGGACCGTGCCCGACCATTACCCGTTTGTCGGTGGCGACCCACTCGTGCCCTTGCGTGCCGGTGGCACGCTCGCCTGGCAATTGCAGGATGCCGACACGACATGAACAACTATCCGGACCTGACCTCACGGCGTTTTCGCGGCTTTTTACCCGTGGTCATCGACGTCGAGACCGGCGGTTTTTTGTCCAATACCGATGCGCTGCTGGAAATCGCTGCGGTCATCATCGAGGTCGACAGCGAAGGCCGTGTGCGCCGCGGCGTCACCCATGCCTTCAACGTCGAGCCTTTTGAGGGGTCGCGCATGGACCCTGCGTCACTGCAGGTCACCGGCATAGACCCTTATAGCCCGCTGCGACAGGCCATCACCGAGCTCGATGCACTGCAGCGCTTGTTTCGCGAGATCCGCGCTGCGATCCGCGACCATGGCTGCAAGCGCGCTGTGCTGGTGGGTCACAACGCGGCGTTTGACCTGGGCTTTTTAAATGCCGCAGTGACCCGCACCGGCATCAAGCGCAATCCGTTCCATCCGTTTTCGTGTTTCGACACGGCGACACTGGCCGGCGTGGCCTTGGGCCAGACAGTGCTGGCGCGGGCGACGACAGTGCTGGGGATAGAGTGGGATCAGCGCGCCGCGCATTCGGCCGCCTATGACGCCGAACGCACCGCCGATCTGTTCTGCCGCATCTGCAATGACATGCACGGCAGTTTTTTGCGGGCCGAAGAAAAAGCCCGCAACTTGGGCTGGAACGACCCCACACCACCACCCGATGGCGTGGACGACATAGCGCTTTAGCCTTTAGGCCTTGGGCGCTGTGGCCTCGAGCAACAAGGTCTTGAGCTCACCGTTCTGGTACATCTCCATCGCGATGTCGCAGCCGCCGATCAGTTCGCCGTTGACGTACAACTGCGGATAGGTCGGCCAATTTGAATGGCGCTTGAGTGCATCGCGCAGTTCAAGGTCTTCAAAAATATTGACCGCATGAAACGGCGCACCGACGGCGCGCAGAGCGGCCACGGTCTGCGCCGAAAACCCGCACTGCGGAAAATCGGGCGTGCCCTTCATGAACAGCACGACGGGCTGGGTTGCGAGCTGGCTCTTGATGCGATCGATAACTTCCATGGCATGCCTCTGTAACTGTGCCCCGCGCGGGTGCCGCCCGGGAATACATTGAATTATGGGGGCTGGGCGACTATTCTTCAAACCGCTTTCGTTGGTCAGAATCCATATAAATCAGTCTTTTAGGGAGACAGCATGAATCCACTCAACACCATCAAGGGTGCCATCGGCGCCGGCTTGGTCATTGCACTGGCGGTCATGCTGATCGTCGGCCACGCTTTTGGCGGCGCTTACAACATGCTGGGCCTGGCGCGTTGGCTGCATATTCTTGCCGGCGTCATGTGGATCGGCCTGCTCTACTACTTCAATGTCGTGCAAATGCCCGGCCTGGCTGCGGCAGCCGCCGACAAGGGCGGCCCGGGCGGCGCCGGCGTCAACAAGTACATCGCACCGCGCGCCCTGCTGTGGTTCCGCTACGCCGCGCTGGTGACTTGGCTCAGCGGCGCTTGGTACCTGGGCAGCAACTTCATTAACGCATTCACCTTGGGCCATATGGGCCAGGACCGCTATGGCATGGTCATCGGCATCGGCGCCTGGCTGGGCACGATCATGCTGTTCAACGTCTGGGTGCTGATCTGGCCCAACCAGAAAAAGGCCTTGGGCATCGTGGCAGCAACCGACGAAGAAAAGGTTGTGGCTCGCCGTGTGGCCATGCTGGCTTCGCGCACCAACTTCATGCTGTCTATCCCGATGCTGCTGTGCATGGGTGGTGCCAGCCACGGTTTGCCTTTCTAAAAGCGTTCGCTCTTAGTACTGGCACGGTCAGATGAGCTCACTGCCGCCGGATATTCCGGCACAGGTTGCCCGCTCGCTGGTCGAAGATGTGGGCAGTGGTGATGTCACTGCTGCCCTCATCGATGCAGCGACACAGGCCACTGCCACGGTTATCAGCCGCGAACCGGCAATCATCTGCGGTCAAGCTTGGTTTGCGGAAACCTTCCGGCAACTCGATGCCGACATCCACATTCAGTGGCTGGTCGACGAAGGTGAACTGGTCGCCGGTAATACGCTGCTGTGTGAATTATCCGGTAGTGCCCGTGCCCTGCTGACCGGCGAGCGCACAGCGCTCAACTTCCTGCAGACCCTGTCAGGCACAGCCACGATCACGCAGCGCTATGCGCATGCCGTAGAGGGCACGGGCTGTCGCATACTCGACACGCGCAAAACCCTACCGGGCCTGCGTCTGGCGCAGAAATATGCGGTGCGCTGCGGGGGTGGTGACAACCATCGCTTAGGTTTGTATGACCGCGTGCTGCTCAAAGAAAACCACATCATGGCCGCAGGTTCCGTGGCCATCGCAGTACAGCGCGCACGCGAGCAGTCGCCACAGGTTCCCATCGAAGTGGAAGTCGAATCACTGGATGAGTTTGTTGCCGCTCTAGAGGCAGGCCCGGACATCATCATGCTCGATGAACTCGACGACGTGCAGATGCGCAATGCCGTGGCGGTCAATCGTGCGGCAGCACGACCGGTCAAGCTGGAGGCCTCAGGCGGAGTTGACCTTGAAACCGTACGGCGCATTGCCGCAACGGGCGTGGACTATGTGTCGGTGGGTTCGCTGACCAAACATCTGCGCGCCGTGGATATGTCGCTGCGCTTTAAGCTGCGCCCGCCGCTATGAGCCGCTGCGCCACACGCGACTAGGCTGCGCCACGCCATAGCCCTGCGCGTAATCCACGCCCATGGTGCGCAGCATGTTGATGATCTCAGCGTTCTCGGCATATTCAGCAATGGTCTTTTTGCCGGTCAACTGACCGATCTCGTTGATTGAACGCACCATGGCCTTGTCGATGGGGTCGTGCAAAATATTGCGCACAAAGCTGCCATCAATCTTCAAATAGTCGACCGGAAATTGCTTCAGGTAGCCGAACGACGAGAGTCCGGAACCGAAATCGTCAAGCGAGAATTTGCAGCCCTGCTCGCGTAGCGCCCGAATAAACTTATTGGCGTGCTCAAGGTTGGCTATGGCCGCAGTCTCGGTGATCTCAAAGCAGATGCGCTGCGGGTCAAGCCCGCTGTACTCCAACTGCTCAATAACAAAGTTTAAGAACTTATCGTCGCCGAGACTCTGGCCAGACAGATTGATGGCGCAAGTGTCCAGGTTCTCGCGCTCGTCATGGTCCGAGACCAGCCAGCGCAAAGTGCTCTCGACTACCCAGCGGTCGATGCTGGGGGTAATGCCGTAACGTTCGGCGGCGGCGATAAACGATTCTGGCGAAACCACCCGACCGGCTTCATCGCGCAGGCGCAGCAGAATCTCAAAGTGATTACCCTCCTCGGGATGCTGCAACGCCAGGATGGGCATGCGATAGAGCTCAAAGCGCCCTTCTTCCAGCGCGGAATGAATGCGACTGGCCCACTGCATTTCCCGTCGGCGGCGCATCAGTTCGATGTCGTTTTCGGCAAAGCTGTGGACGCGGTTACGGCCCTGTTCTTTGGCGGCCGCGCAGGCGCTGTCGGCGGCGGCCATGATGGCTGCAACGCTCTCATTGTCCGCTGTGATAGGCACGACGCCGATGCTGCAACTAAAGCGCAGATTGCGCTCTTCCCAGAAATAGCGATGGGCGTTGACGGCCTGGCGTAAGCCCTCAGCCATGCGCATGGCCTCATCGAGCGTGCAGCCTTCCAGCAACACGCCATATTCATCACCTCCGATGCGCGCCAGCGTATCGCGCCACCGGATCTTGTCTTTGAGCAGTGCCCCGAGCTGCGCCACCACCTGGTCGCCCAAGTCATAGCCGCAGGTATCGTTGAGCACTTTGAACTGGTCGATATCGATGTGGCAGATCGCATAACTGGTTTCGCGCGCCCGGGCGCTGCGCAGTGCGCGATCGACCAGTTGCTCGAACTGATGCCGGTTGACCAGACCGGTCAGCAGGTCATGGCTGGCCTGGTAGGACAACTGCCGCGATAAATCATGGCTCTCGCTGACGTTCTGGAACACGAGCACCGCGCCCATGACCAGACCATCGCCGTCGCGTATGGGCGCGGCGCTGGTCTGCACATGAGTCTCTTGTCCATCGCCGCGAATCAAAACAATGGGCTGGGCCGAACGCACCGCGCGCATACGGCGCACGGCATCAATCATCGGGTTTTCCAGCGGCTCGCAGGTGTCCGCGTGAAACACGCGGAACACTTCATCGACACGCGTACCGATGGCATCGTCCAAAGTCCAACCGGTCAATTGCTCTGCGATGGGGTTGATGTAATCGATGAGCATCTGCGGACCGGTGGTGATAACGCCGTCGCCGATAGCGTGCAAAATAATCTGCGCGCCTTCTTTTTCACGGAACAGCGAATCCTCATACATGTGCAGATCGGTGATATCGAGCTCGACACCCACGACGCGGATCACGCGGTCGTATTTATCCTTATCGACTCGCACACGACTGCGCACCCACACCCAATGGCCTCTGGCGTGGCGCATGCGATGTGTGCTCTCGAACAGGTCCGTCATGCCAGCCAGATACTCGCGCATCATGCGGCGCGCATCCCACATGTCTTCCGGATGCACCAGATCGCGCCAATCGATGACGCCAGTGAGCTGCGCGTCGCTGTAGCCCAGCAGCTGTTTCCAACGGTCGGAAAACAGCAGCGTGTCGCGATCGACGTCAAAGTCCCACATGGCGTCGTTAGCGACGTCTGCCAGCAGCACCTCGCGCTCGTTCAAGATCTGCATGTAGCGGTTGTGCTCGACCCGCTCAAGGCTGGTCGACAAGCTGCTGCCCAACAACTTGAGCAACAGCCGCAGATTCACATCCCAATGGGCCACCGGCAGGCCTTGCGCCAAACCCAGCAGACCGCCCGGCTTGCCGCGCAGATGAAAGCTGACCAGCAGCATCGAACCCACTTGCATGGCCGCCAGGCGTGGCGTGTCGGCCATCTGCTCGCGCAGCGGGTGAGTGGTGTCGGCAATCTCGGTGATGCGCAGATGGGCTGAACGCGAGGCGATGTGCGGCAGGTCGCTGAGCTTAAGGTGCTGCAAGCGCTCTAGCCGGCAGTTGCTGTAGTCCGAGCGTTCGACACGCACACTCTCAAAGGCGCTGCCGGCCTCATCAAACAACACCAGAAAAGCCGCATCGACATGCGCAGCGGCGCGCAGGTCACGCAGCGCTTGCGGCAACCCGGCGCGCAACGTGTCGTGCGTAAGACTGAGCAGATCGATGGCGATCTTGGTGCAACCGACGTCCACACCCGGCGCCACCTGCCCGACTGGCTGCGTCCAAAAGCCTGCGCCCGACGCAGGCGCGCCAGCCGGCTGCAGACCCGAGGCTTTAATGGGACGGTTTATGCTCATCACCCGACGCAGATCGTGAAAGAACTACAGTGTGATCGGCTCAAGCACAGGAACAGAGGGCACAAAGCACAGTTTTGACAGTTTACCGTGTGGACTGCACCGAATAGATGACATAACGCTGTAGCGTCAGGTCTTGCGCGGCTGCGCAAAAGACCAGAACGCATTACCGGCAAAATGCCAGAACATCACCAGACCGGTGGTCAGCACGCGCGCCGGCAGGTAGGGCACACCCCAACGCGCGGTTAACACGTGCATAAACACCAGGGTAATGCCCAAGCCGGTGCCGATGACCACCAGAAAGCGCAGTAAGGCGACGCCATGCGGCATGGTGCTGCGAAAGGTGTAATAGCGGTTGAACAGGTAATTGGCCAATGAGCCGACCGTAAACCCAAGACCCGAGGCCAGCACCGAACCCCAGCCCAGCCCCTGCACCGCGCCGATCATCACCGCATAATCCAGCGCGGTAACGCCCGCGCCCACTTTTAAAAAGCGACCGAACTGGCGCAGTAACACGGGCAGATCGATGCTGTTCATAGATGCTGCGCCCCGGTTTTGCGCGTCAAGCCCTCACGCGCCTGCCGGGCAAGCCGGTGCAACTCTTGTTGCAACTGCTGCTGCAGAGCGTGCAAAGCCGGTCCCTCGGCCAAGACCACACCACGCGGCACGCTGACCGGTGGGCCTATCGCGATGCAGATGCGTGCGAACGGCCAGGGAATGACGAACTTGTCCCAACTGACCAGCCAAGCCCGCGATGCGGCATAAGCCATGGGCAACAGCGGCCGGCCCGACAACTGCGCCAACAGCAAGGCTCCGGGCTTGAAGACAAAGCGCGGACCGCGCGGACCGTCTGGCGTGATGACCGGCGAAACCTGTTCTTTGACCAGCAGGTTGTAATAGTCACGCAGTGCGCGTGCACCGGTGCGCGTGGATGAGCCACGGATGACGTGCGCCCCCAACTGCCGGGCGATCATCGCCGGCAGTTCGCCGTCGACAGATGGACTGATCAGAAAGCCCAGCTTTAATCCGCGGAACTGCTGACCCAGCAGATAGCGCGAGCAGAACAATTCGTGCTGATGCCAGTAGCACGGCAGCAGCGATGGCGCCTGCGCGAGCGCGGCGACTAAGTGCTGCTCACCCTGCACCCGTACCACGCGACAAGTGCCCCACCAGAAGCGCAGGATGGCCAAA
>Ga0136644_10003662_pt1 | contig 11485 bp, 8 predicted proteins | sample C_130820_EF_Meta_FD_94780 | JGI IMG/M metagenome (GOLD analysis project Ga0136644, IMG submission 94780) | Freshwater microbial communities from Lake Croche, Canada to study carbon cycling - C_130820_EF_MetaG (v2) (version 2) | ecosystem: Environmental > Aquatic > Freshwater > Lake | place: Lake...
AAACAAATTGTCTTTTGTTGGTGGAAGTAAAACCTTTGCAACAGGAAGTTTCTTAACATTAATATCTAGGGATACTTTAACGGCAAGTGTAGCGGATATCACTAATGGTGGCGTAAACACAGGAAACAATATCACCGGAAATGTAAGCGTGGAAAGGTTTATATCTAATATAAAAAATGGCACCCGTACATTAAAAGCATGGCGTTTACTGTCGATGCCTACCACGCATAATTTGCAGAATATAAAAGAAGCATGGCAGGAAAATGGGGACTCTTCAACAACATTTAACCCAACTCCAGGCTATGGCGCACAAATCATTTCAAGTTTTGGATCTACAAATACAGGAGCTCGCGCTTTAGGATTTGATTCATATAATCTAAATGGTGGGTCATTAAAAACATTTAATGTAACCACTCAAGTTTGGGATGAGGTAGGTTCTACAAACGGAGTTTCTAAATTTGATGCACAGAAACCTTATATCGTATTTGTTAGAGGTAGTAGAGCGAAAACTTTGTTTAGCGATACGCCGGATACAACGGTGTTAAGGGAGCGTGGCTCGTTGAATTTGGGTGATTTTGTAGTTTCAAATATACCTCAGACATCTAATAAATTTGCATCCATAGTAAATCCTTATGCAAGTGCAATCAGATTACCTGTAAATCGTACTGGATTTACTTCATTCTATTATTTATACGATCCACGTCTTGGATCAGGTGGTGGTTGGGTTACAACAGATGGATCTTCTATAAATTATACTGGTGGTAGTTATGGAAATAACAACTATAATATTCAATCTGGACAAGGCTTCCTTATGCTAACGAGTGGTGCTGGAGCAACAATGACCATTAAAGAAACAGATAAAGTTGATGGAAGTGCATCTGTACAAAGAGAAAATAGAAATCAACAGAAATTCTATACCAGATTGTATAAAGTACAAAACGGAACTGCAGATTTGTATGATGGCTTATTGAATAGATTTGATGAAGGATATAGTAATGATGTTGATGATTTTGACGCAACGAAATTCACGAATACCACAGAGAATTTCGCCATCTCTAAAAATGGCAAATTGATTTCAATCGAATCAAGAAAAGCATTGACAGAAAATGATACCATTTTCTACAAAATGAATCAAATGCGTGTGGCTAATTATCGTTTCGAATTCATTCCTGAAAACATCGAATCATTTAATGTACAAGCTTATTTAGAAGATAAGTATACCAATACATTAACACCAGTAAGCATGTCGGAAAGAACTACATTTGATTTTGCAATAAATACTAACGTTGGTGCGTATGCGTCTGATCGATTCAGAATTATTTTCAAGCAATTGCGTCCATTACCAGTAACTTTTGTAGATGTAAAAGCCATCAAACAAAAAGAGCAAATCAATGTAACTTGGAAAGTAGAAAACGAATTTAACATTCGTGAATATGCTGTAGAAAAATCAGCTAATGGTGTCAACTTTGTAAAAGTAGGAACCGTTTTGGCATCAGGATTGAATGAATATGCACACATTGATGAATCACCATTTGTTGGTAATAATTTCTATCGCATTCGTAGCGTAGGTGTAACAGGAGAAATCAGTTACAGTAAAATTGTAAAAGTTTCTTATGATGCACAACCATTAATTTCGATTTATCCAAATCCAATTAAATCAGATAGAAAAGCAACCATTAGTTTCAAAAACGTAACTGCAGGTCGTTATACATTGAAACTTACCAATAATCTTGGTCAAGTATTGATGCGTAAAGCAATCCAACATGATGGGGTTACTACACAATATGATTTTACATTAATCAAATCAATATTAAATGGCAGTTATACTTTAGAAATAATTGGGCAAGACAATAAAAAAACTAGCTTGAAGATTTTGTTTTAAAATTATAACGCTTAAATTTGTACTCAAGTAATGAAAAATATGAAAATTAAATTAAGAACAGCCATTGTGGGAATTGCTTTACTTGTATTAACTATTGGTTTTAATTTCAATTCAATAGCTCAAGATCCTCCTCCACCAGATGAATGCGCAGATCCGTTAGATCCGGCTTGTCCGATAGATGGAGGTTTGGTAATCTTAATTGCAGCAGGAGTTGGAATCGGTGCAAAAAATGCGAGAAGAAAAAAGTAATTTTTATTTCAGTAAAAATTTTATAAAAAGACATGGAGAAATTCATGTCTTTTTTTGTAGGTAAAAAGAAAAAATAATCTCAACACTAATTTTCTTTCCCGTTTTTTTACCACAATTTTTTAAAAGTTTACCTTTTCTATTAATGGAATCAACCCTATAACTCTTCATTTGGGTTAACAAAATCAAGTGATTTAAAATTGGTAAAGTAGTTTTTTTTATTGAAATTTGTTTTTTGTTGGCTGCTATTATCAAGTACCCATAAATAATATGACACAACCCCTTTTTTGTTCATCTTTCTTAATCAAATACAAGCAGATAATCTCATTTCTGGTTGTATATTTTGTTATAGTTTCCATTCAATCTTGTACAACGCCAAAAAACGCAACGTATTTTGATAAATTGGTGAGAGATACTGTAATACAAACGAATTTAATCAAGTTTCCGGAAGTGATTATTCAAAAAAATGATTTATTGGGAATATCTGTAAGTAGTTTAAATACTGAACTTGATGAAAAATTCAATAAAACAGGAATGATAAAATCCGGCTTCCAATTTGGTGATGGTTTTTTGGTAAACGAAAACGGTAGCATAAATATACATTTTTTAGGTTTCGTTCAAGTAGAAGGGTTAACGAGAAATCAACTTAGAGAAAAACTTGAAAAAGATTTATCTCCTTTTCTTAAAGAACCAATTGTAACCATACAGTTTTTAAATAAAAAAGTGACGGTAATGGGAGAAGTTAAAACACCTCAAGTGGTTTTCTTAACAGAAGAATATACGCCTCTAATAGATGTGTTGGTTAAATGCGGTGATTTAGGTAAAGATGCATTTGTAAATGATTTAATGATTATTAGAGATTCAATTAATTTTAAGCAAGTAAAACATATAAATCTTGAAGACCATAGTCTATTGAGTTCTTCTTGGTATTATGTAAAACCTAATGATGTGGTATATGTAAAATCAGATATCAACAAAACATATAAAGAGGAAAGATTAAGGTCAGCGCAAATCCTAATTTCACTTGGAGTTTCCGTTTTTTCATTAATCGTTATCATTTTGAATTCCATTATTAAATAATTAGAGTAAAACAGGCATGAACGAAGAATTTGATAAAATACAAAAAAATAATGATGGGTTACTCTCCCAAATTGTTTTTCGTTATTTACCTTTTTGGCCTGTATTTGTATTGGTTGCAACAGTTACATTATTTGTATCCATTTTGATGCTACGTTCTCAAACCAAAATCTATGTAGCATCTTCTAAGGTATTATTAAAAGATCCACAAAAAGGCGGCGGGGACTCTAAAGTTTTAGAAGCACTAAATATTTTTAGCGAGAAGAAAATTGTAGAAAATGAATTGGTTGTATTAAAGTCTTCTTCTTTAATGGAGGAGGTGGTAAAACAAATCGATCTATATGCTTCAGTATATAATGAAGGAAGGGTTCAAGTTGAATCGCTTTATGGGGAAAATGCACCTTTGTATTTTATAGCGCAAAATAAAGACAGTATTGAAGCTTCCGGAAAATACTTTTTCCAAGTAGATTGGAAAAAAAATACAGTAACCATAGATGGCAAAAATGTTGCGTTTAACGATGAAATACAATTTGGTAAAACCAAATATAAAATAATTCCGAATTTAAATTATAATAAAGAGCTTTCGGGTAAAAATTATTTTGTGATTTTTAATTCGATAAAATCAACCGCTTCAGGAATTATCGGTTCAATAAAAGCGGCTCCAATTAGTTACGCTTCTACTGTTATCGACGTTAAAATGGAAACCCCCATTCCGCAAAAAGGTATTGATATTTTAAACAGACTTTTTGAAGTGTATAACAAAGCAGGGATAGATGATAAAAATTTAATCGCAACCAAGACTTTAAATTTTATAGAGGATAGATTAAATACGGTAATTAATCAGCTAGATAGTGTAGAGAAAAATATAGAACAATTTAAAACAAAAGAGGGAGGATTAGAACTTGGCACTCAAGCCACAACTTTTTTTGAAACCGTAAAAGAATTAGACAAAGCAAATAGCACACTTGATTTGCAGTTGCAACTTTTAAAAGATGTGTCTAATTATATCAACACCAAAGGTAAAAAAACCGGAACCGTTCCTTCACTTATTTTATTAAATGATGAAACACTTAGAGGTTTACTGAATCAATTGTATACTGCAGAATTTGAGTTGGATCAAGCAAATGCATCATCTGGAAAGCAAAGTAGTATAGTGTTATTAGCTGTAGAAAAAATAGAAAAATTAAAAGGCAGTATTCGAGAAAGTTTAGGAAACTTACAAGGTAATTTACTAACCCAAAAGCGTATTAATGAGCAAAATATTGCCATGAACAAACAATTGTACACTTCTGTTCCTTTAAAGGAGCGTACACTTTTGGAAATAAGCCGACAACAAGCCATTAAAAATAATATTTACACCTATTTACTTCAAAAGCGAGAAGAAACAGCTTTGTCTTCAGCTTCTACAAGTGCAGATTTAAGGGTTTTAGAAAGAGGTTCTTTTAGTGGACCAATCAGTCCTATTGCAAGTACATATTATTGGGCTGGCTTTTTAATAGGGTTGATTATTTTTATTTTTTATGTTCAATTATATGAACAATTGAATAATCGAATTATGTTTCGGGCTGAAATTGAAAAGAAGACAAAAGTTCCAGTAATTGGTGAAATTGTTCAGTCTAAAAATAACGAAACCATTGCCATTACAGAAGGAGTAAGAACCGTTATTGCAGAACAATTTAGGGCATTACGTACCAACCTAAACTTTATGGGCTTTAATGATAAAGACAATGTTTTGTTGGTTACCTCAAGTGTTTCTGGCGAGGGAAAAAGTTTTGTTTCTTTAAATTTAGCCATAAGCTTAACGTTAACTGGAAAAAAAGTTGCTCTTCTTGAGATGGATTTGAGAAAACCCAAACTGAGTAAGTTGCTCGGAATGAAAAGAGATATTGGAATTTCAAGTCATTTAGTAAATAAATCAACTATTGAAGAAATTATTAAGCCCACTCAGTTTAATAACTTGTTCTTATTAGGTTCAGGTCCAATACCTCCCAATCCTACAGAGTTGATTAGTAAGCCAGAATTTAAAGAAATGATTGATTACCTGAAAGGGAAATTTGACTATGTGATTATTGACACTGCTCCTGTTGGACCTGTTACTGATGCTCAGCTTTTATCTGATTATGCAAATCTTACTTTGTTTATTATTCGACATAATCATACGCCTGCTGTTTTCGTGAAAATGATACAAGGGTTTAATGAAGAAAAGAAATTCAATAATATGTGTATCGCTTTTAATGGTATAAAACCAAGAGGAGTATCTTTATTTAATTATGGCTTTGGAGGTTATGGTAACGGTTATGGTTACGGGTATGGTTACGGTTATGGATATGGGTATGGTTATGCTTATGGAAAAGCAGACACCAGCTATTATTTAAAAGACGAAAATACACCTGGATTTAAAAACATAAAAGATATTGGTAATTTTTTCTTGAATTTATTCAAAAGGAAATAACTAATTTTTACAATAAAAAAATCGTCTTTGGTTGCAGTTTTTATTGTAACTGAGGACTAGCGAAGCTTTGTCTTATATACAAGAAAATATCAACTGGTACGTGGTTTACACCCGCCCAAGATGGGAAAAAAAAATAGCCACATTACTCGATAATCGTGGTATAGAAAATTATTTGCCACTGAATAAAGTGCTTAAGCAATGGAGTGATCGAAAAAAAATGGTTCACGAACCTTTATTCAAAGGATATCTATTTATTAGAATAGCGGAAAAGGAAAAATGGGATGTGAAATTAGTAGATGGGATTTTAAATTATGTTCATTGGTTAGGGAAACCCGCTGTTGTTAAAGAATCTGATATTGAAAACATCAAAAAATTTTTGCAAGAATTTGATAATGTTCAGGTGGTTGACAAATCCCTCCAAAAGGGAGATGAAGTAATTGTTCAACAAGGCATCATGATGAATTATAAAGGAATTGTTTTAGAAGTGTTGCATAATAAAGCCATTGTAAACATTGACAGTATGGGCATTAAATTAAATGCAACTTTTGATTTAAATAAATTACAAACTGTTTGATTTTTTTATAACACTTTTCACTTTTGATTTTTCACTTTTTACGATTAAATTAAATGAAACCATCAGATAAAATATATGTAGCTGGTCATAATGGATTAGTAGGAAATGCAATTTATTTATTTCTTAAAAATGCAGGTTATACAAATATTATTACAAGAAGTTCAAAACAACTTGATTTAAGAAACAAAGAATTAGTTGATGCATTTTTTAGCATTGAAAAACCTCAATTTGTATTTTTAGCAGCAGCCAAAGTAGGAGGTATTCATGCAAATAATACATACCCCGCCGATTTTTATTACGATAATATTTGCATTCAAAATAATGTAATTCATGCCGCTTACATTAATCAAGTAGAAAAACTATTGTTCTTAGGTAGCAGTTGCATTTATCCCAAAAATTCACCACAACCCATTTGTGAGTCATATTTACTAAACGGGTATTTAGAGCCAACAAATGAAGCGTATGCCATTGCTAAGTTGGCTGGAATAAAAATGTGTCAAGCATATCGTCAGCAATATGGTTGCAATTTTATTAGTGTTATGCCACCTAATTTATACGGGCCAGGCGATAATTACGATTTAGAAAACGCTCATGTGTTACCTGCATTATTGAGAAAGTTTCATGAAGCAAAAATGAGTAATTCTGAAACAGTTACCGTTTGGGGATCGGGAACACCATTAAGAGAGTTTTTATTTGTAGAGGATATGGCTTTGGCTTGTCATTTTTTAATGGAAAACTACAATTCAAAAGAAATAATAAATGTGGGTACTGGAGTAGATCATACCATTTTACAATTGGCAGAAATTGCTAAAAAAGTAACAGGATTTAATGGTGAAATTGTTTTAGATGGTAATAAACCAGATGGTACGCCGCGAAAATTACTTATGGTAGATAAAATAAACGCTTTAGGATGGTTTGCAAAAATGGATTTAGAAACAGGCCTATCCAAAACGTATGAAGACTTTAAAGAGAATTACGAATATTATATTTCAAAGAAACAATTTTCATCTCAAGGGGTATAAATGTGTAGGATAGCAGGAATCATTAATTTCAATTGGAGTACTGAAAAAAATCAGCAAACAGTTGAAAATATTTGCCATTTGCTAAAGCATGGTGGCCCTGACGATGGCGGTATTTTTACATCAGAAAACGGAGCATTGGTTTTGGGTAATAGAAGACTTGCTTTAGTTGACTTATCTCAAGCTGGACATCAACCCATGCATTATCAAAATCGATTTACCATTACTTATAATGGAGAATTGTATAATTATTTGGAGTTGAAAAATCAATTGATACAATTAGGTCATCAATTTTCAAATCATACCGATACTGAAGTTATACTTGCTGCATTTGCAGAATGGAATGTGCAAGCTTTTGAGAAATTTAATGGCATGTTTGCATTTGCGTTATTTGACCAAACAAACGAAATGCTTTATGTGGTTCGTGATGCTGTAGGAATTAAACCATTGTATTATTCGGTTAAAGATGAACAACTTGTATTTGCCTCAGAAGTGAATGCATTAAAAATCGTTGATTTTAATTGGACGAAAAATGAACATTGGCCCGTATTTTTAATGGCTTATGGTCATATCCCGGAACCATATACTACATTTAAAGAAGTTTCTACATTACATAAAGGGAGTTATATAAAGTATGATTTAAAGCATAGAAAACACTCGATACAATCTTATTCCTTTTATAGTTTTAATCAAGATTTACATGTTGGCGATAATTTTAAAAGCACAATAAGAAATCAAATAGAAAATGGAGTTAAATCTCAGCTTGTTGCAGATGCTCCTGTTGGTGTTTTTTTAAGTGGCGGAATTGACTCAAGCATCCTGGCATTAATTGCGGATCAACATAAAAAAGATGGCATTCAATCATTGTCCATTTACTTTAACGAAAACGAATATTCGGAAAAGAAATATCAGGACATGGTGATGTCGAAATTGAATGGCGAAAAGCATCAGTTTTTATTATCAAAAGATGATTTTCAAAATCATCTTCCTCAAGTTTTACAATCTATGGACTTGCCAAGTTGTGATGGCATAAATACTTGGTTTATTAGTAAGCATGCCAAAGAACTTGGGTTAAAAGCTGTTTTGTCTGGCATTGGTGCTGACGAATTATTTGGTGGTTATCCTTCTTTTCAGCGAATGAGTTTGACGCGTAAATTATCTTTGACACCTGATTTTTTGCTAAACATTTTTAAGAAAAATACCAAAAAGCCTTTTAATCGAATTGCTTATTTAGGAATGGAAGGGATTAAAGGGATTTACCTTTTTATGCGCGGTCATTATAACGTTCATGAAATTGCCACCTATTTAGAAGCAGATGAACGTGAGATTTGGAACATCATTAATGATAATCCAATGATGGGAGATATAAAACAATTGCCCACTCAAAATCAAGCGAGCTGGATGGAATTTAACTTGTACATGCAAAACCAATTGTTGAAAGATGCTGATGTAATGAGTATGGCGCATGGTGTTGAAATTAGGGTGCCGTTTTTGGATCAAGCGCTCGTAAAAACAATGTTTAGTGTAAACGCAAATGATAAGTTTTCTGGTAAGTTGCCCAAGCAATTGCTAATAGATTCATGTAAAGATATTTTACCTGAACAAGTTTGGAATCGACCAAAAATGGGATTCAGTTTTCCATTTTCAAATTGGATGAAAAACAATAGTTATTTAGAGGACTTGATGCAAGACAGCAATAAAAATACAAAGTCGTATTATAATGATTTCAAACAAGGAAATTTACATTGGTCGCAAATGATGTCGTTGATGATCATGAAAACCAGACATGAAGCATAAACGAATTTTGTTTTTAAGTTTAAGGATATTTTCTGCAACAGGAGGTATTGAAAAAGTTTGTAGAATTTTAGGTAAAGCTTTATTTGAAAATACGTTTAGTGGGAATTGTAGTTTGGAGATTTATTCTTCTCATGATACAATGAAACATTCAAACAATAATGCCTATTTTCCTTCTGATTATTTTTCGGGTTTTAGTAACAACAGATTCGAATTTTTAAATGCTGCCTTTTTTAAAGGTTTAAAATCGGATGTGGTGATATTAAGTCATATCAATCTATTGCCGGTTGGTTGGTTGATTAAACGATTTTCTCCAAAAACAAAATTGGTGATGTTGGCACATGGAATTGAAGTGTGGTCATTACCATTAGGGATAAAAAAAAAGATGCTCAATGCTTGTGATGAGATTTTATGTGTGAGTCAATTTACAAAAGATGAAATGATCAAATTGCATGGTGATGTGTCAAAAAAATATTCGGTATTAAATAATTGCCTAGATCCATTTCTACCAATATTATCATCACAAAATTATTCGATAGATTTAAGAAACAAATACGGGTTTACTCCATCTGATAAGATACTTTTTACATTAACCCGAATGGATGCTACGGAGCGGTATAAAGGATATGATAGGGTATTACAAGCGATGGCGTTATTAATAAAAGAAATGCCAGATTTGAAATACATCATCGGTGGAAGCTATGATGAAATCGAAAAGAAAAAAATAGACGAGCTGATTTATGAATTGGGTTTAAAAGATAATGTAGTGATTACAGGATTTATTTCAGATGAAAATTTGAAAGATTATTTTCTGATGTCGGACGTATATGTAATGCCCAGTTATAATGAAGGTTTTGGTATTGTATTTATAGAAGCCATGTATTATGGACTACCTGTAATCGCTGGCAATAAAGATGGTTCAGTAGATGCTTTGCTAAATGGAAAACTAGGAACGCTTATTGATCCAATGGATATTGAAGCTTTGAAAAATACAATTGAAGATAATTTTGAACTCAACAAAAAAGTAAAAGTTGATACAGACGTTTTGATGGCGAATTTTGGATATGAGGTATATAAGGAAAAGATAAACTGGATTTTAAATTAATAAATGAAGATGGCAAAAACTAGTAATGAAGATTGGGATTTGGTTTTAGAATCAGGTAGAGCCGATAAGCATTATTGGAAAGATCTTTGGCGCTTCCGAGAATTATTTTATATACTCAGTTGGCGAGATATTAAAGTTCGATATAAACAAACTGTTTTAGGGGCAGCTTGGAGTATAATAAGACCATTGCTTACCACCATCATTTTTACTGTTGTATTCAGTAAAATAGCGAAACTAGATAATCCAGGAAATGCGCCTTATGCATTGATGGTTTTTGCTGGCATGCTGCCTTGGCAATTTTTTAGCAATGCATTAAGCGAGTCAAGCAACAGTTTAATTGGCAATGCGAATCTTATTACTAAAGTGTATTTCCCTCGACTCATTATTCCTGCAAGTTCAGTAATTACAAGCTTGGTAGATTTTGCCATTTCATTTTTGATATTAATTGTAATGATGTTTTGGTATCAATACATACCATCTTGGCATATTGTTTTTTTACCCATTTTCATATTGCTTGCTTTTATGTGTGCCTTTGGTGTAGGATTATACCTAACTGCCGTAAATGTTAAGTATCGAGATTTTCGTTACATCATTCCATTTATAATACAATTTGGTTTATACATTACACCTGTTGGTTTTAGCAGCGCTGTAATAGGTGAAAAATGGAAACTACTTTATGCATTAAATCCGATGGTAGGTGTTATTGATGGATTTAGGTGGTGTATTTTAGGAGATCCAATGAATTGGCGTTCTTTCGTTTTTTCATTAGTAGTCGTAATTGTTTTTTTGATTATAGGCGTTACCTATTTTAGAAAAATGGAAAAATCATTTGCAGATAACATTTAATTAATTGTAGCAGTGTCAAAAATTATAGAAGTTCGTGGTCTTTCAAAATCTTACATCATCAATCATGAAGGCAAAGAAAGTTATACCGCGTTGAGAGATGTAATTGCCCACAAAGCAAAAAAAATATTTTCTTTTCCCAGTTGGAAAGCTACACATAAAACACAAGAAGAATTCTGGGCTTTAAAAGATATTGATTTCGATATTGAGCAAGGAGATAGGGTTGGAATTATTGGTAGAAATGGTGCAGGAAAAAGTACATTATTGAAAATATTGTCAAGGATTACAGAACCCACTAATGGTTTAATTAAAATAAAAGGTCGAATTGCTTCTTTATTGGAAGTTGGAACTGGATTTCATCCTGAACTTACAGGTAGAGAAAATATATTTGTAAATGGTGCTATATTGGGGATGAGTCGAGCCGAAATAAAAAAACATTTTGATGCCATTGTAGATTTTGCTGAGGTAGAAAAATTTTTAGACACACCTGTAA
>Ga0136644_10003670_pt1 | contig 11469 bp, 10 predicted proteins | sample C_130820_EF_Meta_FD_94780 | JGI IMG/M metagenome (GOLD analysis project Ga0136644, IMG submission 94780) | Freshwater microbial communities from Lake Croche, Canada to study carbon cycling - C_130820_EF_MetaG (v2) (version 2) | ecosystem: Environmental > Aquatic > Freshwater > Lake | place...
AGCCGGACCATTTCCATGCACCGCTCCTGCGGAACACGCACCGGTGGGTTGGCTATGCCTACGGACGCAATCCGGACGGCTGGCTTACCACTGGAAGACTGATGCACGCATCTCTCGCTTTCGAAACGACTAGGACTGTTCGTGGATACTTCCGGGACGGTCCACCTGAGGACCGACGCCCGGAAAGTCGCAATCCCCTGAGACTACACGACTGTGGGCTCCCGTGAAGCGTCTTGGTGGGGATAGCGGGAAAATCGCCTGAGACATCGCTCCTCCGGCGTGGCCCCTTGACGGCACGCCCGTCGCCGGAACACCATGTCCTCAGGATAGCGTTTCGTCATGAACAGCTCGAGAAACGGGCGAAGACCTAGGAAAGAGCCATGCCGGACACCGGAATTCAGGAACGCGTCGCCAGCACGATCATCGACGTATTGAAGGTTGACGCCGATTTGGTGGGCAGCGACAAGCGAATCCGGGAGGATCTTGGGTCCGACTCGCTCGACTCGGTCACGCTCGTGATGGCACTCGAAGACGAGTTTGGCGGCTCGATCAACGACAACGACGCGAAGTCCCTGACGACCGTCGGCGATGTCGTGAGCTACATCAGCCGCCGTGTCGAGGAAAAATCGCTGGCATGAGTCGCCGGCGGGTGGTCATCACCGGCATCGGAATGATTTCGCCACTGGGCACCTCGGCCGGGGAGTGCTGGTCGGCCCTGCTCGAGGGTCGCCCTTCCGTCGCTGCAACGCCCGCTTCCTGGCGGCAGTACGCCGAGACAGCATCGACCATCTGGGCCCCCCTGCCCCCCATCGATTGGCCCGCGCACGGTATCAGCCGTATCGAGCAGATGCAGCTCGATACCAGCGGAATGCTGACACTCGCGGCCTCCACTGAAGCGATCCGTGATGCCGGCATCGCAGCGTCCCTCGCCGATCCCAAGAAAAAGACCTTTCGGCTCGACGGCCTGGCCCCGGAACGGTGCGGCGTCTTCATGGGCACGGGCGTGGGGGGCATCACTTCGTTCTATGGCAATGCTGTCAACCATGTCATGAGTCCCCTCAAGTCCGTGCTGGCCGACCCGACATCACTGCCACCGATGCCGCCCCGCTTCAATCCATTCGGTGTCCCAGCGATGATGCCCAATGCCGTGTCGGCACTGCCTGGCATCCGCTGGTCGCTCGGCGGCCCGAACCTCACCTTCTCTCAGGCCTGTGCCGCCGGAACCGTGGCGGTTGGGCACGCCTTCCGCGCAATCGCCGCGGGCGATGTCGACGTCGCGCTGTGCGGCGGCGCAGAATATCTCGGCGACCCTTACGGTGGCATTTTTCGCGGTTTCGACATCGCCCGCACGCTGGTGACGGAGGGCTCCGATCCGCAGCGGGCCAACCGCCCCTTCGATCGCGACCGCACTGGCTTTCTCTTCGCCGAGGGTGGGGCCGCGGTGCTGGTCTGCGAGGAGGCCGACGCCGCCCGCCGACGCGGGGCGCGGGCCTACGCCGAGATCGTCGGCTATGCCGAAAATTTCGACGGCTACAGCATCATGTCGATCGAACCTTCCGGCACACGGATCGTCGCCATGATCGAAGCAGCCGTGCGGGATGCCGGGTGTACGACGGCTGACATCGACTACGTCAATACGCACGGCACAGGCACGGCCGTCAACGACGAGATCGAGTCGGCGGTGATCGACCAGATCTTTGGTTCGAAGCCTCTCGTCAACGCCACCAAGTCGCTCACGGGCCACTGCATCGGCGCCAGCGGTGGCCTCGAAGCGGCAGTCACCGCCCTGTCGCTCGCGCACCAGACGACCCATGCCTGTCACAACCTCGAGCAGCCGATTCGCGATCTGCGATTCGTCCGAGCGGCCGGCCCCTACCGAATCGACACGGCGATCACCCAGTCGTTCGCCTTCGGCGGGCACAATGCCGCGGTGGTCATGAAGCGAATCGCCTGAACGCGTGCGGATCGCCCCTCGCTATTTCCCGGACGGAAACGTATCGATGTAGACGAGGTCGGCCACGGACCCTTCTTCAGTCCAAAAACGGGCCCGAATGGCGTAGAGACGGCTTCGTTCGACGATGCAGGCGAACGGCTCCCGATACCTGACACCGGGATTGAGCTGATAGCGGCCATGGCGGAAATCCTCGTTGGCTGCAAGCAGGTTCCTTTTGTGCAGCAGTGGCCTCGGATTGCCGGCACCTGCCGTCCAGTCAAACCAGGGAATATCACGCTCATCGATTCCCGCCGCAGGCTCATCGACTCGCGTCGAGCGTTCCTCGACACCATGGTGGAGCGGCTCGAGTTCGACGATCGAAATCTCCAGCCCGAGATCCCGCTCGTCGTCCCCGCGGGGAAACTTCGGCTTGATCGCCACCTTGCCGATGTTTTCCATGAACACATCGACATTGAGCAGCACTTGCTCACCCTGGAGGGGATGCACGCTGGGCGACACGGTGACGACCATCGTCGGATCGTGAGTCCGTTCCACCGTGAAATTGGTATAGGTCCACCAGGCCGCCACGAGCACAGCCATTCCGCCGAGGACCTTGCTGACCAGATCGGCCCACAACTGGGCCGCCTCAAGTCGGGGGTGGAGATTCCTTCCGGCCACGGTGTTCATCTTTCGGCGCACACGGGCATCCTCGGGGCACGACAGCCGCGACGCACCGCAGAATGCACTACCTCTTCGTCCTTGTCTGCTTCTTGGCTGCCTTCTTCGTGGCTGTTTTCTTGTGTGCCGGCTTCGTGGCGGAGGCTTTCTTCTTCGCCGCGGCTCGCTTCGCCTCGGCCCCTCCTCGGGAGGCCGCTTCCTTCTTGGACAGCGAAATCACCTTCTTCTGCGGCCCGACGAGCATCCGAGATTTGATGGCCTCGGCGACTTCATCGAGAAATTCGTTGGCGGACGCTGCGAGATCGGCGGCCGAGAGGGGCTCCACCTCGTCGATAATGAACAGAGCTAACTCGCCCAACTGCTGCGCGGTCCACAGTGCCTGGTACTCGACGAGCGACAGGTCGTCATGGTCGTCGTCCTCGCTGGAGAGAAATTCAAAACCGACACGGGCCTTCGCGTCCCAGCCGTCGATGTGAAACTCGACGCCATATTCGCGAAAGAAGAGGTTTCTCGCGATCGTGTAGCCCCGCGCCCTGAAGACGCGAGTCAGCAGGTCACAGCCCTCGGTTTCGGAGAGGAATTCAGACATAAGGAATACACTTTCTAGAGGCAAAGAAGTCGACCGAACCTGGTCACGGAGGATACCCGATTGGGAGAAAACGCGGTTGTAGAAACCGCGTGCCGGTCGCTAGACTCCCGACCGGTTTATCTTCCGCCCCCACCCCCTATCGTGAGGAATTACCGCCATGGGAAAAGGCAACCACTCCCAGAAGAACGACAAGAAAAACAAGAAGCCGAAGCAGGAAAAGGCGAAGCCCGCCGGAAAACAGTAGCAACAGACTGTGGACGGGGCCGTCGCTGTGGAGACCGCTTGATGGACTGGCCGCAATGCATCCGGCAGTGACACACTGACCGGCATTTACACACTGAATGGTGCCCTCATCGTCCGCGATCGATCAACGGGCTGCCAGGAAAATCGGGCGAACAACGCATGACAAGTCGGGGCATGAAGCGGCGGGCGGTCGTGACGGGGCTGGGTGTCGTGACCCCGCTTGGCAGAGCGATCGAGGTGTTCTGGGACCGGCTCGTCCGTGGAGAGAGCGGCATCGGCCCAGTCACGTTGTTCGATGTATCCGGGTTCCGCGTCCAGTTCGGCGGGCAGGTGCCCTGGGACCCGGAGAAGGAAAACATCGCGAACGCGAAGGAAGTCCGTCGCCTTGATCGGTATGCACAGTTCGCGATCGCCGCTGCCATCGATGCCGTGGCCGATGCGGGCATCGAGTTTCCAAAGGAAGATCCCTACCGTTGCGGCGTGGCGATCGGATCGGGCATTGGCGGGCTCAACGAGTTTGAGTCCCAGCACGAACGGCTTCTGACAAAGGGCGTCGATAAGGTTTCGCCGTTCTTCATTCCAAAGCTGTTGTTGAACATAGCCAGTGGCCATGTCTCGACGATGTTCGGAGCCAAGGGAACCAACATCGCCGCTGCGACGGCCTGTGCGAGCGCCTCCAACTCGATTGGCAGCGCCCTGCGGGCCATTCAATACGGCGATGCCGACGTGATGCTGACGGGCGGGAGCGAGGCGGCGCTGACGCCGATGGGATTGGCCGGTTTTCAGAACATGCGTGCGCTCTCGTTTCGCAGCGAGGCGCCCCAGCAGGCCAGCCGTCCCTTCGATGCCGACCGTGACGGATTCGTGCTCTCCGAGGGCGCTGGAGTGGTGGTGCTGGAGGAGCTCGAACATGCTCAGCGACGCGGAGCCCGCATCTACGGCGAGCTCACGGGCTATGGTGCCAGTGGTGATGCCGGCCATATCACCCAACCAGACGAAGAAGGTTCGGGAGCGTCGCGGGCGATGACGATGGCGCTTCGCGACGCTGGTCTCGCCCCTGACGCGGTCGAATACATCAACGCCCATGGCACGAGCACGCCTCTCGGCGACGCAGCCGAGACCGTCGCCGTGAAGCGGGTCTTCGGCCCCCATGCCAAGCGGCTCGCGCTTTCCAGCACGAAGAGCCAACTCGGCCACACCCTCGGGGCCAGCGGCGGCATCGAGTTGGTGGTGTGTGCTTTGACGCTCAATCGCGGTGTGATCGCCCCCACGATCAATCTCGAGACCCCCGACCCCGTCTGCGACCTCGACTACACGCCCCGGGTGGCCCGGGAGGCGAATATCCGGATCGCGATGTCGAACAATTTCGGCTTCGGAGGCCACAATGCATCGCTCATCCTGAGCCGGATGGGGTGAAGCCGCTGGCGTTGGTTGCACTCGCGACATGCTTCTGTTCCTTTCCCCTTCCCCTGGAGAAGTCGCCGTGCTTCATCACCATCACCTCCAGGCCAGCCTCAGGGGCCTCGTGATCGCGAGCTTCTGCACGATCTTTCCGCTCCAGCCCGTGCACGGGCAGTTTCCTTCGTTCGGCCCCACTGCATCGGTCGGTCAGGCCGTCGCCACCCCCTGGCCGGTACGACCGCCCGCGCGAATCTATGTCACGACGTTCACGATGGAGCCCGGCCTCGAGGAAGAACTGCGGCAGGACGCCGCGGGTGGCATCATTCCGACCGGCCCCGTGCGGCAGATGCTGGCGTCGCGACCGCGGGCAGTCGACTTTGTCACCGGCTACGATCGCAGCCAGCCCATCGGCGTGACCGCCTCAAAAATGCTGACCGACACGCTCAGTCGCTCCGGCCTGCCGGCAGTGCCCTGGCCGGGCCCGGGGCTACCGCCGGCCGACGGCTGGCGGCTCAGCGGCCAGATTGTGAGACTCGATCAGGGCAGCACGGTGGCCCGCAACGTCGTGGGGTTTGGTGTTGGCAACAAGACGATCGGCGTCGATGTGATGCTCTCCGATCCAGCCACTGCTGGCGGCACCCCGTTCTTCGTCCTCGACAGCTCGGACAAGGGTCGGATGATGCCGAGCACGCTCGTCATGGGGGCCGTCACCGGCTTCAACCCCTACGTGGTGGTCGGCAGAGCGGTGGCCAGTCAGTCTGGCATTTCCGACGTGACGCAGCAGCAGCGACTGGCAGATGAAATCACCGGTTCACTGCTGGCGGCGTTCCAGGCGCACGGTCTCGTGACTGCCCGCTGATGACGTTACTCTTCCTGGGCGGCGGAGCAGGTCCATCTCAACGAAGGACTACCGTGCACCGGCCGTCTTCGGCAGGCCGGTAACAGGCCTGATCGAAAACCGCACCCGTACATCGGGGTGGGTGGTGTAGAGCCGGTGGCGGCTTCCGTCGTGCACCAGCAGCGGACTGCTGGCGGCGGGCACGTCCGGATCCACAGGCAGGATCGGATTGCCGGCGTATTTCTGCCAGTGCAGCAGGTCATCGCTGGCAGCGATGCATGTGCACCAGCGTCCTGGCTGGGCGCTGGCATGGTAATAGACGTAATAGTGGCCGCAGTGCTTCACGATCTGATTGAAGGCGATCTCACGGGAGTCGTACTCGGCCGGACCACACTCCATCACCGGTTCGTCCCGGACATTCGTCCACACCGAGAGATCGGTCGACGTTGCCAGCCATACTCCCTTGTCCATGCGCTCGTAGAACAGATGCCAGCGGCCATGCTCGCGCCAGAGCACCGGCGTGCCCCGTGGGCCATCGGAGAGCGGCTCCCCCGTCGTCAGCCGGATGTCGAGCGGGCCCTGTCGCTGCCAGTGAACGCGGTCGGCAGAGGTGAGCAACTGAGCGATGTCCTGTTCCCCCTCGGCCACCATCACATAGCGATCCCGATCCCGCACCACGCACATGTCCTCCACCCAGGCGTCGTTCACCAGCGGGTTGGCCGAACTGCGGGACCAGTTGAGTCCATCGGGACTGGTGGCATATCCGAGCAGCCGCCGCGAGTTGGTCGGGCGGCTGTAGCCGGTATACCAGAGGTGCCACTGCCCCCCTTCCCGCATGATCCAGCCGCGTTCGCGGAGGTCACGATCCCAGGCCTGTTCGCCGCCGCCAGAAAACAGCGGCACTCGCGAGGCTGGACCAAACTCGACCAGTTCGCTCGGAAACGGGAGCCGGCGGGTGGGCGGATCGGCCGCCTGCACTCCGGCACACGCCCACCAGGCACACACCAGCCACAGGCCGGCACAGGCCGGCAACGCCGCCACTGTCGGGAGCACGCGAACCGAGATGGCTTGAAGCATTCACCCAGCATATCCACCGGTGCGACAGGTCAACGGGAGGCCCCGCCGCCGCGGGTTTTGCCGACATCACACCGGCCCCGGCGTTGGAGTATGCTCAAGCCACACATGACGATCGCCCTCCCAGCCCGACCAGCCGAAGCGCATGCGCTCGAGGTCGCGCGCACGTTGCTCGTCTCGCAAGAGGATGCCGCCGCGAGCCTGCGGGTGGTCTGCACGACAGCGGGCCGAGGGCAGGCTGCGTTTGAACTCGCTGCCGCCCTTCCCTCCGCAGAGGTGACCGCCTGGTTTCTCGATCTTTTTCCACAGACGGCGGCCATCGCGGCCTGGGAATCGCCGCCGGCCGGACTGCGTGCCGTCTGCGCCGCCGACATGCCCTCAGGCCCCTATGATCTCGCGCTCATACCGCTCTCGAAAAACGGCGAGGCGGAGCTCTCTCGCGACATTCTCCAAGCGGCGTTCCAGCAGCTCGCCATCGGCGGTCGGCTGGTGGCGGCGATCGATAATCCGCGTGACAACTGGCTCCGCGAGCAGCTCGCTGAGACAGGCGAGACGGTGCGGGTTCGGCCCGCGGCCGACACGGTGGCCTACATCGTGGAGAAAACCCGCGAGCTGACGAAGGTACGCGACTTTTCGTGCGAGTTCGTGTTTCGCGACCGCGACCGGCTGCTCACGGGGGTAACCCGGCCGGGCGTCTTTGCCCACCGGCGAATCGATCCCGCCGCCCGTCATCTGCTCAACGCCGTCGACGTGGCGGCCGACACCCGCGTGGTCGACATCGGCTGTGGCTCGGGCTGCGTGGCAATGGGGCTGGCTGCCCGCGATCCGAGCGTGCACGTGCATGCCTTCGATGCCGCCGCGCGTGCGGTCGAATGCACCCGGCGGGGAGCGGAAATGAACAGCCTCGCCAATCTCAGCGTGGCGCTCGAATGCGAGGGCAACGTGCCCGACCCAGGAACCTACGACCTGGCGCTGGCAAACCCACCCTACTACGCTGACTTCCGGATCGCGGAGCTCTTTGTGGAGGCCGCCCGTCGGGCACTGGCTCCAGGGGGCACACTCCTGATCGTTACGAAGCAGCCAACGTGGTATGTCGAGACTCTCCCAAACTCATGGCGCGACGTCGCCCAGGAAACGGTGAAGACCTACCACCTCATCGAGGCGGTGCGAGAATAGACAGTCGTCACTGGTTGATGTGCACGACCTTCGCCGGCGGAAACCCGTTGAAGTGCGTCGAGCTGGCGGCGGAGTAGGCCCCGATGTTGTCGCTGTAGAGATATTCCCCCAACTCGAGATCGGGCAGCTGTTCCGTGAGGCTGATCGTGTCGAGCGCGTCGCACGTCGGGCCGAAGACGGCGCAGAGTTGCGTGGCGCCCTTCTTGAAGCTCTTCATGTGATAGGTGCAGTGGTCGAAGATCACGCCTGAGTAGGTGTGGTAGACTCCGTCGTTGACGTAGTAGCAGAGCTTGTCGTTCCGAACCGCCTTCCCGATGATCTTTGAGACGGCAGTGCCCGCCGAGGCCACCAGGAATCGCCCGGGCTCGGCGAGGATCTCGATCTCTTTCGGGAAGAGCCGGTTGAGTTCGTGGTTGATCTTCCGGGCCAGATCGCTGAACCTGGGCACGCTCGCATCGTAGGCCGCGGGAAAGCCGCCGCCGATGTCGAGCAGCTTGAGAGTGAACCCGCGCGACTTCGCCTCGGCGAAGATGCCGGCGCAGAGGTGGATCGCTTGGATGTAGTTCTCTGGATTGGTGCACTGGCTGCCGACGTGGAAGGAGAGCCCCTCAACAGTGAGACCGTGCTCGTGGGCGTAGGCAATGAGGTCGACCGCCTCGCCGGGGAGCGCACCAAACTTGCTCGACAGTTCCACCATCGACCCGGTGTTCGGCACCCGTAGTCGCAGGGCGAGGCCGGCATGCGGCGAGTGCTTGGCGATCTTCTTCACTTCCTCGTGATTGTCGTAGGTCACCAACGGCTTGTACTGGTCGAGTTCTTCGAGTGTCTCTACCGGCTTGATCGGGTTGGCATAGATGATCTTGTCCCAGATGAACTCCTGCCGCTTCTTCGCTGGCAGCTTGGCGATGTTCTGGTGAACCGTGTGAAATTCCTGCATGCTCGCGACGTCGAAACTGCCGCCGAGCTCGTAGAACGTCTTCACAATGACCGGGTCGCTGTTGACCTTCACGGCGTAGTAGACCTGCACCCGCGGGAAATGCTTGCGAAACAGGGCGTAGTTCTTACGAAGCTCGTCGTGATCCACGATGAACAGGGGCGTGCCGTGCTTCTTGGCGAGTTGCTGGAGCGTTTTTTGATTCATGGGTCTCGTCTAAAAACGGTTCGCTGCGCAGGATGATCGGAAACGGCCGGGAGTATACTGAAAACTTCGCCGGACGAGTGACTGCCTCCGGTTCGCTGCCGGCACGGCAAACGGCGCCACGCCACGGCACGGCACGGCACGGCACGAGGTCGGGATCAGGTTTTCCCATGCACTCGCTCACACATATTGCGTTGCTTGCCCTCGCAGGTGCCGCGGGCACGCTCCTCCGCGCCGGCTGCACCACCCTCGCCACGAAGCTGGTCGGCGTCGGCTTTCCCGTGGGCACGCTCGTCGTGAACGTGGCCGGCTCGCTGGCTTTTGGGCTCCTGGCGGGGTTTATCCGGACCCGCGGAAACATCTCGGTGTCGCTCGAGATGATCCTGCTCGTCGGCCTGATGGGAGGGTTCACGACCTTCTCCAGCTACGCCTTCCAATCGGTGGAGATGCTGATGGGCGGTCGCGTGATCCCAGCAGTCGCCTACGTCGTCGCCACCAATGTCGCGGCGCTGTTGGCCGTCTGGGTGGGCCTGCGGATCACAGGCGGGGTGTAACGACAAGCGGAGCTGTTGGTCAAGACGTGTGCCGGCGACGATACCGCATCGTTGGGCGTGGCACGCTCAACCCCACTCGGACCATGATCCAGTCGCAATCACATAGCCGCTGAGCAGAGCGTTTGTCGTTGCATGTGCAACCACGGCGTCGCAGAGCCGTTGCCGCCAGTAGAGCGCCGCGGCAAACAACATGCCCGCCACGATGCCCGCCAGCCAGGCCTCGCCGTGAAGGAAGCCGAATGCTGCGGATGACACCAGGAATGAGAACCACGAAAACTGTCCCTCGGGCACGCTCTCGGTGTCTTCGGCGATGGAGCGACGGATCACGAATCCACGGAAGAACAACTCTTCGGCGATTGGCACGGTGACCACCGACCCCACGATGCGAAAGAGAAGCCAGAGCACCGCCCATGGCTGGCCCAACTGGTAGGGATCCAGCTTCAGGGAGTTCTGCTGCGCGACTTGTGCGTTGGAGGCATCCGTTGTCACGTGCGTCAGTGCCATCCATGCCGCAAATGCCACCACGCCGATGGCCACCGCCACCGGTGAGACCCGCCACTCCCGCCACGCATACGACCGCCGCAGATACAACAGCACCGCCGCCACACAGACCACCCGCACCGGATAGAGCAGGTCGAACCCGCTCGTGAAGGCCCTCGTGAGCATGGTGACGACGGTGAGGGCCAGAAAGGGGAGGAGACAGGCGACAGCCGACGTGTTCGCGGAATGTTCCGCGTCGAAATCGGCGGGGATCAAGCCCTGATCGACCAGCGGCGGTGCACTGTCATCCGCCATGCCGATCGGCGCCGCCATAACGCGGGTGAAGAACGGCATACGCGACGCAGCCCAGATGATTCCCAGGCCGACCGTGAGGAAGGCGATCCAGCCCGCGGTGGAATGAAACCCGTCCACGGCGATCTCTGGCGAGATCCAGATGCCGACCAGAATCAGCGCCGTGATACGAACCACATTGGCCAGCCAGATCATCGCGATGCCGACTGGAAGCAGCAGTAACGACTGCGGAAAGCGATGGAGCCGTCGAAACCACCAGAGGTACCCGGCCAAGAGCACCGTGATCAGGCCGATGCCATGAAAGCCCGAGCAGGCAGGGGCTATTCTGACCTGAAAGGCGTCGGTGCCGATGATGAAGGGCTCAGGCCTCACCACCGGCCCGCCGGCAAACGGACGAAGTAGGAGTTCCACAAGCCTGACGGTCGTGTCGCCGGTGCGGCTCCAGAAGCTCTGGGTGAGGTCGCCCATGTTCCAGGCCGCCACGGCAAACACCCCACAGACTACTGCGCTGCCGATGAGCGTCCACGCGAGGGCCCTGCTGGGGGCGATCCCCGCCAGCGAACACGCGAGCCACGCTGCCGCCGGCAGCGTTACGGCGAGTGTCGTTCCCCAATCGCCTGGGGCCAGCCGCAAGGCCCCCGTGGACAGCCCGCCGAGCGCGGCTAAGACGCCGGCGAACGACACTAGCTGGCCAGCGATGAGTGGCCAGAAGACACGGGCCGACCGGTACTCAGCGCGGTGCTGCTCGATATGGGCCCACAACCCGCCAAGCATCCCCATCAGGGCGATTGCCACGGCCCGCTTCCCAGGAATCGCCAGTAGCCAGCCGCCAAAGAACCAGCCGACAACACAGCCTTCGACGGCAAGAATCGCGGTGACGATCGCGAAAGTTCGCCACGCCTGCTCTGAATCACCACCCAAAGCGTCCGGTGCCTGTGTATCAGAGTGCATGGCGGACATCGCACCGGCGGCGGGAGAAGCCGCATTCCGAAACGCGGGACAAAAAAAGCGGGACACATAACGAACCAACTTTACGGTCATGTCCCGGCAAAT
>Ga0136644_10003673_pt1 | contig 11463 bp, 13 predicted proteins | sample C_130820_EF_Meta_FD_94780 | JGI IMG/M metagenome (GOLD analysis project Ga0136644, IMG submission 94780) | Freshwater microbial communities from Lake Croche, Canada to study carbon cycling - C_130820_EF_MetaG (v2) (version 2) | ecosystem: Environmental > Aquatic > Freshwater > Lake | place...
CCTCCGCCACCAACCAGGGCAGGCCCTTGGACAGCACATCCGCACGGCGCGCCTGCATGTCTTCTAGCCCGGGCGGGTCGATTTCAAAGGTGCCGGTGCCGTGCAGCACATGGTGGGCATAAATGGCGGTCACGGCGGGTATGTCGCTGTCGCGGCTGGGGCGTATCACGGGCATGGAGTTGATTGGGTAATGGGTTGAAAGGGGTGGAAAAAGGGGGGTAGAAAACTAAAAAAGCTATACTCAAAGGCTTTGCGGCGGTTGGCTGGGTGGCTTTTTGTGCCTCTAAGCGTTGCAATCACCACTTTTGCACCCGAAGGATAAATCATGGTCGTCATTCGACTCTCACGTGGCGGCGCCAAGGCCCGCCCGTTTTTCAATATTGTGGTCGCGGATAAGCGCACCCGCCGGGATGGGCATTTCATCGAACGCCTGGGTTTTTACAACCCCATCGCCGTAGGCGGTGAAGAAAGCCTGCGCGTAGCCCAGGATCGGCTGAGCTACTGGCGTGGTGTCGGTGCCCAAGCATCGCCGACAGTAGAACGCCTCATCAAACAGGCGGCTGCCAAGGCCGCTTGATTTTTCCGGGCTAGGCTATAGCCGGTGCGGCACCTGATGCATGGCCCCCAGGGTCTGGACAGCGCTAATTTACCCACCGACGCGGTCGAAGTAGGCCGCATCGCAGACGCCTGGGGCGTGAAGGGCTGGTTCAAGGTGCATGCCTATAGCGCGCGGCCAGACGCGCTTTTTTCATCCAAACGCTGGTATCTAGAGCCGCCTCAAGAACCGTTTCGCAACGGCTTTGACGCGTTCGACGGCACGGTCGTGCTCAAACTGAGCGAAGCCAAGTTGCATTCCGACTCCGTGGTGGCGCATGCCCATGGTTTTGACGACCGTGATGCCGCGCAGGCGCTGAAAGGCGCGCGCATTTTCGTGTCGCGTGCCAGCTTCCCCAGTACCGCAATCGACGAGTATTACTGGGTGGACTTGATTGGGCTGGAAGTGCTCAACCGTCAAGGCCTGTTGCTGGGCGTGGTGGACGATTTGCTTGCCACCGGCGCGCAAACCGTGCTGGTGGTGGGCTTTGGCGGGCCCGATCAGCGCGGCGAGCGGCTGATTCCCTTTGTGGCGCATTTTGTCGATGCGGTGGAATTGTCGCAACGCCGCATCCGGGTCGATTGGCAGCCCGATTACTGACCATGCGCTTTGACATTCTCACCCTGTTTCCGGAGCTGTTTGCGCCGCTACTGGCAACCGGCGTGACACGGCGCGCTTTTGAGTCCGGCCAGGTACAGGTGCAATGCTGGAACCCGCGCGACTGGGCCGACGGCGCCTACCGCCGTGTGGACGATCGCCCCTTTGGCGGTGGCCCCGGCATGGTGATGATGGCCGAGCCGCTGGCACAGACCCTGGAGGCGGTGCGCGCGGCGCGCGGCAACGACGCCGCACCCGTGCTGCTGTTCTCGCCCATGGGTCGCGCGCTGAACCATGCCAGTGTGGCGCAATGGGCGGGCAGCGCGGGCGCGGTGCTGGTGTGTGGCCGCTACGAGGGGGTGGATCAGCGCTTTATCGACGCGCATGTGGATCAACAAATTAGTTTGGGCGACTTTGTGCTGTCCGGTGGCGAGATCGCCGCCATGGCGCTGCTGGATGCGGTGGCCCGCCTTCAGCCCGGCGTGCTGCACCACCCAGACAGTCACCGGCAAGACAGTTTCAACCCGGCGCTAGACGGTCTGCTGGATTGCCCGCATTTCACTCGGCCGGAGACTTGGCGTGGCCATGCCGTGCCAGCCGTGCTGCTATCTGGCCACCATGCCCAGATTCAGGCCTGGCGGCGCCAACAATCGCTGTGCCTGACCCAGCAGTGGCGCCCCGACTTGATTGCCGCGGCCGACAAAGCCGGGGGACAGCATGCCGAGGATGCCAGGCCACCAAGCAGTGGGATCAAGGCCGTTTGACGACAGCGGTTTGAGCAAGGCTTGCGTGCTATAATCGAAGGCTTTTCGATCCTCTACCCGGCCGCTTTTCGACCTATTTACCGACACCTTTTCAGGTGGCTTTGGCAATAGCGAACGAGGGCCTTTTGTGTAGCGCGGGCATGATCGCACAAGGAAACCATGAACCTGATTCAATCCCTCGAACAAGAGGAAATGAGCCGCTTGGGCAAGAAGATTCCGGTCTTTGCGCCTGGCGACACCGTCATCGTTAACGTCAACGTGGTCGAAGGCACGCGCAAGCGGGTGCAGGCTTACGAAGGCGTGGTGATTGCCCGCCGCAACCGTGGCCTGAACAGCAATTTCATCGTGCGCAAAATTTCCAGCGGCGAAGGCGTGGAGCGTACCTTTCAGCTCTATAGCCCGCTGATTGCCAACATTGAAGTCAAGCGCCGTGGCGATGTGCGCCGCGCCAAGCTGTACTACCTGCGCGATCGCAGCGGCAAGTCGGCCCGTATCAAAGAAAAACTCACAGCCCGGGTGGTCGCACCTGTTGCGGCGGCGTAACGCCTGCGCTGCCACCTGTGAGCCGGAGCCGCCCGTTGAGGCGGCTTTTTTCATGGCCCAATCTTTATCCAGCATTCCCCACTTCAATCCGCGCCACATGCCGGTGCTGGCGCCCGATTGCGCCTTGCCCCCACTGGACGAGGCGCGGCTTAGCGCGGCGGCGTTGCAGCAGCGTTTTTTGCAGCCGCCCGTGTGGCAGCCCGAGTTTGTGCGCGAGCCCAGCTTCAGCGACCGCCCCCCGGCACCGGCGGCGGTGTTGGTGGCGCTGGTCATGCGTGAGCAACCCACGGTGCTGCTGACCCAGCGCACGGCACATTTGTCGTCCCATGCCGGGCAGATTGCCTTTCCCGGTGGCAAGACCGATGCCGACGACGCAGACGCCACCGCGACCGCGCTGCGCGAGGCCTGGGAGGAAATCGGCTTAGGCTCGCAGCACACGCAGGTGCTGGGCCAGTTGCCGCTCTATATCACCGGCAGCGCCTTCATGATTACCCCCGTAGTCGCTGTTGTGCAACCGGGTTTTACGCTGGCGCTCAACCCGCACGAAGTGGCCGACGCATTTGAAGTACCCCTGGCTTTTCTGATGAACCCGGCTAACCACCGCCACCACGCGCTGGAGTGGCAAGGCCAGCGCCGCACGTGGTTGTCCATGCCCTACCAAGACGGCCCGACCGAGCGCTTTATCTGGGGCGCCACGGCGGGCATGCTGCGCAACCTATACCGCTTTTTGAGCGCGTGACACCACACCCCCAAACCGATTGCCGCTATGCACCCTAAAGCCCTGCTGGACGCCTGTACCGAGTTAACCCGCTTGGTGTTGCGCTTTGAACATCCGGCAGACGCTGTGGTGTCGCGCTATTTCCGCGAGCAGCGCCGCACCCAGGCTTTTGGGCCGCGCGAACGCGCCACCTTGACGGAAACGGTTTATACGGTATTGCGAAAAAAACTGTTGTTCGAGGCACTGGCCCAAGGTGGCAGCGGTGCCAAAGAGCGGCGCTTGGCCATTTTGGGTTTTCACGGCCCACGTGACTACGTCAAAAGCGCGCTGAATGAGGCTGAAAAAAGCTGGATAGACGCCTGCGACGCGGTTCGTCCCGGTGAGCAGGGCTCGGGCTTATTGGATTTGCACCGCCACAACCTGCCGCAGTGGCTGGTGGATGCCTTGCAGGCCCAGGTGGGTGCCGAGTTTCACGCGCTAAGCGACAGCCTAAACCAGACGGCGCCGCTCGACTTGCGCGTCAACATCCTGCATGAGAAGCGCGCCGACCTGCAAGCGGAACTGGCAAAGGCCGGCTTGGATAGCCAAGCCACGCCGTATTCCCCCTGGGGCTTGCGCGTGCAGGGCAAGCCGGTGTTGAACAAGCTGGAGGCTTTCAACCGAGGCGCGTTCGAGGTGCAAGACGAGGGCTCGCAGTTGCTGGCTCTGTTGCTGGACGCGGGGCGCGGCGAAATGGTGGCCGACTTTTGCGCCGGTGCAGGCGGTAAAACCCTGGCCATTGGCGCCATGATGCGAAACACCGGGCGTTTGTATGCGTTTGACACGTCGGCGCACCGGCTGGACGCGCTCAAGCCCCGCTTGGCGCGCAGCGGCTTATCCAATGTGCACCCGGTGGCGATTGCGCACGAACGCGACGAGCGCATCAAGCGCCTAGCTGGCAAGATGGATCGTGTGTTGGTGGACGCGCCCTGTTCCGGCCTGGGCACATTGCGCCGTAACCCGGATCTGAAATGGCGCCAAACCCCGGCTACCGTGGCAAACCAAGCCCAATTGCAAGCGCAAATCCTGACCCAGGCGGCACGCTTAGTCAAAAGTGGGGGGCGTTTGGTCTATGCCACTTGCAGCCTCTTGGTGCGGGAAAACGAGGACATTGCCAGCGCTTTTTCAGCCACACATCCCGACTTTGTGCCGCTATCCTGTGCGCAGGTGCTGACTGACTTAAAAGTGGATGCAGCGGCAACTCTGTGTAGCGGGCCTTATCTTCGCTTGTGGCCGCACCGGCACCGCACCGATGGTTTTTTTGCCGCTGTTTGGCGCCGGGCCTGATGCACGGCCATTGATCTGGCGCAAAGCAGCCTAAGTGGTAAAGCTTAGAATGGAACGGATAGCAGTTGTCACCGGTTTTGGTGTGCAAGGTTCATTTTTGGAGATTTTTTGTAATGTTGTTACCTGATTGGGCCGTTTTGAATGCGTTCGTCACCTGGGTGGGGCAAGGTCTGTGGCACGCCGCGTGGTGGCAGATTGTGTTGTATACACTGGTGGTGACGCACCTCACCATTGTGTCCGTGACCATCTTTTTGCACCGCCACCAAGCGCACCGGGCGCTGGATTTACACCCCATACCCTCACACTTTTTTCGTCTGTGGTTGTGGCTCACCACCGGCATGGTTACCAAAGAGTGGGTGGCCATTCACCGCAAACACCACGCGAAGTGCGAAACCGAAGAAGACCCGCACAGCCCGCAAACACGCGGTATTAAAACCGTTTTCTGGCAAGGCTCCGAGTTGTACCGCGCCGAGGCCAAAAACCAGGAAACCCTGAGTAAATACGGCTCTGGTACGCCAGACGACTGGCTGGAGCGCAACTTGTATGCCCGTTACAGTTGGCAAGGGGTGGGCCTGAGCCTGATTCTGGATTTGGCCTTGTTTGGTGGCTTTGGTGCGGCGGTCTGGGCGGTGCAGATGCTGTGGATTCCTATCACGGCAGCAGGCATTATCAACGGCATCGGCCATTACTGGGGCTATCGCAATTTTGAGGCACCCGATACCAGCACCAATATCTCACCGTGGGGCCTGGTTATTGGCGGCGAGGAGCTGCATAACAACCACCACACCTATCCCACGTCGGCCAAGTTTTCGGTCAAACCCTATGAGTTCGATCTGGGCTGGGCCTATATTGCTCTGATGCAAAAAGTCGGCTGGGCCAAAGCCAAGAAGGTACCGCCCAAGTTGCAACTGGGCCAGATTCAACCGGTGGCGGACGAGAAAACCCTAGAGGCGGTGATTGCCCATCGCTACGAGTTGATGGCTACCTACGCCAGAGCGCTGCGCGCGGCTTGCAAGCGTGAGATAGAGGCTTTGCAAGCGCGAAAGATCGACGCGTCCAACCTCAAGTCGGCTCGGCGCTGGTTGCATCGCGACGCGGAGCGCATCCCGGCTGCTGCCTTGCCCGAGTTGAAATTGGCCCGCGAAGCCCATCCGGTGCTGGACAAAATGGTGGTGATGCGCGAAGAGTTGCGCCAGATGTGGCTGAGCACCTCGGTTTCGCGCGAACAACTGGCCAGCGATTTGCAAGCCTGGTGCCACCGCGCCGAGGCCAGTGGCATTGCAGCCCTGCACGACTTATCGCTTAAATTGCGCGCCGCTCGCGCCTGAGCAAATTGGCTGAATCCCCGCTTTTTGGAGCAGGGATTCAGACACAAAAAAGCCGCTGTAAACAGCGGCTTTTTTGTGTCTGAATGAAGTTTGCTTACTTCAGTTTGATTTCCTTATAGGCCACATGTTTGCGCGCCTTGGGATCAAACTTCATGATCTCAATTTTTTCGGGCGTGGTCTTTTTGTTTTTGGTGGTGGTGTAGAAATGCCCGGTTCCGGCCGTGGATTCCAACTTGATTTTTTCGCGTCCGCCTTTGGCTGCCATGTTGCGTCTCCTTAGATCTGGCCGCGGGCGCGCAGATCGGCCAGCACGGAGTCGATACCATTCTTGTCGATCAAGCGCAGGCCCGCATTGGTAATGCGCAGGCGCACCCAGCGGTTTTCGCTTTCTACCCAAAAACGGCGGTACTGCAAGTTCGGCATGAACCGACGCTTGGTTTTGTTATTGGCGTGAGAAACATTGTTTCCCACCATCGGGCCTTTGCCCGTGACTTGACAAACGCGTGCCATGAGCACTCTCCTTCAAACAACAGCCTAAGCTGCGAACCTCGCTTGCGCGCTAACGGCTGTCAGCACCCAAGCGGTACATGAAATTACCAGCCACCCGCATGACACAGGTCGGGCATTCGGCAAAGCCCTCGATTATAGCAAGCGTGAGAAGGCGTAGATGGATCACGCTTCGCGTTGCTCTAGATAGCGTTGGGCGTCCAGGGCTGCCATGCAACCAGTGCCAGCGCTGGTAATGGCTTGGCGGTACACATGGTCTTGCACGTCACCTGCTGCAAAGACACCGGGCACACTGGTCATGGTGGCAAAGCCCTTGAGGCCACCTTGCGTCACGATATAGCCGTTTTCCATCGCCAACTGCCCCTGAAAAATATCGGTATTGGGCGCGTGGCCGATGGCGATAAAGCAGCCTTGCAGCGCGATCTCTTCGGTGCTGCCGGTCTGCACATGCTTGAGCCGGATACCGGTGACGCCGCTGGCGTCGCCTAGCACCTCGTCAAGGGTTTGAAAGCACTTGAGCACAATTTTCCCTGCCGCCACTTTATCCATCAGCTTGTCAATCAAAATCGCCTCGGCCTTGAATTTGTCGCGCCTGTGCACCAAGATCACCTGGCTCGCAATGTTGCTCAAGTACAGGGCTTCCTCCACTGCTGTGTTGCCACCGCCAATCACACAGCACACTTGGTCGCGGTAGAAAAAGCCATCACAAGTGGCGCAACCCGATACGCCGCGCCCCATGAAACGGGTTTCCGACTCCAGACCTAAATACTTGGCTGAAGCCCCGGTGGCAATGATGAGCGCATCGCATTGGTAGCTGCCAGAGTCGCCCACCAAGGAAAACGGACGTTGTTGCAAATCCACGCTGTGGATATGGTCGAACACGATCTCGGTTTGGAAACGCTCGGCGTGCTGCAAAAAGCGCTGCATCAACTCGGGGCCTTGCACACCGTGCACATCGGCCGGCCAGTTGTCCACCTCGGTGGTGGTCATCAATTGCCCGCCTTGCGCCATGCCGGTAATCAACATGGGCTTGAGGTTGGCGCGCGCGGCATACACTGCAGCGGTATAACCGGCCGGGCCGGAGCCCAAAATCAGTACCTTGGAATGGCGAGAATTGGCGGGCTTGGCGGTCATACTAATGCCTATCGGTGGTAAGGGCGGTGGGTGTAGAGTGCGGTGCGTTCATTGTAAGAACGTTGCGCTTTCCGCCACGTGGCATGACGACTACATAGGAGCTAACCGGATGTCGATGATCTCCACCACAGAGCTAATCAGGCGCATACCTTTATTTTCCCTCCTCACGGTGGATCAGGCCGAGTTGGTCGCCCAATCGGTCGTGAAGCGGCGCTTCAAGCGGGGCGAACTGTTGCTGGAGCAAGGCGCCAAGTCCAACGCGCTGTTCATTTTGCTGACCGGGCGCTCGCGCGTGTTCACAACAGACAGCCGTGGGCGCGAGGTGATTTTGGCCACCCTGCATCCCGGCGATTACTTGGGCGAGATGAGTCTCATCGATGGCCAACCGCATTCGGCCAGTGTGCGCGCGGAAGTGCAGACCGATGTGCTCATGCTGGCCCGCTCTGAATTCGACCGCTGCATGCCCGACGCCCGGTCCGTTGCGTTTGCGGTCATGCGGGTGTTGGTACAGCGCTTGCGCCATGCCGACCGCAAAATCGAATCGCTGGCGTTGATGGATGTGTATGGCCGCGTGGCGCATGCGCTGCTGGAAATGGCACAAAACGAAACGGACGGCACGCGCGTGATTCGCAGCAAGGTATCGCGCCAAGACTTGGCGAAGATGGTGGGCGCCTCGCGGGAAATGGTCAGCCGTGTCATGAAAGACCTGGAGGTTCGGGGCTTTATCCACCTGCGCAGCGATGGCAGCTTACTGTTGCGTGAGCGCCTGTTCGAAACGGAATAAGTGATGGCGTACTCCTTGCATCGGCTCCATGGGCCCGCTGACTCAGCAGAAGCTAAGCCTGCGTTTCCAGCGCGCCATGTGCAAGAAGGGGGGCTGGTGTTGGGCGCCACTGTGCTGCTGTATTGGAGCGTGGCGCTGCTGACGTATTCGGTGCACGATGTTGCATGGTCTAGCTCCGGCCTAGGCCCGGCGGTGCACAACTGGGGCGGGCGTTTCGGCGCGTGGTTGGCTGATGTGAGCTATTTCAGCTTGGGCCTGTCGGTCTGGTGGGCGGTGGCGGCGGGCCTGCACACCTGGCTGCAACGGCTGCGTGCTGCGATCCAGACACCGGTGCATCCCAGGGCCCGGCGTGGTTTAACCCTGTTTGGTTTGCTGCTGTTGCTGGCCGCCAGCACGGTGCTGGAGTGGACACGGCTATACCGTCTGGAGAGCTTTTTGCCCGGCCCGGCTGGCGGCGCAATCGGTTGGCTGTTGGGCACCGGGGCCATGCGCTACCTGGGCTTTCAGGGGTCTGCCCTGGTCGGTTTCGCGCTGGCCTTGATCGGCTCGGCACTGGCCTTTGGTTTTTCATGGCTGACCCTGGCCGAAGGCATTGGCGCCCAATTAGAAAGCCTGCTGCAACGCCGCAGCCGCAGGCTAGAGGTGAAGCAAGACCTCGCCTTGGGCCAGCAAGCGGCGCGTGAGCGGGCGCAAACGGTGCAGGTGGAGCGTGCCGAGCACGAGGTGCGACCCCCGCACAAATTGGTGATAGAGCCCGCGTTGGTCGAGCTGACTCCCAGCCCCCGCTTGGCCAAAGAGCGGCAGCAACCCCTGTTCCAGGAATTGGCAGACAACAAGCTGCCGATGGTGGCCCTGCTCGACGGCGCCGCACAACGGCAAGAGACCGTAGCCCATGAAACGCTGGAGATGACCAGCCGTTTGATCGAGAAAAAGCTCAAAGATTTCGGCGTCGAGGTGCGGGTGGTGCAAGCCTCGCCAGGGCCGGTGATTACCCGCTATGAAATTGAGCCTGCCACGGGCGTCAAAGGGGCGCAAATTGTCGGTCTGGCCAAAGACCTGGCGCGCTCGCTCAGCTTGGTGTCTATCCGGGTGGTGGAAACCATCCCCGGCAAAAACTACATGGCCTTGGAGTTGCCTAACGCCAAACGCCAGTCCATACGCCTGAGCGAAATCCTGGGCTCGCAGACCTATAACGAGGCCAAGTCGCTGCTCACCATTGGGTTGGGCAAAGACATTTCCGGTCATGCGGTGGTGGCTGATTTGGCCAAGATGCCGCACTGCTTGGTAGCGGGCACCACCGGATCCGGTAAATCCGTGGGTATCAACGCCATGATTCTGAGCCTGCTGTACAAGGCCGAGGCGCGTGACGTGCGTCTGCTGTTGATAGACCCCAAAATGCTGGAAATGTCGGTCTATGAAGGTATCCCGCACCTGCTGGCGCCCGTGGTGACCGACATGCGCCAAGCCGCCAACGGCCTGACATGGTGCGTGGCAGAAATGGAGCGGCGCTACAAGCTCATGAGCAAGCTGGGCGTGCGCAATCTGTCTGGCTACAACCACAAAATCGACGAGGCGGGCGCACGCGATGAGTGGATTGCAAACCCGCTCAGCCTGACCCCCGAGAACCCGGAGCCCTTGTCACGCCTGCCGCACATCGTGGTGGTGATAGACGAACTGGCCGACCTCATGATGGTGGTGGGCAAGAAAATCGAAGAACTGATTGCGCGGCTGGCACAAAAAGCGCGCGCCGCTGGCATCCACCTGATTTTGGCTACCCAGCGCCCCAGTGTGGATGTCATTACCGGCCTTATCAAAGCCAATATTCCTACCCGTATTTCCTTCCAGGTCAGCAGCAAAATAGACAGCCGAACCATTCTGGATCAAATGGGTGCCGAGGCGCTGCTGGGCATGGGCGACATGCTGTACATGCCTTCCGGTACGGGCCTGCCGGTGCGTGTGCACGGCGCCTTTGTCAGCGATGACGAGGTGCATCGCGTGGTGAGCTACCTCAAAACCCAGGGCTTGCCCGACTACATCGACGAGGTGCTGGAGGGCGTTACGGACGCAGAAGAGGCCGCCACGGCGGGCGAGGGCGGCAGCGGTGGCGATAAAGACCCGTTATACGACCAAGCCGTGGCCGTGGTGCTGAAAAACCGCAAAGCCTCGATCTCGCTGGTGCAACGGCACTTGAAAATTGGCTACAACCGCTCGGCCAATATGCTGGAAGAGATGGAAAAAGCGGGCCTAGTCAGTGCGATGAGTGGCAGCGGCCAGCGCGATATTTTGGTTCCACCCCGAGAAGACTAGGCCACGCGAGCATGCGAACATTTTTTTATTTTTTGTTGCTGGCATTAAGCGTTGGCGCAGCCGCGCGGGCCGATGCGGGCAGCTTGGAAACCCTAGATGATTTTTTACGCCAGTGCACCAGTGGCCGCGCTGATTTCACCCAAACCCTGACGCTGCCCGCTCGCGACCAGCAATCCGCCCGCGTGAAAACCAGCTCCGGCCAGTTCTCTTTTGCGCGGCCTCACCGCCTTCGCTTGCATTACGACAAGCCGTTCGAGCAAACCTTGGTAGCCGACGGCAATATCTTGTGGATGTACGACCCCGGTCTGCAACAAGCCACGGGGCGGCGCGTGAAAGACGCCTTAAGCGGCACGCCGCTCGCGCTGGTGGCCACCGCCCTGAACCTGCGCGCCTTGCAGGCCGAGTTTCAACTGCGCGCGGACCCCGATCAAGACGGCCTGCAGTGGGTAGTTGCCCGCCCGCTGTCGGCCGACAACCCATTGCAAAGCCTGCGCATCGGCTTCTCCGGCTCGCAGTTGGCGGCGCTAGACGTGCTAGACCAACTGGGGCAACGCTCGCTCATTCGCTTCCAGAACTTTCAGGCCAACCCCAAGCTGGCCGCAGCAGAATTTGAATTTCACCCCCCCGCCGGGGTGGACGTGATACGCCCGTGAGCGGCGTTTCAACGACCGATCAATGACCGACTTGTTTCCGCAGCAGCCAGTGCCACCTCTGGCCGAGGCTTTGCGTCCGCAGGTGCTGGACGAAGTCATCGGCCAGTCCCACCTGCTGGGGCCTGGCAAACCCTTGCGCCTGGCGTTCCAATCCGGGCGGCCCCATTCCATGATCTTTTGGGGGCCGCCCGGTGTGGGCAAAACCAC
>Ga0136644_10003674_pt1 | contig 11463 bp, 15 predicted proteins | sample C_130820_EF_Meta_FD_94780 | JGI IMG/M metagenome (GOLD analysis project Ga0136644, IMG submission 94780) | Freshwater microbial communities from Lake Croche, Canada to study carbon cycling - C_130820_EF_MetaG (v2) (version 2) | ecosystem: Environmental > Aquatic > Freshwater > Lake | place...
ATCTACAAACTCATAAATTTTAAAAATATACTCCATTCAAGAATTAAAAAATGTATTGATTTTCTACGCACATACAACATACATATAAACCAATTCAGAATAATTTAAAGGACTTTTGTTCGACACATCGGGCAGTCCAAGTGGTCCTTGCGAAACCAACGATCTATACACCTCTTATGGAAACAATGAGAACAATCAAGTTTTCGGTAAAACTCATTTTCTTTGAACTGTTCTAAACAAATGGGACAAACCGTTTCACAAATTTCAGCGTCATTCTTGATCTTTTTGTATTTTCCTATATTCTTGATTTGATCTCTCCGAAGGTGTTTCATGAAAGAATCCGTTTCTGGGCTACCAAATCGTGTAACTATCTCCAATAAAACTGTTGAACTAAGATCATCATTGTCCGGCAAGATATAATCATGCTCTTCATTTATTTGGTATCCTCCATTGGGTGGATCATTGTAATATCTACTTGAAATTATATTAAAATTCCTGTTAGGATTTCGAACATTTCGCATAGTATCGCGATATATATTCAACATATCATTTACTATAGTTCTGGTAACTATATCTGTCAAAATTTGATTCTCCATTAAAATAAATAATAAACCTTACTATTAAAGTTTATTATTTTTTTAAATTAATTTTTTACCCACAAACCCCAAATTTTATTTATTTTTAAGCATCGACCTCAACCTCCTGCTCCTCGTACTCATCTTCGTCAGATAGAATGGTCTCCTCGGCTTCATCGTCGGTATCACCAGTTTTCTTGAAGGCATAACCGCTCATTTTTTGCTGCTTGTGAATACAAACCTGGGTACAAACCCAAGTGATTCCAAAGCTACGGTTCGCTACCCATAGCATCTGAGGCTTGATAAGACACTTGACAGAGTCACCCTTGTCAAGGTCATTGTCGTTGAGCTCCTCACCCTTAATGGACCAGAAACTCGTGAGGTACTTGCCATTGGGGAGATTCTTCTCGGGGTTGGGCTTCAGGTAAAGTAGCTTGAACTTAAATGTATCGGAATACTGCTCCTTCTTAGACAACTTGATACCAGAGTAATAATACTCGGCGATAATGTCACGAGCAAGCTCCTTCTTGAAAAAGGTCTTGGAATTCTTGAGAGCGTAGTCAATGGTAAGACTATCGACATTCTCGATGAGCTCACGGAGAGACTTGATGCTTGGGTTGAGGTCAATGCCCTGGAAAGAAACATCGAGGGACTTCTTGAAGGGATTGGTCTTGTCGGTACTGATGCCAAAGGGGGCACGCATCTTGGGGGTCTGGATAAGGATTTCCTCAGATCCATTCCCCACAGTGAGCTCGATGTTATAACCACCGTTGATGTTTGGCTTGTGCTTGCCGAAAGAGATAGTGTCGATTTTGAAGTTGGATGCAGTGAGAACGGTTGCCATTTGTGTTGCTGAGACTGGTGACCTGTACGCTTGGTACTCTTATAAGAGCCATTTCCTTAAGCCAGTTTAAATTAAAATATTTTGTTATATTACAATGCCGAGAAATACCCCGGGTGGTTCAGGAGGTGCGGTGAAGCCATCACGGCCTAGAAAAGCAAGAAGTGTTTCACCATACTCGGAAGCGCAACCCTCGCCGACTAATAGAAAGACAAGAAAAATAACTTTTCAATATTTACCCGGTAACCCCTTAAGGGAATCTGTTACTGAAAATGGGTTTATTGATATTGATCTAAAGGAGGTTTTTAATGAGAATTTTAGGGGAAATAGATACCAGGTCCCACCAACTAACCCAGACGACCCACCATATAATGTTGATGTTGTAAACGAGCTCATATGGTATATTTGTTTTAGAGGACTTGTTTTATTGGATATGGTACATGATTTTACAGAAGAACGAGGTAATTTAAATAAAAGATCAAACGAATACCTTAATATTATTTTTACACAAAATTATATGGAAATATATTTTCTTTCTCAGAAATTATTTGGAAGTGAGAATATTTCAGATGATAACGACTTTCAATTTCTATTACAGACTGTACTATTTCCTCTTTTCGATGACAATGGGACCCGTGACATAGGAGAAGTTGATAAAACTATTTATCAAATGTTTTTCGTTACTGATGAACGGAAATTACTTGATATATACGATGCCTCATTTAAATTATTGTTAAAATGCGGAATACTTAGAACTACTGTTTTACAACAAAACATTCAAAATGGTATTATTGGGTACGGCCAAACGATAGATATAGCCGTTTATATACAAGAAAATTATGATCGTAACAGGAAACCATCATTGCGAAATCCAGTGTTTACATGCGACACAAAAAGTCAACCTTCAAAATTTTACCTGTTGTTACCGTATTTAAATTTATTAAATAACTCACATATTGGTAGGTATATACACAGTTTAGCAAATATTTATGACGCTGGCCCGAGTTTAAGTAATTTTAAAAGTGAATTTACGGAAGGTGGTAACCGTATCGAATTTGACAACCGTAATACTGCCTATAATATTTATTTTACATTTGATACTGAAACTGATGGTATTATTAATGGTACATACAGGCACCAGTTTATGAAATTAAAATACACACATACAAGTCAATCAACTGTTAGTTTACAAATTACAAAGTTTTCTTTATGTGATACCATTTTATCTCCAATTATCGGGCCACAATACTCAAGTGTTAGTTATTTATCATCTGAAATAAAATCAAATATAACCGATCATTCTAAGGTTGTATTGTTGTCAGCTCATAAATTTGCCGGTGATTTTGGAAAAGTAATTTACAATTACAACAAAATGAAAACAGAACGAAATGTGATTATACATGCTGTTACCGATATAATTGGGGGCTATATGTCCGGTATGTTTTTACCAGGAACTGTGTTGTCATCATTTAGCCAAGCACGAGATGCTGGGTTGATTGATTCTGAATTTTATTTTAAAAGAGCCTTTGATGAAAGAAATATAGAAATTGGGTATCCGAGTAATTATATTGATTTGTTAAATCACAGGGGACTTAGCTTTGGTAAAAAAACAAAGTCGGTTAAAGTTAAAAAAACAAGATTAGATAAGGTACTTAGCGATATTAAGTATCTGTGTCTTTAAAATTAAACTCGTAAAAGCAAATTTTACCAAATTATTTTAGTTTTGTGTGCTGAAAAACTAAAAATTACTTAAAGACATAATCCTAATTTGAGTATCCAAAGTCAGAACTAAAATGGCCTCCGTTGAAACCGATGTCGAAGTTACTAAGGCCGAGTTTTCTTCTATCGAGACACTCAAGAATCTAATCGCTTCTGTTGCCGAAGAAATGGCGACACACAAGACAATGTTGAATTCTCTTAGGGCTATTCTAAAGGACCAGGAAAAGACATCCAAGGAACTCGAGAAGCTTCGAAGCAAGCGTGGAGGAAAGTCAAAGACTCCTCGTTCACCCGACGCTCTTCCTTCTGGTATTACCAAGCCTGTTGCGATTTCCGACGAGCTTGCTAAGTTTCTTGGGGTAGCTCGTGGTACACTTGTTCCTCGTAACGAGGTTACAAAGGGTGTTTCTAGTTTCGTCAAGAGCAACGAGCTTAGTGACCCCGCTAACAAGCAGAAGTTCGTTCTTGATGACCGCCCTGCCGCGAAGACCCTCAGGGTTCTACTTGGTGATCCCAAGGAGGATGTTACATACTTCAACCTCCAGAGGTATCTCAAGCACCATTACATTGGCGAGAAGCCAGTTGAAACTTCAAAGAAGGCACCCGAGCCATCACCCGTTACTCCTGAGCCCGTCGTCGTTAAGAAGAAGATCCTTGTCAAGAAGGCCAAGGCTTCTTCTGAGCTTACCGAAGAGGCGTGAGATCTTTGTCACCAATTTTATGAAACAGCCATTTCACAGAAAGACGAAAAAATAAGTGTAGCATTAACCCATTGTTATTTTAACAAATTAAAATACAATTGTTCGTATAATAAAGAAATCGAAAAATCCATAAAAATAATTTTAAATCACATGTAATATTACTTTTGATTTAAAGTTAATTTAATTTTATTGCGTTAGAACATTGAGGTTGGGGTAGAGTAGACCATCGATTGGTTCAAGTGCCTGTTCCCTTGAATAATCACCCGTAAATGACTCCCATCGTGAAACAAGACGGGGGTTTACTTTGTTCTCAACAACTTGTCCATATGGAATATCACCAGCCGTGATACAGAAATCCTTGTATTTTACAACACTTGGGTATGTGGATTCACAATTCGGGAGGGTACTCTGGGCTCCTGGAGATGTCTGGAGCTTAAGATTTTGTTCGGGGTTGAAGTTGTCAGAATAATTCATTGGTTTTGCTCCATTGATAAGTGCGGGGGTTTGTTGGATCGAGTCGTTTGTATAGGCTCCAGCAAACATCGATCCAACCGATTCATCTACAGGTTTGTACCCCATTTGGTTTCCTGTACTTTTAATTTTAAGAATCCGAGAACCTTCCCTGGAACCATTGTTACCATTTGGGTCAGCGAGACTTGATTCTCCGTATGATTCCGGTGTTGTGTAATCTGTAAGAAGAACATTGTTAGGACCGAATGAATTTGAATCTTCTTTAGACATACCTACACCTGAACCTTGTGGGTACACCATTGCCAGACCGGTTTCTTCTGGTACTACAGGTGGTGGGCGTGGAAAACCGTCGTTTACGATTTCTTCAAGTGGTTGAAATGACATTGGTTGTAGAGTCGTTAAAAGTGCTGGATCCGTAATAAGTGTTGGTTGGAATCCTGATTTTTTTGAAAACATTATTATCATTATTACCACAACCACAGCAAGTATACCCAACCCAATTTTAATGGGGTGTGCCTGGATAAAATCCATTACAGAATCCATTATAGAATCCATTTATATCAATTAATTATATTTATTTTTTCAAATTAAATGAAATTATTTCCTTAATTGAGGTGTTCCGGATTGTTGTTCCATATGGTCTAATGAATCTGTCGTTGAACTATTTTCTATGTTAAGTGTTGTTATATTCAGCTTTTTTAATATATCATTGAGTTCTATACTGATTTTCTTAGCTTCACGGTAACTAAAACTTGAATATTGTATAAGTACCAATGATACAACCGATGATGTACCTGCTAAAAATGACATTATTTCATATCTATAAATACCGGCAGCAAATGACATAATGCTAGTAACACCTACAAAAAATTTCGACATCGTTTCAAAAATCAAAGCATAACTTTTAAATTTTTTCCTTAATTTTAAGTTTCGAACGATATCATTTTTATATTGTGGTTCAACCAAATTCGTCAAGATGTCATTCTTTAAATTGTCGGAAATATCAAAATTTTTCATTAATTGTTACCTTTATTTTAAAAATCTTTTTTTAAAATAAAATTAATCGTTAAGAATTTGTATGGATCCGATGAACGAAGAATCCATAGACAACATAATTACAAATTTAAAAATCATTAGTTTGGTAAAGGTAGATGAAAAATTAAGTATCCGCAAAGGACATCTACAAATTGATAATTCGTCAAACTTTCAATTCTTGAAACGATGGTTTTACAGAGACTCAAGGGAATTTATATTGTTATTTATAAAAGACCTTATTAGGAGTATTTCCAGTTTGTTTGATAAAATAAACTCTTACAGAGACTCTTTATGGGTTTTGTCAAGAGTTTTAATGGAAATGGAAAACGCTAAAGCTGGGTTCATAAATTTAAAGACTACTTATTGTACCGATTCTGTGATGGTTGTTAAATTCGATAATGTAAATGTAAAATTTTGTGAATTAATAGAACAAATTAAGAATAAAATAAATTTATGTTCCCACTCGTATACCACCACGGTACACTTCGTTTAGACCATTTAGCAAACGATCTTTTATGAACGATATAATAAAAACGGTAACTTTTGAATGTATCTTTGAACTTAACATCTTCAGGCATTGCCAATGGAACCGGTGTATGTCCTTGGTCCTGGAATTCTTTGTTGTAGCTTAAGATTACTTTTTCAGAATATGGATTTTCTGGGTTTTTTTTAAAATCTGGGAAGTTTGTACTGAGCCAATTAATATGCGATTCACATGTATGGATTTTAGAATAACGAAATGTATATTCTTCACATAAATACTTAGCAACATCTATAGTGTAACGATAGTTCTGAACACACAACCTAACCCATATACAGGTCGGGTGTTTAGGACTAAATGAACGATACGAACCTTCAGGCAAATTTGGTGTTTTTAATACATTATGCGCCGTGTATAACATCTGTGTAAGTTCAAGTATCATTTTGACAACATGTTTGTCCAGATGTTGCTGAGCACATTTCTTGGGATCTATATTCAAAAAAAATAGATTCATAAGATATTGTGGTTAAATAAAGATATCGTTATTACCCAAAGGTAAACTATGTGTTTTTCAAAAGAAGTTTCGTTATTTACTTTTTTAACTGGCGTTATCGGTGGTTTACTTTGTTATTCTACTGGGATAGCCGATTACAAAATAATTGGCTTGTTCTTTGCGTTTATTTCTCTGATGCAAGGAATTGAATATTTTTTATGGAAACATCAAATTTGCGACGATTACAACAAATTTTTATCGACTCTTGGTATGATTTTGAACCATTTACAACCAGTTGTTTTATACATTTTACTTTATATTTTTAATGAAAAGATAAGGGAAAACAACGCACTTAAAATACTTTTATTAATTTATATTTTGGTTATAATACCTTATTCATTACAATTTAAATTTGAATGTACTCTCAAACAAAATGAACACCTTTATTGGAAATGGAACGGTAAAAAATACAACTTTGAAACTTATACAATATTCTTATTTTGCTTGGTTGTATTTGGATTCTTTTTCCCTAATTTGAAGGTAGGGATATCTTTTAGTATAATAGCTTTTGTCGGATACATTTTAAGTTATTTTATTTATGGTAACAGTGGTACCGTAGGATCAATGTGGTGCTTTATATCGGCATTTGCTCCAATTATTTATTACCTTTTAATGAAAATGAATGTTGTGTAAAGATTATTTATTTCAAGTTCGTCAGGATTCAAAGATTTTCCCTTCCACGCTCCATGTCTTGGTAAATTGTATATTTCCTCAAATGAAATAAAATCACTAGAACTTGTGTATTCGTTCTTTTTGCCTGGAAGCTGTTCGAATAAATTCAAGTAAACAGGTTCAAAATTGTACTCCATTGCTATATTCTTCAATTCTTGTAAATTTACGAGATACTCATTCGATTCACCTATAGTATTGAAGTAATTTCCTTGATCAACTGAATCATTTAATTTAAAGGTATATTCGTTTCCATATGCTTTTCTCGGTGTAATAGAACGATATTTCTTTGTTATACTTAATAACCTGGATTCATAAGAATTATTTTGTTTCAATAAACCAGTTATTTTTTTGCCATTAACTGTAGTACCTATAAAATATCCTCCTTTTTTTATTAATGGGCTAAAAGCCTTGAATGTATTGCGTAGAGCGACTTCACTCTGGAAAAAGTAATGCATCGCAAATTGACAACTCATAAGTTCAAATCCATGGATATCATTTTTTTTCATAAAAGAAACGATCCCATTTATAAGTTCTAAAGTTGGTTGTATAGCATTTCCTACCATAAATTCTACATTTACATTGAGATTTTTTGAATTACGGTATCTTTCCTGGGCCCCTTGGTTGAACGGATTTATTGATTCTATAGAGTCTCTTGATTTATCGAAACCAAAAACATTGTTGATACCAGATGATTCCCATTTAAATAGATCACCACCTCGTCCAACTGCTATATCGAGACAGTTTAATCGTTGGGTTTTGGTTTTTAAACGATAAATATCTGAAATATTTTGAATAAGTGTTCTTTTGATATGGTTATGGAAATCTCTCATGTCACTAATTGAACTGTTCTTTCGTCTCTGCGATATTTCCTTATTAACAAATTTATTAAATTCGTCTTTAACAGAGTTATGTGGATCATGTTTTACTTTGAACTCTGTATTGTTTATACACTCTGTAAGATCATTTATACTAAGGTTTACAAATGGATCACCCATTTTTAGTATTCAATTTTATTTAATTTTAAAGTAAATTTTTAAAGTACAATTTTTTTTGTAAAAATAACTTAATTTAAATTTTCCTGTTAAATTTAGTTATTTAGTTATTTAGTTATTTAGTTATTTAATTATTTAATTATTTAATTATTTAATTATTAAATTATTTAAATGTACATTCCGTATGGAACATTGTCTTTTTTGGTACCCATTTGTTTTTTAATCATCTCAAATGCCTGGGCGATATCTTGAATGTTCAGGTATTTCTTGGTTCTCTTCCGTTTACCAAAGACCCGCCTCGAGTGACATATTTTAGCTTTGTCAAATAAATGTAAGGTAGAACCTCCGTTTTCTTTGAAGTATTCTTTTTGTGAAAACAACGAATCAAGACTCGAAAAATCAAAGTTGTCTTCAAAATACCAATTATTTTCGTAAACCTGGTATTTAAAAATATCTTTTAAATTCGAACATGTGTAATCCTTGATGTCGTATCTCCATGGAAAACGACGGGTTAGTCCCGGATTCATGGAAAAGAAACATTTTTCAACTTCATCTTTGTACCCGGCAATAATCATAATAAAATTTTCAGTATTCTCAGATAAAAATTGGTTTATAGTATCAATACACTCTTTTGCGTAAGAGTCTCCATCATCCTTTCCACTACCAAAAGAATATATTTCATCTAAAAATAATACACCTCCAAGAGAATCTTTAAGTACTTTTTTTGTTTTTATAGCTGTTTGCCCCAGATACCCACCTATACAAGTAGCACGATCTGCTATTTTAAAGTTGCCTGTTTTGAGAAAACCCATCGAACAATAAAGTTCCGCGAGGATTTTACCAACCGTTGTTTTCCCAACTCCAGGTGGACCTGTCAAACAGATATGCATCATTTCGTTGCTATTGAGTTCTTGTGTATAAAATAATATTTGATCAATGATATTTTTTTTAATTTCTTCCATTCCTATAAGATTATTCAATTTTTTTAAAGGTTCGATACAATACCTCAATTGCTCAAGGTCAAAATTGTATTTTACTTGTTCTCGAGTTCTTTTACGACCATTTGAATACTTTCTTGACAATTCTATAATATCGATTATACTATTTATGGTATAATCAGATTCCATTTTTTTAATTTAAAGTTTTATTTTTTAAGTCAATTTGGATTATTTTGAATAAATTTTTTTAGTAAATCGTTCGGATAAAGATAACTTCCTGGGATTTTTCCTTCTGGTCTAAGTCTTTCTTCACCTTGACAATTCCAGTAACTGGTAAATGAACTCTTGAAACTAAAGTAAAACAAAACAATTAACAAAACAATTAACAAAACAATTAAAATTAAATTAATCATTTGTAGTTACCGATATTATTTTTCAAACCAAAATCTTAAATACATTCACATTTTGCTTTATACTTTTGTAAGATATCGGTTGTATCTAAATAATCCCGTTGAGTAAAAAATGCGTAATGTACACAAACAAAACCCCCGTAAATCGCGTTCATTTTTTGTATTTGGCTAGGTTTATCACATGATAACCACTGCTCTTCATCACCACCAACATTTCCGTTAAATTTTGAGAATTCTTCACCTAACCAAGATATACAATTAATACTAACCCTCTCATAATGATATAATTTCCATATTCCAAAATGAAATGAGCTTAATTCATTGGCCAAAACCTGGTTGTGAAGATTTTCAGAGAAGTTAGGATTCATCCAACCGATATCGTCCGTACAATTATAACCAGCTATACCGTGGTCTAAGTTTAGATTGTCTAATCTCTGGTGTATATGTGCTATAATTGAATTATTTAATATATTAGAGTATACAAGAAAATACTCCGGGTTTGTTATTCTAAAATGTAAAAAATTTTTAAATTCATTTATACCTTCCATCATAACAATATCATCATCTAATTTAACATACACAGTGTTATTTTCACAACAGTTAGGATAAATTAGATTAACTGTGCTGTTCCCATTAGGGGGAACGGAGAGATATTCTAACTTTATAAAATCCGGGTGTTCACTTTGTAACTGTTCCATATATTTTATATCAGAATCATTTGTTGTATTTACCCACATTCTATATTCATCAACAACTTCTCTTAGATTAAGGATGTATTTAACTAGTATCTCAAGATATTGTTTTCTTCCAGCTGGTGTAACAACAACAATTCTTTTACCTTCGAACATTTTATAAATTTATAAAATAGTTTTTTAACAATTTAAAAACGAATTAATTTGTTAATTCGTTCTCCATTCCAGACCAATTCGAGCAAGTGGCCTGGGATCGAGTTGAGGAGCACGGCCCCATGTTGTTGCTTTTGGTTTGTTTAGTTCATTTAAATAAGTTTGGCTTTCAAAAATAGAAGCATTCATACTCTCACCTTTTCCAAATGGACAAAAGACTTTTCCGTTCTGAGAATCATGGACCATTCCATTTACAACTGGGCTCCATACATCATTCGAACAAACATCACACTCATTTGAAGTACAAACGGTGTAAATTGAATCGGGTACGTAAGTCTTAGGTTTAGTGTTTTGTTGAAAAAAGGAAAACATTTAAATTAAAACAATATTTTTAATTCAATTTAAAAAAATGAAACTTTTAAAAATAAAAATGTCGTTGAAAATAATACACAACCTTATAAATAGCATAGACAATTTGACAACCACGCAGTATCATCATCATTACTCTGGAATTTATCGTAACGGGAAAAAACTGTTTGTAGGTTATAACCATCTTCGTAATTCATACAACGGTAGGTGTACTTGTTACAGTACACATGCCGAAATGGATGTTATACACAAGGCACTTAAAAATGATTTTGATTTGAGTTGTTGTACCATAGCAGTTGTCAGGATAGGTAGGGATGGCTCCCTCCGTAATTCTCGACCGTGTAATCATTGTTTGAATAGTATGATTAAATATCGTATTAAAAAAATAATGTATTCTACCGATGATGGTACCATAAAATCTGAAAAACCCGAATTTATGGAACAATTACATTTATCATCTGGGTGGAGTGCATTCGAAAATCCCGAACGGATAAACTTAAAAGGGTTTAAGTAAAAGAATAGAAAAAGACTTAAAAATAAGCGCGGTTTAAGATTAGATGAAGCGGGGCTGGTTGGTTGACGATCCGAATACTATTAAACAGGGTGTTTACATAATTGTTGTTAAAAAATAAATAAAATAATCGTTTCGAGTTGTTGTCATAGAACATTTTTAAATTACATCGAAAAAAATCACAGTGATTCATTTAATCAAATTAACTTGTTTAATATGGCAAGAGAAAACAATTAAATGAAATTATTACCTTTTGGAGATTTTATGATCAATGAAATGATTGTAAATATATTTTATGAAAACAAAGAACCCAAGTTTGATGGAAATAAACTTGGATATCTGTTAAAAAT
>Ga0136644_10003675_pt1 | contig 11460 bp, 15 predicted proteins | sample C_130820_EF_Meta_FD_94780 | JGI IMG/M metagenome (GOLD analysis project Ga0136644, IMG submission 94780) | Freshwater microbial communities from Lake Croche, Canada to study carbon cycling - C_130820_EF_MetaG (v2) (version 2) | ecosystem: Environmental > Aquatic > Freshwater > Lake | place...
CATCGGTGGTAGCGGTTTGTGGGTCACGGGTAGTGGTTACGCCATAAGCCAGGTTGGCGGCATAGATCCAAATATTGTCTTTGTGCATGCCCCAGAAAGGCCACATGTGCGCGTGCGTATCTACAAATCCGGGGGTAATGGTCTTTCCCGCGCAGTCAATGGTTTTGGTACCAGCAGGTGTTTTTAAAGAACCAGATTTACCAACTGCTTTAATGCGATTGTTCTCAATCAATACATCGCCACGCTCAAAGATTTCATCTCCCTTCATGGTAATGATACGGGCATTTTTCAACAGGATAATGCCCGTTGGTTGGTCCTTAGCGTAATAGACTTTTACCTGAGTTTCTAGTGGGCTATATTTTTCTTTTAATTTTTGTTGCGCCAGTAAAGCACTGTCCTGCTTGGGTTTGCTGGTATCTTTTGGTTTTAATGCGTCTAGTTTTTTAACGGCTTTTACAGAGTCCTCTAAAGTCTTGGCGCGGTCAAGGTCAAAAACCCAGTGACCATTACCCAAACTCCAGTGTACTTTTTTACCGTCTGATTCCCAGGCTGGAAATTCTCCACCAATCTCCGTTAGCTGGCGCGATGGAAAACTACTATTTTGCGGCGCTGCAACAGAAATGGTTGCGGTCTTGCCTGCATCGGGAACCGTTACCACATAGATATTGTTTTTTACTTGGGCTAAGGCTTGGTCACCTTTGGGTGCCATTAAAATCACATCGGCATTGGCCGGTGTTTGTTGGGGCTCGCGCTCCGATGCGCCTTCAGGCAACATGCAATGATTCACTGGATCAAAATTGGAACGGCTCTTGCCCATCACAAAGTCATGATCTGCATCAGCCACAGTACCAAATGTGGTAATACCCGATACTTTTACCAAGGTTTTTAAATCGGTTCCATCCCAACGAATAGACAATAATGTTCCTGCTCCACCATTTAAAAATACACGGCTGGTATCGGTGGTAAAATGTAGGTTGCCACGGTTATTGGCATAGTCAATCAAATGTTCTGCACCACCATTGGGGCTGATCCAATTGATCTTGGTTTCAGCGTCACTATAATTATTTCCTTCTGCGTCTTTGAATACCCGATTGGGTGCTTTAAAGTAGGCAATGCGGTTGTTGTGGCTCCAGGCCGGCTGGGAATAATAGGCGGACTCGCTACTGATTTTTGTCAGGCCGGATCCATCTGCGTTAGCTGTATAAATAGCACCGCCGTCTTGCTCGTTCCAAGTAACAAAAACCAGTTGCTTGCCGTTGGGACTCCATGCCGGCATGGCTTCTACGGAATTGAAATTGGTGAGTCTTTTTGCTGTTCCGTTGGGATAGTCCATTACATACAAACGGTTCAAAGCAGTAAATGCTAGTTTTTTACCATCGCCGTTAGGCACTGCGTCTCTGATTTGAGAGCTCAATGCGTGACTGGTATCTTTAACAGGATAGTTGAAATAGAGTCTGGGCCCCAGTTCTAGGTTAACGCTGGCTTCAAAAGCAATTTCTTGGGGAGCGGTTTTTCCTGCTTGATCAATGGTGATTTTCCAAATTTTACCGCCATATGAAGCCAGTAAAAATTTGCTGTCTGGGGTAAAAGCCATACCGGGCAAAACGCCTAAGGGAGCAATAGATTCCTGGTCATCGCGCTGCACCGGATAAGCCAACCAACGCTCTTCACCGCTGCTCAAATTGCGTAAGATTAAACCAGTTTTATCCTCGTGTCTGGTTCCATAAACCATCCACTTGCCGTCTTTACTCAATGTAGGTGTAAAGGCAGAACCATATCTAGAGGTGATAGTGCTATACTCTCCTTTTTCAATATTGTAAGCACCAATTTGGTATTGGGGCAATAAGGCATTGTAATTCCAAGGCCCGTTGCGCTGAGAGAAATAGACCCATTTGCCATTGGCACTTACAAAGGGATCAATGGTTTTTTGATTACCGGGTTGATCATTGAGTTGAATACCGCCGCCACCGTCTACATGGTACATCCAAAGCTTGGGTAAACGGCGTCCCTTGCTGGCAATAATGTATTTACCATCGGGTGTCCAAACCGCGCTGGGATAGTCATCCACATTGGTCTTGGTAATCTGAAGGGTATCATTGGTTTGCAGGTTCAATATCCACAAATTATCTGCTCCGGAACGGTCTGATGTAAAGAGAATTTTTTGACCATCGGGGCTAAACCTGGGGTGCGCGTCATAGGCCAAACCTTTGGTAATTTGTTTGGCTTTACCACCTGTCATGGGTAGGGTATAGATATCGCCCATCATGTCAAAAGCAAGGGTATTGCCGTCTGGCGATACGTCTAAAGACATCCAGGTACCTTCTTGGGTATTGAACTGAATACTGCGTTCAGCCTTCAGGGGCAGGTCTTTAAAAGTAGTAAATTTGACAGAGTCTTTTTTAGCAGTGTCTGCGGTTGAGACGCTAAACTTTCTTGGTTGAATGCTATGGGTTAGACCGATAATGGTCATAGGAATGGCAGCCATGGCCATCAGTACAATTGTGCGCATAGTTTTAGTTTTGGTTAGAACCGGGACAGGTTCGGGAGTGAAAATAAGTAAAATGTGGTAAGATGGGGAGGGAAAATAATCAACAAGATTTGCCGGAAGAAGATTTGAAACTATTCTAAAATCCTATTTCTCAAATCCATTCTACTGTGCAAAATTCTTGCTACTATTATTCTTGTTGGGCTAACCCATTTATAAAAAACAATGTGTTGCCCAATTCTAGCGCCTAAAACTGTTAATGCAATTTCAGGATATTTTTTCCCTTTGATTTTTTTCTCTGCTATATCTTGACAGGCATCAAGTAACATCAAATAGTAATTGTCTGCTTGGGTTTCAGACCAAATATCAAATGTAAAATTCCAGATTTCTGAAAGATCAACAGTGGCTTTTTTTGAAAGAAGGTAATTAGCCATTCTTTCTGGCGGCTTTTAATTTTCCCAAATGTTTTTGAGCATTAAAATCTTCAGCCAAACCACTTTCAAATCCTTCTTCAACTGCATTTTTTAAAGCTACCATTTTGGCCTCCTCCTCCTCTAATAAACGCAAACCTGCTCTTATAACTTCACTAGCATTTTTAAACCTTCCAGTTGAGATTTTATCTGCCAAAAAATCTTCAAAGTGGTCGCCAAGTGAAATGGAAGTATTCTTACCCATTTGGTTTATTTTAAAAGTTACCAATTTTTGGTACTTTAAATTACTCTAATTATTTGAACTGGCAATTATTTTGGAAAAATTTCACTCCCTCACCAAACTAACATCATCTATCAAGCAAAAAGCATTGGCCTCCCCTGTAGCGTACAACCCAATCTCCACTTTCCCATTACGGACAGAGATGTTTTTAAGCGTGATGGTAGTCCATTCCGGGCAGCGGCCAATGGTTTGGAATTGGCGAGTTTGGCCAAGGGCATAGAGTTCTAATTTGCTAAAGCCCGGGCTGTTTTTGATCTTGGCTGTGAGGGTATATTTCCCGACGGGCAGGGGCAATGTAGGTGTGGATTGGATGGTTTGAGAGAGTTGGCGCTCAAAGGGAACTTGATCCGAGATCTGTGCCGATTTCTCCCCTATTACTAGCTTTCTTTCTGCCTCAGAATTAAAGTGATTGAGCACGGGAGAATGCACAGAGTCTTGGCTGGGAGCATTGCCCGTTAGCACTTTGGTATCCCAACCGGTGAGTTGGTCTTGCAAAGGTTTTACCGGGCTTGGAATATGTCTTCTATCGGCTTCAAAACTGCCGTTGCGTATATAGTTATTGTCTGCGGCAACTTTCCACTCACCAGTTGTGGCGTTTACATGCCAGGTACTGAGAGAATTGAAAACGGGTGTATTTTCAGGGCCTTCAAAACTCAGAGGAACCCACTGATTATAACCCAAACCATTGCCTGCAAAATTGGCCCATCGGTCACCGCAATACAACACTGTTTCTTGCTTGGTTCCGTGGATGGTATAGTAAAATCCGGTTTGGGATACATGGGCAAAATCGGCTTCACAACCCTTCATTACTAACATCTTGTTCGTGGGTGTGTAAGGCCCACGAATATCATCGGCCACTAAGTAATAAGCAAAGGAGGCATCCCATCCATAAATATTGGAAGCGCTCATATAATATCGGCCTTTGTATTTGAAAAGACAGTTGCCCTCGCGACTCTCACCTTTAAAAATTTCTTTGCAGTCTAGCAGGTTTACCTTGCCGTCTTTAACCCCTATTTCCGATACATAGATTTTGTTTCTACCTCGGCCATAAGAGTAGATTAGGTAAGACTTTCCGTCATCGTCTGTGAATACGGTTTGGTCTCCGGTATTGGGTGTACCAATCATGTCTTGCATGGAGATCTGGTTATGCCATTCAAAATTTCCAGTGGGTGTTGAGCAGGTGGCAAAGAGCACAGAACTACCGCATTGCACTACCAGGGCATATTGATCGATCTCTTTAATGTAGGCTACACCTAATCTTCCTACCCAGGTTTTACGGGTATGTTTAAAGAGTTCATCCTTGGTCAGGATATTGGATTCAAATGTCCAGTTCACCAGGTCTGTGCTGCTATAGCAGGTGACGTTTTCAAAACTGGCGTTGGGTTGGGTATAGGAAGGGTCTTGGTAATAGAGCGCTGCTTCTGCGTATTGCACGCCGTACCAATAGTATTTGTTGTTAAAGCGGAAGATGCCCCCGCCTTGGGAGTAGATGGTCGTTCCATTGGTGGTAGACCAGAAACTATTGTTGGTAATTTTGTTGTTCTTTGGCTGCGCCGATGTGATAAGGGTTAGGAGTAGTAGTGGGAGGAGGAGTTTCATGGGTTAGATTTATTTTGCCTCCGGTTTATCAATTGGATAATGAATATTTTCATAATCCTCAACTGCTTTGCTTAATTGATCCAACTCTTCTGCCTCTTTGCTTCCAGGAATAGCATCAAAAATAATTTCAAGCCGTTCTAATGCGGCTTGGTATTCTGCTTCGGTTTGAATTGGCTTATTCATCTAATTTGAATTTAGAATGAATGCAAATTAGAGAATGATTGGGAAATCGGCTATGCAGATGCATTAGAGGATAGAATTATTTGCAGATAAATTCCTTAAAGCTTGATTATTGGGCAAAAAAAATCCCGCATGATCTGCGGGACTTTCTTTTTATTACTTCTTAGCGGCTTTCTTAGGAGCTGCTTTTTTGGCTGCTTTTTTGGGAGCTGCTTTCTTAGCGGCTTTCTTTGGAGCTGCTGCTTTTTTAGGAGCTGCTTTTTTTGCTGCTTTTTTGGGAGCTGCTTTCTTAGCGGCTTTCTTTGGAGCTACTGCTTTTTTAGGAGCTGCTACTTTCTTTGGAGCTGCTTTCTTAGCGGCTTTCTTAGGTGCTGCTACTTTCTTAGGTGCTGCTTTTGCTGCTTTTTTAGGAGCTGCTTTCTTAGCTGCTTTTTTTGCTGTTGCCATTGTTTTGTTTTTTGTTATAAAATGGGTTACAACAATAAACGAATTTTGGTTAGGGATATTGTATAAGGTTTGTTAATGCGTTTTTGATAGGCCATTTAAGGCTGCTCTTTGCCATCATTTACAAATTCTAGAATATCGCCAGGCTGGCAATCCAAAGCCTTGCAAACAGCTTCTAAAGTGCTAAATCTTATGGCTTTTGCTTTTCCCGTTTTGAGGATGGATAGATTGGATAAAGTCAGGTCCACTCTTTCTGATAGTTCATTCAGAGACATCTTTCTTTTGGCCATCATCACATCTAAATTTACAATGATAGACATAGCTTATACAGTTAAATCGTTTTCGGTTTGAAGTTCCACGCCTTTCTTGAAGATGGTACCAATGACATAGATCACGGCAGCCATTAGAATGAATGCTTGGCTGTCTGCCCAGAACTGGTTTAGGTTGTCTACTTTGTAATCATGGTGCATTAAATATTTGGATACTTCACGGGCTAGGTGACTGATGATGCCAATGGATAATGCATAGTAACTAAAGACCATGATTTTATTTGCCACATACATGCTAAATGGTTTTGTCAGATCTAGTTTTAGTAAGAGTTGAATAACCACATAAAACATGGCTGCTTTTAAAATGGCGATGAATAAGATAAAGCTATACATGCTGTAGAATGTCCATTGGCTTTTTTGGTACATTTCACTCATGTCTAGTTTTTGATAGAGATGACTGACCATGGATGGATTGAAAATACTAAATACAAAATTGGTGAGTAAGGCTCCTGCTTCTATACTGAGTCCTACAAAGATGATCCAAGCTACAATGTGGATGAGAATGAATACTAGTTTGTTTTTGGTTGGCATGATTTAAAGTTTAAATGATGCAGCGAAGATAGGGAATATTTATTGATAAACAATAAATATTTATTTAAAAGGGGGATATTTTTATTGAGGCAGGGGTATATCCGAATGATTTGTCTTAAAAATCCAGACTAGACCCTCTCCTTTCAATTTGTATTGTATTCGTAAAAGCTAGCCAAGATGGGAATCTTTAAAATGTTTTGAAGTTTGATTTGGGTTTCTATGGTTAAGTTTTCTTTGCCACTGACAATTTTTGTGATTTGCTGGGGCGATACTTGCATTTCTCTTGCTAAGTCCTTTTGTGCCCACCCTAGTTCTTCTAATTTCATTAAGACCTTGATGGCTATTTGTTGTGACTCTCGCAACATCTCACGGTTCTTGATTCGGTCTTTATACTTATTTAAAGTTTCCGTTTTTTCTTTTGAAACTAAGGATTGGAGTTTTTGTTTGGGGGGTCATTGCGGTAGTGCTAAGCGGTATTTGATTGATTGGCTTTAGGCTTTATGAAGATAATTCCTTTTTTTGAAAATCAACCTATAGGTTTATTTAAAACCAAGGGATATATGGTGTCAGTTGGCGATATATGTTGTTATTCCAATTCTGAAATAGTAATTACTTTGATTTCTGTAATTGACCTAAGACGATTATCATTCGTCAAGAAAAATTGTGCTTGACGATCAATTGAAGTTGCAATTTGAATTGCATCAGGTGTTGGTATGCTATATTTTGCTCTAGTTTCAGCAGCCCTAATTGAAATAGAAGTTGTGATATCATAGATGTCTATTCCATCGGCTTCGGTAAGTAATGTCCTATATTGGTCAACAATTTGAGTTTCCTTAAATCTCAATGGTTTTACTAAAACTTCTAACAATGTAATGGGAGAAGTTATAAACTTAAAATAACCATCATCATTATACTCAAATAATTTTTTGAGCTTTTCTTGATATTCTGAGTTTCCCTCTATAAAGTAGATAAGTGGAGCGGTATCTAAAAAGACAACTTTATTTTTTAATTTTTCAATTACCATTTTCTTTCTTGAGAAATGTAATCGTCAATATTGCTTTTTGCCCAAAGGCTAGATCCAATGCCTGAAATTTGGGAAAGCTTAGCTCGTTTAGGCAAATCTTTATTTTTACTAATGATTGCAACTAATCTTTCTAAAATGGTTAATTGCCCTTCTTGGTCAAGCTTTTTAACCTCTGATAGAATTTCATTTATGTTAAGAGTAGTAGGCATGATGTAAAAATAAATCTTTTTTTGATGTTTGCAACTAGGAGGATCCTCTGAAACCGTTTTTGGGAATGGGTTAACCTGAATTATCAAAAAGTTTTAGTTTTTGGGCAGGTAAATCCAAGCCTAAATCCCGGAAGCTAGGCTTACTTCTGCTCGGGTATAGTCTACCTCATAGAGATCTGCTTGTTGGAGTTCTTGTTCTGTGACTTCAAAGACCATTACTGTGATGCTGTCTCCTGGAGATGGTATGGCTATGGGATTGTTTGGTTACTGATGGCTAATACATGGGGGTCGGTGATTGCTAGGGTGTCTAGGCCATAGTTGGGCAGGGTGTCTGCTGTTCCGGTTAGGAGACGGTTAAAGGAGTATAGTTGAACCGATGGGAGTTGTAGGGTTCAGTAGGAGAAGAGGTGGGGTATGGTTTTTTTGCTGGCGCGATGTTAATTCCAAAAAATTAATTATCAGATATCTAGTCTTTTGAATAGTTCACTATTTATTTCACTAAAGGCTAAACGCTACAGACATTCTTTCTTGTTCTGATTTGGATATTTTATACTCATTAGCAAGTTTATTCCATCCATTTACAACAGCGGAAATTTTATTGATTATTTGTTTAGCATCTTTTTGAGTAAGTCGAAAATAACTACATACTTCTATTGCTATATCTACATTGAGCGAGTTATCTGCATCAGTAATATTAAGGCTCAGCCCCCTTCCATATTCATTAGGGTTTATATCATAAGCCGGTGAAAGCCTCCAACCTTTATCTGTAAGTAGAAAACCATGATTACGCAAATGATCATCTGTATTTTTCACTAAAATGCTAAATACAATTCTACGCCACAATTCTTCCAAGTCTTTTGTAACATCAGCTCCATATCTAGATATAAACTCCATCAATTCTAAATAACTTGCGCCTGCTGAATTTTCTCCATCAATATGACCAAGCAAAGTCATTGCAGATGCAAAATGAATTCTTTTGCCCATGGCTGTTCGGTCAAACCTTTTTGATAGATAAGAATGATATTTATTATTGAATTTTAACAATTTACCCTCAGCTACATTGATTCCAGATTGTATTGCTAGTTGATTGACTACCATTTCCCAAGCTGCTACATCATGATCATCATTTTTACTTGGAAACTTTGCAATCCATAAATCATTCTCCGTATCTACCACACTTGCTTTTGGTCTAGCACCTCCTAATGAAGAGCCAGGAGCTATTAACATGGTAATCCATTTTAAATAATCTGGGTCGTGTATATTATCTTCTTCAAACTTTAAACTTGCATGTTCTAATTCTCTTAATGATGTCCATGGTGGAGTGGCCATTGCTTTATTATCTTTTAAAAATGAGTCATTGTCATTCAATTTAAATCTAAGTCCCCCCATTCTGTGAGCATCATAAACACCTAATAGAAAATCAGACTCCAATAATTTTTTTACACTTCTAGCTTCCTGCTTAGCCAATGCAGCTTCTCTTCTTTGCATTAGAACCCTCCCCCATCTATCTGGACATGAATCTAGAAAGATACCAAAGTTGGGTTTATCGTCTCTTGGATAGAAGGCTCCAGAATACAATTGCAGGTCAGGGTCTATCATTTGTGAAAAACTTGACTTAAGCCAAGTATCTGAATACTCAAACGAAAATGACTCTTTCCCCTTTATTGGCGTTGCAGTTAATTGGCCCATTAAAGTTGGCCCCATTAAATTTTGCCAATCAGCATAAACCTTTATTTCTTTTTTTGAATTTGTTGCCATAATTCAAGTTAGTTTTTAGGAGCCCTTTCTTTAACGGTCAGTTCAGCATCCTGTAGCTTTCTTCCTAAAATATCATCTGTTGCAACTTTTAGTAAATCTTTTTCTAAGTTAAGCACATATAATACCTGCACTATAGAACCAATTGCAACCCCTGGCATCCCTTTTTCTATTGAAAGCAAGGTTGGCCTACTGATATTAGCCCTTTCTGACACCTGTTCAGCACTTAACCTTCGTCTTAGTCGGGCAAGTTTTATATTTTCCCCTAATCCAACTAGGATTTTAGCGGCAGTAGGTAGTATTTTATTGGAATTTGCCATAAGAACAAGTATATTTTACAAATATAGGTTTTTTTGTAAAATATAATTTACTTTATGGAGCTTGCTGTGTTATAGCTTGGGGAGGTAGATCCAAGCATGCATGCCGGAGGTCAAGGTTACTTCTGTTCGGGTATAGTCTACCTCGTAAAGATCTGCTTGTTGGAGTTCTTGTTCTGTGATTTCAAAGACCATTCCTGTGATGCTGTCTCCTGGAGATGGTATGGCTACGGGATTGTTTAGTTACTGATGGCTAATACATGGGGATCGGTGATTGCTAGGGTGCCTAGGCCATAGTTGGGCAGGATATCTGCTGTTCCGGTGAGGAGGCGGTTAAAGGAGGATAGTTGGACTGATGGAAGTTGTAGGGTGTAGTGGGAAAGGTGGGGCATGGTGGAAACTTAAAGAGATTATTTAATTGCTTTTAAAATATGCGCAATCGTATTTTATCTCCTAATTCACTTCTCATATATCAAACGTTTTTCAACGTCAATAAGAGGTTTAATGTATTTTGATACCCCATTAGAAGAAACCAAATCAAATTGATTGTTTAATAGTTTTTCTAGATCCAGCTTCATCTGAATAAACTGTAGGCCTATTTTTTGGCTATAATCTAAATCCACTAAAATATCAATGTCGCTTTTAACATCTGCCATTCCTGTTACTTATGAACCAAATAGATACGCTTTCAAAACAGGTCTTGTTTTGAAGTAGTTTTTAATTGATTCAATTTTGGCATTGTCAAGTATCATAAAACAAATATACAAAATCTAGTAAGATGGCATATTCTATGGGGTTTTAGGCTATTTGGGGAGATAGATTCAAGCCTGAATCGCGGAGGTCTTTATACTTAAGGGTTTTACTCGTCACTTAGCACCTGCTGAATTTGCAAATTCAATTCTGGAATCTTACTAACAAGTACGTCCCAAACTATGGAATAGTTTACCCCAATATAGTCATGGATTAGCCTGTCTCGCATTCCTGCCATATTTTTCCATTGAACGGAACTCCATTTTTCTTTAAATTCTGTGGGGATTTTCTTTGTTGCCTCTCCTATAATTTCTAAACTTCTTACAACGGCTCTTTTTAATGTTTCGTCAGCCAAAAAAGCGTCCTTTGACAATCCCTTACTTATAGAAATTAGATAATTACATTCGTCTGCTATATGTTTCAAGAATTCAATAGGTTCCTTAGACATAAATAACGTCTTTCAAGATTTTCGGGCCTATAAATTTACTCAACCCGTTTTTGGTAACAATTTCAATTTTTTCATTTTTGAAAAGGCTTTCAAAAATGTCATACACTGCCATATAATTATCAAAATTCTCTTTTTCAGGTTCAAAGTCAACAAGCAAGTCAATGTCACTTTTAGGTGATTGTTCATTCCTAAGGTATGAACCAAATAACCCAATACTGGAAACTCCCAATTTAGAAAATTGAGGTTTGTTGTTCTTTAGAATGGTTAATATGTTCTCTCTTGTTGTCATTTGAATGAATATTCAAATATACTTATTTTAATTAACCTTGTAAATAGGGTTAGTTGGCAGTCCGATGTATCAAAATGTTTTAGTTTTTGGGCAGGTAGATCCATGCCTGGATTCCGGAAGCTAGGGTTAGTTCTGCTCGGGTATAGTCTGGCTGTCTGCTGTTCCGGTGAGGAGGCTGAAAGAGAATAGTTGGACTGATGGGAGTTGTAGGGTGTAGTGGGAAAGGTGGGGCATGGTGGGGGTTTTGGGCTGGCGCGATGGTAATTGAGGAACGGTTGTTTTGGCGAAAAATCATCACGAATGACTGAACCAAATAATCCTTACGGTCAATCAGCAGAGATTTCTATTACATTAAGAAGGCTTCCTTCATTGATTCTTTTAAATAATAA
>Ga0136644_10003679_pt1 | contig 11458 bp, 9 predicted proteins | sample C_130820_EF_Meta_FD_94780 | JGI IMG/M metagenome (GOLD analysis project Ga0136644, IMG submission 94780) | Freshwater microbial communities from Lake Croche, Canada to study carbon cycling - C_130820_EF_MetaG (v2) (version 2) | ecosystem: Environmental > Aquatic > Freshwater > Lake | place: Lake...
CACGGTCAGGCCGCCGTCCCGGCCCTCGTGGGCCGGCGTGTCGCCCAGATAGTCGGCATCGTGGCTCTCGATCACCTCGAACGCGAACGGCGTGCCGGGCGGAGCGAGCGGCAGTTCGGCGTGCACGTCGGTCGCCTGGGCAGCCGCGCGGCCCGCCGTCAGCGCGGCGGCCACGGCGATGCATCGCCAGAGCGCGGGGTTCCCGATCTCGAATGTCGTCATCGGTGATCTCCTGATGGCGGGGGCGTCTCGGTGAGAGGAGCCTATCGCCCGGCTCGCAGCCGCTCAAACCCGTCACAGCGCCAGGCCGGCATACGCCGCGAGAGCCGCAGCAGCCACGATCGCCGCATCGGCGGCACACACGCCGCTGATGGCCGGCTGCCGCGGAGCCCGCGCGCGGCAGAGCCATGCACCCGCGAGGATCGCCGCCGCCACTGCGCCCTCCACGGCCAGCACCTGCGCCGTCGCCTGCTGCCGGATGCGGACGGCGAAAAATGCGGCCGCCACGCCCGCCCCCGCTGCCAGCGCCAGCATCGCTCCGCGATCGCCGCCCCGGCACACCCCGACGGCCGCGAGGGTCATCGCATAGGGAAAGAAGAGTTCACGATTGCCCGTCGCGAGGGAGGCCGCGAGCCAGCCGAGGCTCGGTGCGGCGAGCGCCAGCGACGGGAGGCCGGGCCCCGCGAACGACAGTGCGATCAGGGCGGCCATCGCCACGACCGTCCACGCGGGCCCGCCGAAGGCCTGCGCGACCGCGAGAAACACCACCTCGCCGACGATGAATGCCGCCCTGGAAGGATTCATGCTGGAAGGAGGCGGCCGCCCCGCCGTTGCCGAGAGTGGTTCGTCACCACGATACTTGCCGTCTCACGCGGAGGGAATCGCATGCCCGACATCGAAGCACTCGTCGCCTCGCTCTCGAACGCCGATGCCGCAAGGCGGGAGGAGGCCGCCGAGTCGCTCTGCAGGGCGGGCGCCGACGCCGCGCCGGCCGCGGTGCCTCTCGTGCAGGCGTGCCGCGACGAAGACGATCAGGTGCGCGAGTGGGCCGTCGCCGCGCTCGAGGAACTCGGCCCGCCCCCGACGGCCGCCATCGCGGACCTGATCGGGCTCGCGAGCGACAGCCACGCCCTCGTGGCCTACTGGGCGACCACTCTGCTCGGGCGATCTGGGGAGGCTGCGGCGGCCGCGACGGCGACGCTCGCGGCCAGCCTCGAGGCGGGCATCAACGCCGGCCTCGACACAGGCCACGATCCGGCCGTGTCGGAGCGGGCGGCATGGGCCCTGGGGAAAATCGGGCCCGGTGCCGCGGCGGCGAAGCCCGCCCTCGAGCGGGCGGCAGCCGCATCCGACCCGCGTCTCGCCCGGCTTGCCAGGGAAGCCCTCGCCGCGCTCGGCGGGTGAATCTGGTCCACGGCCCGCCCCGTCGGGGCATGATGGGCCGGCGGGGTGGCCGATACGAAAGGTGTGGCCGCTCCCATCCCCGTTCGCCGCGCCCGCTCCCTGCCCGTCAGGCTCGCAGCGCTGTGCCTGTTCGCGGTCGCGCCGCGGCTCGCCCTCGCCCAGGCAAGCGCCTCTGCCGGCCCCGCCCCGAAACCGGCGGCTGCGATCCTGATCGCGAGCTTCAACATCCAGGTGTTCGGCGAGTCGAAGATGGCGAAGCAGCACGTCGTCGAGGTGCTGGCCCGCGTGGTACGGCAGTTCGACATCGTCGCGATCCAGGAGGTGCGGGCGAAGAGCGACGACATCATCCCCGCGTTCGTGCGGGCCGTGAACGCCGACGGCAGCCGCTACCACTACGTGATCGGCCCGCGCGAGGGCCGCACGGTCAGCAAGGAGCAGTATGCGTTCGTCTACGACACGACCCGGATCGAGGTCGATCCGTCGAGCGTCGGCGTCGTGCCCGACCCGCAGAACAAGCTTCACCGGCCGCCGATGCACGCCCGGTTTCGCACGCGGATCAATCCGGCGGAGATGGCGTTCACGTTCTGGCTCGTGGACATCCACACCGATCCCGACGAGGTGCCGCAGGAACTCGACGCGCTCACGGGCGTCTTCCAGGCGATGCAGGCGGCGCGACCCGACGAGGACGACGTGATCCTGCTCGGCGATCTCAACGCCGGCCCGCCGGAGTTCAAGTCGTTCCAGCGGATTCCGGGGGTCGCGTGGGCGGTGGCGGGCGTGACCACGAACACCCGCCGCACGAAGACCTACGACAACCTCGTGTTCGCGCGGCCGGCCACGAGCGAGTATCTCGGCGGCTGGGGCGTGCTCGACCTCCAGGCCACGTTCGGCCTCCCGCTCGAGCATGCCCTCGAGGTTTCGGACCACAACCCCGTGTGGGGCGCGTTCTATCCGGCCGAGGTCCGCGGCACGGGTCTGCCCCCGATGGCGGGCGCTGCCGCGCCCGTGCGACGCTGACCGCGTGCCATGCCCGCGGGAGTGGAGGCCGCGGCCTGCGCGTGAAACTGGCGCACGTGGGCCGTCACGGCACCGGAGTGACCGGCGGCATCGCGCACCGGGCCAGCGCCGCAAGTTCCTCCTTGCGAAGCGCGCGATCGTACACGCACACGCCGCCGATCCAGCCGGTGAACCCCACGCTCCGGGAACTGTGGATCACGCGCCCGATGGTGAACGGGCCGCCGCTGCCGTCATCGGCCGGTTCGTAGATGGCGTGCGGATACCACCAGGGATTGATCTTGATCGCTTCCAGTTCGCGGCCCGATTCGCTCCACCCTCCATCCGGATTCCGGCGCTGCGTCACCCGCACCCGCGTGTAGCGATACTCGCGCAACTCGACCCGCTCGTCATCCGTGTCTGTGACCACGTCCACGGACACCGGCACGTCCTCGGGCGGGTTGTAGAACTGGTCGGCCGGGAACGTCGGATCCTCACCCGGCTGGGTGCCTGGAAGGCTGCGCAGGTGGCCCTGCCGCCACGCATTCTCGGCGAACGACAGCAGCCTGTCCTGCGCGGGCCGCTCCAGCCAGCGGTCCGTCGCCCGGCCATCGAGCCATCCGGTGATCTCCCGCGTCGCACTGTCGAACGTCATCGCGAACGTGTGCCACGACCGATCCACCATCTGCGGATCGGCATCCGGCGCGACGGCCGCGGCGACGTCGCCGGAGTTGCATTTGTGGAGCGCGTAGCGATTGAGGAAGGAGCTCGCACCGTTCTCCGACACGTGGCCGCAGGCGCTCCCCTCCTTGTTGAGCCCGGCGAAGAGGGCGTACTGCCGCTGGCCGCGTTCCACCCTGCGGACTTCCGACGTCTCCTTCTGACGCAGGTCGGTGCCCTCGTGCCAGATGCCCGCCAGCGCGTGGTTGCCGCCCTCGCGCACCGCCCACACCACGACCGTGACCGCACGGCCGCTACCCTTGATGTCGAGGGGCGTGTCGTGCAGCCGGGAGCGGGGCACGAAGAGGAACGGTCGGAAATCCGGGTCGGCCTCGGCCCGAATCCGAATCGCCTGCCCGAACGGTCCGCGGCCGAGCAGCGGAAAATCGTCGTAGGTCGCGTCCCGCCCCACGCCCCAGAAGTCTCGCACGTAGTTCGCGGCGTCGAGCGGATAGTTGGACGCGGCTCCAGCAGGCACATGGGCGACGAATCGTCTCGCACCTTCCGGCTCACGGGCCACGAAATCCCAGAAGGCGACGAGCCCCGGAACCCGGACCACGGTGGCGACGCGCTCGGCCCGCAGGGCCGCGTCGTCCGCCGCCGCCGCCGCGCCGCCCAGCGCCCCTGCCACGAGGCATGCCGCGCACCACCTGCCCACGCTCACGCCACTCATGCTCGTTGCTCCAGTGTTTCGGCAACCACGCGCATCGCCTCGCCCGTGCGCCGCTCGACCTCGGCTCTGGCGGCGGCCGCCTTGCGCCGGGCGGCCGCCGGATCGCGGGCGACCTCCAGCACGACCCCCGGCAGGCGCCGCACGTCGGCCTCGACGTCGAAATCGAAGAGCCAGTCTCCGAGGCCGATATCGCGCCACATGATGCCTTTGCTCGTCTGCTCGGCCCAGCGGCAGACGAGCGCCGGGACTCCGTTGCCGATGCACATGATCGGTGAATGCATCTCGTTGCCGAACAGCCCGGCGCTCCGCATGTACACCGACAACGCCTCGTCGGGGAGCCAGTAATGTTCGCGCCACACCACGTGGCTGCGGATGTCCGGCGGCAGCGGATCGACGAGAAGCTGCCGACCGACCGCCATCTGAGTCCTGTCTTCGGGGCAGACGAGTACCGACAGGCCCGTCTCCCGGATGACGGCGGTGATCGCGGCGCGGAGCGGGGCGTGATCGTGCTCCTTGAGCGCCTCGTTGCGGGCATGCTTGACGGAGTCGAACGGCTTCGTCGAACCGGGAATCTCCCAGTACGGCGTGTATCGCAGCCGCGGAATACAGCACAGGAACCGACCCTCCTCCAGGCGATGCGCCGCAAGAAACGCCGTGGCCGACGCGTCGTCTCGAAGATCGGTGCCGAAGGCGCCGTCCGGCCCGAGGCCCATCACCGGGCAGGTGCAGCCGAGATCGCGCGCCAGCCCGAGCGACACCGAGTCGCGGAAATAGACGAACTTCGCCCGGTCCAGCAGGCGGATGGTCTGGCGCAGCACTTCCTCGGACCTCGGCGCGGTGGACGTCGAGCCGGTCCGCGGCAGGGTGATGCCGTACACCCCGAAGGGCTTTCCGGTCTCGTCGCACCACCGGGCCACGTCACGCTCGGCGACGAGCGACGGCCCCGACCCGTGCAGGAGCATGTCGCACTCGGCGAACGCGGCGTCGAGGGCGGCCCGCCCCGCGGCGATCGACAGCCTGGGAAACCGCCGCCGCAGGAGTTCTTCGACGCCGTCGTCGATCCGGCTCGGCCAGAGCGTCACCTCGACGCCCGGCAGCCCTCGCTCGAGGATCGCAAGCAGACCGGGTGTGTGCGCGATGTCACCGATGTTCACCGTCTGCCACGACGATCGCAGCAGGATGCGTCGCGGCGGATCGGAGCCTGCATTCACTGCCGCGGTAGCCGCAACGGCGCCCGCCGCGAGAAACTCTCGGCGGCCGAGGAGCCGTAGGGCACGTGTCGCTCGTCGCTCCACTCGCATCCCCTCCGGCGTCAGCGGTCCCCGGTGCTCCCCGGCGTCTCCGCAGGGCGTTTCCACACCGTTTTCCCCTCCTTGATCGTCTCGACGACGTCGATCCGCTCGATCTCCGTGGGCGGCACGGCGAGCGGATTGCCGGACAGGATCACGAGGTCGGCCAGCTTGCCGGCCGCGATCGAGCCCTTCGTCGCCTCCTCGCCGTACATCCGCGCGCCGTCGATCGTGATCGCCTCGAGGGCTTCCAGCGGCGTGATCCGCTCGTCGGGGCCGATCACCTGCCCCGACCGCGACACGCGGTTCACCGCCGTGTGCATCGTGAAGATCTGGTCGAGCGGGGCGACGTTGAAGTCGGTGTGGTTGGCGGGCCGGATGCCCAGCGCCCGCGCCGACTTCATGGGGCTGATGAAGGCCGCCTGCGCCGCGCCGCGGTTCTTCACGTGCGTGTCGCCGAAGTAGAAGCAGTGGATCGTGAAGAACGAGGGCGTGATGCCCCAGGCCTTGAACTTCTCGAGCTGGTCGCGGCGGATGAACTGCGAGTGCACGCCGACGGTGCCCCGCGGCTTCGCCGGATCGCCGCCCGCCGCGTAGCGGTGCGCCTCGAGGAGGGCGTCGATCGCCGCGTCGCCGTTGCAGTGCATGAACGCCGTCGCCCCGCCGTCGTACACGCGCTTCATCCAGTCGTTGATCGTCGTCTGCGAAAACGACAGCTCGCCGCGCCAGTCCTGCTGTCCGTCGGGGCCGCCCGTGAGATAGGGCGTGGTGAAGCAGGCCGTGCGGCCCTGCGGCGAACCGTCGGCCACGATCTTCACGCCGCCGATCCGCAGTCGGTTCCGATACTCCGGCTCGTTCCGCGGCGGCTGGCCGCCGAAGACCGCGTCGATCTCGGTGATGAAGGGCAGCGCGACGACGTCGAGCCGGAGCGCCCCGCGGTCGGCGAGGATCCGCAGCAGGTCGAGCTGGTGCTTCATCGTGGCCCCCTCCTGGGCCGTCGTGATTCCCTGCCGCAGGTAGATCTCCTGACCTGCCTTCAGGATCTCGATCGCCTCCTCCCCCTCGGGTCCGGGCACTTTCGCGAAGATCGGCATGAACGCCGTCTCGAACAACAGGCCGTCCGGCTCGTTCGATCCCGGCTCGCGGCCGATCACGCCGCCGGCCGGCGTGGGCGTGGCGGCGGTGATGTCGTAGGCGGCCAGGGCCCTCGAGTTGAGCATCGCGCCGTGCCCCGACACGTGCACGAGGATCACGGGATTGTCGGGGAACGCGGCGTCGAGTTCCTGCTTCGTGGGGGCCCGTTTCTCGGCGAGGAGGTCGGGGTCGTAGCCGAATCCCATCACGAACCTCCCCGGGCCGATCCGCCGCCGCTCCCGCACCTGTTTCAGGGCCGCGATCACGTCGGCCACGCTGCGACAGGGGCCGGCCGGCGGCGACGCGCAGAGCGCCTGCGTCTGCACGTCCACCAGCGACATGAAGTGACTGTGGCCGTCGACGAAGCCCGGCACGAGCGTGCGACCGGCGAGGTCGGTGATCTCGGTCGCCGGCCCCTTGTGCTGGAGCACCTCGGCCTCGCGGCCCACGGCCATGATCTTGCCGCCGGCGATCGCCACCGCCTCGGCTTCGGGTTGGGCCGGATTCACGGTGACGATCGTCCCGCCGCGGATGATCCGCTCGGCCGGTGCGGCGCCTGCGGCAGGTTCGGGTGAAACGAACACAGACAGGATGAAGACGATCCCCGCGCTTACCCCGTCGATTCGGCTGTTGCTCATGTCACAGTCTCGCGCTGGTGAACCTGATGAAGCTCCTCGACACTCCCACGATGCCGTCGAGTGTGCCAACCTGCTGAGCAGCGTCGTGGGTTCCGCAGTGTAACCCCAAGGCAGCCTGCCAGGCCTGCGTCCATCTCGCGTTCACAGGGCCATCGCGGCGAGGTACGATAGGCGCTCCCGGGCGGGCACCCCCGCTCGGCACAGGAATCGTTGCGAAAGGCCATCCCGTGGCTGTCGAACTCCGTGAGTTTTCCTGGCAGAGGATGATCGAAGCCGTGCAAGCCGTCCGTGATCGGGCCCTGCGGGCAACCGCCGCGCTCGAACGAGCCGGAATTCCCTACGCCATGGCCGGCGGCAACGCCGTGGCCGCCTGGGTGGCCCGGGTTGATCGGGCCGCCGTGCGCAACACGCAGGACGTCGATATCCTCGTGCGCCGCAGCGACCTCCCGGCAATCACGACGGCGCTCGAAGCAGCCGGCTTCGTACGGGCGACGGTGATGGACGTCGTGTGCTTCATCGACGGTCCGAACGGCAGCCCCCGCGACGCGGTCCGTCTCCTGTTCGCCTCCGAAAAAGTTCGCGAGTCGTATCCGCTGCCCACGGCCGACGTGACCGAAAGCGTGGCCGCCGACGACTACACGGTGGTAACGCTCGAGGCGCTCGTGCGGATGAAGCTGAATTCGTTCCGCGACAAGGATCGCACTCATCTCCGCGATTTCATCGCGCTCGGCCTCATCGACGCATCCTGGCTGCCTCGGCTCGTGCCCGAGCACGCCGCCCGGCTCCAGCAGCTGATCGACGACCCCGACGGCTGACGCGCCGCCGCCTGCCGGTCATCGGCTGCCCTGTTTTGGACCGGCCTTTCACGCACGGTGCGAACTCGCGATCGGCCGATCCGATCCTGGGCGACGAAGTAAGATGTCGCGTCATGATGAGCATGCCGTCATCCCTGAGAGTGCTGGTGATCGAGGACGACACCCCCACCCGGCTGGCCATCGTGAAGACGCTGCGTGAATCGCAGCACACGGTCTTCGAGGCGGCCGACGGTGTCATTGGCCTGGAGATCGCCCGTGGCGAGCCGCTCGATGCCATCGTCCTCGACCTGACGCTGCCGCGCATGGACGGCGTCCAGCTGCTGACGGAACTCCGCCGGACGAATCGCGTGCCCGTCATCGTCGTCTCGGCCCGGAGGACGGAGGACGATCGCGTGGAGGCGCTCGACCTCGGCGCGGACGACTATCTCACCAAGCCCTTCACCGTGCGCGAGCTCCTCGCGCGGCTGCGGGCCGTCGTGCGACGCGCCGAGGCCGACGCGGCGCCGGTGATCACGCTGGGCGACATCGTGATCGATTGCAGCGCGAAAACGGTGACCCGGAACGGTGACCGCATTCCGCTCACGGCCTTGGAGTTCGAGACGCTGACCACCCTGGCCCGACACCGCGGTGAGGTCGTGCCCCGAGACGTGCTCGAGAAGGCGATCCGGCAGGACGGCAGCGAGCACGTCAGCAACGTCGTCGACGTCATCATCCTCCGGCTGCGGCGGAAGCTGGGCCGGGACGTGATCACCACGCGCCGCGGCCAGGGATTCATCATCGAGGTGCAGGAAGGCCGTGCCTGAGACGCTGCTTCGATCGCTGCGCTGGCGGGCGACCTTCTGGATGGCCGTGTTCCTGCTCGGCATCGCGTTTGCGATCCGTTTCGTCAACTTCTATGTCACGCGGGACATCCTCCTCGGCGACATCGACACGCAGCTCTGGACGCGACTGGGCGCACTGAAGACGCAGCAGCGATTCGCACCCGAAACGCTGCTCGAGCCCGACCTGCGCTTGGGCGGGCTGTTTCTCCCCGACATCCGCACGGCCAGCGACCTGAAACCCTCGCTCGCGATGCGCCTGCTCATCCCATCGGCCGTCAGCGGCAAGCGATTCCCATGGTTCGCCGGCGTCTGGCGGGAGGACGGCACGCTCGTCGGGGCGCTGCGACTGCCCGCCGGTTTCACGTGGCGGCCCGAGTGGAGCGGCCGGATGGAGACCATCTGGACCGCGCCCGCCGGTGACGTGCGGCTGGCGTGCTGCCGGGGAAGCGATCAGACGGTGCTGCTCGTGGGCACTCCCCTGGATCAACTGGAACAGGCGTTGCGGGACGTGCTCTGGTTCTATGTGTGGTCGCTCACGCTGGCGGTGCCGCCGTTGGCGCTCGCGCTGTGGTGGATCCTGTCGCGGATGATGAGGCCGCTGGGCCGCATCGCCAAGACCGCGGAGAGCATCGCCCAGGGCGACTTCGGCGCGCGGATCGACCTGGCACATGCCGATTCCGAACTGTTGGGCATGGCCACCACGCTCAACGGCATGCTCGACAGGCTCGATGCGATCCGGATTGCGCAGGCCCGGTTCAACGCCGACCTCGCCCATGAGATCCTCAACCCGATCCACGGCATCCTGATGCAGACCGACGTTTCGCAGCAGCGGCCGCGCACGACGGAGGAACTTGGGCAGACGGTTGAGCATTGTCGGGCGCTCGCGTTGCGGATCGAGAAGCTCTCGGAATCGCTGCTGGCGCTGTCGAAAGCGGACTCGGCGGCCGGGGAAACGCTGGTGGACCTCGACCTGGAACCGATCGTCGAGGAGGCCGCCGCGCAGGTCGAAGACCTCGCCCAGGCCCGCCACGTGGCTCTGCATGTGGACTCACGAAGTGCCGTGGTCGTCGGCAATGCCGACCTGCTGCACCAGGTGTTCGTCAACCTTCTGGCCAACGCCATCGAATACAGCCCCCCCGGCGGCTGCGTCGAATTCGCCACCGTATACACAGGCGACCGTTGGGTGGTGCGCGTGGTGGACCACGGCCCCGGCATCCCTGCCGAGAGTACCGACCGCGTGTTCGACCGATTCTTTCGCGAGGATGAATCGCGGGTCACGGCGACCGGCGGCCACGGGCTCGGCCTGGCCATCTGCAGGAGCATCATGCAGCAGCACCGCGGCGACGTCGTCTGCAGGGCCACGCCCGGTGGCGGCGCCACGTTCGAAGTGCAGTTTGCCGCTCCGCAGCCGCCATCTCGATGAATGATCGTTGAACGGTTCATGAACGGCGCATGAACACGGGGCATGTCCGCGCGAGGTGACGGCGCATCGGGCTCACGGTTTCAGCCGATTCGCGCACACCTGGCGAGATGTGCGCCGATGGCGCCGCCTCCGCTGCTTGTCCGGTCCACAGGCCACCGGAAAAATGATGCGTGGAGCAGGGAGTCTTGCGACGAACTCCACGTCGGTCATTCAGGGGCAGACCGACGATCGAAGGCTGAAACGATTGTCATCGGCTCGTTTTTGTGACGCACCAGCGCGCGTGAATCGTCGGGGGGCCACGCCTTGCCGACCGGTGCGCGGCCAGACGCGTCCAGTTCTTTCCGCTTCGTCATCTTCCCCCCTTCATCATGAGGTGTCCCATGAAGTCGCTTCCTTGGTTTCAGCGGAACAGCCGGCAGACGAGCCGCCGTGTCGGCGCCGGCCGCAGCCGCGGCGTGAGCCGCAGGCTGCGGTGTGAGCAGCCGGCACTCGCCGGCATCGACCCGCTGGAGCAGCGACTGGCGTTCGCCGTGGGCTACGCGACCGTCAACGACTGGGGAACGGGGCTGCAGGGCCAGTTGACGCTGACCAACGACACCAAGGCGACGCTCACCGATTGGCAACTCACCTTCAACTACAGCCGGTCGATCGACAACATCTGGAACGCCCAGGTCGTCAGCCACACCGGATCCCAGTACGTGATCAAGGGGCTCGACTGGGATCGCACGCTCGCCGTGGGCGCGGCGCAGGGGGTGGGGTTCACCGCCGGAGCCGGTGCCGACTCCCCGACGAACTTCGTGCTGACGGCGGGCGGTGGCACGACGGCCCCGACGACTCCCACGCTGCCCGGCATCACCGTCGGCGATGTCTCCGTCACCGAGGGCAATCCGCAGACCGCCGTGGCCAATGGCTACCTGCACACCTCCGGCAGCCAGATCCTCGACGCCAACAACAACCCGGTGCGGATCGCCGGCGTGAACTGGTTCGGCTTCGAGACGACGAACTTCGCGCCGCACGGCCTCTGGACCCGCGGCTACAAGGAGATGATGGATCAGATGAAGTCGCTCGGCTTCAACACGATCCGCCTGCCGTATTGCGACCAGCTCTTCGACTCGGGCAGCACGCCCAACAGCATCGACTTCAGCAAGAACGCCGACCTGCAGGGGCTCACCGGCCTGCAGATCATGGACACGATCGTCGGCTACGCCGGCCAGATCGGGCTCAAGGTGTTCCTCGACCACCATCGCTCGGAGGCCGGCAACAGCGCGAATGCCTCCGGCCTCTGGTATACGTCGGCCTATCCCGAGAGCACGTGGATCAAGAATCTCTCGATGCTGGCGAAGCGATACGCCGGCAACTCGACCGTCATCGGCATCGACCTCCACAACGAGCCGCACGGGCCCGCCACGTGGGGCGATGGCAGCGCGAACGACTGGCGCTTGGCCGCGGAGCGCGGGGGCAACGCCGTGCTCGCCGCCAATCCCAACCTGCTCGTGATCGTGGAGGGGATCGAGACCGCCTCCTCGGGCAGCTACTGGTGGGGCGGCA